>ERZ779631.742-NODE-742-length-10849-cov-4.685103_pt1 | contig 10849 bp, 6 predicted proteins | sample MGYA00514193_ERZ779631 | MGnify/ENA primary metagenome ERZ779631 (study PRJEB29562, sample SAMEA4376710) | mouse gut metagenome | isolation source: Cecum | study: EMG produced TPA metagenomics assembly of the A DSS colitis mouse model was used to assess the...
CGCCAACCAGGTCATGGGCCGGGTGCTGTACAGCGCCATGGAGCGCTGCCCCGGCCTGCGTCTGGCGGACATCCGGGGCGGGAAGTTCGACAATGTGATCTGCTCCGAGAACCGGGCCCTGGCGGCGGTGCCCCAGGAGCAGGGGGAGGCCCTCGAGGCCTTCGTCCGGGAGTTTGACGCCGCGCTGAAAAACGAGTATGCGGGCTGCGACGGGGGCATCACCCTGACCTGTGAGCGGGCGGACCTGGACGCCGCGCTGACTCGGGAGGACACGGAGAACATCCTCCGCACCCTGCTGGCGGTGCCCCAGGGGGTCCAGGCCATGAACGTGGACTTCCCCGGGCTGGTGCAGACCTCCCTGAACATGGGCGTGATGGAGGCCCGGGAGGACGGGGTTTATTTCGGCATCTCCGTCCGCTCCTGCATCGCCACCCAGAAGTCCATGATGATCCAGCGGGTCAAGGCCATTCTGGACCTGGGCGGGGGGACGGTCTCCCAGCGGGGGAACTACCCCGGCTGGCAGTACGACCGGAATTCCGCCCTGCGGGAGGAGGTCCTGGAGGCTTACCGGACGGTCTGCGGCAAGGAGGGAACCATCGAGGCCACCCACGGCGGACTGGAATGCGGTCTGTTCGTGGAGAAGCTGCCGGGGCTGGACGCGGTGTCCTTCGGCCCGGAGCTCCACGACGTCCACTCCGTCAAGGAACGGCTGAGCGTGGCCTCCACCGGCCGGGTGTACGAGGTGACCCGGGAGCTGCTGAAGCGCCTGAGCGCCGCCCGGGGATGAGAGAGAATATGGGTCAAGGGCCGTTCCTTTGGGAATGGCCCTTGACTTTTGCGGGATAAGGTGTATCATTTCAGTAGAGTTTACTTGCGGGGAACGGGGTGTGGATCACGAGACGGAATCGATATGGACGGCGTTGCGGGGGCCGGAGGACCCATACCCGGCGGAGACGGGGACAGACCCAGCGGCTGGTCAGGCTCTGGACGGCGGCGGCCATCATCCTGCTGGCCCTGGCGGCGGCGTTCCTCCTTCTCCGGGGGGGCGCGCGCCCCGGTTTCAAGGAGGGGGACCTGCTGGCCACAGTGAACAGCGGCGGAGACGTGGAGCTGCATTGGCCTGAAAGCGACAATCCCTCGGCCCTGTATGAGGGGGAGTTTACCTGCGGGGGGACCCAGGGGACCCGCTTATGCTCCCTGCCCTCGCTTCGGCTCTCCGGCCTCCCGGAAGGGGAGGCGCTGGAGGTCCAGGTCCGGGCTCTGGTGAACCGAAAGGGGTTTTTGGGCAGGTCTCGGCGCGTGGCCGGCTGGAAGACCCTTCGAACGGCGCTGGTCCTGCCCAAGGAGCCGGAGGTCCCGGCGGAGGCGGCGGACCTGCCCGACGGCGGGGACCTGGCCCTTACATATCAGGAGACCGCCCCCCGGCTGTGCGCCCTGGAGTGGAACGGAATCCAATGCCACCACTTCGAGGTCCAGAGGCGGACGGGGGAGGACTGGGAGACCGTGGCCCGCCTGACGCCGGGGGAGCATATGCGCCACGACCTGGGGCGGCTGGTCTCCGGGTCCTGGAACCGCTACCGGGTCGCCGCCGTGGAGGCGGACGGCGGAATCTCCCGGGCGGAGGAGGTTTCCTTCTGGGCCTCCGTGGACCCGCTGTATGCCACCGTCTGGCCCATTGAGAACATGAACTTCTGGGAGAACCCCGGCGGCGGGGAGAAACTGGGCTCCATCCCCGGGGGAACGGCCCTGTGCGTCCTGGCGGAGGAGGGAAAGTGGTTCCGGGTCCGGCATGAGGAGGAGTACGGCTGGATCGACAGCCGGTACTGCATGATCAATCTGCCGGAGTATGTGGGGGACCACTGCGCCTACGACATCACCAACAGCTATGACTCCCTGTTCGCGGTCCACGGGACCGCCATCCGGCAGGTCACCCATCAGGTGATCCCGGGCTATGAGCAGGTCCGCACGGCGGACGGGCGCTTCCTGGTGCCCTACCTCTACCCCTGCGCCCAAAAGCTGCTCACCGCCGCCCTGGCGGTGGAGGAGGACGGCCTCCGGCTGAAGATTTACGAGGCCTTCCGCCCCCGGGAGGCCACCCGCTTCTGCTATGACACCACGGAGAAGCAGATGAACGACCCCGTGGAGTCCGGCGGGACGCTGTCCCGGCTCATGACGGACAACGGGCGTTTCCACCTGGGCAGCTTCCTGGCCAGGACCATCTCCTCCCACAACCGGGGCATCGCCCTGGACCTGACCCTGGAGAACAGCGGCGGGGAGCTGGAGATGCAGAGCGTCATCCACGATCTGAGCTGGTACTCCGAGACGTACCGGAACAACCCCAACGCCAAGCTGCTGGCGGGCTACATGACCGCCGTGGGGATGACGGGCCTCAGCTCCGAGTGGTGGCACTTCCAGGACGACGAGACCCGGAAAGCCATCAAATTGAACAGCGCCCTGGACAAGGGCGTCAGCCCCGAGGGCTGGACCCAGGACGACGGCGGCTGGCGCTACCGGGACGCCGCCGGGCGTTATGTCCGCTCCACCGCCATGACGGTGGACGGCAGGACCTATACCTTTGACAAAGAGGGCTACGCGGCGGGCTGACCGCCGCGCTCAATCCACAGGAAAGGCGTGCTTCCCATGAAACAGATCGCAACCCTGCTGCTGGCCATGGCGCTCCTTCTGAGCGCCTGCGGAACAGACCGGGAGCCGGCCCGAGAGGAGGCCCCCGGCCCTGAGACCGTGGAGCTGACCGTCTGGAGCGCGGCGGAGGACGAGGCGCTGATGGAGGAGATGATCGCCTCCTTCCAGGCCCGCTACGCCGGCGAGGCGTCCTTCCGCATCACCTGTCAGGCCCAGAGTGAGTCCAGCTGCAAGGACGCGCTGCTGGCGGACCTGGAGGGCGGGGCGGACGTGTTCGCCTTCGCCGACGATCAGGTGGCCGCCTTGGCGGCCGCCGGGGGGCTGGACCCCATTGAAAACGCGGAGGCGGTCGGCGGTGCCAGCCTCTCCGCCGCGGTGGAGGCCGCCAGCGTGGACGGCACTCTCTACGCCTATCCCCTGACGGCGGACAACGGCTATTTCCTGTACTACAACCGGGCGTATTTTTCCGACGAGGACCTGGAGAGCCTGAACCGCATGGTGGACGCCGCCGCCCGGGCCGGGCGGGTGGTGGCCATGGACTGGAGCTCCGCCTGGTATGTCTACGCCTTCTTCGGCAACACCGGGCTGGAGGTGGGGCGGAACGAGGACGGCCTCACCAACTACTGCACCTGGAACAGCGCCGAGGGCCCCATCCGCGGCGTGGACGTGGCCCGGGCCATGCTGGACATCGCCGCCAGCCCCGGCTTTGCCAGCCGGACGGACGAGGAGTTCCTGGCCGGCGTGCGGGACGGTTCCGTCATCGCGGGAATCAGCGGCGTATGGAACGCCGTGGCCATTCAGGAGGCCTGGGGGGAGAACGCCGGAGCCGCCAAGCTGCCCGCCTTCACCTGCGCGGGACAGGAGGTGCAGATGGCCTCCTTCTCCGGCTGCAAGCTCATCGGGGTGAACGCCTATTCCAGGCACCCCCAGTGGGCCGCGCGGCTGGCGGAGTGGATCACCAGCGGGGAGAACCAGACCCTCCGCTTCCGGATGCGGGGCCAGGGCCCCGCCAACGCCGCCGCGGCCGCCTCTCCGGAGGTGCAGGCCTCTCCGGCCATCGCGGCGCTGCTGGCCCAGTCGGAGTTCTCCCAGCTCCAGCGGGTGGGCGGGAAGTTCTGGGAGCCGGTGGCGGAGTTCGCCGGAAACATGGCCCGGGGGAACCCCTCCGGCGCGGACCTCCAGGCCCAGCTGGACCATCTGGTGGAGGGCGTGACGGCCCGCTGACGGCGGATATGTACATCACATCGGAGGAGATCGCATGAAGGGAAAGCTGACCTTGCAGCAGCGCCTGATCCTGCCCATCGTTCTGCTGGGTCTGGTGACGCTGCTGAGCAACCTGCTGGCAGTGTTCAGCATCAACAACGACAACGCCAGGGCCGGGGTGATCGTGGACGAGTACATGTCCAGCGAGGCCCGGCTGGAGGAGATCCGCCGTTCCATGATGGACATCCACCGTCTGGCGCTCAGCCACATCGTGGCGGCGGACCACGGGACCATGATCCGGCTGGTCCGGGAGATCAAGGAGGAGGAGGCGGGCCTGGACCAGCTCCTGGCGGACTACACCGCCTCCGCCGCCCAGGACGAGCTGGAGACCTGCCGGGCCCTGGCGGAGGACTACGAGGCGTTCAAGCACTCCCTGGTGTCCCTGGTCTGCGCCAGCGCGGACAGCAAAACCCAGGAGGCCTACGCCATGGCCAACGGAGACGTGGCCCGTTGGAGCGAACAGGTGGACAGCGGCGTGGACACCCTCTACACCGCCGTCAGCGCCAAGGCCGAGGAGGCCCGGGGACAGCTCCTGGCGGTCTACATCATCGCCCTGGTGACCAGCGCCGTGACCCTGGCGCTGGGGGTGGTCCTGGTCATCGCGGCCTTCCGCATCATCCGCCGGTATGTCGTCGCCCCCATCCGGGACGCCATGGCCACGCTCCAGACCAGCTCCGAGCGCATCGGCGGCGTGGTGGACGAGGTGCGGGACCGGACCCAGCGCTCCGGCGACAGCATCCAGGACCTCTCCGGCCTCACCGCCCAGCTCTCCGCCGCCCTGGAGGAAATCTCCGGCAGCGCGGCGGCCATCCGGGCCACCGCCTCCGGGACCCAGGGGGACGCGGCGGACATGGCGGAGGAGTGCCGGAGCATCACCGCCTACGCCGGGGAGATCCGGGGCCGGGCGGAGGAGCTGGAGCGCTCCACCCAGGAGAGGATGGAGGCCGTCCGGGGCAAGACGGAGGAAATCACCGCCCTGCTGAACGAGGCCATTGAAAAGAGCAAGAGCGTGAACCGGATCCGGGCCCTGACCCAGGATATCCTCTCCATCTCCTCCTCCACGGACCTGATCGCCATCAACGCCTCCGTGGAGGCCGCCCGGGCGGGGGAGGCCGGCAGGGGCTTCGCCATGGTGGCCCGGGAGGTCCGGCGGCTGGCGGACTCCTGCTCCGACACCGCCGGGCACATCCAGGAGGTCAGCGTCGTGGTCACCAGCGCGGTGGACTACCTGACCCGCAGCGCCCAGGAGCTGGTGGAGTACCTCAGCGGGGCGGTGCTGTCCCAGTCTCAGCAGTCGGTCCAGGCCGGGCGGCAGTACCGGGACGACGCCGCGTATATCGAGAGCTGCATCGAGGCCTTCAGCAGCCGGGTGGAGCGCCTCCGGGGAGCCATGGACGAAATCGCCGGGTCCATCGCCAACATCTCCGGGGCCATCGACGGCGCGGCCACCGGCGTCAGCGGAGCCGCCGGAAGCACCCAGGAGCTGGTGGACGACATGGCGGGCATCACCCGGCGGATGCGGACGAACCAGGAGATCGTGGGGGAGCTCCGGCGGCAGGTGGACGTGTTCGCCAACCTGTGACCCCGCTCAAAAGACGCAATCAGACCGCCGCCGGCACTGCCGGCGGCGGTCTGTCTTGTCATTCAGGGGGGAAGGAGGGGAGAGGGCTCACGCCTCTCTCGCAAGCAGGCAGTACTGATAGGGCTCCAGGACGGGGGGAAGCCCCGTTTGGCCGGAGACCAGATCGGTGAAGGGACCCTCCGGGCCGTCCAGCCGCACCTCCTGAGTCTGCCCGGAGAAGTTGAACAGGCAGGCCAGGGTGTCCTCCTCCGTCCGCCGGACGATGACCAGCACGGCCCGGCTGTGGGCGTCCCAGGTGCTGACCCGCGCCCCCGGACCGAAGACGGGAAGCCGGGCCCGCAGCTGCTCCAGCTGCCGCAGGCCGTCCCAGATGCGCTGCTGCACGGTGCCCGCCCGGGTGCGCAGGGCGGCGCTGTCCCAGTCGAACCGGGTGCGGTGGAGGTTCCGGCTGTCCTCCCGGAGGTCCGGGTCGTCGTGGTAGCCATAGCCGTTGAGCTGGCCGATCTCGTCCCCGCTGGAGAGCATGGGGAAGCCCCCCATGCACATCATGGCGGCGTGCATCATCAGGTCCCGCCGGATGCCCATGGCCGTCTGCGCCTCGTCTCCCTCGGACAGGCCCTTCTCAATTCCGCACAGGCTGGCGGCGGTGCCGCAGGTCCGGGCGTCCTGGGTGGCGGGGTTGTAGTTGTACCGCTCGCCCCGGGCGAAGCTGCCGGGGAAGCTGCCCTCGAAGAACTCGTAGAGATAGCGCTTGTGGGCCACCGGGTCGATGCCGATGGACCGGCCGTATTCCTCGTTCAGCCCCCAGCCGATGTCGTCGTGGCAGCGGAGGTAGTTGACGAAGCAGCAGTGCCCGGGCAGGCTGTGCAGGTCGTCCAGCTGGCGCTTCAGCTGCCGGGCGTCCCCGGAGGCCAGGGCGCTCCACTGGGTGGCCATGGTGGAGGCGTTGTAGAGCAGGTGGCACTCCGGCTTCTCCGGGGTGCCGAAATAGGGCGCGAGCTCCCTGGGGGCCATCACCACCTCGCCCTTCAGAATCACGCCGGGGCAGACGCACTCCGTCACCAGCCGGATCATCCGCATGATGGTATGCACCTGGGGCAGGTTCCGGCAGGAGGTGCCCAGCTCCTTCCAGAGGTAGGGCACCGCGTCGATGCGCAGCACCTCCACCCCCAGGTTGGCCAGATGGAGCATGCTCTCCACCATGTCGTTGAACACCGCCGGGTTGCGGTAGTTCAGGTCCCACTGATAGGGGTGGAAGGAGGAGCAGACGTATTTTCCCATCTCCTCCACATAGAGGAAGCTGCCCGGGGCGGTCTGGGGGAACACGTCGGGGATGTGCCGCTCCATTTCCCGGGGAATCTCCGGGCTGTCGAAGCAGATGTAACGGCCGATGTATTCCGGCTCCCCGGCCTTGGCCCGCAGGGCCCAGGAGTGGGTGTCGGCGGTGTGGTTGACCACGAAGTCCAGGCAGAGGCTCATCCCCCTGCGGCGCATGGCGGCGGTGAGACGGCTCAGGTCCTCGTTGGTCCCAAGGGAAGGGTCCACCTGGTTGAAATCCTCCACGGCGTAACCGCCGTCGTTGTTCGGGTGGGGCATTTTCAGAAGGGGCATGAGGTGCAGGTAGGTGATTCCCTGCTCCTGGAGATAGCCCAGCCGCTCCTCCACGCCCCGGAGGGTCCCGGCAAACAGGCCCGGGTACATGGTGACGCCCAGCATCCCGCCGGAGCGGAACCAGTCCGGGTCCGCCTCCCGCTTCCGGTCCAGGCGGCGCAGCGCCTGACTCCGCCGGGTGCGGGTCCGGGCCATCATGGCCTTCAGCTCCTCCAGGCGGGGGCGGTCGTCGTACAACTCCATGTAGAGCCAGTCCAGCTCGTCCTGCCGGGCGGCCAGACGGCGCTCGAATTCGTTCATAGCCGGTTCCTCCTTATTTCCGGTTGGTTTGGGGGGAGTTTTGTGGTATAGTGAAAGGGATCAGAAATCTCGCGGCGAGAAAGGACGTGCCCGGACATGAAAGAGTTCTCCTTCTCCGTGTTTCCCAACGAAAACTTCCTGGACCTGCGGCTGTTCCAATACGGCTGGGAGCAGTGTGCCCCCCTTCACTCCTTCGGCCCCTTCGTGCGCAATCACTTTCTGTTCCATTACGTGATTTCCGGCAGGGGACAGCTGAACGCCGACGGGCCGGACGGCGTCACCCGGTACTATGAGCTGGAGGCCGGCCAGGGCTTCCTGATCTGCCCGGGTCTGGTCAACACCTATTTCGCCGACCAGCACGACCCGTGGAAGTACACGTGGCTGGAATTCGGCGGCCTGCGGGCGGAGGAGTTCCTCAGCGCCGCGGGACTGGGTCCGTCCCAGCCCATCTACCGGCCGAAGAGCGCCGCCCTGGCCGAGCCGGTGCGGGACGCCATGCTCTACATCGCGGACCACTCCAGCGCGTCCACCCTGTGCCTCATCGGGCATCTGTGCCTGTTTCTGGACGCGCTGATCCAGTCCTCCTCCACCCGCCGGGGCGTCCGGACCTCCCGGCTTCAGGATTTCTACATCCAGGAGGCCGTGACCTTTATGGAGCACAACTACCAGCGGGAGCTGTCCGTGGAGGAGATCGCCGACGTGTGCAAGCTCAACCGCAGCTATTTCAGCAAGCTCTTCCGGGAGACCATGGGCTGTCCGCCCCAGGAGTTCCTGATCCGCCTGCGGCTGTCCCGGGCGGCAGAGCTGATGAAGACCACCAAGTCCTCCATCGGGGATATCTCCGCGGCCTGCGGATACCCCAACCAGCTCCATTTTTCCCGGGCGTTCAAAAAGCGGTACGGCGTCCCGCCCCGGGAGTGGCGGCTGCAGAACAAGGCGGGGTCCGGCGGGGCGGCGGAGTGAGCCCCCTCAGGCCTCCGCCGCCTCCAGGTGCAGCTGGAGGGACTGGTAATCCCCCCACATGGGCGGAACGGGATAGCCCGCGTACATCAGCACGTCCCCCCGCCAGAGGGTCTCGCCGCCGTTGACGCGGTAGCGCGCCTCCGGGTCCAGGCCCTTGAGCCTGAGGGTGACGAAGGGCTGGGCCGCCCAAGTGGAGCCGGTCACCAGACTGACCAGCGCCTCCCGGCGGTCCGGGGCGACGTGGGCCCAGGCGGTGTAGCCGGGGTCCTGGAAGGGAACGGAGAGCCGGTAGTAATCCCCCTCGTGAATCAGGCGGGCGTACCGCTTGAAGTCCTCCGTCTGGCGGCGGATGATTTCCTTCTCCTCCGGCGTGCATTTGCAGGGGTCCATCTCATAACCGAAGGTGCCGCTCATGGCCACCACGCCCCGGGTCTCCAGGGGCGTGACGCGGCCGTTCTGCTCGTTGGGCGAGGCGGAGACGTGGGCCCCCACGCAGGCCGACGGGTAGCAGAAGGAGGTCCCGTACTGGATGCGCAGGCGGTCGATGGCGTCGCTGTTGTCGCTGCACCAGATCTGGGGGGTGTAGTACAGCATGCCCAGGTCGAAGCGCCCGCCGCCGCCGCTGCAGCCCTCGATGAGCAGCGCGGGGTACGCCCGCCGCAGCCGCTCCAGCAGCTCGTAGAGCCCCAGGATGTAGCGGTGGGGAACCTCTCCCTGCCGGTCCGGGGGCAGGGCGGCGGACCACATGTCCGTGAAGGACCGGTTCATGTCCCATTTGACATAGGTGATTTCCGCGCTGTCCAGCACGCTTCGCAGGGCGGCGAAGAGGTGGTCCCGGACCTCCGCCCGGGACAGGTCCAGGACGAACTGGCTCCGTCCCCGGGCGCCGGGGCGGCCGGGAGCGCGGAGCGCCCAGTCCGGGTGCTCCTGATACAGCGCGCTGTCCTCGCTGACCATTTCCGGCTCCACCCACAGGCCGAATCGCATCCCCAGCCCCCGGACCCGGGGGACCAGCGCCTCCAGGCCGCCGGGGAGCTTGCCCCGGTTGACGTTCCAGTCGCCCAGGCCCCCGAAATCGTCGTTCCGCCGGCCGAACCAGCCGTCGTCCATGACCAGAAGCTGTATGCCCAGGGGCGCGGACGCCTCCGCGATCTCCAGCAGCTTTTCCGCGGTGAAGTCGAAATAGGTGGCCTCCCAGTTGTTGATCAGCACGGGCCTTTGAAGGCCCCCGCGGGGGCTTCGCAGCAGCCGCTCCCGGATGGCCCGGTGGAACCGGTGGGTCATGGGCGTGAAGCCATTGGGGGAGCAGATCATCGCCGCCTCCGGGGTGGTGAAGGCCTCGCCGGGGCCCAGAAGCCAGAAGAAGCCCTGGGGCTGGAGCCCCAGCACCAGCCGGATGTCCCCGAACTGGCTCAGCTCCGCCTCCGCCAGGAAGCCCCCGCTGTACAGCAGCGCCGCGCCGTAGCACAGCCCGTGGTCCTCTCCGGCGTCCCGGCCGCAGAGCATCACGAAGGGGTTGTGCTGGTGGCTGGAGGTTCCCCGGGTGCTTCCCACGGACTGGACGCCGGGACGCAGGGCGGCGCGGTGCATTCCACGCTCCCGGGCGTGGCCGCCGTCGAAGGTGATGAAGTCCATTCCGGCGGGGGGGAGGTCCAGGCAGAGGCTCGCCGCCTGGGCCAGCCGGACCGGGCGCTCCCCCCGGTTGCGAATCCGGACGGCCCGGGTGATCAGATCGTACTCCTCGAACACACCGTACAGCAGCTCCGCCTCCACGGAGGAGGACGGGTCCCGCAGCAGGACGGACAGAGTCTCGCCGCCCTCTCCGTGAAAGGCGGGCAGGCCCTCCAGCGCGTACTTCCCCGGGCGGACCTCATGGGACACATACCGCAGGTCCAGAAGGCGGCTTCCGTCCGGCTGCTCCACCTGGGCGGAGGAGAGGCGGAAGTCCCCCACGCCGCAGGTGGAGTACTCCTGGGGCAGGGTGTCCAGGGAGTAGGCCCGGTTGTCCCCTACCTCATTGGGATTGGGGGAGAAGCCCCGGTCCGCGTACCGAATGAGCCGGGACAGGTCGCCGCCCCGGACCCTGGGCCCGTAGTAGGTGTGAAGCAGCACCCGGCTGGCGTCCGCTTTCATCTGATAGGTGGTGTTCTTGGTGTGCAGGGTAAAGACCTTATTTTCCTGGTCGAGTACGATCATAGGGATACCCCCCGGATAAAAGTATTTCGCAGTGATTGTACGGGATTTTTCGCGGGGAAGCAAGGGCATACGTGAAAAATGTAGCACAAATTCCCGCCCGTTTCCCGGGGAAAAATTGGTCAAAGGTAGGGGAACAGCCCCGGACGGGCCGGGGCTGTTCCAAAGAGGAAGAGCGGGCTTATTTTCCGCCGGTAGAGGCGATGCCCTCGATGAACTGCTTCTGGAAGATGAGGTAGAGGATGACCATGGGCAGCATGGCCAGCAGGGAACCGGCCATCAGCACCGGGAAGT
>ERZ779631.746-NODE-746-length-10825-cov-5.063881_pt1 | contig 10825 bp, 11 predicted proteins | sample MGYA00514193_ERZ779631 | MGnify/ENA primary metagenome ERZ779631 (study PRJEB29562, sample SAMEA4376710) | mouse gut metagenome | isolation source: Cecum | study: EMG produced TPA metagenomics assembly of the A DSS colitis mouse model was used to assess the...
AGTGGTACCGCCGGGCCGCCGAGGCCGGGGACGCCACCGGGGCCTGCAACCTGGGCTATCTCTACGAGACCGGCGAGGGTGTGGGCCAGAGCTGGGACCGGGCCGTGACCTGGTACCGTCAGGCGGCGGAGCTGGGCCAGGCCCGGGGGCAGTACTGCCTGGGCTGGTGCTATGAGCACGGCAAGGGCGTGCCCGCCAGCGAGGAGAAGGCCCGGGAGCTCTACGAGGCGTCGGCCCGGCAGAACTACAAGCACGCCGTGGAGGCCCTGGAGCGCCTGGGGTCTTCCTCCGGGAAAAAGGACGCCGGAAGGAAGGACCGGAAGCCGGAAAAGGGCGGCTTCCTCAAGGGTCTCTTCGGCGGGAAAAAGTAAGACAGGAGCCTGGAGGCATTGCCTCCAGGCTCTTGCTGTCCGTCCGTTCATTCGCCCTCCGCCGGGGCCATGGGAACGGGCTCGTCCTCCAGATCAAACAGGAACTCCTCCTCCCCGCTGTCCTGGAGGGTGTTGTCCGGCAGGTTTTTCGCGGTCCTCTCCGCGCCGGAGGCCTTGGACCCGCCGTCCTCCGCCGGGGCCTCGGATTCCTCCAGCCCCTCCCAGACAGGGGCGAACGCGTCGGCGACGATCTGGGACAGCAGGGCGGAGCAGAACAGGCTCACGGCGATCAGGGCCGCGAACGCGGCGGGGCCGGGGACCCGGCCGCTCCTGCGGAGCCGGTATTCCACCAGGAGAAACAAGGCCAGCAGCGCCAGAAACACCGCCAGCTTGACGACCGTCCGAACGCCCACTGTTCTCATCTCCTTCATACCGATGTATTTAAATAAATTTTCGGCTTGTACAAAAGCAGATTATTTAAACAGTCTATCGGATTCCTGTAAACAAGTCAAGCACATTGGAGAAAAATCATGCGGGATTTGCATACGATCTTTTCCAACGCCAATCAGAAGGACGGCGTGGGCAAGACCACCACGGCCCCGGAGCCCCACTTGAAGCGGGCGGTCCTGCGCATGGAGGCCGGCCCGGACCTGATCCCTGCAAACCGCCGTCTTGCGGATGCCGCCGCCCGGCTCCAGGTCATGCAGCTGGTTCGGTCCGTACAGGCTAAGTTCAACCAGACCCTCAAGATCGCCGACATCCTGCTGACCATATACCAGTCCCGGTCTCAGCTCTGCCGGAGCGTTCGGGAAAGCGTGGGGGATATCTACGGCGAAGCGTTCCACGTTTTCGAGCAGCCTGTCGAATACTCCATCAAGGTGGCGGAGTGCCCCGTCTCCCGGACTGGATAGAGGCGTTTAAAACCCGTCCCCGGAAGGCCGGCACCTCGGAGTATTGGGATGTTAAAGCGGTGCGAATGGGCGAATAAGAGAATCTCACATGATCTTCGCCAAAACCCGAGGATTTGCGGTTGTCATTTTCCCCCATGCCTGATAAAATAAAGAAAACGGTATGTGAGGGCGGTATACATGGCGCTTGAAAATAAATTGGGCATTACAGACTCTGCGGAACTGGCCCGTGAGGAAGAACGGCTCAGCAAGAAAAAGGCCCTGGAATTGTACGACGCGGGCATCCTGGACCACTTGGAGGCGGGTAAATTCTCCACTCTGGCGGTGATCCACAAGCACCTGTTTGGCGAGATCTACGACTTCGCCGGGGAGGTTCGGACCGTCAATCTGGCAAAGGGGAATTTCCGCTTTGCGCCAGTGATGTATCTCCACGCCGCCCTGGAACACATTGATGCCATGCCCCAGGGGACCTTTGATGAAATCGTCGAAAAGTATGTGGAGATGAACGTCGCCCATCCTTTCCGTGAGGGCAATGGCCGCAGCACGCGAATCTGGCTGGATCTTCTGTTGAAGAAGGAACTGGGCCGGGTGGTGGACTGGAGCAGGGTAGACAAAGATGACTACCTCCTGGCTATGGAACGCAGTCCTGTCAAGGACATTGAGATCAAGTTCCTGCTGAAAGACGCTTTGACGGACGACGTCCGCAATCGGGAAGTCTACATGAAGGGCATTGACGCCAGCTACCACTATGAGGGTTATACGGTCTACAAGACGGAAGAACTGACATAATAAACTGGAAGAATGTACACCGCCGGTTCTGCCGGGCGGCCTGATTCTGCCTTCCGGGTCAGGGCCGGCCCGGAGAAAACGGGAAAGCATGGGCCGGAACAAGAGAGAGACGCCCTGCCGCTACTTCCATAGCGGCAGGGCATTTCGCGGACAGATGGGCTCCGGCAGTCGCGCGGCCCGTCCGGAGGGTGCGCCGTTTTCGTCCGTTTTCTTGCGTGCAGTTTCACAGCAGCTGCTGGACCAGGGTCAGGATGCCGGTGATTCCCACGTAGAGAAAAACCAGCTTTTTCACCCGCTCCGCGTTGAGCTTCCTGCTGAGGCTCAGGCCCAGCTGCCGCCCGGCCAGAATCGCCGCGATCCCCAGCGCGGTCATAGGCAGAAGGGAGGCGGTGTACGCACCGCTGTAGATGCGGGCGGGAAGCCCGGCGGCGTAAGTGAGGGCAAACAGGAATTGAATGTTGGCCAGGTACTCCTCCTTTTCCCTCGTGGCTGCCAGATAGTACAGCGCCATGGTGGGCCCGCCGATGCTGAACAGCCCGGCACAGGCGCCGGAGACCGCGCTGCAAACCGCCATGGAGAGCGGGCCGGCGTTCCACGAGACCTTTTCACCAAGGAGGAGGAAGTAGCCCGACAGCAGGATCAAAAAGATTCCGAAGGCGATGCTCAGCAGATGCAGATCCGCTTCGGAGGCCAACCGGATGGCCAGAATGCTGACGGCGGTGTAAATCAGCGCCGGGGCCAGGACCAGCCGCAGCCGGATGGCGTGGCGAAACCGCAGCGCCAGGGAAGCCGCCAGTCCCATGCAAATGGAGGAGGACAGCGCCGGGGCCGCCGTCATGTTGTAAAAATACGGTAAAACCAGCATCAAAACGGTGGCGGCCCCGAATCCGGTCACGGTCTGCAAAAACCCGGCTGCCACGGAACTCAGGCCTACGGCCAGCCAAATCATAGATGATCCCTCCTGAAAAGGCGGTCTTTACCGCTTCCTCTGCGTTCAAGCCGGGGCAGCAATCAGCCGCGGATCCTGGAGAGAATCTCCCGCATGTGCTGCTTTGCGTCCGCCATGATCTTCTCCTCGTCCAGCGTGAGGACCTGGCGGTTGCGCATCACCACTTTGCCGTTGATAATGGAATCCGTGACGTCGCGGCCCCCGGCCGCGCAGACCAGGGTGTTGAGGAGGTTCTGGGTGGGCGTGACGTGAGGCTGGCCGATGTCGACCAGAATCATGTCCGCCAGCTTTCCCGCTTCGATGGTCCCCAGCTCGTCTCCCCGGCCCAGGGCGTTGGCGCCGCCCTGCGTGGCCATGCGCAGCAGCATTTTGCAGGTCATGACAACCGGGTCGAAGGAGGCCAGCCCCCAGAAGGCCTGGCTGCCATAGCGCAGGGCCTTCATCTCCTCGAAGAGGTCCGCGTTGTTGGGCGCGGCGCCGTCCGTGCCGAGGCCGACGGAGGCGCCTGCTTCCAGAAGCTGCGGGGTCTTGGGGAAGCCGTGGTTGGAGAGGTTGCACCTGGGGCAGTGGATCACCTTGACGCCCCGCTCCGCCATGATGCGGATGTCGTGCTCGGACAGCAGAACATTATGGGCGGTGAGCAGGTTGGGACCGAGGACGCCCAGGCTGTCCAGGAATTCCGCGGGCCGCATGTGGTAGTGCTGAAGGCAGAAGCTCACCTCATCCCTGTGCTCGCAGAGGTGGGCGTGGATACCGGTGTGCAGCGCCGCCGCCCGGTCCCGCACCATGCCGATCAGCTCCGGCGTGCAGGTCATCACCTGGCGGATGGCGAAGAAGATTCGGATCCGGTCCTCGCCGCTGCCGTTGTAGGCCCGATAGAGCTCCTCCGTGCGGGCGACGGCCTCCTCCCGGGTCTCCTTCATGGCGCCGGTGATGGCGTTGCCCATGTCCATGGTGGACTTGGCGATGGCGGCCCGCATTCCGGACTCCATCGCCGCGTCGGCTACGCGGTGCATGAACACGCCGCCGGAGTCCGCGAAGGAGGTGGTGCCGTACTTGATCATCTCCAGGCAGGCCAGCTGGCCGCTGACATAGGAGTCCTCCGGCTGGAGGTTGCTCTCAAAGGGGACCAGGATGCGGGTCCAGATCATGGGGTACTCGTCCGCCACGCTGCCCCGCAAAAGCTGCTGGCAGCAGTGGGTGTGTCCATCCACCAGGCCGGGCATCAGCAGTTTTCCCCCCGCGTCGATCACCTCGGCGGCGGCGGGGAGGGGCTCGCCGGGGGCGAAGATGCCCGCGATGCGGTTCCCGGCCACGGAGACAGCGCGCCCCTCGGCGACAGTAAAATCCTTTTGCAGAAGCTGACAGTTCTTGATCAGCAGATCACAGGTCGGTTCCATAAATTTGCCGCTCCTTTCCTCCCATCAGATGACGCCGGTGAGCTGGAGAACAACTTGCGCGATAATTGCGGAGAATACGAAGGTACCGAAGATGACGAAGAGGGTGATGATGATGTACTTCCATCCCATCTTGGCGAAGGCCTTGATCTCCTTGCCCAAAGAGATGCCGATGAACGCGCCCATGGCGGCGGTGGGCGCCATGAACTGCACGCTGGACGTCAGGGCGATGACCTGCTCCTGAATGGGGGAGATGGGGCAGGCCAGCAGCACCGCCAGGACCACCACGTACATCATGGAGGGGAGCTTGACAAAGCGGTTCATGGCCTTGCTGATGGTCAGGCCGGCCAGGCCGATGCCGCACAGGATCAGGATTCCCGGCACGGACTCCGCCACGGAGACGCCATAGCCGATGGTGTTGGAGATGAGAATCAGGGTAAAGATCATGACCATCAGGGCGCAGGTCTTTCCAAAATACTTCGCGACCATTTATTTCTCCTCCTTTGCGGCACGCTTCCCGATCCGGGGTGACAGCCATTGATACAGCCTGGTGGTCAGGGGAAGACTGATGAAGGTTCCCATATAGATGCCGGTTGCGCCGGTGAGCATATCGCTCATGCTGCCCATCAGCAAAACCTGCTCCCCAAACTCGGGATAGGCGTCGGCCACGGTGGCGGAGGCGGCGGACATCATGGCGCCGCTGCCCACGCCGCTGGCCATGCCCAAAGCCAGGGGATGGAGGACGTCCAGCTGGATGATGAAGTTGGCAAGCAGGGAGATGAAAACGGTGCCAATGATGGAACCGACAACATAGACGGAGAAGGTACCCTTGGTCTCCGGCGCGTCGGGGCCATAGATGTCCGTTGTCAGGCCCAGGTTGGAATCCCGGTTGATGGAGTAGCAGGCGCCGATGGACTCCCGCTTCAGCCCCAGCAGCATCGCCAAGGGAAGAGAGAGGAAGATCGTGCCCAGGTTGCCGAACTCCTGGAGGATCAGGGCGGGGCTCACCGAAACCAGCTTGCTGAGGTTCGCCCCGGCGGATACACCCATCTTCGCCATGAAGGGGGCCAGGACGACCAGCACCAGCGCACCGGCGGTCTCGCTCTCCTCCGCGGTGAACACTTTCAGGACGTCCTGCCCCAGCAGGCCGGCGAGAATAGTGGTAAAGAGCAGTGAGAAAAACGTGAACGTGCCGATTGGCGTGTTGATTCGCAGGGTGCCTATGGAATCACAGACTGCACATAAAATGGCGGCCACAAGGTATATTTTCCAATATTTATGCAGGAATGCAGAAACTTTCTCCATGATATCAACCCTTTCTCTCATATCAGTGAACTTGCTTCGAAGCAAGTTCATTATAGTGGAAAATCAGCAGTCTGAGAAGTATCCAAAAAACGTTTGGGTTCCATCGTTGAAAACGATGGAACCCATAAAAAATTTAGAGCTTGGATTCAGAAAGGCCCGTCCGGGCGGTGCCCGGCGTCGATACGGGTTCTCAGTCCCGTTCCAGCTCCTCCTGGAACAGGGCCAGGAATTCCCGGGTCAGGAGGGAGTCCTCCACCTTGGATTTCAAAAGGTACCCGACCTCCCACGTGCCGCAGTCCGCCACCGGGATGGCCAGAATGCCGCCCTGCCGCTCGCTGGAGGTCCGGTAGCCGCTGCCCAGGATAAAGGCGTCCAGCTCCTGCAGCATCATGTAGGCGGCGGCGCGGTCGTTGACGTTGATGGCCCGGGAGGAATATCGCTGCAATGCGTCGGTGAAGATGGTGTCCGTGTCAATGTCTCGGTCGTAGAAGACTCTGGGGTAGTTTTTCAGGTCCTCCTCGTAGACCACGGAGCCCCCCGCCAGAGGATGGCCCTGGCGCAGGTAGACGTGGATGGGCTTGTAGGCGATGTGGTTGAACACCGTGCCGGTCAGGCGCAGCTTATGGATCAGGAAGTTCTTGCTGTCCGGGATGAGGAACAGGATGCCCACGTCGTATTTCCCGGTGGAGACGGCGTCCAGGACCTCCGTTGTGCGCATCTCGGAGAAATTGACGCTGTACCGCTCCTCAATGTGCATATGCTCCCGGATCAGGCGGCACAGCGCGTCGATCCCCGGCATGTGGTGCTGGGTGGCGACGGAGAACTCCATGCGCTGCTCGGTGTGGTCGGCGTATTTTGCGTTCAGCATGTCCACCTGCTGCAAAATACGCTTCACCTCTACCGCCAGGCTGGCTCCCCGCTCGGTCAGGTCTATCCCGCTGCTGCTGCGCTTGAAAATCTCAAAGCCGAACTCGGACTCGATGTTTTGGATGGCGACGGAGACTGTGGACTGGGTGGTGTACATCTGCCGCGCGGCCTTGCTGACGGAGCCGGCGTAGATAACCGCAAGGAAATACCGCATCTGTTGGATCGTCATGGTGCATCCTCCTTGATCTTCCTGGAGTTCCTGGAGTCGGGTTTATCGAAACGGAGCGGATTGTGTTTTTACCAGTATACCGCAAAGGCTTCCGCAGCACAAGAGGGTGGAAGCTCCAGGCGCGTCCCAACCTGTGTTTGAAAAGAGGAGGGCACGCAGGGGCGGAAACCGGCGGCGACGGCAGAGTGTATGAGCTGCGAAAAACGGAGATGCCCAAAGTATGAACGGTGCGCGCCGTGTACTTGCTCCAGATGGTACTCTGATTGAAGAAAAATATACGGTCAATATGCTTGCCTGAATGAGGGCTGTGAGCTTACTATTGCAATGAAAAGTGCCAAACGCGCAATAATGGAAATTTATTATGTCAATAAGGATAACTTGAACAGATGGCGGCGGTTCACGCTTGCGAACACAGGCAAATGGAAATTGGACGATATAAAACAAAAACTCCATGAAGAAGATAAATGGAAAAATGATACCCTTTAATTCTTCTTGGAGCCTTTCTATTGGTAATTTGAAAATTGATAATTTTATCAACTCCAAGAACAAAAGGGCATATTCAATTTTTTCAGCGGCAGCTATCTGCGTAAGACATCTTTCTTTGTTTATAGCGACGCAGATTTTGAGAGACTGGCTTTTTTACCCTTCTTTTTTATTGATGTATAAAATTGGGTTTCCACTTTTGTTTCTAATGGGGCGAATAGGTCCTCCGCAGGGGGTTCCGGCGGGGCCCCGCAGCCCGCCAGAGCCAGGAGCGCCAGGAACATGGAGAGAAGAACAGGATTACTCATGGATTTTCCAGCCATTGAGGAACTTGGCGGTTTCCGCGCTGCCGTGGTCGATGATCTCGCTGTGCCCCAGGTCTATCCCGCCATAACCCGCTCCAAAAGCAGCATCCGATTCCCGCCGCCATAACCAGCAGAAACAGCAGGATATACGCATAGGCGAAGAATGTTTCTCGGACCTTCCGGTGCAGCTTGCTCAAAGGAACGTGAGTATGGAGGCCCACATGGAGCGCCATCAGCACGAATCCTCAGGTGGTGGAGCAGGAACAGCCCGAACAGGACGCAGCCGAGTACGCCATGCAGGAGCAGTCCCCGCCCCGCCTGATAGCTCATCAGGTACAGGAACAGCACATACATGACGATGTCCACAAGGAGCTTACCCTGACGCTTCATGCCGTCACCGTTCCTTGATCCCGTTCAGCGCCAGCCACTGAGAAATTTCATCGGAGAGGCCGCTCCCGCCGGAGTAGTTGAACTCGAAGCCCTGCCCCACATAGGATCCGGGGATCATCTTGGACAGGTCGGAAACGCTGTCGCCGAACATGGTCCCGCCGTGGCTGCTGAAGGGGATCACGACTTTTCCATCGAAATCATAGCTCTCCATAAATGTGACGACCGGCATGGGCATCGTAGCCCACCATGTGGGGTAGCCCAGCAGGATCACATCGTACTCGTCCACATCGGCAATGTGCGTGCGCAGAGCCGGATGGACATGGTTGTTCAGGTCCGCCTGGGAGACCTCATAGATATTCCCCCGGTAGGGGTTTTCCATCTCAAGCTCCACTAAATCGGCCCCGGTCTTGTCCCGGATAATCCGCGCGGCGTTCTCCGTGTTGCCGGAATAGGAAAAGTAGGCGACCAGAATCCGGGGATTCTCCGGCATCTGAATGTCCAGCGAGAAGGTTGTTTCCACCGTGCCTTCTCCGGCCTGGGCGTTTCTGGCGATACGGAAGCCCAGGTTTTGATCCGGGTCCTCCGGGTTCGTCGCGGAGCGGTAGGCGCTGCGCAGATGCTTGGCAAAGTCGATGTAGCTGCCTCCCCGGTTGACGCGCAGGGAGCCGGAAGCGGCTCCTGCCGGGTCAACGGTCCGCGTCAGATCGTAAGCGCCATAGTAGTCGAAGCACCACTCCGACACATTGCCGTACATGTTGTAAAGCCCAAACTGATTGGGAGACAGGCTGTCTACGGCAATCGTCTTCCCCCGGTAACTGCTGGTGACCACAGAGGGGTCCCGGCTCTCACTGAGCCGGTTGCAGTATTCGATGGCGTCATACCATGTCACGCTGTCCACCGGCAGATCGGCCCCGCTGAAATGGCTGGGGTTCGACCCCATGATCCGCTCATAGTCTACCTGGGTCACCTCACAGGGGTCTGCGTAGAAGTCGCTGACCGTTACATTATGAGCGGTTTCATCCTCGCCGCGCTGGCGCTCACTGTCGGGACTGCCCATGGTGAAGGTCCCGCCCCGCACCAAAATCAGCGAATCTTTCACAGCTTCCAAAGGGTCAGCGGCAGAGGGGACATTCTGAACATTGCTTGGGTTCTGTTCCGGGGTCGTCGCCATTGGCGCTGTACAGTTCATAGCGCACCTGGGGATATTTGCCGGAGAAGTTTTGAATGGCGTCCGCCAGGAGCCGGGAGGCGCAGGATTCCACACAGCCGATCACCACCGTGCCGCCCACCAGATCCTTTTGTTCTGCCAGGTCCCGCTCTGTTTTTTCCATCAAGCCAACGATCTCCTGGGCACGCTGCTGAAAGAGAAAACCCGCATCCGTCAAGGTAACCTGCCGCTTTCCCCTGGTCAGCAGCGGAACCCCCAGCGTTTCCTCCAGATCCATGAGCTGGCGGCTGATGGTGGGCTGCGTCACATGGAGCTGTTCCGCCGCCTTTGTAATGTTGCCCGCCTTTGCCACAGCCAGAAAATACTCCAGCAGCCTTAGATCCATTCAATATCCCTCCCTCTATCCCAAGAATGTAAGATAATATGAGGGGAATTGAGAGAAAAGTCAATTGCGAACGTCCATTTTATACAGTGGCCTCGTTTCTTCTCGATCACTCCGGCTCATTGCAGCATCACTCCAGCGCGCCGTACTGTCCATCGTCCACCGGCTCGCACCACTCGTTGGAGCATCCCTCACCGGGGGCCTCGAAGGCCACGTGGCCGAACCAGGAATCCTTCGCCGCGCCGTGCCAATGCTTCACCCCGGCGGGGATAAATACCACATCGCCGGGATTCAACTCCCGGGCGTCCTCCCCCCACTCCTGATACCAGCCCCGGCCATTGGTGCAAAGCAGAATCTGCCCACCGCCCTTGGATGCGTGATGGATGTGCCAGTAGTTCCGGCACCCCGGCTCAAAGGTGACGTTGGCCAGGAAAATCGTCTCCTGGGGGTCCGTCAGGGGCTTGAGGTAAGACCGGCCGGTGAAGTATTGGGCATACGCCTCGTTGGGCGCGCCCAGGCCGAAGAGGCCGCCGTCGGTCCCGGTGTCGTCCTTGTAGACCTCCACCGCCGCCCGGAACGCCGCCCAGGCGTTGGGCCATCCGGCGTAGAAGGCCAAATGGGTTAAAATCTCCGCCATTTCGTCCTTTGTGACGCCGTTTTTCTTGGCGTTCAGTACGTGAAACTGGAAGGAGCTGTCGATGAGTCCCTTGCTCACCGGAGCGGAGACCGTCAGGATGGAGCGCGTCTTCAAAGAGAGCTTCCCCTCCCGGCTCCACACCTCGCCAAAGAGCACGTCGTCGTTGAGCTCCGCGAACTTGGGGGCGAAATCCCCCAGCTGGTCCCGGCCTGCCGTCTGCTTTACCATAGTCGTTTCCTCCTGTTTGATAAAAGTTGGGATATCCTTAATGCTACGTCCTGGAGGGCGCCCCAAGTCAAGTCTTTTATTCACCCAGGGAAAGGGTGACGCTGACGTCTCCATCGCCCAGCAGCTGCCGCAGCTCCGAGGCGCTGGTGTTGTTGACGTGGCCCAGCCGGGTGAAGTTCCAGGAGTTGGGCGCGTAGTAGATGACAAATTGATTTCCCTGGTAGAGAATCAGGTCCCCCGCCTGGGTGGTGATTTCCTCATTGTTCGTGGGGAGGCTCCGGCCCAAGGGGCCTACCTTTTCCATACTGCCGTAGTCGCTCATTTCAATGGTCCTGGGTCCCTCCGCCAGCAGTTCCCGCAGAGCCCGGGCGGAGGAGTTGTCCGAAAGCGTCGCGGTGAGGGTGGTCCCGTTGACCG
>ERZ779631.747-NODE-747-length-10818-cov-8.738177_pt1 | contig 10818 bp, 12 predicted proteins | sample MGYA00514193_ERZ779631 | MGnify/ENA primary metagenome ERZ779631 (study PRJEB29562, sample SAMEA4376710) | mouse gut metagenome | isolation source: Cecum | study: EMG produced TPA metagenomics assembly of the A DSS colitis mouse model was used to assess the...
TTCCCTCCAGGTCCTTGATGCGGAAGCGCCGGTAGGCGCTCTTCAGGGGCCTTGTGCCGCTGTAGACCACCATGGAGGCCACGATGTCGCTGCCTCCGGTGTTGGAGATGTCAAAGGACTCCAGCCGCTTCGGCGGGGCCGGGAGGTCCAGCATTTTCGTCAAAAGCTCCAGGGTGTGGGCCACCCGCTCCTCGGCGGTGGTGGCCCGCTCCGCCTCCTCGGCGGCGTTCCGCTGGGCCATGGCGCGAAGATCCGCCTTCTCCCCCCGCTGGGGGACGTGGACCCGGACCTTGTGCCCCGCCCGTTTCGTCAGGACCGCCGAGAGGCTTTCGCAGAACCCTTCCGTCTCGAAGGGCAGCAGAATCTCATGGGGCAGAATGGCCCGGGGCAGGTAGTACTGGGCCGTCAAGGCGGAGAGCATCTCCTCTTGGGGCTCCTCCATGGGGGCGGTGAAGAGCTCCGTCTCCCGGCCCGCCAGATTCCCCTCCTCCATGTGGAGCACGGCGTAGCAGCACTTCCCCGCCCCCCGGTAGAGGCCCCAGATGTCCGTGTCGGCGCAGAGCCCGGCGATGACCGTCTGCTTTTTGGAGAGGGCGCTGATGGCGTTGATCCGGTCCCGGAGGGCCGCCGCCTGCTCGAACCGCAGGGCCTCCGCCTCCGCCTCCATCTCGGCGGTCATGTCCCGGAGGAGCTCCCTGGCCTTGCCCTCCAGCATCTGGGTGGCCTGCCGGATGCGCCGGTTGTACTCCTCCGCCGTCATCTCGGGGCGGCAGAAGCCGTCACACCGGCCCATGTGGAAGTTCAAACAGGGCCGCTCCGCCCCGATGTCCCGGGGGAACCTCCGATTGCAGGTGGGGAGGCGCAGGGCGGCGCAGACGGCGTCCAGGGCCTGCCTCGTCTCGAAGCGCCCGCCGAAGGGGCCGAAGTACTTCGCCCCGTCGTTGGCCCACTTGTGAACCATGGTGAACCTGGGATAGGTCTCCCGGGAGAGGCGGACGAAGGGATAGCCCTTGTCGTCCTTGAGGAGGATGTTGTAGCGGGGCATGTGCCGCTTGATGAGGGAGTTCTCCAGCACCAGGGCCTCGAACTCGCTGGAGACGAAGATGGTGTCGAAGTGGTCGATCTGGGAGACCATCTGCCGGGTCTTGGCCGTGTGGGAGGCGCTGTCCTGAAAGTACTGGCTGACCCGGTTCTTGAGCTTTTTCGCCTTGCCCACGTAGATGACCTTCCCGGTCCTGTCCATCATGAGATAGACCCCCGGCAGCAGGGGCAGGTCATTGGCCTTTTCCTTCAGCTCTTCCCTGGTCATGCTCCACCTCCACACAGATAAAAAAAGACCACCCCGCGCTGACAGGCAGCACGGGGACGGTTCATCACTCTCCGAAGTTGTCTTTCACCAGGTCCACCAGCGCGGTGACCGCCTCTTTCTCGTCGCTGCCGTCCGCGATCAGGGTGATGGGGGTGCCCTTCACGATGCCCAGGGACAGCACGCCTAACAGGCTCTTGGCGTTGACGCGGCGGTCCTCCTTTTCAACCCAGATGCCGCTCTTGAATTCGTTGGCCTTCTGGATGAAGAACGTGGCGGGGCGGGCGTGCAAACCAACTTCGTTGTTGACCGTGATTTCCTGCGTATACATGTTGCAGCTCTCCTTTTTTGTGTCGAATCAAATAAATGGTTGCCCACAAGTCTTTCCTTTACCATCATAACCGCTTTTCCGTCTCCCGTCAATGGACAATTGCACAAACATTTTAAAAAATTTTCCTTGGCAGTAAAATTCTTTTTGTTAGTTTACGCCAATTTTGCGGAAATTTATACGTCATTTTATCCAAAAACGCGGAGCTTTTCGAGGTGCATCTCCGCGTCCCCGCTTCGCGCCCCTCTCTATTGATGAATGTATGCCGCCCGGCGCCGCCTCATGCCGCGGTTCCCGCCGTTTTCCGGAAAAAGCCTCCGTCTCCTGAAAGTCCCGGGATTGGTCCGGGCCGGTCCGGGGACAATAGGTTCCGGGTATCGCGGACGCGGGACGGAAGCGCCGTTCCGCGGGCCGTCAAAGCGGCTCAGGGCCCGCCTGGCTTTTGAACTTCTTTGACGGCGTGGTCCGGGCTCCGCCCAGCGGCGGGGCCCGGTCCGGAAAGATCGAAGGAGGAGTATCCCATGAAAAATACTCTGATGGTTCTGCTGGCCTCCCTGGTGCTGGCGGTCTGCCTCACCGCCTGCGGCGGCGGACAGACCACCGGGAACGTGGACGGCCAGACCGGAAGCGCGGCCGGAGACTCCGTCAACGGCGGAACCTCCGCCGGGGGCTCCGTGAATGACGGAAACACCGCCGGAAGCCCGGCCAACGGCGGAGACATCGCCGGCGGCGGGGTGACGGACGGCGCCCGGGACGCCCTGGACGACGCCGGACGGTCCGTCCGCAATGCCATGGACGACGCCGGAGACGCCATGGACAGCGTGTTTTAAGCGCCCTCTCCGGACCGCCCGCCCTCCGGCCCTTCCGGCGGTCCGGACTACATGCTTCCATTTTCCCTCCCACTCCTGTATAATATGCGGCAGAGGAAAGGAGGGTGCGCGCGTCATGCGGGAATTCACCATGCGGCCCATTGCCCATATCCGAAGCGATTTCGCCGGAAAATTCGGCGTCCCCCGCCAGAGCGGACTGGTGGAGGCGCTGGAGGCCCTGGTGGTCTTCGAGCCGGCGTACCGGGACCCCGCCGCCCTCCGGGGGCTGGAGGGATTTTCCCACGTGTGGCTGCTCTGGGTCTTCGACCGGGCGGTCCGGGAGGGCTGGTCCCCCACGGTCCGCCCGCCCCGGCTGGGGGGGAACGCCCGGCTGGGGGTCTTCGCCACCCGGTCCCCCTTCCGGCCCAACCCCATCGCCCTGTCCGCCGTCACCCTGGCGGGGATGGAGGAGACGGCGGAGTGGGGAACCGTCCTCCGGGTCCGGGGGGCGGATCTGATGGACGGCACGCCCATTCTGGACGTCAAGCCCTATCTTCCCTACGCCGACTGCCGTCCCGAGGCCCTGGGGGGCTTCGCCGCCGCCGCCCCCGACGGGGAGGCCCTGGCGGTGGAGTGCCCGGCGGCGCTTTGGGAAAAGGTCCCGCCGGACCGGCGGGAGGCCCTCCGGGCGGTGCTGGCCCTGGACCCCCGGCCCAAGTACCAGGACGACCCGGGGCGGGTCTACGGCTTCGGCTTCGCCGGGCTGGAGGTCCGGTTTTCCGTGGAGGGGGAGGTTCTGCGGGTCCGGGAGATTCTGGAGGGGACGGGAACATGATTTTGCCGGGAACAGGGGCGGATATCATCCGCCCCTGTTCCATTGACAGAAGGGCAGTTCCGGGGGAATGGCCCGCACAGGGGTGCGGGCCCCACAGGGTGTTCTACCGGTAGAAGGGGTGTGGGGCCCGGTCCCCTGACCGGGCCGGTTCCCGGGCATGGGGAGGGCTGTCGGAAGACGAACCGCAGGGGCGGACCTATGTGTCCGCCCTTCTATCGGGAGTGCCCAGGTTTCGGGAGAAGGGCGGACACGCAGGTCCGCCCCTACAGGGTGTTCTATCGGGAGAAGGTATGTAGGGGGCGGGCTCTGTCCCGCCCCGTTTCCCCCGGAAGCATGGAGCTTCCAGAAGAACGGGAGGGGACAGAGCCCCTCCCCTACAAGATGATTTCCCACCCAAAATTTTCTTGACTTTGCGGCGTCGGTAAGTTATAATATTAGCGACCCCAAAAAGTGAGGTGATGATATTGGGGGACAAAAAAATGGGGCGTCCTACTGATAACCCGAAAGATACTTCTCTGAAAGTCCGCCTTGACAAAGCATCCGCTGAGAAGCTGGACGAGTGTGCAAAAGAACTGGATGTATCAAAAGCGGAAGTCGTTCGGCGTGGTATCCACAAGGTGCATGACGACCTGAAAAAATGAAGGAAGCGGCGCAACCCTACAAAGATGACACCGCTTCCCTCCCAAGGCCGATACCTGCCAAAAGGCAAGAACAGCGTAAATATCATACCATACGCCGCCTTTCCTTTCAAGCGGTATCGGCCGAAAAAGAACAAAGAAAGGATGATCCAACGGTGGAGAACATTCTGGAGCTGCTGTATGACCTGCCCCGGGAGAGAGTCCACGGGCAGGACTCGCCCTTTGTCAGGGCGGCGCGGATCAAAAACGAAAATCTGGAGCGGCTCACCGCTTCCATGACGGAGGAGCAGCGGGACCTTCTGGACGCCTGCTTGGACGCGGGAAGCCGCGTCGAGGATATGAGGGACTTTGACCGCTTCCGCTTCGCCTTCCGCTTTGGGGCCCAGCTTATGGCGGAGCTGATCACGGGCAGGGGGGACGCGCTGTGAGAAGGCGCGCGGACCGAACAGGAAGATAAAGCACGCGCGAAAAGAGGACTGCCATGCGGCAGTCCTCTTTTAACAGCCGGTTTCCCGTCACTCCAGCTTCCGCACGAAATTGCCGAAGACCCGGACCCGCTCCTGGACGGTGACGAAGGCGTGGTCGTCCCGCTCGTGGACGGCGTGGAGCAGCTCCTCGATCTCGAACTTGGAAAGGCACACCACCAGCACGTGGAGCCCCTTTCCGCTGTAGGCGCCGACGCCCTCCCAGTAGGTGACGCTGCGGCCCAGCTTCTCGATGATGAAGCGGCCCAACTCCTTCTCGTCCTCCTTGGTGAAGATCATGGCCTGGACGTTCACGTTCTGCTGGTGCATCCGGTCCAGCACCATGGCGGAGAAGAAGTTGTAGATGACGGAGTAGATGGCCACCTCCGGGATGAAGAGAACCAGACAGGCGGCGTAGAGGAAGAAGTTGAAGGTCAGGGAGAACTTGCCCACGGTGAAGCGGCTGCCCCGCTTGCTCAGGCACAAGCCCACGATGTCCAGTCCGCCGCCGCTGCCGCCGCAGGTCAGCACGATGCCGCTGGCGGTGCCCACGATGATGCCACCCAAGAGGCAGGAGGTCAGGTAGTCGTCCACGATGGGGACGGAGGGCGAGGGGAAGATACTATAGAAAAAGGAGAAGGACACGGTGCAGGCGATGGTCTTGAAGGTCATCCTGGGCCCCAGGGTCTTCCAGCCCAGGAGCAGGATGGGAATGTTGCTGAGGAAGTAGAGGACGCCGGCGATGTCCGCCTCCAGGCCCAGGGTGTCGTGCAGCAGGGTGCGGATCAGCTGGCACAGGCCCATGAGCCCGCCGGAGTACAGGCCCAGCGGCACGATGAAGAGGCGGAGGGCCAGGGCCACCACGCCCTCCCCCAGCATGGCGGCCGCCAGCCGCAGCCAGCGGTTGTGCAGGGAATTGTACATCATGTCTTTCATGTCGTTCCTCCCGGTCCGGCGGTCCCGCCGGTCTCAGCCGCCCGGCGGTTCGCGGGGCGGCGTCCTTGTTCCCTGATTATATCCGCTTCCGGGGAAAACCGCAAGAGGAAAAGCGGAACAGAATGGACGAAACGGCGGGAAGATCCCGGGTTTTCCCGTGGAAAGTCTACAAAGCGTAGCGGAGGTACCGGAAGAGCCGGTCCCGGGCCCGGCGGAGGGTCCGGGAGACGGTGGAGCGGTTCAGGCCCAGCTCCTCCGCGATCCGGGGGATGGTCATCCCCCGGTCGTAGTAGAGGTCCAGCACCTGCCGCTGGCGGGGGGTCAGCTCCCGCTCCCGGGCCTGGCGGAGGTTCCGCCGGAGGCGCTCCAGACGCTCGCTGTTGTCCCCGGCGTTCTGCCGGGTCCAGACCGTCAGGTCGCCGATCCACTCGCTGGCCCGGGTGTCGAAGGGACTCTCATAACGTGTATTTCTCATCTTTGTGATAGCTCCTGTCGTAGTAGTGGGCGGTGAGGACCGCCAGCTCCCGGGCCTCCCGCCAGAGGGGGGTCAGCTCGTTGATCCGCCGGCGGAGGCGGCCGGCCTCCTCCGGGTCCGCCTGGGCCCGCTCCCGGGCCCGCAGCTCCGCGATGCGCGCGTGGATGGCGGCGGCGCTGTTTCGATAGGAGGCCGACTTCTCCAGTAGGGTCATACGGGCGCCTCCCTTCCGCAGATTTCCCGGCAGGGGGCCAGCTCCCGCCGGGCCAGCTCCGGCAGGCACTCCCGGCAGGCCAGGTGTCCGCTGCAGGCCCAATACTCCTCTCCCCGGAGGACCTCCCGGCCGCACAGCGTGCAGCGGAGGGGGGCGATTCCGGGGCGTTTCCGCGTGGTTGTCATGGAAATCCTCTCCTTTAAAAAAACCTTGAAAACAGGGAAAATTAATGTTGACAAAAGGAAAACTGTCTGCTAGAATAAACACTGCTGTTGGAACTGCTGGTGTAGCTCAGTTGGTAGAGCAGCTGATTTGTAATCAGCAGGCCGGGGGTTCGAGTCCGTCCACCAGCTCCACAAGTTCATCATTGTATCTGGGGGAATTCCAGAGCGGTCAAATGGGGCAGACTGTAAATCTGTTGTCACTGACTTCGGTGGTTCGAATCCACCTTCCCCCACCAGCTCAGAAATTCCCGCCGCCGTTCCGTTTCCGGCTTCGCCGAAAACTGCACTCCGGCGGGAATTTCTTCGCTTTCACCTGCGAACCACTGCGTTGGGTTCGCAGGTGATTCTTTTTTTACGGGGGACGAGGGACGAAGGGGGGGCGCCGCGGCGCTGCGCTGGCGGCGCGGGGGACGGGGGAGTGGAATTACAAGTTACTTGGCGGTGAAATTAAAATAGCACATATGTTCTAGAATGTCAAGGGGGTTTTCACAAGAATCTTGTAAAAAAGATTGACAGGGCTTTGACAAACTGGTAAGATGAGAAAAGTGAAAAGGGGGTGCGGGGATGTCGTTTGGCGAGAGGATGCGGGCCCGGCGGGGAGAATTGGACATGACCCGGGCGGAGCTGGCCGCTTTGCTGGGGGTCTCTCCCTCCGCGGTGGGGAATTATGAGACGGGGGTGAGCTTTCCCAAGGAGGAGATCATGCTGCGGCTGTTCGACGCCTTGGAGGTGGACCCGAATACGCTGTTTCAGGACAGCTTTCAGTACAACAGGCAGCTGCTGGGGCCGAAGGAGCGGAGGCTGCTGGAGGGATACCGGGGACTGTCCGCCCTGGGGCGGGAGACGGTGGGGACCATGGTGGACGCCCTGTGCGCCTACCGGGACGAGGCTCAGGCCGGGCCTGAGGCCCCGGAGCCCCGGATGATTCCCCTGTACCGGACCCCCGCCGCCGCCGGGTACGCCTCCCCGGCCTTCGGGGAGGATTACGACCTGATTCCCGTCACGGGGGAGGTGCCCCCGGCGGCGGAGTTCGCCGTGCGGATCCAGGGGGACTCCATGGCACCCTACATCGCCGACGGGTCCGTGGCCTACGTGAACCGGGACCCGCTGAAGGCGGGGGACGTGGGCGTCTTCTGCGTGGACGGGGACATTCTGTGCAAGCAGTATTACCGGGACCCGGCGGGCATCGTGTACCTCTTCTCCCTGAACCGGGCCCGGGCCGACGCAGACGTGGTGCTGACCTCCTCCGCCGGGCGGGCGCTGGCCTGCTTCGGAAGGGTCATCATGCGGGCCTTCCCCCTGCCGGGGCGGTGAGAGAATGCGGAAGGCAATTGTCCTCGGGTGTCCCGGCGCGGGAAAGAGCACATTTGCGCGAAGGCTCAGGGATGCGTCCGGGATTCCTCTTTACTATTTGGATATGCTGTGGCACAAACCGGACCGGACCACCTGTTCTCCAGAGCAGTTTGACGCAGAGCTGGGCAAGGTGCTGGCAAAGGACCGCTGGATTATCGACGGGAACTACCAGCGCACGGCAGAGCGGCGGCTGGCCGCCTGCGACACGGCCTTTTTGCTGGATTTCCCGCTGGAGCTCTGCCTTGCCGGCGCAGAGGCCCGCATTGGAAAAAAGCGGGAGGATATGCCCTGGGTGGAGGAAGCGTTTGACGCGGAGTTCCGGCAGTGGATTCTGGACTTTCCGCGGACGCAGCTGCCGGAGCTCTACCGGCTCCTGGAGCGTTACCGAGAGGGCCGAGAAATTGTCGTATTTCGGTCGAGAGCGGAAATAGAACGGTATTTGAAAGCCCCGGCGAAATTTGCTGCTGTTTCAGGCAATCCACGCTGAGGGGCGAAAAAGCGCCCCGGAGCCTCTTGACAACTCCGGGGCGCTTGGGTATACTGAGCAGGAAGGACGTTCCCTCTGGTGTCAGCAGAGAGGCGGCCAACTTGACAAGTTTAGAGCTTGAAATTGCCGCTTCTCGCTATCCTCGGGGGGCGGTTATTTCTTTATCTGGAGACCCAGAGAAACAGCCGCGATCACGAGCATAAATAACGCGATGGTTTCTGTAATACGCATGGGCCGCCCTCCTTTCGGAGCTGGCCCCGCCCTTCCTGCCGAAGTTACCATACCACAGCGCGGCAAAAATTGCAATGGGCCCAAAACCGGCCCATGAAACAAGGCAAAACCCGTTGACAATCCCGCCCCGGGCGGATAAAATGAAATGGTTGTTTTGGAACCTCAAACAGGAAAGGAACGAGAACGCTATGGCTACGGATAAAAGACAAGTGGACGCCATCACCGCCCGGGACGCGGACTTCGCCCAGTGGTACACCGACGTGTGCAAGAAAGCGGAGCTCATCGACTACACCTCCGTCAAGGGCATGTTCATCTACCGGCCCTACGGCTACGCCATCTGGGAGAACATCCAGAACGAGCTGGACCGCCGCTTCAAGGAGACGGGGCACGAGAACGTCTATCTCCCCGTGCTGATCCCCGAGTCCCTGCTCCAGAAGGAGAAGGACCACGTGGAGGGCTTCGCCCCGGAGTGCGCCTGGATCACCGTGGGGGGCAGCGAGAAGCTGGAGGACCGGCTCTGCGTCCGCCCCACCTCCGAGACCCTCTTCTGTGAGCACTACGCCAACATCATCCACTCCTGGCGGGACCTGCCCAAGCTCTACAATCAGTGGTGCAGCGTGCTCCGCTGGGAGAAGACCTCCCGGCCCTTCCTCCGCCACCGGGAATTCCTCTGGCAGGAGGGCCACACCATGCACGCCGGCGAGGCGGAGGCCCGGGAGGAGACCATGCGGATGCTGAACGTCTACGCGGACTTCATGGAGAACTTCCTGGCCATGCCCGTCCTCCGGGGCCGGAAGACGGACAAGGAGAAGTTCAAGGGCGCCGAGGAGACCTACACCGTGGAGTGCATGATGCACGACCACAAGGCCCTCCAGGCGGGGACCAGCCACTATTTCGGGGACGGCTTCGCCAGGGCCTTCGACATCACCTACACCGGGAAGGACAACCAGCTCCACCACCCCCATCAGACCAGCTGGGGCGTCAGCACCCGGATGATCGGCGGCATCATCATGACCCACGGAGACGACAACGGCCTGGTGCTGCCCCCCCGGGTGGCCCCCATCCAGGCGGTGGTCATCCCCGTGGCGGCCCACAAGCCCGGCGTCCTGGACGCCGCCGCGTCCCTTCGGGACCGGCTGAAGCAGGCCGGAATCCGCTCCCAAATGGACGACTCCGACAACTCCCCCGGCTGGAAGTTCGCCGAGTACGAGATGAAGGGCGTGCCCCTGCGGGTGGAGATCGGGCCCAAGGACATGGAGAAGGAGCAGTGCGTCATCGCCCGCCGGGACACCGGGGAGAAGACGTTTGTGCCCCTGGCGGACCTGGAGGAGACGGTGAAAAGGCTCCTGGACGCGGTCCATGAGAACATGTACGCCATGGCGCTCCAAAACCGGGAGGACAACACCTTCGACATCTCCACCCCGGAGGAGGCCAAGGCCATCGCCGAGGGCAAGGGCGGCTTCCTGCGGTCCAAGTGGTGCGGCTCGTTGGAGTGCGAGCTGGCCATGAAGGAGCGGGCGGGGGTCAGCTCCCGCTGCATGCCCCTGAAGCAGAGTGGCACCGAGGGCGTCTGCCCCGTGTGCGGCAAGCCCTGCAAGACCGACATCTACTGGGGCGTGGCTTATTAAATTGTCCCTGCCGGAAACGGAGCGGCGCGGAGGCCGCTCCCTACAAAAGGATATGTAGGGGCCGGCCTCTGTGCCGGCCCGTTTTCTCCCCGCAATGCCATACCCGGAAAGGAGGCCCCGCCTTGGAACGCCGCCGCTATCAGGTCCTGGACACCATCCGGGGCCTCGCTCTGGTGAGCATGATCCTCTATCACGCCAGCTGGGACATGGTCTACATGTTCGGCGCGGACTGGCCCTGGTACCACGGCTTCGCCGCCCACGTGTGGCAGCAGAGCATCTGCTGGACCTTCATCCTGCTGTCCGGCTACTGCTGGTCCCTGGGGCGGCGGCAGCTCCGCCGGGGGCTGACGGTCTTCCTCTGCGGGGCGCTGATCACCGCCGTCACGTGGTTCTTCATGCCCGGGAATCTGGTCTACTGCGGCGTGCTGACCCTGCTGGGGGCCTCGTCGATGCTGCTGGTCCCCCTGGCCCCGGCGCTGGAGCGTGTCCCCGCCCAGGCGGGGGCGGCGGGGAGCTTCCTGCTGTTCCTGGTGACCCGGGACGTGAACGCCGGGTTCCTGGGCTTTGAGGGCATGCGCTTCGCCGCCCTGCCCGCCGGGCTGTACCGGGACCACCTCACCGCCCTGCCGGGCTTCCCTCCGGCGGACTTCTTCTCCACGGACTACTTCTCCCTGTTCCCCTGGTTTTTCCTGTTCCTGACGGGGTGGTTCCTCTTCCGGCTCCGGCCGGAGGAGGTCCGGGAGATCCGGCGGGTGCCCCTGGTCACGGCCATGGGGCGGCATTCCCTCCTCATCTACATGCTTCACCAGCCGGTGGTCTACGGCCTGCTTTGGGCCCTGTTCCGCGCCGGATAGGGCCGCCGAGGGCGGCGGCCCCTACAGGAGGTATCA
>ERZ779631.762-NODE-762-length-10686-cov-4.631079_pt1 | contig 10686 bp, 8 predicted proteins | sample MGYA00514193_ERZ779631 | MGnify/ENA primary metagenome ERZ779631 (study PRJEB29562, sample SAMEA4376710) | mouse gut metagenome | isolation source: Cecum | study: EMG produced TPA metagenomics assembly of the A DSS colitis mouse model was used to assess the...
CGTCCCCCAGAAGGAGCGTCGCGTTTATCGGGTCGGAGTGCTACCCCTTTGTCAAAACCGGCGGCCTGGGGGATGTGATGTACGCGCTCCCCAAGGCACTGGTGAAGCAGAACTGCGACGTGAAGGTCATCCTCCCCCGCTACAAGTGCATCCCCTGGGAGTATCAGGAGAAGATGATCTACCGGGGCGCCTTCAATATGGACCTCTGCGCCGACGGACGTTCCTACTACGTGGGCATCATGGAGTATGTCTGGGACGGGGTGGTCTACGACTTCATTGACAACGAGGAGTTCTTCAGCTCCGGAAATCCCTATACCAATCTCATTGACGACATTCCCAAATACTGCTATTTCGCCAAGGCGGCCCTGGCGGCGCTGAACTATATGGACTGGATCCCCGACATCATCCACTGCCACGACTGGCAGGCGGCGCTGATTCCGGTCTATCTGCGGACGAAGTTTGTCAACACAAAGCTGACCACCGCCAAGACGATTCTGACCATTCACAACCTCCGTTTCCAGGGAATCTACAATATTCCCACCATCCGCTACTGGTCCGGACTGCCGGATTACGTCTTCAACAAGGACGCCCTGAAAACGGGCCGCAACGACGCGAACATGCTGAAGGGCGGACTGACCTACGCGAATGCCATCACGACGGTCAGCCAGACCTACGCCGGGGAAATCCAGAGCGCCTGGTACGGGGAGACCCTGGACGCCCACCTGCGGTATCACGCCGGGAAGCTCCGGGGCATCGTGAACGGCATCGACTACGACATCTGGAACCCGGAGACCGACGCCTGCCTCCCCGCCGGGTACAACACGTCCAACGTGCTGGAAAAGAAACGTGAGAACAAGCGGAAGCTCCAGGAGGAGCTGGGGCTGGTCCAGGACGACGGCAAATTCGTCATCGGCCTGATCTCCCGGCTGACGAACCAGAAGGGACTGGACCTGGTCAACGCCATCCTTCCCCAGGTGGTGGATGACTACACCCAGGTGGTGGTGCTGGGCAGCGGGGACAAGGTTTACGAGGACTCCTTCCGGTACTACGAGAACGCCTGCAAGGGCCGTGTCTGCGCGAACATCATGTACGACGAGGCCCGGTCCCACAGAATCTACGCCGGGGCGGACGCCCTGCTGGTCCCGTCCCAGTTCGAGCCCTGCGGGCTGACACAGCTGATCGCCATGCACTACGGCACCATTCCCATCGTCCGGGAGACTGGCGGCCTGAAGGACACGGTGGAGCCCTATGACATGCGGAACAACTCCGGGAACGGCTTCACCTTCGACCGCTATGACGCCGGGCTGCTGCTGGACGCCATCAACCGGGCGAAAGCGTTCTACTTCGACCAGCGGAAGCACTGGGACGAGATGGTCCTGCGGGACATGGAGAAGGACCTGTCCTGGGAGAACTCCGCGAAGCAGTACAAGGATCTGTACCTGAGCCTGACCTGAGGGGAAAAGGTTCCGCTGTTCTGTGAAAAAAGCCTGCCGGTTCGAAATGAGCCGGCAGGCTTTTCATGTTCTCAAGTTCTCCTGCCCGTCGGCTCCCGCCGCCCCGGCGCGCTCCCAGCTTTGCAGGAACAGCGCAGCCGCCAGCAGGTCGGCGCAGCCGCCGGGAGACAGATTCCCCCGAATGAACGCCCGGTCCAGCTCCCCGATTTCCTCCGGGCCGGGCAGCGGGTCCCGCTCCAGCAGCCGCCCGCATTGCTCCGCCGCCGCAGCCGCCCGCTCCAGGCCGCCTCTGGAGGCCATATTGGTGTCCGTCCCCCGGGCTATCAGGTGAAGCAGGGCGATGGCCCCGGCCTCGTCCCGGCTCCGCCCGGCGGCGAGGGCGCTCTTCAGGGCCGGGAGCGCGGTTTGAGAAATACCCGGGAAGCCACGCGCCGCCTCCCCCCGGACGCCGGACAGCCCGTGCTCCAGATAGAGCCTCTCCCCCGCCGTGCGGACGCCCTCCTTCCCCAGGGCGGCAAGGTCCCCGCGAACCGCTTCCGCCGCCATGGCGGCGCACTCCGCCAGAATTTTTTCCGGGTCCCGGCAGGGGGCCTCCGCCCGCCAGAGCCGCCCCGCCCCGCCGCAGATGAGGCCCAGGGTGAAGATCGCGCCCTTGTGGGTGTTCACGCCGTCTGTCGCCAGGAACATATCCCGCTCCGCCGCCTGCCCGGCCCGGCGCAGAGCCCCGAAGGCATCCGCCGGGATCCGGTCCGCCGTCTCCCGGCCGATTTGGAAAAAACTCCCCCACCAGGGGGCCAGGGCGGCGGCGCTGGCGTTGAAGGTGAAAATGTCCATATCCCGGTGGCTTCCGTTGTTGCTCCGGTCCACCAGACCGGGCTTCGGAGTGACGCAGACCTCGTCCAGCAGCGCCCTGGTCACGAGGGCGGAAACCGCCCTCTGGTCGGCGGCGGCGAAATGCTCCTCCAGAATCCGGCGGGGCGCCGCCCGCAGCTCCTCCGCCGTGTGGACCCGGCGGGAGGCGCAGCCCTTCCCAGCCGCGCCGCAGACGAGGCAGTTCCGGGGACCGCCGCCCACCTCCTCCCGGTCCAGCTTGCGTCCCCCGGAATCCAGGACGTCCATGTCAAACAGCCGCCCCAGGGGCGAGGCGTCCTCAATGGATGTGCATGCCGCCTTTACATCGCGGGCCGCTCCCTCCACCGCGCACAGAGCCTCGCAGCCAGTGACGGCGCGCCGCTCCCTCCACTCCAGGACCGGGAGCCCCGCCGCTGTCAGGCCCGCTTTCAGCTGGTCCCGCCCCGCCTGAAAGGCCCGGCGGATCAGGGGCGAGTCCTTCACCGGCCCGGCGATATTCATCGTGAAGGAGACGACAGCGGAGCCGTACCGCTCCCGCAGGACATTCTGCTCCCGCGCCCGGCTCTCCCGGGCCTCCAGAATCTCCGCCAAGGCCGCTTCTCGTTCCATACGGACCCTCCTCAATAGTGAATGACCGTCTCTTCCCGCCGGATGGCGTCCAGGACCGGCCCGGCCTCCGGCGAATGGAAATAACGCCAGGTCGTCTCCGGGACCAGGGGGCGGATGTCCTCCAGCCGCCCGTCGTGAATCGCCTGCCGCACGGCCCCGGCGCTCACCGGCTTTCCGTCCGCCTCCAGCCGGGGAACCACCCGGCACTCCACACCCAGCTCCGGCAGGCGGCGGCCCAGTGTCTCGTTGTACAGAGCGGTGACATGACTGCTCCGCTCCTCCCCCACATAGCGCCGGGCGATGCCCAGGCTGCTGGCGATCTTTCCAAAGACCTCCAGGTCCAACGCGGCGTGGGCGCGGATGACCGCGTCCTCGTCCCTCAGAAAGTAGCTGGGGAAGATGGCGGAGGAGATGAGGTAGGGGCCCGTCTCGTGGAGGACCACGTTGTCCAGATGGGCCGTCCCCTCCCGGACCAGCCTCCGGCGGACGGCGAAGGGCACCACGCTGGCGTCCTCACTCACCACGAACAGGTGCAGCACGCCGCACTGAGCCGCCGCCAGCTCCGCCAGATACCGGTGGCCCAGGGTGAAGGGGTTGGCGTTCATCACGACGGCCCCGGCGACGCCGCCTTTTTGAGGACCGCTCTCCACCTCCAGTGTCCGGAGGTAGCGGGAGAATCCGGTCCGCCGGTTCTCCAGGAAGCTGACGTCCCCCGGGGCCTCGGCCACGGGATGGAAGCCCAGGTCCCGGAAGAACCGGGCCGTTTCGCATTTGGTGTAGACGAACAGGTGGAGGTTCCCCCGGTCCGCCTGTACCCGGATCAGGTGGGCGGCAAGCTGGTTCATCAGCCCCTCGCCCTGATGGTCCCGGTCCACCGCGAAGCAGCGCAGGGTGTTCTGGAAACAGCTCCCCGTGGCGGCGATCCGGCCCTCCTCGTCCAGCAGGGCGCAGGTGTAGTCCAGATTGGCGTCCCGCCGGATGCCCTCCCGGCGCAGAAGGCCGTCCACCATGGCGTTCAGCTCCCGGTCCTCCGGCCTTACCGTTCTGATGGCGTACTCCATCCCGTGCCCTCCTCCGTGTTTCCGGCGTTTCTGCGATGAACAGGCGTCCCCCGCCCGCGGGACAGGGGGACGCCCTGGCTGTCAGCTGTCGAAGGTGACGTCCTTCACCTCCCGCACCACGTCCATGATGGTGCCGTCCCGGGCCTCGATGATGCCGACGACCCGCTCGCCGAACTCCACCGGCTGGGGCACGCCCGTGATGGAGTAGGCGGTGTCCCGCAGCTCCTCGATCTTCCTGAGGGGCACGCAGTCGGCGGCCTTGAGGACCTCCAGCAGGTCGTGCCGGTTGGGATTCACCGCCACGCCGTAATCCGTCACCACGATGTCCACGCTCTCACCCGGAGTGGTGACCGTGGTCACGTCGGAGCAGATGGCGGGGATGCGCCCCTGGAGCAGGGGGCAGATGACGATGGTGCACTTCGCCCCCTGGGCGGTGTCGGGGTGTCCGCCCTGGGCCCCGGTGATGACGCCGTCGGAGCCCACCACCACGTTGCAGTTGAAATGGACGTCCACCTCCAGCGCCGCCAGGATGACATAGTCCAGCCGGTTCACGAAGGCGCCCTTGTTGAAGGGGTTGGCGTAGGCTCCCGCCGTGATGCGGTGGTGGGCCGGGTTGATGACGTTGGACACCGCGTCCAGGTCGAAGGCCTGGGTGTCCAGCAGAACCCGGACCAGCCCCTGGTCCAGCAGGTCGCACATGGGCTTGGTCAGTCCGCCCACGCCGAAGCCCATCTTGATGCCCCGCTCCTTCATGATCTTGGTCAGGGAGATGGTGGAGGCGATGGAGGCCCCGCCCACGCCGGTCTGATAGGAGAAGCCCTCCTTGAAGTAGGGCGTGTTCACCACCACCTGGGTGCAGTACTCCGCCATCATCAGCTTGCGCTGGTCCGTGGTGGGCTTCGCCGCCCCGGTGGCGATTTTCTCCGGGATGCCGATGGCGTCCACCACGCAGACATAGTCCACCTTGGTCATGGAAATATGGGCGGGGAAGTTGGGGAAGGGCACCAGGCAGTCCGTGATGGCCACCACGTACTCCGCCTGATCTCCGTCCACGTGGGAGTAGCTCAGCACGCCGCAGTCCGTTTTCCCGCCGATGCCCCGGAGGTTGCCGTAGTCATCGGAAGTGGGGGCGCCGACGAAGGCGATGTCCACCTTGGTCTCCCCGGTGACCAGGGAGCGGACCCGCCCCCCGTGGGAGCGCATGATGGCCAGTCCCTGGAGCTTGCCCTGGGAGATGGCCTCGCCGATCTTCCCCCGGACGCCGGAGGCCTCGATCCGGGTGATGGTCCCGTCCTCGATCATGGGCACCAGGTCGTCGTGGGCCTTGCCAAGAGACGTGGCCGCCAGGGTGATGTTCTTCAGGCCCATCTTGTGGATCTCCTTCATCACCATGCAGACGATCAGGTCTCCCTCCCGGAAGTGGTGGTGGAAGCTGACGGTCATGCCGCTGTGGGCCTTGCACTTCACCAGGGCCTCGTGAATGTTCTCCACCAGCTTGGAGTGCTGGTTGTCCATGACGGGCCGGACGATGGGGCCCGCCTTCCGGAAGGGCACGCCGTCCTTGTAGTGGTTGCCCTGGAAGGGCTCCTTTCCCGTGGCCTTGAGGATTTCCTCCGGGATTTCTCTGCCTACCGCGTTTTTCATCTCACAGCTCCCCCTTATACTTTCCCGAGGCCCTGGCCAGGGCCAGCGTCCGCTTGGCCCCGTCGTAGAAGGCGATGTCGATCATCTTCCCGTCCACCGTGAACACCCCGATGCCCTGGGCCTTTTTCTCGTCGATTTCCCGGACCACCTTCTCGGCGAAAATGATGTCCTTTTCCCTGGGCGTGTAGACGTCGTGGACAATGGGGATCTGCCGGGGGTTGACGATGGACTTGCCGTCGAAGCCCATGGCCCGGATGGTCTCCACCTCCCGGCGGAAGCCCTCCATGTCGTCCAGGTTCGTCCACACGGTGTCGAAGCACTGAACTCCGGCGGCCCGGGCGGCGATGATCATGTGCTGCCGGGCCCCCATCAGCTCCACGCCGGTGCCGGAGATGGTGGTCTGGAGGTCCTTGGTGTAGTCCCCCCCGGAGAGGGCGATGCCGAACAGGCGCTCCGAGGCGGTGCAGACCTCCAGGGCGTTCAGCACGCCCCGGGCGGACTCCAGCGCCGCCATGATGAGGGTCCGGCCCTCCTCCACGCCGAACTCCTTCTCCGCCGCCGCCACGGCCTCCTCCACCCGCTTCACGTCCTGGGCGGTCTCGGTCTTGGGGATGCGGATGGCGTCGCAGCCTCCCGCCACGGAGCAGCGGATGTCCTCCCGCCAGAGGTCCGTGTCCAGGCCGTTGATGCGGACCACCCGCTCCACGCCCCGGTAGTCGATCTCCCGCAGGGCGTGGAAGAGGGAGTAGCGGGCGGCGTCCTTCTCCCGCTCCGCCACGGCGTCCTCCAGGTCCAGCAGGATGGAGTCCGGCCCGTAGACATAGGGGTCCTTGATGAGCCCCGGCTTCTGGCAGTTCAGGAACATCATGCTCCGGCGCAGCCGTTTCAGATTGGGATTTCTCATACGATGACACCTCCCCAGGGAAGATTCTCTTTGACGTCTCCGCTCCGGTAGACGGCGCACTCCACCCGGGCCTTGATCGTGCAGTCCAGCGCGCCCTTGTCCACCACGGTGACCCGGGCGTCCGTGACCTCCAGGCGCTTCAGCGTCTCGAAAATGACCTTGCGGATCTGGGGGCCGAACTGCCGGATGACCACGCTGTTCAGCTCCAGGTCCACCCGGCCCTCCCCGGGCTCCACCGTCACCATGCAGTCGCTGGATTCCAGCGTTCCCGCCACCGCGGGTTTTTTGATTTCCATCGTCATCCTCCTCTTTTTTACTGAATGCAAACATCCCCGGCGTATGGCGGTCAGGGCCGGACCCGGAGCATCCCGATCTGATCCAGCAGGGCCGCATACTCCTGGTTGACGCTCTCCAGAAAGGCCTCGAATTCCTCGTGGTCCTGATAGGCGATCTCCCATCCGAACCCCTCGCAGGCGTCTTTCCACTCCGGGGTCTCGCTCATATCCGCCAGAATATCCTCCCAGAAGCGCAGGGCGTACTCCGGCATGTCCTTGGGGCCGAACAGACCGCGCCAGTTGACGAATGTCATGTCGATGCCCTGTTCCACGCAGGTGGGCATTTCCGCCACAAGTCCGGATCCCACCCGTTTTTCCGCCGTGATGGCCAGCACCCGGATATCCCCGCTCTCCACAAGGCCCACCGAATCGCTGATGCCGATGGACGCCACGTCCACATGCACGCCCATCAGCCGGGCGGCGGCGGTGCCGTCCTCAAAGCCTGTGGAGGTGAATCAGGCACAGCGGGGCGGAAAACACCGAGAGGATGTCGTCCCGCCCCGGATGGCCGGCCAGGTACGACAGGGCCACTCCTCCGCCGTCCCCCGGCTTGTTGGTGACCGGGAGGGGCACGGAAACCAGCTGGGCGGCCTCCAGACACTGGGCGATCGTACGGGCGGTCACGTCGTAGCCGCTTCCCGTTCCCGCCGGGGCGACCAGCTCCACGGACTGCCTGGGATACGGCGGCTCCTCCGCCGCCGGGACATCCTGGCCGGCCCGGCAGGCGACGGCAAGGAAAACGATCAGCAGCGGGCAGACGGCGGCGGCTCCTCTCCTCATGCTTCTTCCTCCCTGCGCAGCAGTTTCTCCATGGCGTCCGCCAGCCGCGCGAAATCCAGCGGCTTGTTCAGCGTCTCGTCAATCCACCCCTCCCGGCGCATCCGGAGGACCTCCTGGTCCGCATAGCCGGTGATCAGAATTGTGGGCAGGGTGGGCCGGCACTGCCGGATCTGCCGGATCAGGTCGGTTCCCTTCAGCTTTGGCATGGCGTTGTCCTCCAGGACCAGCTTCCAGGCGTCCGGCTCCGCCCGGAACACGGAAAGGGCCTCCTCCGGGTCCGTGAATTTGCTGACCTCATAGCCCTCCCGGGAGAGGCGCCGGGTCAGGTACCTGGCCACCCGGGCGTCGTCGTCCACCAGCAGGACGGCGGGGTGGTCCCGCACCTTTTCGGGCTCCCGCCCCCTCGCCGGCTCCGGCCCGGTGGTCCGCTCGGTGACCGGCAGGTAGATGAGAAAGTCGCTTCCCCGCCCCGGGACGCTGCGGACCTCGATAAAGCCCCCGTGGCTGATCAATATGTTCTTTACAACGGACAATCCCAGGCCCGTCCCCTCTCCCGAGTCCTTCGTGGTGAAGAACGGGTCAAAGATGTGCTCCAGGTGCTCCGGCGCGATGCCCGGGCCGGTGTCGGACACCTGAATCAGCAGGTACGTCCCCTCCGCGGCGGCCAGGAACGTCTCCGGCAGCTCCGTCGGGGAGACCCGCCGGGCCCGCACCGTCAGCACGCCGCCCCGGGCCGCCATGGCCTGCACCGCGTTGGAATACAGGTTCAGCAGGACCTGATGGAGCTGGGTCGCGCTGCCGAAGACGCTGGCGCGGACCCCCTGAAAGTCGGTCTCCAGCCGGATGGTGGCGGGAAGAATCAGGCACACCATCTTGACGGAGTCCCGCAGCACCGCCTCCAGGCTGACAAGGCCGTAGGCGCTGGAATCCGTCTCCTTCCGGCTGAAGGGCAGAATCTGCTCCACGATCTCCTTGGCCCGGCCCCCGGCCTTGTGTATCTCGTCGATGTCCTCGTAATACTCGTTGTCCGGCCCCATCCGCTCCATCAGGAACTCCGAGTAGCCCATGATGGGGGTGAGCAGGTTGTTGAACTCGTGGACGATCCCTCCGGCCAGGGCCCCGATGGTCTGTAGTTTCTGATAGTGGTTGATCTCCTCCCGGCTCTGGTGAAGCTCCTCCAGCGTCCGGTTGATGTCCTTCAGATAGGCCGCCTCCAGCGCCAGCTTCTGCCGCTCCCGCCACAACGTGTAGATGCTCAAAAAGCCCACAGCCACCACCGCCAGCACGGCGGCGGTCAGCAGCACGAAGCGGCCGATGTTGCTGTCCACCAGATTGGTGACGGTGGAGTAGGGAATCACGGCGGACACATACCAAGCGGTTCCGCCGATGTTCATCCGGGAGAAGGCGGTGATCTCCTCCTCCGGCGGAAGGATGCCGTTGGAGAAGGAGCGGCAGCGCGCCGTTCCCTCCTCCCGGCTGTACTGGGTCTCCAGCATCCGGCGCAGGCTCTCGTACTGGGGAACGGCGTCCAGGTCCCTGATGTCCCGGAAGTAATTGAATCCCAGCATCCGCGGCTCCGGATGCATGATGATCGTGCCCACCTCGCTTTTCACGATGATATTGCCGGAGCTGTGAATATCCAGGGGCACGATGAATCTCCGGTACAGCGTTTCCATGTCCATCACGCTGACCACGGTTCCCACATAGTCGTTCCCGCTCATGATCCCGTTCACCAGCGTGAAGCCGTAGTGCTGGGGGCTGATCCGGAACACGTCCCCCAGTCCGCTCTGCCGCCGGTCCGACAGCTCCTGAAGACGCAGCAGGGACTCCGAGAACTCCTCCAGAAACGGATACTGGTTATACCGGCAGACCACGTCTCCCTCCAGGTCCAGCAGGTAAATGCGGGACACGCCCTGGTGCTGGGCCAGCAGATAGGACAGGACGTACTCCTTCAGGCTCTGGCTCTCGCCGTCCTCGTAGTAGCGCTGGAAGGCGTTTTGAAAGCCCGGCGTCCGGATCAGGATGTCCACATCCCGCAGCTGCTCCGAAATGTACAAAGAGAGGTTCTGGGACACCGCCCGGGACGTGATCAGCAGGTGCTCCTGCTGCTGCTCCACAACCATCTTGGTATAGGCGTTATAGGTATTATAAATCGCGTAGGCCAGCATCGCAAGGATAACCGTCAGCAAAAGGCCCATCAAAAAGCGGAGCAGCCTCTTCGGCAAGTGTTTCATGGCGTTCACCCTTTTTCATCCCGTTTGCCCTATCATACCATTGAACCGAACGCCGACGCAACCCACACGATGATCTGGGGAAACAGGGAGACCACCACCACCAGGCGGATGACCTGCAGCTCCACCAGCTCTCTGCTGTTCACGCCGATGTCGGCGGAGATCAGGGCCATGTCGCTGGCCCCCGCCGGCGTGGCCGCCAGCATGGCGGTTTTCAGGGGAAAGCCGAACAGCCGGCGCAGCAGCCGCCCGGTCAGGACGCTGTTGGCGAAGTAGCCCGTCAGTATGATGGCCGCGGGCAGGAGCAGATACCGGAGCTCCAGCAGGTCCGCCCGGGTGATCCCGCAGCCGATGTAGGCGCCGGACAGGACCTGCGCCAGCCGCTTGAGCCAAAGCGGAAGGCAGGACCGCCCGGTGGCGATTTTCAGACCGATGACGCCGAACATGGAGAAAATCAGCGTTCCGGCCGGCACCCCCAGACGCCCGCCCAGGAAGCCGCACAGGAAAGCGGCCGCCACCGTGGCCGGGACATCCGCCGGGGACACCGTCCTGTCCGGCGGCGCCGGCGGGGGCGCGCCGGTCTCCTCCTCCGGTTCACCCCGGGTCATGGCGGCGATCAGGCCGGGAAACAGCCCGATGCCGCTGGACATGCGCACAAACTGCAGTACCGCCACCTTGGGCGCGTCCGCCCCCAGATCGGCCGCGATGACCGGCGTGTCGCTCATGCCCCCCGGAACCGCGCACAGCAGGGCGGTCAGCAGGTCCATCGGGCCGCACAGCCAGATGAGGAAGCCCAGCAGCAAGTTCAAAAGCAGC
>ERZ779631.763-NODE-763-length-10684-cov-3.791514_pt1 | contig 10684 bp, 7 predicted proteins | sample MGYA00514193_ERZ779631 | MGnify/ENA primary metagenome ERZ779631 (study PRJEB29562, sample SAMEA4376710) | mouse gut metagenome | isolation source: Cecum | study: EMG produced TPA metagenomics assembly of the A DSS colitis mouse model was used to assess the...
CGGCGATCTCCGCGATGGTGTAGCGGCTGATCTTCCGGTCCAGGCCCACCGTGCCTGCGGGCAGCAGGCCGTCGGCCTGGGCGCGGGCCAGATATCCGCTGGCCCAGTGCTTATCCGTGGGGGCCTGGTCGGCGTAGCCCGCCGCCTTCATAATCATCTTCAGGGCCTCGCCGTATGTCACCTCGCCGTTGGGACGGAAGGTATTGTCCTCATAGCCGCCCAGCACGCCCGCATTGACCAGATAGGCTACCTCGTTGTAGTACCAGGAGGTCGCGGTGGTCTTGGGCATGTCCGTAAAGGAGACGGTCAGGTTGGTGGGGGGCGGCGTTGTCCCCGGTGTGCTGGGCGTGCCCGGGTTGGTGCCGGGATTGGTGCCCGGGTTCGTGCTGGGGGTGGCGGTGACAGTGATCTTTACCGTGCCGCCTACCTTGTTGTTCAGCGCGTCATAGGCGGAAAAGGGGATGCTGACTTCGCCGCTGAAGCCCACCCGGGGCACAAAGGAGACGTTGTTCATGCTCAGCGCGTTGGCGGTGGTGTTGGTGGTGGAAACGTTGTACCACACGCTGTCGCTGGTGATGGCCGTACCGGCGGCGGTAGCAGACCGGCCATAGTACAGGGTGCCCTGGGTGGCTGCCGGCGGCGTGAAAGCCACGGTAGTCAGCTTACCGGCAGTGCCAATCAGGCCCTCAAAATCGCTGGCCTTGAAGTTGATGCCTGCGGAGGTGGAGGCATACGTGACCAACAGATCCTCGGCCACAAAGAGCATCTTCCCCACATACAGCAGCTTGCCCTGGAGGTCATAGGCCACATAGCGGATGCTGTCAGAGGCCGCCCCGCCGGGGATGTAGGTGATGCTGCTGATCAGATCGCCCCGTTTCCCGCTGTAGTAGAAGGGGCGGGAGGCGGCATTGGCCTCTGTCAAGCGGGTGCCCCGGCCGTTGGAGTAGTTGGTGTAAAGGGTACCGCTGGCGGGGATCTCCAGGATCTGGATGTAGAAGTTGCCGGTCTTGCTGCCGGTTGCGCTCTGGTAGACGCTCAGGAAATCCGCTTCATTGAAGTTGTAGGTCCCGCCTGCGGAGACGCGCTGGGTGATATCCACCGCATCGCCGCTGCTGACAAAGATGTACAGGGTCCCGTCCAGATAGGTCTGGCGGCCCCGGTCGTTGGTGCCGAACGCCTCGAAGGGGACGGCAACATACTCCCCCTGCCGCACGCCGGGCAGGAAGGTGAGCTCGTCAATGCCGTACTGGTTGTTGCCGGGCGCCACATAGAAGGAATCCCTGGAGCGGATGCGGGTGCCGGGGCGGGAATTGGAGGTGTACTCCAGATACAGGCTGCCCTCGTAAGTGCTGGGCAGGCTGGTGAAACGCACATATTCCAGCTCGCCCCTGCTGTAGCGGCTCAGCCAGTAATCCTCAAAATCCCGGGCATCCAGCTTGACAGGGGAGTCCTTGGCGGTGGTGTAGAACACGTCCAGATCCCCCATCTGCTGCTGTACGGTGATGGTCAGCACGCCGGGGTAGCTGCCCTTGTCGTCGTCATAGGCGGTGAAATTGATCGTATAGGAGCCGGTAGCCTCCTTGCTGGGGCGGAAACGCACGTCGCCTAAATCGCTCGTCCCTCTGTCGAAGTAATAGCGGGTGTTGCTGTCCACTTCCAGGTTGCCCACCTTGGACACGGGCTTGGTCCCGAAGACGACATACTGGGGAATCCCGGTACCGGCGTCATAGGCCGCCTTATAGATCTGCTCCTCCACAGACTGGGCAGACCAGTTGTCCACATCGCCCATGGAGATATAGGTGTCATCCTTGCTGACCGTGGCATGGGCGGTGAGCAGGTTGCGCACCCGGACCGTTACCGTGCAGGAGGCGCTGATGGGCTGGGTGGTCAGGCTGCTCTTGGGCACAGCCATCAAAAAGCAGACGAATTTGTAGTCCCCCTCCGTATTGGTGATGGTGGCGGGCAGGGGGTAGCTGTCGCCGGTGTGTACCTGGGCGCCCTGGTAGTACCAGCTGTAGGTCAGGTTATAGTCGCTGGTAATGGCAGCCTGTCCAATGGACAGACGTACCTCGCCCAGGGTCAGCTCATAGTCGGCGCTGTTGAGGGCGACATAGACCTCCGGGTTCTCCGGCAGGGTGATCTTCGCCTGGGAGTAGTCCACGGACATGCAGGCCGTGCAGCGGCCTTCCACTATGTTATGTTTCTGATTGATAATGCCCACAGCAGCATGATACGGGCACACCGCGCTATGCGTGCCATCGCCGTTGTCTGTATACTTGTATTCATGGTTGTTCGGGTCAATGCCTGTCTCCTTGCTGAACATCGTATTGCAAACCCGACAGGTGTACTTGATCTCTCCTTTGACAAAGCAGGTGGCCGCTGTAGCAGAGGTCTCTATCACCATCGGTTTTCCGTCCTGACCAATGGTCGCACTGCTGCCGGGACAATTGGTAGTAGGACACTTCACATCGTCCGCAGCCCAGGCCGCTGGGACCCATGAGAGCATCATCACCAGCGCAAGCAGCGCGGCGACGCCATTTTTCCATAGTTTCTTCATCTTGCGTTCCTCCTCAGGAATTCCGGCAGAGGGATAAACCCCTCCAGCCTAATTACGCGACCCATTATACCACACTTCCGCAAAAAAAGCTGTTACAATTTAGCAACAAGCATGAATTTTTTATAAACGCCGCCCCGGGCTGGAAAAAGCGCAGCCGTTTCCAGCTGCGCGCAAGGCTTCTGCATACCCTACAGGGCCTCCTGCCAGTCCGCCTCCCGGAAACCGGGCAACACCTTCGTCCCCGTCACCAGGATAGGCCGCTTGACCAGCATCCCGTCGCTGGCAAGGAGCGCCAGCTGCTCGTCCTCCCCCATGGCGGCCAGCTTGTCCTTCAGCCCCAGGGCGCGGTACTGGAGGCCGCTGGTGTTGAAAAACCGCTTGAGCGGCAGGCCGCTGCGGCGGTACCAGTCCGTCAGCTCCTCCAGGGTGGGGTTGTCCTCCTTGATGTCACGGGCCTGATAGTCCGCCCCTTGCTGGTCCAGCCACTTTTTCGCCTTCTGGCAGGTGGTGCATTTCGGGTAGTATACAAACAGCATGGCAAGCCTTCCTTTCTCTCTATACATTTAATTTAATATTCCCGCAGGACCAGCTCCGTGGACCCGGGATTCATCCCCAGCTCCAGCCGCTTGACCTTGGGGTGCTTGGCGTAGACGCTGCGGACCATACTGCGCAGCTCCGTGCCGCCGTGGTAGCCGTGGATCACCTCCACCCGGTACACCGATCCGCCCGCCCGGCGCAGGGCCGCGTCAATAGCCGCCCGGGCCTGGGTGCAGTTCATCCCATGCAGATCCAGCCGCAGTGTTCCGCTTTGCATGGCAGTCCCCTCCTGCTTTCGTAAAAAAATAGGCCCCGCGCCTGCGGGAGGCGTCCCCTGTTTTGGGATAAGGGATTGAAAAAATCCTGGAAAGGTTGTATAGTGTGGGCAACTGCAGAGAGCAAGGGAGGACGCTATGGGAAAATTTGACGGCAAGCTGTTTGTCAGCGACTATGACAATACATATCAGTTCACCGAGGGGGCCCTGCGCAGCGGCGGCGTCATGCCGCCGGTCAGCCCCCGGAACCTGGAGGCCATCCGGTATTGGATGGGCGAGGGAGGACGCTTCGCCATCGCCACCGGCCGCGCCTTGGCGGCGTTCCGGCAACATGCGGAGGCCATCCCCATGAACGCCCCGGCGATTGTGGGCAACGGGGGCGGGATCTACGACCTGGCCGCCCAGCAATACCTGGTCAAGCGGTTCCTGCCTGAAAACGTACTGGAGCGGCTGGCCGCGGCAGCGGCGGCGTTCCCCGGCATCTCCCTGGAGATGTACCACGAGGGCCCCCTGGTCCAGGTCTTCTCCCCCACGGATTGGAACCGCAAACATGCCCTGCTGACCGGCCTGGGGTTCCAGGAGGTGGAGCGGCTGGACCGGGAGAGCGTATCGCTGCCGCTGTCAAAGGCGCTGTTCGCGGCGGAGCGGGATGAGCTGGAGGCGCTTCTCACCTACCTCCAGCAGCAGGGCTGGGCGGAGGACTATGAGCTGATCTTCTCCAGCGACCATCTGCTGGAGCTGACCGCCAAGGGAGCCAACAAGGGGGCCATGGCGCTGGAGCTGCGGGAGCTGTGCGGCTGCCGGGAGCTGATCTGCATCGGCGACCACGCCAACGACCTCCCCATGCTCCGCGTGGCGGACCAGGCCTTCGCGCCGGCCAACGCCGTAGCTGCGGTGAAGGCCGGCCCCGTCCAAGTGGTCGGCCACTGTCTGGACGGGGCCATAGCGGCCGCCATGGAGGCCCTGGCGGGCTGAGCGCCTAGCGGATGAAGTTGGTCCGCACCGGCGGCTCCTGGGCGGGCAGCTCCAGCCCGGCGGCGCGGCCGGCCTCAATGGACTTGAGCAGCCATGCCATGTTGCGGCCCAGGGTGCACATGACGGCCATGCCCTCCTCGTCCCTGCGCACCTCGTCGGGCGTGTTGCCGTGGACCATGTTCCAATACCGGGAGGAAACAATGGGCATCTGGTTGATGGTGAAGTACTTGTTCAGCTGGTCCAGCGCGGCGGTGGCGCCGCCCCGGCGGGCGGAGACAACGGCCGCGCCCGGCTTGAAGCGCAGGTCGCTGCCGGCGGAGTAGAACAGCCGGTCCAGCGCACAGGTGATCTGCCCGGAGGCGGAGGCGTAGTGGACCGGGGAACCGGCAATCAGCCCGTCGCAGCTGCGGGCCTTCTCCGCGGCAAGGTTGACCGCGTCGTCATGGACGCACTTGCCCTGCTTGCGGCAGGCCCCGCAGCCGGTGCAGCCGATGGTGACGTCCCGCCCCAGCCAGAGGATCTCCGTCTCCACGCCGCATTCCTCCAGGGCTGCGGCGGCCTCCGCCAGGGCGGTGTAGGTGCAGCCCTTCTCATGGGGGCTGCCGTTGAGCAGCAATACCTTCATTGTGCCATCCTCCTGCTTTTTCAGAAATTCTCTTCCCAGTATAGCAGATTTCCTCAGAAACGCAACGCCGGCAGGCCCGTTTTTTTCCAGAATATTGCATGAAAATTCGGGGTGCGGATATTGCGTTCCCGGAAAACTCTGTTATAATATAAGGTGGTTTCTTTGTCCTCAGCCGGTTTTGCGGCTATCGGGCACGCCGCCCTGGCGCGTGAAACCGCATTCCACCTCATATGAACAAGGAAAGGGTGTGGATTCCATCAATAAAGAACACAAGCAGAAAATCCTGATTGCAGACGACTCAGAGATGAACCGCTCCATCCTGGCGGATATGCTGGGGGATGAGTACGAAATCCTGGAGGCAGAGGACGGCGTGAAGGCCGTGGAGGCGCTCCAGAAATATGGGACGGCCATCGACCTGGTCCTCCTGGACATTGTGATGCCAGAGATGGACGGCTTCGAGGTCCTCACGCTGATGAACCGGAAGAACTGGATTGAGGACATCCCTGTCATCATGATCTCCGCCGAGAGCGCCCCCTCCCATGTGGAGCGGGCCTATAACCTGGGGGCTACCGACTTTATCAGCCGCCCCTTCAACGCCCTGGTGGTCCACCGCCGCGTCGTCAACACCACCCTGCTCTACGCCAAGCAGAAAAAGCTGGTGGGTCTGGTGGCGGAGCAGATCTACGAAAAAGAGAAGCAGAGCAATCTGATGATCGACATCCTCAGCCATATTGTGGAATTCCGCAACGGCGAGAGCGGGCAGCACGTATTACATATCCGGACCCTGACGGAGCTCTTCCTGCGCCATCTCACCCTGAAAACAGACCGCTACCAGCTCTCCCGGGGGGATATGGCCCTGATCAGCACCGCCTCCGCCCTCCACGATATCGGCAAGATCTCCATCCCCAGCGAGGTGCTCAACAAGCCGGGCCGCCTGACCAACGAGGAATTCGAGATCATGAAGACCCACACGGTGGTGGGCTCGCAGATGATGGACAATCTGCCCATCCATAACGACGAGCCCCTGGTAAAGGTGGCCCGGGCCATCTGCCGCTGGCACCACGAGCGGTACGACGGGCGCGGCTACCCCGACGGGCTGAAGGGGGACGAGATCCCCATCGGCGCCCAGGTGGTGGCCCTGGCGGACGTCTACGACGCGCTGACCAGCGAGCGGGTCTATAAAAAGGCATTTCCCCACGAGACGGCGGTGCAGATGATCCTGGATGGCCAATGCGGGGCTTTCAACCCCCTCCTGCTGGAGTGCCTGACCGAGATGGCCGGCCGCCTGGCCGAGGAGCTCAGCAGCCCGGCCAGCCAGGAGCGTGCCAACCGGCTGGAGATGCGCAGCGTGGCCGAGGAGATGCACCGCCATGAGGAGCTCTCCGCCTCCGAGCGGACCTTGCAGCTGCTGGAGCATGAGCGGATGAAGTACAGCTTCTTCGCTGCCATGAGCCAGGAGATCCAGTTCGAGTTCACCCTGGAGCCGCCGATGATCACCATCAACACCTGGGGCGCCAACAAGCTGGGGCTGAAGGAGACGGTGATCGACCCCCTGCACAGCGAACGGGTGCTCGCCCTCATGAGCCCCGAGGGCGTGGCGGAGCTGTCCCGGGCTATGCACAGCACCACCCCCTCCCAGCCGGTGGTCAGCTTTGACGCGCTGCTGCACCTGGGCGGGGAGGACCGCTGGCACCAGATCATCGCCAGGGCTACCTGGACCAGCGACGAGCCGCCCCAGTACACCGGGGCCATCGGCAAGGCCATTGACATCCATGAGTCCCACATGAAGCTGGACGCCCTGGAGCGGATGGCCTCCCATGACCCCCTCACCGGGCTTTACAACCACGTCAGCGCGAAAAAGCACATTGCCGCCCGCATGGAGGAACGGCCCGGAGGCCGTTTCGCCCTGGCGATCCTGGATCTGGACTACTTCAAGTCCGCCAACGACAGCTACGGGCACATCTTCGGGGACCGGGTGCTGAAATTCCTGTCAGCAAAGCTCTGTGAAAACATCCGCGAGGAGGATATCGCCGCACGGGTGGGCGGGGATGAATTCCTCCTGTTCCTGGAGTGCCACGGGGAGTTCGAGCCCATTATCTCCCGCATTTTCAACTCCATCTCCGGCTGCTCCTTCGAGGGCTTCCCCATTTCCCTGAGCATGGGCGTGGCCCGCACAGCGGTCGTCGGCACCGACTACGAGACCCTCTTCCACGCTGCGGACCAGGCCCTGTATACCGTCAAGCAGTCCGGGCGGGGGCAGTACCGTTTCTACGACGACACCATGCACCAGATGCTCTCGGCCATCTCCCCCATCGACGGGGGTGTGCCGGCTGCAAGAGGAATAAATGAAGAAAGCGAGGATGCGAAACGATGACCCTGCGAGAGTGCTATGCCGCCTTAGGCGGCGATTTTGAGGCGGTGACCAGCCGTTTCCCCAACGAAAAGTTTGTACAGAAATACCTGATCAAGTTCCTCAGCGACGGCAGCTATGACCTGCTCATCCGCTCCATGGAGGAACAGGACTATCAGGAGGCCTTCCGTGCCGCCCACACCATCAAGGGCGTATGCCAGAGCCTGGACTTCACCACCCTCTGCGCCTCCAGCTCCCAGCTCAACGAGGCCCTGCGCCATGGCTTCACGCCCGAGGCCCCCGCACTGCTGGAGAAGGTGAAGGAGGACTACCAGCACACGGTGGAGGCAATCCGGGCATTCCAGGAGTCCATTGGCGCATGAGCGGTGCTTTCCTGAAAAAAAGGGAGGCGCACGGGCAAAAAAATAAAACAGCGCGGTTCCTGGCCACCAGCCTGGCCCTGCTGCTGTCACTCAGCGTGGCAATCTTTTCTTTCCTGGGCTTCTTCATGGGCAGCCAGAGCACCGACACCATCCGGCAGGTGAGCCGGATGTACATGTCAGGAATGAGCGCGCAGATCTCCATGCACTTTGAGACCACCATGGAGCTGCGCCTGGACCAGCTGGAAGCCCTCGTGCGGACCTCCCTTCTTCAAAACATCCATGAGGACCCCGCTCTGGAGGAGGACCTGATCTACAACGCCCAGGCCCGGGAGTTCAGCTATCTGGCCTATTACCGCACCGACGGGTCCTTTGAGATGCTCTATGGCTCCCAGCTGGAGGTCGTTGACCCGGAGCCATTTCATGCCTCCCTGACCAGCGGGGAAACCAAGGTCGCCGTTGGAAACGACCTCTCGGGGAACCGGGTGATCCTGCTGGGGTTCCCCATCTCCCACGCCTCCACGGAGGAACACCCCTGCGCCGCCCTGGTAGCCGGCCTGCCTGTGTCCTATATCAGCGACACCCTCGCCCTTGAAGAGAATGACGAGCACGTCTACTCCTTTATTATCCGGGAGAACGGCAGCTTCGTCATCCGCACCAGCGACGCCTTCCGTGAGAGCTACTTCTCCCGCGTGCAGACCCTCTACGATGAGGCGGACGGCCTCAGCCCGGAGCAGTATCTCCAGGAGCTGACGGCCGCTATGGCCAAGAACGAGGACTACACCGCCGAGATCAGCATCTATGGCGAGCCCCGGCAGATGTACTGCACCCGGCTGGCCCACTCCGAGTGGTTCCTTCTCACCTTCATGCCCTACAGCGCCCTGGACCAGATCGTCAACGGCTTCACCTCCCGCTGGATGGTGATGGTCTTTGGCGCCTGTGCGCTGGTGCTGGCCGCGCTGGTGCTGATCTTCGCCAAATACTTCCAGATGACCAAGCAGCAGATGATCGAGCTGGACCAGGCCAGGCGGGACGCTGTCCACGCCAACAAGGCCAAGAGCGAATTCCTCTCCAACATGAGCCACGATATCCGCACGCCTATGAACGCCATCGTCGGCATGACAGCTATCGCCACAGCCAACATCGACGACATCCAGCAGGTCCAGAGCTGCCTGAAAAAGATCGCCCTGTCCAGCAAGCACCTGCTGGGGCTGATCAACGACGTGCTGGACATGTCCAAGATCGAGAGCGGCAAGCTGTCGCTGAACGTAGACCAGGTCTCCCTGCGGGAGGTGATGGACAGCATCGTCAGCATTGTCCAGCCCCAGGTACGCGCCAAGCACCAGCAGTTTGATGTGTTCATCCATGATATTTCATCAGAAAACGTCTGCTGCGACGGTGTCCGCATCAATCAGGTGCTGCTCAACATCCTGGGCAACGCTGTCAAGTTTACCCCCGAGGGAGGGAAAATCCAGGTCTCGATGTACGAGGAGCCCTCTGAAAAGGGGGAGGACTTCGTGCGCATCCACTTCTGCATCAGCGACAACGGCATCGGCATGTCGCCGGAGTACAAGGAGAAGATCTTCGAGTCCTTCAGCCGGGAGGATACCTCCCGTGTGCGCAAGACCGAGGGCACGGGCCTGGGTATGGCCATCACCAAGTACATCGTCGACGCCATGGGCGGCATCATTGAGGTGGACAGTGAGCTGGGCAAGGGGACGCAGTTCCATGTGGCCCTGGACCTGGAGCAGTCCCAAATTCAGGAAATGGACATGGTCCTGCCCGAGTGGAAGATGCTGGTGGTAGACGACGACCGGCAGCTGTGTGAGAGCACGGTGGCGTCACTCAAATCCATCGGTGTGAACGCGGACTGGAGCCTGGACGCGGAGAGCGCCATCGCCTTGGTGGACGAACATCACCGGCGGCACGATGACTACCAGATCATCCTGCTGGACTGGAAGCTGCCCGGCATGGACGGCATCTCCGCCGCCCGGGAGATCCGCCGGCTCTACGGCAATGACTTCCCTATCCTGCTCATCTCCGCCTACGACTGGAGCGAGATCGAGACAGAGGCCAAGGAGGCCGGCATCACCGGCTTCATCGCCAAGCCCCTGTTCAAGTCCACCCTCTTCTACGGCCTGCGCCAGTTCATTGACGGCGTGGAGTCCCCTGAGGAGGAATGCGAGCAGAGGGAGGACCTGACGGGACGGCGGGTCCTGCTGGCCGAGGATAACGAGCTGAACTGGGAGATTGCCTCGGAGCTCCTTTCCAGCCAGGGCCTGGAGCTGGACTGGGCGGAGAACGGCCAGCTCTGCGTGGAGATGTTCCAGGCAGCGGCCCCCGGGTACTACGACGCTATCCTGATGGATCTGCGGATGCCCGTCATGACCGGCTATCAGGCCACAGAGGCCATCCGCGCCATGGAGCGCGAGGACGCAAAGACCATCCCCATCATTGCCATGACCGCCGACGCTTTCTCCGAGGACATCAAAAAGTGTCTGGCGTGCGGGATGAATGCCCACGTATCCAAGCCCATCGATGTGCGGGAGGTCGCCCGGCAGCTCTTAAAGTACATGCAGTAGCGCATGGTTCCTCCCCCCTTGGGGAAGGATAAATAGACGATCTGTGAGATTGTGAAATGTAGAAGGAGGCTTTGATCACATGGTCATTCAAAACGCGAAGGTATTTGTGGGGAAGTCCTTTGTGGACGCCGGCATCCAGTTTGACCGGGCAATTACCGCCGTCGGCAAGGTGGACGCACCGGCGGACCTGGACGCGGCCGGCGGGTATGTGATCCCCGGCCTGGTGGATATCCACACCCACGGCGCGGTGGGGGAGGATTTCTCCGACGGGAAGAGCGAGGGGCTCCAGCCCCTGGCGGACTACTACGCCGCCCACGGCGTGACCAGCTATCTGGCAACCACCATGACCCTGAAGGAGGAGGTCCTGACCCCCGCCATGCACGCCATCCGGGATTTCCGCCCC
>ERZ779631.773-NODE-773-length-10573-cov-6.911105_pt1 | contig 10573 bp, 13 predicted proteins | sample MGYA00514193_ERZ779631 | MGnify/ENA primary metagenome ERZ779631 (study PRJEB29562, sample SAMEA4376710) | mouse gut metagenome | isolation source: Cecum | study: EMG produced TPA metagenomics assembly of the A DSS colitis mouse model was used to assess the...
AGACCGTCATGGCCGACGGCGTGCTGCCCCGGAAGACCTTCTCCATGGGCCACGCTCAGGACAAACGCTATTACGTGGAAGCGCGCAAGATTCGATAACATGCCATAGGAGTGGTAGATCGTGGGACTCATAAACCTGTTCAAGAAGAAGGCCCCGGAACCGCCGCCGCCTCCGCCGCCAAAGCCGGCCGGCGTCGAGGACGACCTGTTCGATTACGCCCATATGCGGGTGGAGGTGACCACCGAGGACGGGCAGATGCTCTTTGTCGCAAAGCTGATGTACCCCCGCCAGCACACGGCGGAGCTGCATCAGTATTCCGAGGCGGAGCTGTCCTCCGTCTCCCTGGAGGAGCCCCTGCACGTCCGCATCCGGGGCTATCACGACCACCTGCGCAAGGCTGTCTATATGGAGGGCGACATCACCCCCCAGCCCAGGCACATCTGGCTGGTGTCACACCTCAATGTCATCAAGCTGGGAAATGACCGGGCCTTCTTCCGTCTGAACACGGACCTGCCCGCCAGCGTCACCAAGTTCAGCGGACGGAACGCCGGGGAGCGGCCCTGCACGATGCTGAACATCAGCGTGGGCGGCGCCCGCGTCTTCTCCGACTGCCAGTACTGGGAGGACGACAAGCTCCTCCTCACCGTGAAGTTGCTGGAGGACCGGGACCCCTCCGTCATGTTCTGCAAGGTGCTGCGGGTCATCGAGAAGAAAGAGGAGGGCTATGAGTACGGCCTCCAGTTCCTGGAGATGAACGAGGCCGACCAGGACAAGATCACCGAAAACATCTTCACCGCCCAGCGCAAGATCCGGCAGGGTTCCAATTGAAAAAGCCGCCCATGCCAGGCATGGGCGGCTTTCCATTCCGGAGGGACTCCCGGCTCAGAGCCGGAAGAGCTTCAGAATCACGCCGTAAATCACCGAGGCCACGGTGCCGAAGACGATGACCGGCCCCGCCACGGTGAACATCTTCGCCGCCATGCCGGTGACAAAGCCCTCGCTCTTGAAGTCGATGGCCGGGGAGACCACGGCGTTGGCGAAGCCGGTGATGGGCACCAGGGTCCCCGCCCCGCCGAAGCGGGCGATCTTGCTGTAGAGATTCAGCCCCGTCAGCAGGGCGGAGAGGAACACCAGCGTGCAGGAGGCGGCGGTACCCGCCTCCTCCTTGTTCAGGCCCGCGCGGGCCCAGAAGTCGGTGGCCGCCTGTCCCAGCACGCAGATGGCCCCGCCGATCACAAAGGCCAGGGCCACATCCTTGACAATGGGGGACTTTCTGGACTTCTGCTTGACGTAGGCCTGATACTCCTTGGGAGACATGTCCATGGAACGCATCCTCTTTTCCTTCTGAATTTTCCTGAATAGTGTTTCCTCCCGGGGGCGGAACTATTCCCGCTTTCCGAGGCCCTTGCAAAACCTTTCCAAATGTCGTATCATGGGCTTAATCTGTCAAAAAGGAGCTTTCCCCATGACCAGACCCCTTGGCATCTACCTCCACATCCCCTTCTGCAAACAGAAGTGCGTCTACTGCGACTTCTACTCCCTCCCCCGCCGGGAGGGGGACATGGACGCCTATGTCTCCGCCCTGGAGCAGCAGCTGGCTCAGTACGCCGAGGCGGCGGAGGGCCATGACGTCACCAGTGTCTACTTCGGCGGCGGCACCCCCAGCTGTCTGGGGGCGGACCGGCTCCGCCAGCTGCTGCGGAAGGTCTGCGCCGCCTTCCATGTCACTCACAGCGCGGAAATCACCTTCGAGGCCAACCCCGATTCCGCCGCGGACCCCCGGGCCCTGTCCGAGCTCCGGCGGGCGGGGTTCAACCGGATTTCCCTGGGGATGCAGTCCGCCGACGACGGGGAGCTCCGGGCCCTGGGCCGGATTCACACCATGGCGCAGGTCCGGGCTTCCGTGGAGGCGGCCCGGGAGGCGGGCTTTGAAAACCTCTCCCTGGACCTCATCTACGGCCTGCCGGGCCAGGACCTCCCCCGCTGGCGGGAAACCCTCTCCGCCGCCGTGGGACTGAACCCGGAACACCTCTCCTGCTACGGGCTCAAGGCGGAGCCGGGCACCCCCCTGTACGCCCGCCGGGAAACTCTGCCCGGGGACGAGGTTCAGGCGGACCTGTACCTGGAGACCGTGGACTTTCTGGAGGCCCGGGGGTACCGGCAGTACGAGATTTCCAACTTCGCCAGGCCCGGCCGGGAATCCCGGCACAACCTGAAATACTGGACCCTGGAGGAGTATCTGGGCTTCGGCCCCGGGGCCCACTCGTATTTCCAGGGCCGGCGCTTCGCCTGGGCCCGGGACCTGGACGCCTTTCTCCGGGGGGACCGCATCCTCTCCGAGGCCCGGCGCGTCTCCCTCCGGGACCGGCGGGAGGAATACCTGATGCTCCGCCTCCGCCTGACCCGGGGGCTGCACCCGGACCACTTCGAGGGGACGTTCGGCCTGGACTTCTCCCCCTTCCTGCCCTTCCTGGAGCGCTGCGAGGCGGCGGGCTACGCCGTCCGCCGGGAGGGGGCCTGGCGGCTGACGCCCCGGGGCTTCCTGGTGTCCAACCAGATCATCGGCGAGCTGCTGGCGCTGCTGCCGCCCTGTCCTTGAAGGAGGTTCGCCCATGCACGTCTACACCACGGGCCAGTGGGTCCTGCTGTTTTTCTTCTACTGCCTCTGCGGCTGGGTCTGGGAGTCCTGCTACGTCTCCCTCTGCCAGCGGCACTGGGTGAACCGGGGCTTCCTCCACGGCCCCCTCCTGCCCATTTACGGCTCCGGGGCCATCATCATTCTCCTGGCCACCATCCCGGTGGCCAATGACCTCCGGCTGGTCTGGCTCTTCGGCATGATCGCCGCCACGCTGCTGGAATACGTCACCGGGGACGTGATGGAGCGCATTTTCAAGGTCCGCTACTGGGACTACTCCAAGCAGAAATGCAATCTCAACGGCCACATCTGCCTCACCAGCTCCATCGCCTGGGGCTTCTTCTCCATCCTGCTGGTGCGCTTCATTCATCCCCCCATTGCCCGGCTGCTGGCCCGGGTGCCCGCCCTGTGCGTGGACCCCCTGGCGATTCTCCTGACCGACGCCTTCACCGTGGACGTGGTCCGCTCCGTCCAGGCCGCCCTGGACCTCAGGGACCTGCTGGCCCGGGCCGCCGAGGAGAACGAGGACCTGCGCCGCCTGGCGAAACGGGCGGAGGTCTACGCCGCCTTCGCCGCGGACGACCTGCGCCGCTTCCGGGAGAAGACGGAGCTGGAGGCCCTGGAGCTGCGGCAGAAGGTGGGCGAGGAGCTGGAGGAGCGCCGCGAGGTCCGGCGGGAGCGGGTGGAGGCCGCTCTGCGCCGCCGCTTCAGCGCCAAGCTGGACATCCTCTCCACCATCTCGGGCGCCCTGGAGACCTGCCGGGACCACCTGGGGGACCTGCCCGACTCCACGCCGGAGACCCTGGCGGAGCGCCGGGCGGACCTGGAGGAGATCATCCGCCGCATCCGGGCTCGGGAGGCCTCCCTGCGGGACCGCTCCTCCGCCCCCTATCACCGCTCCCTGCGGCTTCTGCGGGCCCACCCCTCCGCCTCCGCCAAGGAGTTCGGCGAGGTCCTGGAGACGCTGAAGAAGCTGGGGAAGGACTAATCCCTCCCCAGCTCCTTCATGCGTCTCAGCAGCTTGTCGCGATCCCACAGGAGGTTGTACACCGCGTCCTCGGAGAGAACGCCCCGCTTCAAGCCTTGTGGAATCCTTCCCCGCGGAGTCATCGTCGTAGTCCTGCCTCCATTGCCCGCCGCTGTAATAAGCCTCCAGCTCCGCCAAGCCCTCCCGTACGGCGGCCCAATCCTCCAGAGCCCGGTCCAGGGCAGCAAGCGCCGCCTCGGACCGGTCCAGAATGGCTTCCATGCGGGTGATGCGTTCGAGTTGGTTCATGGCGCGTCCTCCTGTCACAAAAACCGCCGGACGGCTGTCCGGCGGTTTGATTTTCAGCTCATCTGCTTCCGTCTGCTCAGGTTCATGGTGCCGTCCTGCATGCTGTTCAGGGTCTCCAAGCTCTTGCCCGTGCCCAGGGCCACGCAGGAGATCGCGTCGTCGGCGATCATGGTGTGGATGCCCGTCCGGGCCGTCACCAGCTTGTCAAAGCCCGCCACCAGGCTGCCGCCGCCGGTCATGACGATGCCGTTGGTGGAAATGTCCGCCACCAGCTCCGGCGGAGTCCGCTCCAGCACGGAGTGGATGGCCTCCATGATGCGCTCCACCGGCTCCTCAAAGGCGTCCATCATCTCCGTGGAGCTGACGGCCACCACCTTGGGCAGGCCCGTGAGGAGGCACCGGCCCTTCACGTCCATGATCTCCTCCTCGTCCTTGGGGAAGACACAGCCGATCTGCTTTTTCATCTCCTCGGCGGTGCGCTCGCCCACCAGGAGGTTGTGCTTGCGGCGCATATACTTCACCACGGCCTCGTTCAGCTGGTCGCCGGCGATTTTGATGGAGGCGGACTCCACCACGCCGCCCAGGGAGATGACGGCGATGTCCGCCGTGCCGCCGCCGATGTCCACCACCATGTGCCCGTCGGGCTTGGCGATGTCGATGCCCGCCCCGATGGCCGCGGCTACGGGCTCCTCAATGAGGTAGACCTTCCGGGCCCCGGCGGAGATGCCCGCGTCGATGACGGCGCGCTCCTCGACCTCCGTAATGCCGGAGGGGACGCAGATGATGACCCGGGGCTTGAAGACGGAGACCCCCGCCACCTTGTGGATGAACTCCCGGAGCATCCGCTCCGTCATGTCGTAGTCGGAGATGACGCCCTCCCGCAGGGGGCGGATGGCGATGATGTTGCCCGGGGTCCGGCCCAGCATGGCCTGGGCCTCCTCGCCCACCTTCAGGAGCTTTCCCGTGTTCTTGTCCAAAGCCACCACGGAGGGCTCGTTCAGAACGATACCCTTGCCGCGCACAAACACCAAGACCGAAGCGGTACCCAGGTCGATACCGATATCCTTTGCCATGGGCAATTCCTCCATTTATCCTTAGTCCAGTTTATGTCAGGCGGAGAGCCGCCATCGAATCCATAAAGTTACAAAGTACATTATACTTGCACCTCTTCCAAAATGCAAGCCTGTTCTTTCCCTTTTTCTCCCCCGTTTTCCCCCTTCGGCCCGGGGAAGGCCGCGGCGGCGCAGACCACCCCCGCCGCCCCCGCCGAGAGAAGGGCCCCGGCGGCGGAGCGCAGGGTGGACCCGGTGGTGCACACGTCGTCAATGAGGAGGACCCGCTTCCCGTGCAAATCCCCCAGGGCCTCGTAAACGCCCCGGGTGTTTTCCCGGCGCGCCTCCGCGCTGTCCAGGCCGGACTGGGCCGGGTTGTCCCGGACCTTGCGGAGGAGGACCTCCGGCTCCACGCCCCAGAGCGCACAGGCGCGCTCCGCCAGGAGGCGGGACTGGTCATAGCCCCGCTTCCGCAGCCGCCGGGCGCTGACGGGGACCCAGGTGACCGCGTCGAATTCCCCGGAGAAGCGCTCCGCCGCCGCCCGGGCGATCAGCTCCCCCAGGGGTCCGGCGGCGCAGACGCCGCCGCGGAACTTGAACCGGCGGACGGCCTCCCGGACGGAGCCCTCGTACCACAGCGGCGCGGCGCAGAGGAGGCCGTCCCCCAGCTCCCGGAGGCCGTGGGCCTCGTCCGTCCAGGGGAGGGTCTTTTCGCACTCCGGGCAGACGCCGGGAGCGTCCAGGACCCGGCGGCAGAAGGGGCACTTGGGCGGAAAGAGCAGGTCCAGCAGGGTGTCGGTCAGCTTCATGGCTCCAGCAGCTGGTCGTAGGTGACGCCCAAGGCGTTCTTGATGGCCCTCAGCTGGGACGCCTGGATGTGCTGGGCGCCCCGCTCGATCTTGACCAGGGCCTCCCTGGTCATGGAAACACCCTCCAATTGCAGAAGGCCCGCCAGCTCCGTCTGCCCCAGCTTTTTCGCCTGGCGTGCCCTTCGAATATTCGCACCAATGCAGATATCTTGTTTGATTTTTTGTTCCATTATGACTGCCTCCGTTTCCGGGGATATGGAACAGTCTCATCCGTCAGACCCACTAAATAGTCAATACTGACATTATAGTATTCTGCTAATTTAACAACTGCGTCCAGAGGGAAACGAGAGATGCCAATTTCATATTGCGAATATGTGTTTTGACTAACATTTAGCAATTTTGCGACTTGCTTCTGCGTCAATCCACGGTCATTTCTCAAGTCTCTAATTCGTCCATATTTCAGGATTTCCATTCTCATACTCATCACCGAGTATGAGTATATGTATCTGAAATTCAGATATTTTGCTTTATCTAGTTTCTAGATATTTTGTGCTTGACAGAAATTCGTTCATAACATATAATAAACATCAGAAAGCACTTCGACAAACGGTTAGCCCATGTTAGATTTGGGAGGCATGCCAAAGCCTTGAAACTATCACTTGTCGAGGTGACGGTTTCTGCTTTTCACGATGATTGTAACTATCCGAAGAAGGAGAAGGACCGCCCGACGGCGGTCCTTCTTCTTCACTTTGCGCCCCCCTTGGCCAGCCGCCAGCGGAGGCCGGAATAGCGCTTCTGGCGCTTGTCGTTGGCCGCCATGGCCCGGATGGCCGCGTCGTCCCCCACCACCACCAGCAGCTCCCGCGCCCGGGTCAGGGCCGTGTACAGCACCCCCCGGACCATCAGTGACGCGGGGGCCGGCATGGCCGACAGCACCACGCAGCGGTACTCGCTGCCCTGGGATTTGTGGACCGTCATGGCGAAGGCCAGGTCCAGCTCGTTCAGCTGCTCCGTGCCGTAGACCGCCCGGCGGCCGTCGAAATCCAGCTCCAGCCACTCGCTGGAGTCGTCGATCTTCACGATCCGCCCCACGTCCCCGTTGAACATCCCGGTGCCCACGGTGCCGTCCTCTTTTTCCCAGATCACATCGTAGTCGTTCCGGGTCTGCATCACCCGGTCCCCCTCCCGGAACAGCCGCTCTCCCCACTGGAGCTCCCGCTTCTCCGCCGCCTGCGGGTTCAAAGCCTCCTGGAGGCGGCGGTTCAGGTTCACCGTCCCGGCGGGGCCCTTCCGGGTGGGGGTCAGCACCTGGATCTCCGACGCCGGGATGCCCATCTTCTCCGGCAGGCGGGTCCCGCACAGCTCCACCAGGGTGTTCACCGCCCGCTCCGGGTCCCGGCGGCAGAGGAAGAAGAAGTCCCCCTGGTTCGCCGTCAGGTCCGGGGCCCTCCCCTGGTTCACGGCGTGGGCCCCCCGGATGATGGCGGACCGCTCCGCCTGCCGGAAGACCTCCCGGAGGAACACGGTTTCCACCCGTTCACTGCGGATGAGGTCCGAGAACACGTTCCCCGCCCCCACGGAGGGCAGCTGGTCCGCGTCCCCCACCAGCACCAGCCTCGTCCCGGGCCGGAGGGCCCGGAGCAGCGCCGCGAACAGGGACAGGTCCACCATGGACATCTCGTCCACCACCACGGCGTCCGCCTCCAGGGGCTCCTTCTCCGTCTTGGAGAAGGTCACCTGCCCGGCTTCCTCGTTCCAGCTCATTCCCAGCAGGCGGTGGACCGTCTGGGCCTCCATGCCGGTGAGCTCGCTCATGCGCTTCGCCGCCCGGCCCGTGGGCGCCGCCAGCGCCACGTCCAGGCCCATCCCCCGGTACAGGGCCACCAAACCCCGGACCGTCGTGGTCTTGCCGGTACCGGGGCCGCCGGTGAGGATCAGCACGCTCTCCCGGGCCGCCAGCTCCACCGCTTTCCTCTGCTGGGGGGCGTAGGTGATGCCCTGGGACCGCTCCAGCCCGTCCACCGTCCGGGCGGGGGAGGGATCCCCCTGGGGCCTCGCCGCCAGCAGGGCCCCCAGCCGCTTCTGGACCGTCCGCTCCGCCTCCCACAGCCGCCGGAGGTAGCAGGCGTCCACATTGGCCACCCGCTCCTGAATCACCAGTCCCCGGTCGATGAGGGCGTCCAGGGCCCGCTCCGGCCCCTCCTCCTCACATTGGAGGAGCTGGGCCGTGGCGGAAATCAGCTTCCCCCGGGGGAGAAAGACGTGGCCGTTGTTCTCGTTGTGCCCCAGCTCGAAGCTCACCGCCGCCTCCAGCCGCGCCCCGCTGTCCGGCTCGAAGCCCAGGCTCATGGCGATTTCATCCGCCACGGAGAAGGCCACGCCGCAGCCGTCGCCGGAGAGGAGGTAGGGGTTCTCCCGCACCTTCTCCAGCGCGGCGTCCCCGTACTGCCGCCGCAGGCTCATGGCCAGCACCGGCGGCAGCTCGTACCGGGCCAGGAACGCCATCAGCCGCCGGAGGCCCATGTGCCGCCGGAACTCCTCGCCGATCTCCCGGGCCCGCCTGTCGGTGACGCCCCGGAGGCAGGTCAGCCGCTCCGGGGCGGTCTCCAGCACGTCGAAGGCCTCCAGGCCGAAGCGGTCCACGATATTCCGGGCCGTGGCGGGGCCCACGCCCTTCAGAACGCCGGAGGACAGATAGCTGAACATCTCCTCCTCGTCCTCGGGGAGGCTCCGCTCCAGCTCCGCCGCCCGGAGCTGCTCCCCGTGCTGGGGGTGCCGCTCCCAGACGCCGGTGACGGTCAGGTGCTCCCCCGGGGCGGCGCAGGGCACGCAGCCCACAACGGTGACGGCCTCCCCCTCCTCGGTGAGGAGGCGGAGGACCGTGTAGCCGTTTTCGGCGTTTTGAAAAATGACGCTATGTATGGTGCCCTCCCGGCAGATCCGTTCGTCCATTTGGGATGTCCTCTCTTTTCGCTTTCCACGGGGATTCAGAGCTCCCCGGCCAGCTCCCCGGGGGAGACCAGGGCGGCGTTTTTCTCCCGGTCCGCCAGATACCGGGCCAGGGCCAGGGCGTCCGGAGTCAGGCCGCAGTCCGCCAGAATGATTTTCGCCCCGGGCAGGCCCCCCTGGACCCGGCGGAGCTCCCGGACGTCGGCCTCCATGGCCAGGGCCTCCCCCCGCAGGGGCAGGACCAGCAGGAGGCCCGGGATGGCCGGCCGGCCGCCGGACCGGAGCAGGGCCCCGGCGATGGCCCAGACAATCGTCGTCAGGCCCACGGCGGAGAGAAAGGCCAGGACGCCGTCTTTCAGCAGCAGCATTTGCATCACCTCGATTCAGTCTATGCCGAACCGGGGAATTCGGTCAGTTGTCCGGCTGCCCTTGACAACGCGGTCTGTTTTGGTATAATGGATATGGAAGGACGCTGTTACCGACGGTCAGCCCTTGCAAGTCAATATAGGAAACCTATGCTGACTGCTCGTGCCACCGGGCAGTCAGCACGCTTTTGTGGTCAGTACCCAGGCCCAAAGGGCCAGGCATACCAGAAACCGGAGTACCATGTACAGCCGCTTTCTCCACATCCGCACCACCTCCTTTCGACCGAAATCTCAGGAGATGGGCTGACCGCCTCTATGTAACAGCGTCCTTCTGGTGTTCATCCTACCAGAAAGGGCGTTTTTTGTCAAATTGGGGATGGGGCTTTACCGCTCCTCAGACCGCCCCACCAGATAGTCGATGCTCACCCCGAAGTGATCCGCCAGCTTCCAGATATTTTCCAAATTAGGCAGGCTTGCGCCTCTTTCATACTTTTGGTAGTGGGATTCCGCAATACCAATTGCATCGGCTACCTGCACTTGCGTTTCATATTCTTCCTTACGAAGTTCCCGAAGTCTCTGTTTTACCAGAATTTCCATTCTATCCCCCTTGACACGGCAAGAAGTTAGTGTTATACTATAGTTAACACTCCAAATAGTTCGTGTTTGGATTGGAGAAAACATGTCTGACTTCATGAAATGGCTTTACGCCAACTACATCAAGCCCCATTTGGACGCAATCCCCCGTGGAGACTATGAACCGGACTTCTACCTCCTGGAGGACGAAGTCGCCCCGGAGACCTGCGGCAGCTTCTCCAAGACCCAGGAGTTCACCGCCGCCCACGCCTTCCTCCTGGGCCTCCGCACCGGACAGGGCCTGTCCGATTCCCTCCGGGTCTAGCGCGTAATCCCCAGCTCTCCCAGGATGGCCTCTTCCCGCTCCCGCATCCGCCGCTTCATCGGCCCCTCGTCCATGTGGTCATACCCCAGCAGATGAAGAACCGAGTGGACCGTCAGATACGCCAGCTCCCGCCGGTTGGAGTGGCCGTACTCCTTGGCCTGGGCCGCGACGTGCTCCAGGGAGATCATCATGTCCCCCAGGGGCACCAGACCCGTCCCCGGGTCCGCGTCCTCCGGCCCGGGCAGCTCCCCCGGTTCAAGGTCGAAGGCGGGGAAGCTCAGCACGTCGGTGGCCTTGTCCACCTGCCGGGCCTCCCGGTTCAGCTCCCGGATCTCCTCGTCCCCGGTGACCAGCACGTCCACCTCACAGGGAAAGTCCACCCCCTCCGCCGCCAGGGCCGTCCGGACGGCCCTGCGGATGAAGGCGATCTGGCTGTCGTTCACCCCGGGGAGGTTGGCGGTGACGGGAATGTAATGCCGCCTCATTTCCGCCGCCCCTTTCCCGGGTCCCTCCGCTGGTCCCGCTTCTCATAGTCCTCAGGGAGGCCATGCGGGTCCTCCGGAACGTGGAGGGCATCGGCATCTGCGAG
>ERZ779631.774-NODE-774-length-10569-cov-5.904033_pt1 | contig 10569 bp, 9 predicted proteins | sample MGYA00514193_ERZ779631 | MGnify/ENA primary metagenome ERZ779631 (study PRJEB29562, sample SAMEA4376710) | mouse gut metagenome | isolation source: Cecum | study: EMG produced TPA metagenomics assembly of the A DSS colitis mouse model was used to assess the...
CCACCCGGGTGGCCCGGCACTTGAGGAAGCCGGACTGGTTCACCGTGGCGGCGGAGACGCCGTCCCCCGGCGCCTTGTCCACGGGGATGCTCTCGCCGGTGAGGGCGGACTCGTTGACGGCGCTGGAGCCCTCCACCACCACGCCGTCCACCGGGATGTTCTCCCCGGGGCGGACCAGGAAAATGTCATCTTTTTGGACCTGCTCGATGGGGACGGTGACCTCCTTCCCGTCCCGCTCCAGGACGGCGGTCTTGGGGGCCAGCTTCATGAGGCTTTTCAGGGCGTCGGTGGTCTTCCCCTTGGACCGGGCCTCCAGCATCTTGCCCACGGTGATGAGGGTCAGGATCATGGCGGCGGACTCGAAGTAGAACTCCATCATGTAGTCCATCACCGCCGCCGCATCCCCCCGCATCTGGGCGTCCGTCATGGCGAAGAGGGCGTAAGTGCTGTAGACGAAAGCCGCCGAGGCCCCCAGGGCCACCAGGGTGTCCATGTTCGGGGCCCGGTGCCAGAGGCTCTTGAAGCCGCTGATGAAGAACTTCTGGTTGATGACCATGACGGCCACCGTCAGCAGGAGCTGAATCAGGCCCATGGCAATGTGGTTCCCGTGGAGGAAGCGGGGAACGGGCCAGTTCCACATCATGTGGCCCATGGAGAAGTACATGAGTACCGCCAGGAAGATCAGGGAGGACCACAGCCGCTTTTTCAGCAGGGGGGTCTCGTGGTCTGCCAGGGCCTCCTCCGGGTTGGTGGGGCCGGCGGAAGAGGAGGCCTTTTCCGCCCCCTTCCGGGACGCGCCGTAACCCGCGCCCTCCACGGCGGCGATGATTTCCTCCGCCGGCGCGCTGCCCTCCACGCCCATGGAGTTGGTCAGGAGGCTGACGGAGCAGGCGGTGACGCCCGGCACCTTGCCCACGGCCTTTTCCACCCGGGCGGAGCAGGCGGCGCAGCTCATGCCGGTGACGTTGTATTGTTCCATAGGGGGTCCTCCTTCATTTCATCAGTTTTTGCAGGGTACACAGCAGCTCCTCCACCGTCTCGTCCCTCCCCTCCCGGATGTCCCGGGTGACGCAGGTACGGATGTGCTCGCTGAGCAGCTCCTTGGCGAAGGCGTTCAGCGCCGCGTTGGCGGCGGCCACCTGGGCCAGGATGTCGGGACAGTAGGCGCTGCGCTCCACCATGCCCCGGATGCCCCGGATCTGGCCCTCCACCCGGCTCAGGCGGTTGACGAGCCGCTTGTACTCCTCCTCGGAGCGCTCTTTGGTCTTGTGACAGCCGCAGGTTTCCATGGCGGACGCCTCCTTGTCGGATATACCCCTCGGGGGTATCTTCATCATATACCCATAGGGGGTATTTGTCAAGCCCGAATTTGAAAAGACAAGCCCGGCACAGGGAGTGTTCCCCATGCCGGGCCGTTGTATGAGCGGTATCAGTCCTGATGAACGATGTTTCCCGGGGCCTTGAAAATGCTCTCCGGCGGAACGGCCCCCCGGACGGAGGACAGGGGGTAAACCCTGGAGGCCCGCCCGATGACGGTGCCGGGGTTCAGCACGCTGTTGCAGCCCACCTCCACGTGGTCCCCCAGGATGGCCCCGAACTTCTTCCGGCCCGTCTCCAGGCGCTCCTCCCCGTTCCGGACCGCCACCAGGCTCTTGTCGGACTTGACGTTGGAGGTGATGGACCCCGCGCCCATGTGGCTCTTGAAGCCCAGGATGGAATCCCCCACGTAGTTGTAATGGGGGGTCTGGACGCCGTCGAAGAGGATGACGTTTTTCAGCTCCACGGAGTTGCCCACCACGCACCCGGCCCCCACCAGGGCGGAGCCCCGGATGAAGGCGCAGTGCCGGACCTCGGTGTCCGGGCCGATGACGCAGGGCGCGCCCAGGAAGGCCGTGGGGGCCACCGAGGCGGTCCTGTGGACCCAGACCTGGGGGGACCGCTCCTCATACTCCGCCGGGTCCAGCCGGGGGCCAAGGTCCAGAATGAAGTCCTTGATGCCGTCCAGGGCCTCCCAGGGATATTGAAATTGGGCAAGGTAATCCCCCGCCAGGGTGTGGGACAGGTCCAGCAGGGCCGTGATTGTCAGATCCATAAAACGCGCCTCCTGATTTCGCCGCCGGAGCGGCGTGCTGGCGTCATTATATACCAGTTCTCCAGGGGCCGCAAGGGGGAAATCAGGTTTCCGGCAGCTCCTCCAGGGAGGCGAAGCGGTAGCCCATGTCCTCCCATTTGGTCAGGAGCTCGTCCAGGATGTCCGCGTTGGTCTTGGACGTGGAGTGGAGGAGGACGATGGCCCCGTCGTGGATGCGGGGGAGGAGCTTGGCATAGGCCTGCTCCGCCGTGGGCTGGTTGTCCGTGTACCAGTCCACGTAGGCGAGGCTCCAGAACACCGTCCTGTAACCCAGGGCCTGGGCCTGCTTCAGGTTCTCCTCGCTGTACTTGCCCTGGGGCGGGCGGTAGTAATGGGGGAGGTCCTTTCCGGTGGTCTCCTTGTAGAGGTCCGCCAGACTGTCCAGCTCCTTCTGGAAGGCCGCCTGGTCGTAAATGGCGGACATGTCCGGGTGGTGGAAGGTGTGGTTGCCCACGATGTGGCCCTCCTCCGCCATGCGGCGGACGATGTCCGGGGCGCTTTCAATCATGTGGCCCACCACGAAGAAGGCCGCGGGGGCGTTGTGCTTTTTCAGGGCGTCCAGGATTTTTTCCGTGCAGCCGTTCTCATAGCCGCAGTCAAAGGTCAGATAGATGACCTTCTGACTCGTGTCCCCCAGGAACCAGGCGTCGTACCGGGCCATGTCCTCCACGGAGGCGTTGCCCACGGGGGGCTGGCCCTCCTGGGGGAAGGAGAGGCCCCAGTTGTCGGCGGAGGCCGGGATGACCGCCGGAGCGGCGGCGGGGATGGTTTTACTCTGTACATAGCACATGGCCGCCAGGAAGAGGACGGGCAGCATGAGCAGGCATGCGTTTCGTATACGCTGAAGCATAAGGCACCTCCTGTTTGTTGAATGTTGTCACAATCCAGCTTGTCCGGAGGCGGGCGGATTATTGGTTGAAAAAGCTGGCGGAAGATGGTATATTTGGAGTGTCGAAATCAAGAGAAACGGGGGAGACGGATATGGCGAAGCGGGGAAGCGGAACCAGGGCGCGGCGTCAGCTGACGCCGAAGCAGTTCGCGGCGCTTCTGGTGTTGTGTGCCGTGGCGGCGGCGATTCAATGGTATCTGCGGCCGGAGCCGCTGTCCCTGGAGGACATCCCGGCGTGGAGCGGCGCGGCCTATGTGGAGCTGGAGGACAACCAGCCGGGCTTCACCAAGGAGGACATGACTCTGGAGGTCTTCGAGACCTACAGCGATCTGGACTACCTGGGCCGCTGCGGCGTGGCTTACGCCAACATCTGCCCGGAGCTGATGCCCACGGAGGAGCGGGAGGCCATCGGGAACGTGAAGCCCACGGGCTGGGTCTCCGCCAAATACGACTGCGTGGACGGGAAATACCTCTACAACCGCTGCCACCTCATCGGCTTCCAGCTGGCGGGGGAGAACGCCAACAAACAAAACCTCATCACCGGCACCCGGTATCTGAACGTCACAGGCATGCTGCCCTTTGAAAACGACGTGGCGGACTATGTCCAGCGGACGGACAACCACGTTCTCTACCGGGTGACGCCGGTGTTCGTGGGGACGGAGCTGGTGGCCCGGGGGGTGCAGATGGAGGCCTACTCCGTGGAGGACGCCGGGGACGGGGTCTGCTTCAACATCTTCGCCTACAACGTCCAGCCCGGGGTGGTCATCGACTATGCCACCGGGGAGAGCTGGCTGGAGGAGGACGCGGCATGAAGCTCTGGGAACAGTTTGACCGGATCGTGGTCTTCGACACGGAGACCACCGGCATCGATTACGGCCGGGACCGGATCATCGAGATCGGCGCGGTGTCCCTGGAGGGCGGCGCGGAAACCGGGGGCATGGACCTGTTTCTCCGCCTGCCAGAGGGGCGGCGGCTGGACCCCTTCATCGTGAATCTCACCGGCATCACCGAGGAGCGCCTGGAGGCCGAGGGCGTGGAGGACCGGGAGGCCGCCCGGGCCTTCGCAGACCTGCTGGAGGGGGCGGAGCGGTCCCTGATCGCGGCGTACAACGCCCAGTTTGACCTGAACTTCCTGTTCCGCCTGCTCCAGCCCCAGGGACTGGCGGGGGTTCTGAAAAAGCCCCGGTTCCTGGACGCCATGACGGTCTACAAGGACCGGCGGGACTACCCCCACAAGCTGGAGAACGCCATCGCCGCCTATCATCTGGAGGACCGGGCGGTGAACAGCCACCGCAGCCTCGACGACGCCAGGGCGGCGGCGCTGCTGCTGGAGGCCATGGCGGAGGAACGGGACGACCTGGAGCGGTACGTGGACCTCTTCGGGGCGCATCCCAGGTACGGGGTCTCGGGCCGGAGAATCGCCTCCGTCACCTACCGGCCCCAGCCCTATGAGCGGGTGAGGCCGCTGTATGAACGGATATGAAAAAGCGCCCGGCTTGCGCCGGGCGCTTTTTCGCGCCTATTGACCTTCCAGATACCGCTCCGCCTCCCGGACGGTGTTGGCGAAGTACCGCATGGCCTCCACCGGGTGCTTCCCCACGGCGGTCTCCCCGGTGAGCATCACCGAGGACGCCCCGTCCAGCACGGCGTTGAACACATCGCTGACCTCCGCCCGGGTGGGGACGGCGCAGCGCTCCATGCTGGCCAGCATCTGGGTCACCACCATGAAGGGCCGCCCCGCCTCCCGGCAGGCGGCGGCGACGCGCTTTTGCAGGGCGGGCAGCTTCCACAGGGGGCCGGCGTTTCCCAGGTCCCCCCGGGCGATGACGATCTCGCCGGCGGCGGGAATCAGCTCCGCCAATCTTTCCACGCCCTCCAGGCTCTCCACCTTGGCGAACAGGCGGATGTCCCGCCCGCCGGAATCGTCCAGAGCCTCCCGGACCGTCTCCAGGTCCTCCCGGCCCCGGACGAAGGGCTGCATGACGCCGGTGACGCCGTACTCCCGGGCGAGGCGGAGGTTCTCCCGATCGCTGTCCGTCATGGCGGGGAGGCGGATGTCCACCCCGGGGAGGGCGGCGCTCTTCCGGCTCAGCAGCGTGCCGCCCCGCTCCACCCGGGCCAGGGCCCCGCCGGGAACGGCCTCCGCCACCCGGAGGAGGAGCTTCCCGTCGTCCAGCAGAACCTCCTGGCCGGGGAGCAGATGGGGCAGGACGGCGGGCGGCAGGGGAACGTCCGCCCCCAGGCGGACCAGGGCCCCGTCCGCCAATTCCAGGGGGGATGGAAGCGCGCCCACCCGGAGCTCCGGGCCCTGCATGTCGATGAGGAGCTGAGGCGTCACGCCGAGGCGCCGGGCGGCGGCGTGGAGGAGCTCAATCTGCTCCGCCGCCCCGGGAAGGCCGATGTGGGAGAGGTTCAGCCGGACGCCGGTCATGCCCGCCTCAAAGAGCCGGGCCAGGGTCTCCGTATCGTCACAGGCGGGGCCCAGGGTGCCGTAGATTTGAACCATGGGGCCCTCCCCTCAGCGGAACAGCGCCGCCAGACTCTCGGTGTAGGGCGGGCGGCAGATTCCCTTCTCCGTGACGATGCCGGTGATGAGGGTGTGGTCCGTCACGTCGAAGGAGGGGTTGTAGCACTTGACCCCGGGAAGGGCCATGGGCTTCTCGTACCAGAGGGTTTTGATCTCCTCCGGGTCCCGAAGCTCGATGGGGATGTGGTCCCCGTCGGGACAGCGCAGGTCCACGGTGCTGGTGGGGCCCAGGACGTAGACGGGGATTCCGTAGTGCTTCGCCAGGACGGCAACGCCGCTGGTGCCGATCTTGTTGGCCGTGTCCCCGTTGGCGGCCACCCGGTCGCAGCCCACGAAGCAGGCCTGGACCCAGCCGTTTTTCATCACCATGGAGGCCATGTTGTCGCAGATCAGCGTTACGTCCACCCCGGCCCGGTGGAGCTCATAGCTGGTGAGCCGGGCCCCCTGGAGCAGGGGCCGGGTCTCATCGGCGAAAACCCGGAGGTTCATGCCCCGCTCCGCCGCCAGGAAAAAGGGGCCCTGGGCCGTGCCGTAGCGGGAGGTGGCCAGGGGCCCGGCGTTGCAGTGGGTCAGGACGCCGTCCCCCTCCTTCAGAAGGCTCAGGCCGTACTCGGAGATGGCCCGGCACTTGGCGATGTCGTCCTCGTGAATCTCCACGGCCTTTTGATACAGGGCCTCCAGCAGGGCGGGACGGGAGTCATTCAAATAGGCGGCGGCGGTCCTCTCCATCTCCCCCAGGGCCCAGCTGAGGTTCACCGCCGTGGGGCGGGAGGCGTTCAGCCGGGCGGCGCATTCCCGGAGGCGGGCCTGGAAGGCGGCGGGGTCCTCCGCCTCGATGGAGCGGGCCAGGACATAGAGGCAGTAGGCGGCGCAGATGCCGATGGCCGGGGCCCCCCGGACCCGGAGCTTCCGGATGGCCTCCACCATCTCGTCCAGGGTCTGGAGACGGATTTCTCTCTCCTCGCCCGGCAGGAGACTCTGGTCGATGATATACAGGGCCTCGGCGGCCTTGTCATAGCGGATGTTCTGAGCGTGGGTGACGGCTTTCAGGGAATCGGTCATAGGGGCGCTCCTTTCCCCTCCCGGCGGGAGGAGGCGTTTTCCAGATTGTAGCACAGCCCGTCCCTTTTTGCAACGGCTCCGGAGAACGGGAAAAGCGCCCGGACGCAGGTCCGGGCGCTTCCTCGCGGCTTGGGAAGGGGTTCAGCGGAAGTCCCCGCCCACCTCAATCACGCGGATGACGCCGTCGTCGCTGGCGTACATGTCGCACTTTTTGGCGTAAGCGTGGGCGATTTCCACAATGCTCTGGGTTTCGGAGGGGGAGATCCACGACTTGGTGTCTTTGTTGTATGCCATGACCGTGACGGGAATGGCGTAGCTCCGCCCGTCCACCGTGACGGCGCTCTGCCCGGTCCAGGAGGCGTTGGGCACGTCCTTCAGGGCGGTGAGGGGCTTGAGACTGGAGAAGCCTCCGGTGCCCATGTCGGTCACCTCCGCCGCCACGTACACCCCGCCGGCGATGTCATAGGTGCTGCGGAAGGGTCCCGCCGCCAGTCCGCCGTCGTTGTAAATGGAGATATAGGAGAAGTCCCGGTCATTCATGGAGATGGAGGTCCGCCCGTAGATCGTGGCGTTTTTGCCGACGGTTCCCACGGCGATGACATCCACCTGTCCCGCCCAGTTGGTGTGGGCGTAGCTGATCTCCCCGTTGGGGATGGGGCCCGGGCCCAGATCGTCCAGGGTGATGGTGTCGATGCCGTTGGGGGTGTAGCGGAAGACGTTGACGGTCTCCGCCAAATAGCTGGCGCCCAGGCGCTTTTTCTCCAGGTCCAGCGCGCCGGAGACGCCGCCGCCCAGACGGACCAGGCCGATATAGCCCTTCCCGACGGAGGTGACCCGGACCAGACGGTTCTGCATCCGGCTGAGCTCCTCCTGGCGGAACTGGAGCACCGAGTCGGGAACGCCGGCCTCGGGACCCAGGTCCACCGCGCCGGAGACTTCGACGCCGCAGAGCAGCTTCACCGTGGCGCTGCCGCCGGAGACGGAGGTGGCGATTCCAATTGCGTTGGCCGAGGCGTCCATGGTGCCGGGCTTCACCGCTCCGGCGACTTTGTTGTCCTCCGTCAGCAGCAGGGTGATCTGGTCGCCGGGACGGAACTTGGCCAGGGTGTCCCGGGCCGTGACCAGGACGTCGAAGTCATGGCCGAAGACCCGGATGGTGGCGGGCTCCGTGGGGCTGGGGGTGCAGGACTCATAGTAGCCCGTCAGCCGGGTGTCGCAGACCCGGATGGTGTTGGTGGCGCTGGAATAGGTGGCCACGTCATAGGGCCGCATGTCCTTGCCTGTGGCCCGGCAGCCGTTTTTGTAGATCGTGTAGCCGCCCACGCCGCCGGTCAGGGACTCGAAGCCCTTCACGGAGTACCGTTCATAGACGATGACGGCCTCGGTGGAGCTGTCTCCGCCGCCGACGAAGATGAACTCCACGTTTCCGGCGGTACCCAGGTACAGCGTCAGGGTCGTGCCGGGATTCACCCAGGAGCTGGCCTTGCCCCAGCTGGACTCCGCCCCCTGGAAGAAGACGGTGGTGTCGGAGGTGACGGTGTACTTCGCGCCGGAGCGGTCGGTGATCTGATAGCCGTCGATCCGCGCCACGTGGATGACCCGGCTCTCGCCCCGGGCGTCGGGGAGGAAGGTGCGGACCCGCGTGCCGTCCAGCACCAGCGTGCCCTTCAGGCCGTTCAGGGATCCGTTGGACACCTTGTCCCCCGCCATCTGGTAGACCTCGCCGTTGGAGAACTGCATGGCGGTCTCCTTGCCGTCGGGGCCCCGGGCGTTGGTGGACACCAGGACCATGTCCTGCTTGACCGTCAGCCCGGCGGCGGTGAGGAAATTGCTGACGCTCTTCTCCCCCTGGACGTCCGCCCGGAGGAGGTTGGTGAAGAGGATGGCCGCGTCGGCCCGGCTCAGGGGGGCGTTGCACAGGGAGGTGTCCAGGCCGTCGGTGAGGCCGATGGAGGCGGCGAAGGACAGATAGCTGTCCGGCCACACGCCGCCGATGTTCTCATCCTTGTAACCCAGGGTCCGCAGCAGGATGGTGGCCGCCTGCCCCAGGGTGACGGTGCGGTCTGGGTAGAACTTCCCGTCGGAGAAGCCGGAAATGGCCTTCTTCCCCTTCGCCGCCATGTTGATGTAGGCCGCGGCCCAGTGGGAGGGCTTCACGTCCGGGTAGATGGTGACGGTGCGGTAGAGGCCCAGCTCGTCCTCGGCGTTCAGGGCGCAGACCACCATCTTGCAGAACTGGGCCCGGGTGATCTGGCTGTTGGGCCGGAAGTTGCCGTCGGAGTAGCCGTCCATGATGCCCATCAGCCGCAGGGGCTCCACGGTCATGAAGGCGTCGCCGTTCAGGTCGTAAAAGCGGTTGGAGGGGGCGGCGGCCTGGGCGGGCAGGGCCAGCAGGGACGCCGCCATGGCCGCCAGGAGCAGCAGGGACAAAACGCGTTTTTTCATAGTCTTCCTCCTAATTATTCTGCTCGGAGTGCCTCGACGGGCTGGAGATTGGACGCCTTGATGGCCGGGTAGCAGCCGAAGACCACGCCCAGCAGCACCGAGAGGCCGAAGGCCCCCGCCGTCACCACGGCGGAGGGGTAGATGGTCATCTGGAACAGGATGTTCCCCAGGATGAAGCAGCCCAGGGTTCCGATGCCGATGCCGATGATGCCGCCGATGCCGCAAAGCATGGCCGCCTCAATTAAGAACTGGGTGACAATGCTGCTCCGCTGGGCGCCGATGGCCCGGCGGATGCCGATTTCCCGGGTGCGCTCCGTCACCGTCACCAGCATGATGTTCATGATGCCGATGCCGCCCACCATCAGCGAGATGGCGGCGACCCCCGCCAGCACGCCGCCGATGAGGTTCAGGGACTCGGTGACATAATCCATGTTCTGATTTTCCGGGCGGACATTGTAGTCGTTGGTCCCCCGGTTCAGGAGGCCCTTCAAAAAGCCGTCCAGCTGAGTGACGATCGCGTCCATTTGGGTGGGGTCCTTGGCCACGACAATAAAGGTGTCGTTGCCCCGCTCCCCCCCCAGCACCCGCTTGCAGGTGTAGGGGACCAGGACGAAGTTGTCCAGGGTGCTCATGGAGGTGCTGCCCTCCTTGATGCGGGAGGCGTAGACGCCGATGACCTCAAAATTCTGGCCGCTGAGCTGCACGGTTTCCCCCACGGGGTCCGCCGTGCCGAAGAAGACCTTGGCGGCCTGGGCTCCCAGGACCACCACCTGGTTATAGTTCTGGATGTCCAGATAGCTCAGGTCCCGGCCCTTGGCGATGGTCAGGTTGCTGCACGCGGAGTATTGGTCGCTGCCATAGTAGAACTCCGGCGGGGCGCTGATGAGGTTCATTCCCGACTCGTCCCACTGGTAGTCCATATTGGCCGTGGTCTTGGTTCCGTAGACCATGGTGGCGCTGAAGTACGCCTGGGGCGTCACCCCCACCACCAGGTCCTTCATGCCGGAGCAGTACTCGTAGACGTCGGGGAAATAGTCCTTTCCCGCCGGGACCATTTCTCCGTTTTCGTTTTCGGTCCACACGTTGCTGTAGACGCTGACCTGGATCCGGTTGGTGCCCATGGCCTCGAACTGCTCCATCATTTTGCCGGCGTAGCCGGTGATGACGGAGACGATGGTCATCACCGAGGCGATGCCGATGATGATGCCCAGCATGGTCAGCACCGCCCGGCCCTTCTTGCCCCAGATGGACTTCCAGGCCATTTTCACCGCTTGGCGGATGTTCAAAACCAGTCCACCTCCTGTTCCCTGTCCTCCACGATCTTCCCGTCCGTCAGGCGTACACAGCGGCGGGCCGTGGCGGCGATGCCGTTGTCGTGGGTGATGAGGATGACGGTGGTCCCCTCCCGGTTCAGCTGCTGGAGGAACTCCAGCACCTCGTGGCCCGTCCGGGAGTCCAGCGCGCCGGTGGGCTCGTCGGCCATGATGATGGGGGGCTTGGTGGCGATGGCCCGGG
>ERZ779631.783-NODE-783-length-10504-cov-5.945641_pt1 | contig 10504 bp, 6 predicted proteins | sample MGYA00514193_ERZ779631 | MGnify/ENA primary metagenome ERZ779631 (study PRJEB29562, sample SAMEA4376710) | mouse gut metagenome | isolation source: Cecum | study: EMG produced TPA metagenomics assembly of the A DSS colitis mouse model was used to assess the...
AGAAACGGCTTATAAAATGCTGGAAAACACCAGGAAACCGGGATGGCTTGCGGAGGTTCTGGAGGGCGCCACCACCATCTGGGAGAATTGGGAGGGGAATTTAAGCCAGAATCATTATTCTCCCGGTGCAGTCTGCCAGTGGCTGTTTGATACGGCGGCAGGTATCCGTGTGGAAGGGGAGAACCGGCTGACAATAGCCCCGGTGCCGGGAGGCAGTCTGAAATCTGTATGTGCAGAATATATCAGTCCCTTCGGGAAGGTGGTAAGCCGCTGGGAAAAAGCATATGAGGGAATCGTCTATACGGTGGAGATCCCGGCAAATGTAACAGCAAAAATTATTTTGCCGGACGGCAGAGAAGAGGAGGCAGGCGCGGGAGTGCATGTTTATGGGAAACAGGAAAGCAGGGCTTGAATATGAGGAAGCTTATTTCTATCTGCTTTTTTGAGGAATAAACATAAAGTATTGGTGGTAATTTTTCTAAAAAATTTCATTGTGATATAAAGAATACAACATTCACGGTATGATGATTTAAATCAGGGAATCAATAGTTTTCTTTTGCGTATGGAGATATAAAAATGGACAGAGTGGAACATCTGCTGAAAGGACAACAGGGAAATTATATTTTCTCTATCTCTGGCTGCATGGGGAGGATGAAGAAACCTTACGGGAAGATATGAAAGCGATACAGAATGTGAACATTCAGGCTGTTTGCGTGTCCTCTGACAGTCGGCTTCACACCGGAGGAAAGCTTTGCCGCTTTTCAGGCGCAGCGCGAATCTCTGGGTATGGCCAGGGGACTGGAGATCAGGCAGGCGGCATACTTATTGTGCTTTGTGCGCAAGCGCCTACGCGCGGTTAAGTGAATTGCTGCATGGCTGAACCGTTGGCAAAAAATATAAAAAAGTAAAATTCCCTCTTGCCAAGTAAAGGCGGATGTGATAGAATACTTTCGTTAGGTAATCAACAAGATTATCTTAAAGAGAATCAGCCGGGAAGGCGTGAGAGAAGCGGCTCCATGGTCAAGCGGTTAAGACATCGCCCTTTCACGGCGGTAACACGGGTTCGATTCCCGTTGGAGTCATTTTATTGAGGAAGTCAGCATAGAATAAAGTATATGATAAGGCGCAGTAGCCAAGTGGTAAGGCGTGGGTCTGCAACACCCTGATTCACCGGTTCAAATCCGGTCTGCGCCTCTTAAAAACTTCGAGAAATTTAATTTTTCGAAGTTTTTATTTTTGTTAAGGAAAAATTCATGTTATAAAAAAATTAGTTTTTGAAGAAGTATGAGTCATATACTTGACAATTCTACAGGATTTTGCTAATATAATTATCGACAGGCAGTCGGTTTGTAGAAATTTATAGCATGTACAAAGTGCGGAAAACGGTGATAAAAAGATGAGAGTGGTTAAGGAAGCGGACGAGCGCAAGAACGAGATATTGGATGTAGCGGAGCGTCTTTTTGGGACAAAAGGTTTTGATAATACGAGTACCAGCGATATTTTAAACGAAATCGGGATTGCCAGGGGTACTCTTTATTATCATTTTAAGTCAAAAGAAGATATTTTGGATGCGATGATTGACCGGATGACGGGCAGACTGGTAGAAAGGGCGGCGGAAATTATAAAGAAAAAGGAGATACCGGTATGGCAGCGCCTGACGATAATGATGCGGGCACTGAATGTAAACGAACCCATCGGGCAGGAGATCATGGAGCAGGTGCATAAACCGCAAAATGCGCTGATGCATCAGAAGATGCAAAGCCGTTTGCTGGCGGCTGTGAATCCCCTGGTCAGCAGTTTGATTGAAGAGGGAATGCGCGAAGGGATATGCCAGACGGAATACCCGGAGGAAGTAGCGGAAATGACGTTATTATATACGAATACTGTTTTCGATGATTTGATAGAATATAGTAAAGAGGAAAGAGATAGAAAAATCAAGGCTTTTATTTATAATTTGGAACGGCTGTTGAGAATGGAGCGGGGGAGCATGGAGGCAGCGATTCTCCCAATTTTTCAAAATGATGGGGAGCCTGTTTGAATGGAACGAAGCGTTTAAGACCGGAAAAGGAGGGAACAAGTCAGTTCCTTCATTTTATATCATATAACCGACCGTCATACGGTCTATATAGAGAGGAGTCAAAATGAGAATACATAAAAGTAATTTTTCAAAATTTATGCTATTGTGGACGGGAGAGTTGATTTCGGCTGTTGGTGGAGGACTTACCAGTTTTGGCCTCGGAGTATATGTGTTTCATCAAACAGGAAGTGCTGCAAGCATGGCAACGGTTATGCTCCTGGCATTTTTGCCGACACTTTTGCTTAGTGTTCCTGCCGGAGTGTTGGCGGATCGGTATGACAGGCGCGTTCTTATGATGCTCGGGGACGGATGCTCGGCGTTGGGAATTATTTATATACTTATTTGTATGATGCGGGGAGAGGCCGAGTTGTACCAGATATGCATCGGTGTATTTATCAGTTCTACATTTACGGCATTGCTGGAACCGGCTTATCGTGCTACGATAACGGATTTACTGACAAAGGAAGAATATTCTAAAGCAAGCGGATTGGTGAGTATTGCGGGGAGTGCAAAATTTTTGATATCGCCTGTTTTGGCCGGAGCGTTGCTGGCGGTCAACGATATTAAATTATTGTTGTTCATCGATATCTGCACATTTTTTCCTACAGTAATAGGAGCTGCGGTGGTGAAGAAAAAGATAGGCTCTGGCCGGTCTTCTTCGAAGGATGAAAGAGAACCGTTTAGCGAAAGTTTAAGGCAAGGATGGAAAGCCGTTACGGGCAAACGAGGGATTTGGGTTTTGATTACGGTGTCCGCATTGGTTACTTGTTTTATGGGGACGTTTCAGACGCTTGCCCAGCCTTTGATTCTGGACTTTGCGGACAGCGCGATATTAGGAATTGCAGAGACAGTCTGTGCATGCGGAATGTTGGTTTCCGGTTTGTTTTTAGGAGTCAGGGGGATCAAGAGGGGGTATGTAAAGGGGTTAAGTATTTCTTTATTCGGCGCAGGAATCTGTATGACGGGGCTTGGAATCGGGGAAAATATTTTTTGTGTTTGCTTTTTTGGATTTCTCTTCTTTACTATGCTGCCTTTTGCTAATAATTGTCTGGATTATCTGGTTAGAACAAATATACCGGATGAATTACAGGGACGAGCGTGGGGAGTCATCGGTTTTATTTCCCAGATTGGTTATGTAGTTGCTTATGGGGTCAGCGGATGGGCGGCGGATGGGCTCGCGGAACAGTTTCAGATGAGCGTTGGCCGGGGGGCCGCAGGAATTATTATGATAGCGGGCGGCTTATTGAGTGCGACCGCATTGTTTTTATATCCATTAAAAAGTGTGAGAGCTCTGGAAAGGAAATCGGATGGTTAAAAAACTGATTTGGAATGATATAAAACAAAATAAGCTGTTGGCCGGTGCAACGATATTTTTTATGGGAATTTCCGCCATGATATTTGCCCTGACGGCTTTGCTTTTTTTTCACTTGATGGGAGCGATAGACGGTTTGATGGATAGGGCGAAAGTGCCCGATTATATGCAGATGCATACGGAAGGCAGCGCTTTTGTGGAAAATAAAGGGATTTCTATGGAAGGCTGCAGTATTGTCCAGGAATCGGAAATCCGCCGTTTCAGCGAAATGCATGGGGAAGTTAGCGAATGGCAGATTTGTCGTTTTCTGAACATGGATAATAGTCAGGTTTTTCTTGGGGGGAAAAGTCTGGCAGATAGTACGCAGGATAACGGGCTTTCCGTGCAGGGAGAGCGGTTTGATTATCTGCTGAATATGGAAAACGAAAAAGCAGAGGTTTTGCCGGGGGAGGTTTATGTTCCTGTTTGTTATCGCACCCGGTATGATCTGGCGGTGGGGGATACGATGGAAATAGGGGGCCGGTGTCTGACAATCGTTGGTTTTCTCCGGGATGCCCAGATGAATTCGATGATGGCTTCCTCAAAACGGTTTCTTGTAAATAGGGAAGATTATGAACAGATCAAAGCATCAGGCAGCGCACAGGAAGAATATCTGATCGAATTTCTGCTTTGTGAAGGTACGGATACAAATGTTTTTGGGACGGCATATGCGTCGGCGGGCCTTCCGGCAAATGGGCCGGCAATCACCAAGCCGTTAATTCGGATGATGAATGCCCTATCGGATGGAACAATGATCTTCGTGATCTTTCTGACCGGTGTGGTAATCTTATTGATTTCCATATTGTGCATTCGTTTCATGCTGTCTTTGCAAATGGAACGCGACCGGAGAGAAGTAGGGATGCTGAAGGCACTGGGTGTGGGAAAAGCAGAGATTTTCAAGATTTATTTTGCCAAGTATATTCTTCTTTCCGCATGCGGCGGATTGATAGGCTTTTTGACAGCTTGTGTCCTGAAAGAGCCTTTGGCCGGACAGATGCGGGAGCTATATGGCATATTGGCGGACGGATGGAAGATGACAGGAATGTCTCTTGCGGTTGTCTTTTTTACGGAGGGAATAATCTTGTTCGCCGTTATGCACTCTTTGAAAAAAACGAGTCGCATATCGGCTCTGGAAGCGCTGTTTTCGGCGCAGGAAAGAAAAATGGGACGGGGAAGGTACTGGATCATCGGCTTTGTATCAGCTTTCTGTACTTTTCTGGCTCTTGTGCCACGGAATTTATATAGTACGATGTCCGATCCGAAATTCGTAACTTACATGGGAATCGGAGATGGGGAGATACGCATGGATGTGAGGCAGACACAGGACATGGATGTGGCGGCAGGGCAAATTACTTCCGCATTGGCATTGGACCCGGGGGTGGAAAAATATGTGGCGCTGTCCGCCAGATCTTGCAAGGTGATTCTGACGGGCGGGGAAATGGTGAATATTACAGTGGAAACGGGCGATCACAACATATTCCCGGTATATTGTTCGGAAGGGAAAATGCCGGAGAAAGAAGGGGAGATCGCGCTGTCTTCCATGAATGCGAAGGAATTGGATTTGCAAATTGGGGACGCCTTGCGGCTGGTGACAGAGGGACAGGTAACGGAGTACCGGATTTGCGGTATATATCCCGATATTACAAATGGGGGGAAAACAGCGAAAGCGTACCGGGTGAATGACCGGGCGCCTGTCGTTTGGAGTGTTTTATATGTTTCCCTGAAAAAAACGGCAGATCAAGAAGAATGGATGAAGCGATACGGAGAAATGGGTGCGGACGTTACCGATATTGAGGGTTATGTGAGGGATACTTACGGCCAGACGCTGGAGCAGCTTCGTCTCGCATCCGCGACGGCAATCATACTCGCGGCTCTTGTGGTGGGCATGGTGGTTATGTTGTTTATTCGTTTGATCGTGGAGGAAAACCGCTATGCGATTTCTCTGCATAAAGCATTAGGATTTACCGGCGGAGAAATGAAACGGATTTATTTTATAAAAGGATGTTTACCGGTGGCAGCAGGGGTCATGGGAGGATTATTGGTTGGAAATCTTCTTGGCGAGGGACTTTGCGGAATGATATTGGAATCTTTCAGGGCGGAGGGTTTCCGGTTTATTATCGCATGGGAACAGATCTTGGCTATCATACCGGCTGTTATATTGGGAACTGCGATTCCGGCACTTTTGGCGGGGATTGCGGAGATCGGGAAGATAAGGGCTTATGAATGTTGTAACAGGCGCGATTAGACGGGAGAGAGGAAAATAAGGATGAGTGAACGGAATAGGGAAAGCGATGGAATGGATAAACTATTGCGGGTAGAAAATTTGAGCAAAGACCGTATACTGGACCGGGTATCCTTTGAAATGGATCAGGGGGAAATGCTGGCGGTCATGGGGCCGTCCGGTTCGGGAAAGTCTACGCTTCTTTATAATGTGGCAGGTATGGATCGGCCTTCCGGCGGCAAGATATGGATACATGGCAGAGAGACGGCCGGACTGGGAGAAGATGAAAAGGCGAAGATACGGTTGCATCATATGGGGTTTGTATTTCAGCAGATGAATATGATGGCGAACCTGAATATTTTAGACAATATTTTGCTGCCGGCAATACAGGCGAATAAAGGCGGAGGCAAAAGGACGAGGGGAGAACTGGAAAGAGCGGCTATAAAATTGATGGAAAAGCTTTCGATTTCCGGCCTGGAGGAACGCAGGATCACGCAGGTTTCGGGCGGCCAGCTTCAGCGGGCTTGTATTTGCCGGAGCATGATGAACTCGCCGGAGATTTTGCAGGGAAAAAAAGAGGGGGAGGAGGCATGGCATCTGCTGTTTGCCGATGAACCCACGGGGGCTTTAAATAAAAAAGCTGCGGCGGAGGTGATGGAGGAGTTAGTCAGGCTGAATCACGAAGGGACGACAATACTGATGGCGACACACGATGGAAAAGTGGCGAGCCATTGCCACCGGATATTGTATCTTTTGGACGGACACATTTGCGGCGAATTGATGCTGGGCGAACCGGCGGATGGAACGGAGAAACGGAGGGAAGAAAAAGTAAATGCGTGGCTGATGGGTATGGGATGGTGAAAAGTGCAAAGACCCCTTCCTTTTTCTTGACAGAATCCTATGATAATTATATTATTTAATTAGAATAAATGAATTAATCTGATTAATGAATTAAAAGATATAAAGTAATAGGAGGAAAACGGTATGAGGGGGAATCGAGGATATAACCAGGAAAGCATACAGGATATGAACCGGACACTTTTAATTAATCTGTTGAGAAAAGAGGGCATTTGTGCAAGGGCACATCTTTCTAATTTATCCATGTTAAAGCAAGCTACAGTTACGAATATTATGAATGATTTCATTCACTGGGGATTGGTAAAGGAAGTGGGATTTCTTGTAGGGAATAAGGGGAGACGGTCGATAGGGATTTCGATTAACAATGATGATTTTGGAGTGTTGGGGATTCGGCTTGGGAGAAAAAATTATACGGTAGGGCTATTTGATCTTTCGGGAAATCTCGTGGAATATAAAAGGCATGAAGCGGAGGCCGGACAAAAGCCACGAGAGATTTTCGACAACATCAAAGGAGAGGCAAGGGAGCTGATCGGTTCTGCGAAAGGAAGGAAAATAATAGCGGTTGGAATGGCAATTCCCGGACCTTATAGCGAAAGGCGGGGAAGGATAGAGTTGATGACGGGCGTCAGCGGATGGAATGAGATTTCTATTAAAGAGGAATTGACAGAAGATTTCAAACTGCCAGTTTTCGTAGAGCAGGATGCCAATGCGGGGGCGTTGGCACAATATTGGCACAAAGAAGAGGATTATAAGAACAGCGTATTGGTATATGTGGCGGATGGGCAGGGCGTAGGGGCCGGCATTATTTCCAACGGCGAGCTTTTGAAAGGAAGCATTGGCGTGGCGGGAGAAATCGGCCATACGACGATAGATCTTGGGGGGCCTAAATGCGCCTGCGGCAATTACGGCTGTCTTGAGAATTACTGTTCTTCGATTGCATTCACCAGAAAAGTAAACGAAGAATTGCAACCGGAAAAGGAATATAGCTTTCAAGAAGTTGCCGGAATGGTAAGAGAGGGAAATAAAGCTGCCGTAAAAATATTTTTGGAAAGCTGTGACCGTCTTTCGGTTGGCATTGTGAATATTGTAAACAGTTTTAATCCTGCGTTTATTGTAATCGGCGATGAGATGGCTCATATTGAGCCGGACATCATGCTCCGGCGTATAAAAGAGAACGTGAGGGAGAGGGTACTGCCGGAAATATACGGAAATATGGATATTTCTATGAGCGTGGTCAGTAATGATTCCATGGTACATGGAGCGGCGATCGTGGCGATTATGGATGTATTTGGAAACCCGGCCAAATATTTTGAATAGAAGAAAGAAAATGCAGTCATGAAGATGGCTGCTTTTTTTGTGCGTTTTGGCGAAAATATGTAAAAAAGAGGAAAAGAAAAAATACATATTGACAAATGAAACGGTGTAGGATATTATATATTCATCTTATTAATTAATTCGATTAATTAATAAAATCAAATAACATATTATGGAAAAGTAAAAAAGGAGGGCACAGAAGATGAAGAAAAAGGTATTAGGCATGTTATTGAGCGTGGCAGTAGCGGCAGCTTTGCTGACGGGATGCGGAAACAACGCTGCCGAGAGCAGCAATGAACCGGAAGCGCCGGCTCAGGCGGAAGAAAGTCAGCCGGAGGCGGAAGCTCAGGCCGACGATGGGGAAGCAGAAAATCAGGAAAGCGATGCGGAGGCGCCGGAGGAGGGACTTACGGCAGAAAAAGCTATGCTGGTATCGGCTACGGGCAATGTAATCGAGCCTAAGAACGGGGAGCATTATAAATTTGGTTTTACGGAAATGAGTGCGGGTTCTTTCTTTGATGCCTGCTACAACGGTGTAGCGGAAATTGTGGAAGCAAACGGAGATGAGGTTGTCCATGTGGAAGGGAAGGCGGACAGCGCATACCAGCTGGGCGTTGTGGAAGACTTTATTGCGCAGGGGTGTGATGCCGTATTTTACAATCCATCCGATGCGGCTGCCAGCGCTGCGGCGGTAAAAGCGTTGAATGATGCGGGCATTCCGATTATTAATTTTGACTCTGCGGTAAGCGATCTTTCGCAAGTAGACTGCTTTGTGGTAAGTGACAGCTATTCGTGCGGACAAATTGCGGGTGAAGAGCTTGTGAAGAACCATCCCGAAGGAGGAAAGGTTGCAGTTCTGGATTTCCCGGCATCTGCGGCGGCGACAGACCGTGCGAACGGATTTATAGATACGGTTACGGCAAACGGATTTGAGGTAGTAGCTCAGATGGATGCAGGAGCAAAACCGGAAAAGGGCCTTACGGTTATGGGAGATTTAATACAGGCACATGACGATTTGGTGGCAGTTTTCTGTATCAATGATGAGTGCGCACAGGGAGCTTATTCAGCGATTACAGTGGCAAAAGAAGATATCGAAATTTATAGCGTGAATGCAGGTCCGGAAGCGAAAGCAGCTATGGCAAAAGACGGAAAAGAAGGCATCTGGAAATGTACAGCAGCGCAGAGCCCTATTGGAATCGGACAGCAGAGTGCGGAAGTAGCATATAAGATTATGAAAGGGGAAGAATACGAAACAAGGATTGAGATCGCATCCTTTGCGGTAACACCTGACAATATCGATCAGTACAAAGATTCTGAGTGGCAATAAAAAGTAAAAACGGGCTGCTGTACCTGCGGTTTTGCTGCCGGGCAGCGGTCCTTATGAAAAATGAAATGGGAAAAAGAGGAGGCTTCTATGGGTTCATTACTGGAAATGAAAAACATTAGCAAAAGCTTTTCCGGAAATAAAGTATTAAATAATGTGAATCTTTCCGTGGAAGCGGGGGAAGTACATGCGCTTCTGGGAGAAAATGGCGCCGGGAAATCCACCTTAATGAAGATTTTAGGGGGAATTTATACGAAGGACAGCGGAAGTATTTACATAGACGGGCAGGAAGCCGGGATGTATGATGTAAGCGAGTCCAGAGCGAGAGGGGTCAGTATTATTCATCAGGAGCTGATGCTGGCGCAGCATCTTACCATAGCGGAAAATATTTTTATGGGAAGAGAAATAAAAAATAAAAATGGCATGGTGAATTTGAGAAAACAGGAGCAGGAGGCGCAGAAGTTTCTGGATCAATATGCGATGGATTTGCCGGCGGATACGAGGCTGGACAAACTGACGATTGCAAAACAGCAGATGGTGGAAATCATCCGTGCAGTTTCTTTTGGCGCGAAAATTATTGTTATGGATGAACCTACTTCTTCCTTGTCGGATGCAGAGGTAGAGATTCTGTATGGAATGATCAGGACATTAAAAAAGAAAAATGTGGCCATGATATATATTTCCCACAGATTGAATGAATTATATGATATTACGGACAGAATTACGGTATTGAGGGACGGCGAGTATGTAGGCTGCGTCTTTACAAAGGAAACGGAACGGGCACAACTGATCAGCATGATGGTGGGAAGGGATCTGGCCAACTATTATACCAAGACGGATCATGTTATAGATGAAATTGTGCTGAAAGTGACAGATTTGTCCGATGGAAATAAGGTAAAGAAGGTAAGTTTTGACCTGAAAAAAGGAGAAATATTGGGAATTGCCGGACTGGTAGGCGCGGGCAGAAGCGAAACAATGGAATGCCTGTTCGGCCTGACGGCCAGAAAGGCGGGAACTGTTGAATATAGAGGAAAAGAAGTTTGTTTTAAAAATCCAAGGGAGGCCATGAAAGAAGGATTTGGGCTGGTGCCGGAAGACAGGAAACAGGAGGGGTTGTTTCTTCAGTCGGATATTCGTTTTAATACGACGATTAATGTGGTAGATCGTTTTTTGAAGAAATTGGTCTGGAATCGGTCGAAGGAAAATCAGATTGTTTCGGAAAAAATGGAGGGAATGCATATTAAAGCGACGGGAGCATCCCAGATGGTATCCAAACTCAGCGGAGGAAACCAGCAAAAGGTACTGATCGGGAGATGGCTCTTGTCGGTTCGTCCAGAATCAGAATGGATTTTGTGGAGA
>ERZ779631.785-NODE-785-length-10486-cov-4.915444_pt1 | contig 10486 bp, 8 predicted proteins | sample MGYA00514193_ERZ779631 | MGnify/ENA primary metagenome ERZ779631 (study PRJEB29562, sample SAMEA4376710) | mouse gut metagenome | isolation source: Cecum | study: EMG produced TPA metagenomics assembly of the A DSS colitis mouse model was used to assess the...
TTATTACCTTCGTTTGTTTGCCTGGCTTTTATTTGCTTTAATCAGTGCTTCCTTAGCTCTGCGGGACGCCCCGCATGGACTAGGTGATATAGCCCCAAAAAAATTCAGGAGGACAAATGATGAAGATGAAAAGAACATGGAACAGGTTCCTGGCGCTGGCCCTCGCGGCCATGATGGCCATCTCCCTGGGGGGCTGCGGCGGCGGAAACGGAGGCGGCGCCTCCGGCGGAAGCAGTGACTCCGGCAGCTCCGCCCCGGCTGACGGCGGCAGCTCCGCCCCGGCCGAGAGCGGCGGAGACGCCCGGAAAATCGTGTACCTCGTCAACGGCAACCTGGGAGACAAGGGCTTCTATGACTCCGCGGCCAGCGGCATCCAGATGATGGCCGACAACCTGGGAGCGGAGACGAAGATCATCGAGATGGGCCGGGACGAGACCAGCTATGAGAGCAACTTCCTGGACGTCTCCGAGCAGGACTGGGACCTGATCGTCTGCGGCACCTTCTCCGTTTCGGAGCTGGCCCAGGAGGTCGCCCCCCAGTACCCCGACAAGAACTACCTGATCTTCGACGTCACGGTGGACTTTGACAAGGTCACCACCGGGAACATGATCGGCGTCAGCTACTACTCCAACCAGGGCGCGTTCCTCTCCGGCGTGCTGGCGGCGAAAATGCTGCTCCAGTCCGGCGACGCGCGGATCGACGCCTCCAGGAAGATTCTGGGCTTCGTGGGCTCCATGGACACCAGCGGCATCAACGACTTCCTGGTGGGCTATCTGGAGGGCGTGAAGTACGTCGACCCCGACATCCAGGTCCTGACCTCCTACGTGGGCTCCTTCGAGGACGTCACCAAGTGTATGGAGATGACCACCCAGCTCTATAACCAGGGCGCCCAGATCGTCTACGCCCCCGCCTCCCAGAGCATTCTCGGCGCCGCCACCGCCGCCTCCGACTGCGGCAAGTACCTGATCGCCTGCGACCAGGACCTGTACGCCCAGCTGGCGGAGACCGATCCCAAGCTGGCGGAGACCATCCTGACCACCAGCCTGAAGAACGTGGGCGACTCCCTCTTCACCGCGGTGCAGGGTCTGGCGGACGGCACGATGACCTATGGCAACAACTACATCCTGGGCCTGGACAGCGGCGCCGTGGGCCTGGCGAAAAACGAGAACTACACCTCCATCGTCCCCTCGGACATCCAGAGCGAAATCGACGAGGTGGAAGCCAAGATCATCAGCGGCGAGGTGGAAGTGGCCTCCGCGTTCAGCATGTCCACGGAAGAGGTCGTGGCTCTGCGGGACAGCATGAAGTAACCGGCGGAAGCCGGCCGGCATCGCTGTAAGCGCGCCGTAACAAATACGCTCCAAACGGCAGGGCTTTATGCATCGTGACGGAACCGTGCATAAAGCCCTGCCTGCCGTTAGAGGAGCGGGAATGGAGAGGAACCATGGCGGAAGCGTTACACATGAAAAACATCGTAAAGGTATATTCCAACGGGGTCATGGCCAACAAGGACGTCACCCTCTGCGTGGACCAGGGGGAAATCCACGCGCTGTCCGGGGAGAACGGCGCGGGGAAATCCACGCTGATGAAGATTCTCTTCGGGGAGGAGCAGGCCACCTCGGGGGAGATTTACGTCAACGGGAAAAAGGAGAACATCACCTCCCCCCAGATGGCCATCGGCCTTGGCATCGGCATGGTGCACCAGCACTTCATGCTGGTCCCCTCCCTCAGCGTCACGGAGAACGTCATCATGGGCACCGAGCCCAGGAGGGGCCTGTTCATCGACCTGAAGCACGCCCGGCGGCAGGTGGAGGAGCTGGGGAAGAAGTACAACCTCTACATCGACCCGGACAAGAAGATCTGCGACCTGACCGTGGGGCAGAAGCAGAAGGTGGAGATTCTGAAGGCCCTGTTCCGGGGCGCGAAGATTCTGATCCTGGACGAGCCCACCGCCGTCCTGACCCCCCAGGAGACGGCGGAGCTGTTCGAGGAGCTGAAGCACCTGAAAAAGAGCGGCTACACCATCATCTTCATCTCTCATAAACTCAATGAGATCAAGGAGATCTGCGACCGGATCACCATCATCCGCCGGGGCGTGACCATGGGGGTCCACAACGTGGCGGACGTGACGGAGGAGGACATCTCCCGCCTGATGGTGGGCCGGGACGTGGTGCTGAAAATCGAGAAGAAGGCGGCGAAGCCCGGGAAGCCTCTGCTGAAGGTGCGGGACCTGAAGGTGGCGGACGAGACCGGCGCCGTCCACCTCAACGGCGTCTCCTTCACCCTGCGGGAGGGGGAGATCCTGGGCATCGCCGGCGTGGAGGGCAACGGCCAGAGCCAGATGATCGACGCCATCACCGGCATGGGGCACGTCTCCTCCGGCACGGTGGAGCTGGCCGGAAACGACGTCACCGGGGCCAGCGTGCGGAAGATTCGGGGATTGAAGCTGGCCCACATTCCGGAGGACCGCATGACCACCGGCGTGGCGGCGGGCCTCTCCATCCGGGAAAACGTCATCGCGGACAAGCTGGGCTGGAAGCGCTTTTCCAAGGGGGGCCTTCTGGACCGGAAGGAAATCCGGGCCTATGGCGAGGAGATGGTCCGGGATTACCAGATTCTCTGCAAGAGCCAGGACGTGGAGATCGGCAGCCTCTCCGGCGGCAACATCCAGAAGGGCGTGGTGGCCCGGGAGCTCTCGGCGGACCCGGTGGTGGTGGTGGCGAACCAGCCCACCCGGGGCGTGGACGTGGGCGCCAGCGAGTTCATCCGCCAGCGGCTGATCGACATGCGGGACCAGGGGAAGGGCGTGCTGCTGATCACCTCCGACCTCAACGAGGTCCTGGGCCTGTCCGACAGCCTGATCGTCATGTACGAGGGGCGGATCGTGGCCTATATCTCGGACGTCCCGTCCATGACGGAGGCGGAGCTGGGCACCTACATGCTGGGCATCCAGACGCAGCCGGAGGATCAGATCAAGGAGGCGCTTCATGAAACTGAACAGTAACAAGAAAATCCACCTGCTGGTGGACAGCGTGAAGATGGCTCTGATCATCGCCATCGCCTGCGGCCTGGTGTCCCTGATCGTCTTCGCGGTGAGCGAGGAGCCCGGGGCCGCGATCTACAACTTCTTCATCGGGCCCTTCACGTCCCTGCGGCGGATCGGCAACATCGTCGAGGTGGCCTCCCCGCTGATGTTCACGGCCCTGGCGGTCATCATCATCTTCGGCTGCGGCCAGTTTTCCATGATCGCGGAGGGCTCGTTCTTCATCGGCACCGCCGGAGCCATGATCGTGGCCATCTCCTGCCCGCTGCCCGCCGGCATCCACCCCATTGCCGCGATCGCCTTCGCGGGAGTGCTGGGGGCCCTGGCGGCGCTGATTCCGGCGCTTTTGAAGATGAAGTGGAACGTCAGCGAGCTGGTGACCTCCATCATGCTGAACTACGTGATCCAGTTCTTCGCCATTTATCTCGTGACCTATTACTTCCGGGAGATGGAGTCCTCCAGCCTCTGCTCCGTGCAGTTCCAGGAGACCGCCACGCTGCCGGTGCTCATCGCCGGGACGCGGATCCACGCCGGCGTGGTGCTGGCCCTGGCGGCCTGCGCGGCGGTGTGGCTGTGCATGTACCGGACCTCCTTCGGCACCCAGCTGCGCATCACCGGCGACAACGCCCTCTTCGCCAAATACTCCGGCCTGAAGGTGACCGGGGTGATGGTGGCCGCCCAGGTCATCGCCGGGGCCATCGCCGGCATCGGCGGCGGCGCGGAGCTCCTGGGCATGTACAACCGGTTCAAGTGGACCGCCACGCCGGGCTACGGCTGGACGGGCATCGTGGTGGCCCTGCTGGCCCGGAACAACCCCATTCTGGTGCCCCTGGCGGCGGCGTTCATCGCCTATCTGAACGTGGGCGCGGACATCATGGCCCGGAGCTCCGACGTGGGCCGGGAGATGGTGGACATCATCCAGGGCGTCATGATGTTCCTGATCGCGGCGGAGGCGCTGCTCCAGGGCTGGAGGCAGCGGATGATCGTGAAGGCCGCGAAGGCGGAAGAGGAGGCGCGGGCATGAATCTGTTACAGTATATTTGCAGCACGGAATTCCTCTACATGTGGATCCGCGTGGCCACGCCCATCCTCCTGGCGGCGCTGGGAGCGGCGGTGTGCAACAAGGCGGGAGTCGTGAACCTGGGCCTGGAGGGCATCATGCTGATCGCGGCGCTGTTCGGCGTCCTGGGCGGCGCCATGGGGGGAAACCTCTTCTGGGGTCTTCTGACCGGCGTGGGCTCGGCCCTGATCGTCAGCGCCATCTTCGCATATTTCCACCTGATTTTAAAGGCCAACGCCACCCTCTGCGGCACGGCCATCAACACGGCGGCCACGGGGCTGACGGTCTTTGTGCTCCAGCTGGCCACCGGGGAGAAGGGCAACTCCTCCTCTCTGCGGAGCTTCTCCTTCCCGGAGGTGGAGATTCCCCTGATCAAGGACATCCCCGTGGTGGGGGACATCCTCTCCGGCCACAACGCCCTGACCTACGTGGCGATTCTGATGGTGGTGCTGGTGTACATCCTGCTGTACAAGACCCCTCTGGGCCTCCGGATGCGGGCGGTGGGGGAGAATCCCAACGCCGCCTCCAGCGTGGGCCAGGACGTGGTGAAGGTCCGCTTCATCGCCATCATCATCTGCGGCGTGCTGACGGGCCTGGGCGGCATGTACCTGTCCATGGGATATCTGGACATGTTCGTCCGGGACATGGTGGCGGGCCGGGGCTTCATCGCCCTCGCGGCCTGCTCCATGGGGCAGTCGACGCCGGTGGGGGCGCTGATCTCCTCCCTGGTCTTCGCCTTCTTTGACGGCCTGTCCAACATCCTCCAGGTCCTCCAGATTCCCTCCCAGTTCGTCCAGATGCTGCCGTATCTGGCCACCATCGCCGGACTGACCATCTTCTCCATCCAGCAGTCCATGCGGGCGAAGCGGAAGATGAACCGGCTGTGAGTTTCGGACAGGGGGGTTGAAGAATGGAAGTCAGGATTCTGAACTTCGGTTCGCTGAACATCGACTATGTCTACTCCCTGGACCACATTGTCCGGGAGGGGGAGACGGAGGCCTCGGCGGACTATCAGGTGTTCGCGGGGGGCAAGGGCCTGAACCAGTCCGTGGCCCTGGCCCGGGCCGGGGGCCGGGTGTTCCACGCGGGCCGCATCGGCAAAGAGGGGGCCTTTCTGAAAAAGGCCCTGGAGGACAGCGGCGTGGACTGCCGCTTCCTCCTCACCGACGGCGGAGCCAACGGCCACGCCATCATCCAGCGGTCCGCGGCGGGGGAGAACAGCATCATCCTGTACCCCGGCGCGAACCACAAAAACACGAGAGAGGACATGGACCGGGTGCTGGCCCGATTTGAGGAGGGCGACATCCTGGTCTGTCAGAACGAGATCAGCGAGACGGCCTATCTCATCGAGGCGGCGCACCGCCGGGGGCTGCGGGTGGCCTGGAATCCCTCTCCGGTGACGGACGTCATCAAAGACGTGGATTTCAGCATGGTCTCCTGGCTGATCATCAACGAGATCGAGGGGGAGGCCATCACCGGAGAGGCCGATCCCGAGGCCATGCTGGAGGCCCTGCGGCGGCGGTACCCGGACCTCCGGGTGGTGCTGACCCTGGGGGCCGGCGGCTCCGTCTGTCAGGACGGCGAGCTGGTCCTGCGGCAGGAGCGCTATACCGTCCCCGTCAGGGACACCACGGCGGCGGGGGACACCTTCCTGGGCTATTTCATCCGGGAGGCGTCCCAGGCCGGACGGGATCCGGAGGCCCTGGGCCGGGCGCTGAAAATGGCCTCCATGGCGGCGGCGCTGGCGGTGTCCAGAGAGGGCGCCATGCCCTCCGTCCCCCTGCGGGACGAGGTGGAGGCGGAGCTTGCGAAACGGGAGAAGGAGAGTGTCTGAAATGGAAAAAAAGATGATGCACCTGGCCGTCACGGCCAGCCAGGTGGGCAAATACGTGTTCCTGCCGGGCAGCGTGGAACGGGCCGCGCTGATCGCCGGGTATTTTGACGAGCCGGTGAAGATCGCCCACCACCGGGAGTTTCTGACCTACACCGGCAAGCTGGAGGGCGTGCCGGTGACGGTGACCAGCACCGGCATCGGCGGACCCTCCGCCACCATCGCCATAGAGGAGCTCCACGAGTGCGGGGCCCACACCATGATGCGGATCGGCTCCTGCGCCTCCACCTCTCCGGAGGTCCATGTGGGCGACGTGGTGATTCCCAACGGCGCCGTCCGCATGGAGGGGACGGGGAACCACTACCTGCCCATGGAGTTCCCGGCGGTGCCGGACTTCGGCATGGTCAAGGAGCTGGAGGCGGCGGCGGTGGAGCTGGGCTTCCCTTACAACATCGGCGTCACCATCACAAAGGACTCCTTCTACACGGAGGTCTCCCCGGAGACCAAGCCGGTGTACCCCATGCTGAAGGCCAGATGGGAGGCCTACCGCAAGGGCGGCGCGACCAACACCAGCATGGAGTGCGCCGTGCTGTTCCTGGTGGGGGCGTCCCTGGGGATCCGGACGTCCAGCGTGATGATCAACGCCACGGAATACGCCTCTTACACCAACGACGACAAGGACTATCCCCGGGACTGGGAGCACCGCGCCATCAAGGTGGGCATCGAGGGGATGCGGCGCGTGATTCTGAAGGACAAGGAGCGGGCGAAATGAGACGGATTCTGATTGACGCGGACACGGGGATCGACGACTCCATCGCGATTCTCTACGCCCTGAAATCCCGGAACCTCCATGTGGAGGGCATCACCACCTGTTTTGGAAACTCCGGCGCGGCCCAGTCCGCGGACAACTGCCTGCGCCTGATCCGGCTGTCCCGGTGCGGCTATGAGGTGCCCGTGGTGGTCGGCGCGGAGTGCACCCTGGACGGCCAGGTCGAGACGGCCCCGGCCCACATCCACGGGGAGAACGGGATCGGCAACGTCATCCTGCCGGAGAGCGCCCGGAAGCCCCTGGAGATGGACGCGGCGGACTTCATCCTCCGCAAGGCGGAGGAGCTGGACGGCGAGCTGGTCATCGTGACGACGGGCCGCCTGACCAATCTGGCCAGGGCCCTGGAGAAGGACCCCCGGCTTCCCGGGAAGGTCAAGCGGGTGGTGACGATGGGGGGCTGCATGGACGTGCCCGGCAACGTCTCGCCGGTGGCGGAGGCGAACATCTACGGCGACGCCCGGGCGGCGGACATGGTGTTCCGGGCGGGCTTCCACATGATCCTGGTGGGTCTGGACGTGACCACGAAGACCTTCATCACGGAGAAGGAGCTGGACGACGCGGAGCGTTATTGCTCGGAGGAGAGCCGTGACGCGGTGGCCTACATCCGGGAGGCGCTGAAGCTGTACTTCGAGTACCACCGCCTGTCCGAGGGCATGGTCCACCGGAGCTTCGTCCACGATCCCCTGGCGCTTCTGATCGCGGAGGACGCCTCTCTGGGTGAGTACAAGATGCTGCGGGCCGGCGTGGAGTATCAGGCTCCCGCCTTCCGGGGCATGATTCTGACCGACGGCAGGTTCCGCGGTGAGATGGATCACGACGAGATCGCCGTGTGCGTCCGGGTGGACGCCGACAGGGCGGTCCGGCGGCTGTTCTCGGTGTTTCACTGAGCGGCGCGGAACAGGCGGGGCCCGGAAAACCTCCGGGCCCCGCCTGTTCCGTTTTCATATGGACCGGTCCCCCTCCTCGCCGAAGACGGCGTGACAGGTCTCCAGGGCCCCGTCCAGCTTCCGGCGCAGGGCGTCCCCGGTCTCCCCGGATTCCAGGGCGGCGTGGATGTCCAGCAGCTCGAAGCGGGGGGAGGTCCCCTCCGGCCGGTGGAGCATGTACATGGGGCGGTAGGCGTAATCCGTGACCCGGGCCTCCCCGGTCTCGTTGTCCCGGGTGAGCTCCAGAGTCAGCACCGCCGTGACGTCCGTGTCGGGCTTGGTCTGGGAGGAGATGAAGTTCCCCAGGGAGTAGCAGACGAAGCCCTGCCGCCCGTCGGGGAGGGTCCGGAGCTCCATGGGCTGGGGCACGTGGGAGTGGCCCCCCAGGATGATGTCCGCCCCGTGCTCGAACAGGAAGTCCGCCAGCTCCTCCTGGTATCGGTTCTGGGTCAGCCTGTACTCCAGGCCCCAGTGGATCATCACGGCGATCAGGTCCGTGTCCAGGGCTCTGGCGGCCTCCAGGTCCCCGGCCAGACGGTCCCGGTCCGGCTTGGAGAGGGTGGTCAGGTAGTCGGTGTTGAAGACGTTGAGGGCGTAGGGGTGCTGTTTGGGCAGGGGGATGCCGTTGGTGCCGTAGGTGTAGCCCAGGAAGGCCACGGAGACGCCACCCACGTCCGCCACGACGGTATTGCGGTCGAATTCCTCCTGAGTCCGGCTGGACCCCACGTGGCGGAGACCCGCCTCGTCCAGCACGTCCAGGGTCCGGCTGAGGCCGGAGAAGCCCCGGTCCAGGCTGTGGTTGTTGGCGGTGAGGCAGAGGTCGAAACCCAGGGCCTTCAGGTCATGGGCCATGTCGTCGGGGGAGTTGAAGGCGGGATAGCCGGAGTAGGGAGGCCCGCCGGAGAGGGTGGTCTCCAGGTTGACCACGGCGTAGTCCGCCGCCTCCACCCAAGGCCCGGCGCCGGCCATGATCCGGGCGTAGTCATACCGTTCCCCGTTCCAGGCGTCGTTGGTGACGGGCATGTGGCTCATGGCGTCCCCGCAGACCGCCAGGGTGGCCGTGGTGGGTTCCGGCGGCGGGGGTTCCTCCGGCGCGGCGGGCTCCGCCGGGGCCGAGGGGGGAGGGGAGTCCTGAATTTCCCGGACCGGGTCCGCCGCCGGAGCGGCCGCGGGGCCGCCGCCGCCGGCGCTCAGCAGGAGCAGCAGGCACAGCGGGAGGAGAAAAAACCGGAGTTTCATGGAAAGACCTCCTTGGGCCCCTGTTTTGGGGGCTTCCGCCCCGATTATAAACCGGCGCCCGGGGCCTGTCAACGAAAACGGCGGAAAGACGCGAAATGGGGGGAAGCCCTTGACAAGAGGGCTTCCGGGCTCCTATAATGAAATGGAAGTCTGTGGGCCCGGTGGGGCCCGATCAATCAGAAACAGGGGTGGAGAGATGAAGAGTATTCGAAAGAAGATCACGGTATGCCTGATGGCGACGGTTCTCGCCGCGCTGTTCGCGGTGGGCGCCTCCAGCATCGTCCTGAGCTACAGGAACACCATCGCCACGGTGGACCAGCTGATGAGCCAGACCGCCGTTTTGGCGGCCGAACGGGTGAAACAGGAGCTGAACGCGTATAAGAACGTGGCCATGGACACGGGCCGCATCTCCCAGCTGAGCAGCCCCCTCACCTCCGTGGAGGACAAAAAGGCCATCATTGACGAGCGGGTCAGCCTTCACGGCTTCCAGCGGGGAAACGTCATCGGCACGGACGGGATCAGCGTCTTTGACGGGAAGGACTACTCCGACCGGGAGTACGTCCAGCAGGCCATGGCCGGGAACGTCTATGTCTCCGAGCCCCTGGTCAGCAAGATCACCGGGGAGCTGTCCATCATGGTGGCCGCGCCCCTGTACTCCTCCCGGGGGGCCATCTCGGGCGTGGTCTATTTCGTGCCGCCGGAGACCTTCCTGAACGACATCGTCTCCTCTATTAAAATAGGGGAAAACTGCCGGGCCTACATGATCGACAAGGACGGGGACACCATCGCGGATATCACCCTGGACACCATCACCACCCAGAATGTGGAGCGGGAGGCCCAGACGGACTCTTCCCTGAAGAGCCGGGCGGCCCTTCACGAGGCCATGCGCCGGGGTGAGAACGGCTTCGGGTCCATCCGCGCCAGCGACGGCCCCCGCTTCCTGGCCTATGCCCCCGTGGGCGGCACCGACGGGTGGAGCATCGCCGTCGCCACGCCGAAATCCAACTACCTGGCGGATACATACTTCGGCATCGCCATCAATATCCTGGTCATTGTCGCCTCGATCCTGGCGTCCATCGTTGTGGCGCTGAAGCTGTCCGGCAACATCAGCAATCCCATGCGGGCCTGCGCCGCCCGGATGAAGCTGCTGGTGGAGGGCGACCTGAACTCCCCCGTTCCCGAGACCACGGGCCAGGATGAGACGGCGGAGCTGACCCGCTCCACGGCGGAGATGGTGACGGGGCTGAACACCATCATCAACGACATCAGCTACCTGCTCACGGAAATGGCCAACCAGAACCTGGACATCCAGTCCGCTCACCGGGACGCCTATGTGGGCGATTTCCAGAACATTCTGCTGTCCATGAGGACGCTGAAGGTCGAGCTCAGCAACACCATGCGCCAGATCAACGCCTCCGCCGGGCAGGTCTCCTCCGCCAGCAATCAGGTGTCCATGGGCGCTCAGACCCTGAGCCAGGGCTCCATGACCCAGGCCAGCTCCATCCAGGAGCTGGGGGCCACTTTGACCGAGATTTCGGACTGCGCGAAGCGTTCATCA
>ERZ779631.788-NODE-788-length-10469-cov-9.035529_pt1 | contig 10469 bp, 12 predicted proteins | sample MGYA00514193_ERZ779631 | MGnify/ENA primary metagenome ERZ779631 (study PRJEB29562, sample SAMEA4376710) | mouse gut metagenome | isolation source: Cecum | study: EMG produced TPA metagenomics assembly of the A DSS colitis mouse model was used to assess the...
TCATGTTGGCCTGGATCTTGAACACGAAGGCGGAGAAGCCGTCGTCAAAGGAGTCCACCAGCTCGTCCCCGGCGGTGCGGGGCAGGGGGGCGGTGGTCATGCGCAGGAAGTCCTCCAGGAAGGGCGCCACGCCGAAGTTGGTGAGGGCGGAGCCGAAAAACACCGGGGACAGCTGGCCATGGCGCACCCGGTCCATGTCGAATTCGCAGGAGGCTCCGTCCAGCAGCTCGATCTCGTCGTTGAGCTGATCCCGGTAGGACTGGCCGATCAGATTGGCCAGCTCGGGGTCGTCCAGGCCGATCTCGGTGGCGGTGGCGGCCTTGGAGCCGCCGTTGGAGGTGAAATGGATGATCCGCCTCCGCTCCCGGTCGTACACCCCCTGGAACGCCTTGCCGCAGCCGATGGGCCAGTTGACGGCGTAGGTGTCGATGCCCAGCTCGTGCTCCAGCTCCTGGCACAGCTCGAAGGGGTCCCGGGCCTCCCGGTCCATCTTGTTGATGAAGGTGAAGATGGGGATGTCCCGCAGGCGGCACACCTTGAACAGCTTCCGGGTCTGGGCCTCCACGCCCTTGGCGGCGTCGATGACCATGACGGCGGAGTCCGCCGCCATCAGGGTGCGGTAGGTGTCCTCGGAGAAGTCCTGGTGGCCCGGGGTGTCCAGTATGTTGATGCAGAAGCCGTCATACTGGAACTGCATGACGGACGAGGTGACGGAGATGCCCCGCTGCTTTTCGATCTCCATCCAGTCGGAGGTGGCGGCCCGGGCGTTTTTCTTGCCCTTCACCACCCCTGCTTGGGCGATGGCTCCCCCGTACAACAGGAATTTCTCCGTCAGGGTGGTTTTGCCCGCGTCGGGGTGGGAGATGATGGCGAAGGTTCTTCTTCTGTTGATTTCCGATTCGTATTGCGGCATGGGATGATCCCTCCATTGTGATTGAGTTTGTGAATACAGCTTCTAAGAGCCTGTTTAAAATCTGGCGGAATGCCAGACAGGCGCGGATTTTTTCGCTGGGCAAGGCGATTTGACGCAGGAATACTTTGTGTATTTCCAGTCAAATCAACGCGGCCCAGCGGAAAAAGATGTGCCGGGATGGCGTTTTGATAGATTTTAAACAGGCTCTAAGATTACATGGGGAACCCTCCCGGCTTTGAAGTAATTGGCAAGATATTATATCACCTTGTATCCAAAAGGGCAACAGTCTGCGGAAAAATTCGTATGTCCCGAAGGGGGGCGGTACGGTGGAGGCTGTGGACGGGGCGGGGCGGACAGGCACGGCGGCGGGGCGGGGCGCATAGCTGTGGTTGAGGGGCCGCAGGCCCCGGAAGGACAATCTGTGAAGACAGAGAGGGGAATTGAATGAAAGAGGTATTGCTTCACCGGCTGGCCCGGCTGCTGTGCGTCAAGTCGCTGGTGACGCTGGCGTTGACGGCGGTGTTCGCCTTTCTGGCGTTCACCGGGGAGGTCAGCCAGGATTTTATGACGGTGTATACCGTCATCATCGCCTTCTACTTCGGCACCCAGTCGGAGCGGAAGCTGCAAAGCGGGGTGAACGGACAGTGAAGCTGATCCAGTGTATTTTGACCGACAACGACTGCTTCAGGACAAAGCGCGGCATCAAGCCCAAGGGGGTGATGGTACACTCCACCGGAGCGGACAATCCCACCCTGCGGCGGTACGTCCAGCCCGTGAAGGGCGGGGACGGGGACTACGCCGCGCTCATGGCCCAGCTGGGCCGGAACAAGAACGGAAACCACTGGAACCGCCCGGGGCTGGACGTGTGCGTCCACGGCTTCATCGGGCAGCTGGCGGACGGATCTGTCGCGTCGGTGCAGACCCTGCCCTGGACCCACCGGGGCTGGCACGCGGGCACCGGCACCAGCGGCGGCAGCGCGAACAACACCCACATCAGCTTTGAGATCTGCGAGGACGGCTTGACCGACCCGACCTATTTCAAGCTGGTGTACCGGGAGGCGGTGGAGCTGACGGCCCACCTGTGCAAAAGTTGCGGCCTGGACCCGCTGGCGGACGGGGTGGTGATCTGCCACAGCGAGGGCTACCGCCGGGGGGTGGCCTCCGGCCACGCCGATGTGGAGCACTGGTTCCCCCGCCATGGCAAGAGCATGGACGATTTCCGGGCCGATGTGGCGGCGGAGCTGGCCCCTAAGCCGGAGCCGGAGCCTGACCCCGGCCCGAAGCCTGATCCGGAGGAGGATGATGAGATGAAGTATTACAAGACGCTGGACGAGGTGCCCGAGTATTACCGCCCCACGGTGGAGAAGCTGGTGGAGGCCGGGGCGTTGAGGGGCACGGGGTCGGATGTGCTGAACGTGTCCGAGGAATTCTGCCGCACCATGACGGTGCTGGACCGTCTGGGGAAGCTGGACTGAAAAGGGGGGGACGCCCAAGGCGGGCGTCCCCTCAAATTTCCCCCTTGACTTTTATGCTTGAAAGTGGTAGAGTATCCACAAGTAGCCGAAAGGAGGCAGCAAGCATGGATCACCGGAGCTATGGGCATGGCTATTACCGCTATTACGGTAGCGGCGTTTTGTCATGCCCTTGAGCGGCGGTGCGGCACGGTTTGCGCGGCGGCCCCGAGGGGGCGGCCGCTTTTTTTGCGGAAACGCGGAGCCTGAACCCGGCGGGCGCGGGCGCGGCGTGACGGCAGGAAATCAATTCAGAAGGGGAGAATCCACAATGGTAGTGATTATGAAGCACGGCTTTACGCCGGAACAGCTGGATCAGGCCGTCCAGGCCATGGAGGCGGGCGGCGTCCGCGTCATGGTGTCCAAAGGCAGCGAGACCACCATTTTAGGCGCGGAGGGCGACGCGGGCGGGCTGAACCAGGAGACCCTGGCCCAGCTCCCCGGCGTGGAGCGGGTCATGCGGGTGAGCGAGCCCTACAAGAAGGCCAACCGCAAGTACCACCCAGACGACTCTGTCATTGACATCGGCGGCGGCGTGTCCATCGGCGGGAAGAAGCTGGCGGTTATCGCCGGGCCCTGCTCCGTGGAGAGCGAGGGGCAGATTTTGGAAGTGGCCCGGTCCGTCCGGCAGTCCGGGGCGGCGGCCCTGCGGGGCGGGGCCTACAAGCCCCGTACCTCCCCCTACGCCTTCCAGGGCAAGGGGGTGGAGGGCGTCCTCCTGCTGGACGAGGCCCGGAAGGCCGCCGGCCTGCCCATCGTGTCCGAGCTGATGAGCGCGGATCAGCTCCCCCTGTTTGAGGAGGCGGTGGACGTGATCCAGATCGGGGCGCGGAATATGCAGAACTTTGACCTGCTGAAAAAGGTGGGCAGGACCAACAAGCCCATCCTGCTGAAGCGGGGGCTGTCCTCCACCATCGAGGAGTGGCTGATGAGCGCGGAATACATCATGGCGGGGGGAAACCCCAACGTGATCCTGTGCGAGCGGGGCATCCGCACCTTCGAGACGTACACCCGCAACACCCTGGACCTGTCGGCGGTGCTGGCGGTGAAGCGGCAGAGCCACCTGCCCGTGGTGGTGGACCCCTCCCACGCCTGCGGCAAGGCGTGGATGGTGGAGCGCATGGCCATGGCGGCGGTGGCCGCCGGGGCGGACGGCCTGATCATCGAGGTGCACAACAACCCGTCCTGCGCCCTGTGCGATGGGGCGCAGTCGGTGACGCCGGACGAGTTCGGCGCGATGATGGACAAGCTGCGCCCCCTGGCCGCCTGCGTGGGCCGGGAGCTGTGACATGGGGGACTGGTTCACCATTGAGCGGCTGGATGGGGACACCTTCGCCATCAGCGAGTACCGGCATTGGGAGGAGACCCATTGCTATCTGCTGCTGGGAACGGAGCGGGCCCTGCTGATTGACACGGGGCTGGGGGTGGCGGACATAGGGGCCGTGGTTCGGACGGTGACCCGGCTTCCCATGACGGTGGTTACCACCCATGTCCATTGGGATCACATTGGCGGGCACGGGTGCTTTGACACCATCGCCGTACACGAGCAGGAGCAGGACTGGCTGGACGGGCGGTTCCCGCTTCCCCCACAGGTTGTAAGGCAAAACCTCACAGCCAAGCCATGCGCGTTCCCGGCGGGCCTTGACCCGGAGCGGTACCGGGTTTTCCAGGGCAGGCCCCAGATTGTGTTTCGGGACGGCTCACAATTTGAATTGGGCGGCAGGACAGTGACCGTCATCCACACACCGGGCCACTCGCCGGGGCACTGCTGCTTCTATGAGCCGGAGCGGGGACTCCTGTATGCCGGGGATCTGATTTATGAGGGCTGCCTGGACGCTTTTTATCCCACCACAGATCCGGCGTTGTTTTTCCGGTCGGTGCAGAGGATCGGCCGGATGGATGTGAAGCGGGTGCTGCCGGGACACCATCGGCTGGACATTCCCGCGACACGGATCGGAGAGGTCGAGGCCGCGTTCCGGCAGTTGGACAGGGATGGAAAGCTGAAGCAGGGCGGCGGGATCTTTGACTTTTGCTCCTTTCAGATACACATTTAAAAATGGAGTCAATGCGGGGTGTTGGAAATGAAGAAAATTTTAGTGGTGGGCCTGGGCCTCATCGGCGGCTCGCTTGCCATGGCCCTCCGGGGCTTCGAGGACTTTGAGATCGTGGGGACGGACCGGTCCCCCGCCGTCCGGGAGCAGGCGGCGGAAAAGGGGGCGGGAGACCGGATTGCCCCCGGCCCCGGGCCGGAGCTGCCCGGGGCGGACGTGGTGGTACTCTGCCAGGACCCGGCGGGGATCACCGGATTCCTGAAGGAGCATAAGGACCGTTTCAAGCCCGGCGCGCTGGTCACCGACGTGTGCGGCGTGAAAACCGCCGTCATGGAGGCCGCGGCCTGCCTGCCGGACGGGGTGGATTTCATCGGCTGCCACCCCATGGCGGGCAAGGAGGTGTCCGGCATTGCCAACGCCGAGGGGGGGCTGTTCCGCAACACCCACTTCATCGTCACCCCCGGCCCCCGCTCCACCCCGGAGCATCTGGCCCTCCTGCGGCGGATGGCGGCCCACTGCCGCTTCGGGGACGTGATCGAGACCACCCCGGAGCGGCACGACGCCATGATCGCCTACACCAGCCAGCTCATGCACGTCATCGCCCTGTCGGTGTGCGACAACGACGAGCTGTTCGCCTGCCAGGGCTTCGAGGGCGGTTCCTTCCGGGACTGCACCCGGGTGGCGGCTCTGGACCCCGCCATGTGGGTACAGCTCTTTTCCCTCAACGCCCCCGCGCTGACCCAGGTGGTGCGGACGCTGGAGAACCGGATGGGGCAGTACCGCCAGGCCATGGAGGCGGGGGACGTGGAGGCCCTGCGGGATATGCTGGCCCGGGCCTCCGATCGGAAGAAGCGGATCGACCTGGAGCGGGCCAGAGGCGACGACGTGCGGCCCGTCTTCCGAAATTCTTAAATTGACGGGGACGCTCCCCCGTGGTACACTGGGAGGGAGCGGTTAGGGAGCAGTTTAAAACCGCCGGGAGGCTGTTATGGGCTATATCATGGATCTGCGGGCCTACGTGGGCCACCGCCCCCTGATTCAGGTGGGTTCCAGCGTGTTTGTGGAGGACGGGCAGGGCCGGGTCCTGCTTCAGCTCAGGAGCGACAACCATCAGTGGAGCTTTTCCGCCGCAGGCTCCATGGAGCCGGGGGAGTCGCCGGAGGAGGCCGCCCGCCGGGAGCTGCTGGAGGAGACGGGGCTGACGGCGGGCACTCTGGAGCGGTACGGCGTGTACGCCGGCCCGGAGGAGCATTACTTTTACCCCAACGGCGACGAGGTATATAATGTGGAGTTTGCCTACGCCTGCCGGGACTGGTCGGGGACGCTGACCTGTCAGGAGGGCGAGGTGGACGACCTGCGGTTCTTCTCGCTGGACGATCTTCCCGACGGTGTGTCCGGGCAGGTAAAGCGGCGTCTGCCGGACTGGCTCCGGCACAGGCGGGCCGGGGAAGTCCCCGGGGCCGAATGACGGAGGGTGTGTCATGGACAAAAAACTGTTTCGCAGCCTGATCCTGCTCATCACCTACGCGGTGGTGCTGGTGGCGGTGATCGTGAAGATCGACGCGGTGAAGGGCTGGCTGGGCGGGGTGCTCGCCGCGTTCCAGCCCCTGATCATCGGCGGCGTCATCGCCTTCATTCTCAACCGTCCCTGTAACTTCTTCGCGCGGCTGTATGAAAAGGCCCTGCCCGGCAAGGCCCAAGGGGCGGCCCGCCCCCTGGCGGCGGCCACGGCCTATCTCATCGTGGCGGCCTTTGTGACGGCCCTGGTGGCCCTGGTGGTGCCCGAGCTGACCCACAGCATCGAGATGTTCATCGGCAACCTGAACGCCTACGCCGCCAACTTCCAGGAGCTGTTCGACTGGCTGGCGGCCAAGCTGGAGCTGGAACAGCTGGCCAATCTGGACCTGTCGGCGGGGATCAGCGACTCGCTGAAAAACCTGCTCACCGGCGCGCTGGACACCCTCACCAACACCCTGCCCCACCTCATCGGCATGACCGGCGTGCTGATCTCGGGGGTGGTGACCGGGGTGATTTCCTTCGTATTCTCCATCTATATGCTGTCCGGCGGGCCCCGGCTGACGGCCCAATGCCGCCGTCTGGTTCGGGCCTACCTGCCGGGGAAGGCGGCGGACACGGTGCTGTCCGTCACCCGGCTCACGGCGGACACCTTCTCCAAGTACGTCAACGGCCAGATGGTTGAGGCCTGCATCCTGGGTAGCCTGTGCTTCCTGGGTATGTGCGTCCTCCGGTTCGACTACGCGCCCCTGATCTCGGTGGCGGTAGGGGTGTTCGCCCTGATTCCCATCGCGGGGGCCTACCTGGGGGCGGTGCTGGCGGTGCTGCTGCTGGTGATGATCGACCCCTGGCAGGCGGTGTGGTTCCTGGTGTTCCTGGTGTGCCTCCAGCAGCTGGAGGGGAACCTGATCTATCCCCGGGTGGTGGGCACGTCCATGGGCCTGCCAGGTATTTGGGTGCTGGCGGCGGTGACGGTGGGCGGCTCCCTGCTGGGCCTGCTGGGCATGGTGGTGAGCGTCCCCCTGGCGGCGGTGGCTTACACCCTGCTGAAGCAGGACCTGCGGGCCAGGACGCCCGCCCCGGCGGCGGAGGAAACGCCCCCCGAGCCTTGATTTCCACTCATAATCCTGGGACAAACCCCATATATATGGAACTATCTTGATAAGGGAGATGGTTCCATGGCGTATGAAGGCGGCCTGTCCGCCCCCCACCATGTGGTGATCGAGGAGCGGAAAAGCCTGACGGTGTCCGGGGTGGAGGACGTGGAGCGGTTCGACGAGACCACCATCGTGCTGTCCACCTCCAAGGGGGCCATGGTGGTGTCCGGGGAGAACCTGCACATCGAGAAGCTGTCCCTGGACGGGGGCGATCTGAAGGTGGAGGGCGACATCGACGCCATCAGCTACGAGGACGACGCGGGGGGGAGCCGGGGCGGGTTCCTGGCCCGGCTGCTGCGCTGATCCATGCACGTTGATATCGCGGGGCAGGCGGTGGTGTTTGGGCAGGGCTTCCTGCTGGGGGCTGCGCTGGGCCTGCTCTACGATGGGATGCGCACCCTGCGCCGGAGCATCCGGCTGGCCGCGCTGGCCTTCGTGCTGGATCTGCTGTTCTGGCTGGCGGCGGTGGCGGCCCTGTTCGCCCTCACCCTGCTGCGGGACAGCGGCGAGGTGCATCTGTACCATATGTTGGCCTTCCTGCTGGGGGGCGGCCTGTATTTTGTGACGCTGAGCCGTCTGGTGCTCCCGGTGCTGCTGTGGCTGGCGGGCATTGTGCGGGCGGTGTGGAGCTTTTTGACGGCCCCGGCCCGGGCCGCGGGGCGGGCCGGAAAAAATTTTTTAAAAAACCGAAAAAAACACTTTCAAAATTGGCTGGAATGGTATAAAATAAATATGATACACCGTTTTGCCAAGTACGGAGGAGAGGGGGCGGCGACAGATGAGGGTCAAACGCGCGGGCATTGCCACAAAGCTGCTGGTGCTGGTGCTGCTGGCGGTTCTGGCCGCCGGCCTGCTGTCCACCCAGGCAAAGCTGACCGAGGCCCGAAGCGCGCGGGACGAGCTGGCCCGCCAGGTGGAGGAGCAGCGGGAGGCCAACGCCGCCCTGGCGGACGATATCGCCCACAGCGGCGACCCGGAGTACCTGGCGGACATCGCCAGAAGTAGGCTGGGCCTGCTGGAGCCGGACGAGATCGAGTTTGTCGATTCGTCGAAGTAGAAGCGCGGAGAAGCGGAAAGCGGCTGAGCGGCGGTGTGTGCCAGTGGCACACGTCTACCGCACGACCGAGCCGAAGGTGAGAACCTGGCCGCTTCGCAGCGTGACAACTGGCTTCCGTGGGAAAAATCCATACATACTGAGAGGGAAAAAAGAGATTTATGGGGATTGAAGTCGGCTCTATCTTAGACGGAAAGGTGACTGGGATCACCAACTTCGGCGCGTTTGTGTCGCTGCCCGGCAACCGTTCCGGCCTGGTGCACATTTCTGAGATCGCGTACTCCTACGTGAACGACGTGCACGACCACCTGGCGGAGGGACAGGAAGTCAAGGTGAAGGTCATCGGCATTGACGCGAGCAACCGCATCACCCTGTCCAGCCAGCAGCCGGCCCAGCCGCCCACCCGCCCGGAGCGGCGTCCCGGCCCCCGGCCCGGGGGCCCCAATCCCCATCCCCGCCCGGAGGGGGAGCACCGCCCGGCCCGCAGGCCCGGTCCAGGACGGGGCGGCTTCGTGCCGGAGCCGGCCCAGCCCCGGGGTCCGGCCAGCTTTGAGGATCAGCTCAAGCAGTTTATGGCCAGCTCGGACAGTAAGCTGTCGGAGCTGCACATGAACGAGAAGCGGGGGAGCCGGAGGGGCGGAAGGAAATAATCAAGTAGGGGGGCGCGGAAGCGTCCCCCTTTGCGTTTGCCCTCCTGCGTGAGGGGGCAAAAAAATCGGCTCTTTTCCCAAACAGGAAAAGAGCCAAGGGGTCTATTTGCGCGGGAGAATGGAATGACCGCATGGGTCGGCCCCATGCCGCGGACGGGCCGCAGGTGGCCCTCCGCCAGTACAGTGTACCACAACGGCGGGCAAAAGACTGTCGAAGGGTGACAGAGGAGGAATGATGGATGCTGATCGTCAACGGAACCGTCCACACCATGGAGGTGGGCACCATTCCCAGCGGCTTCGTCCAGACGGAGGGCACCCGGATTGTCCGGGTCGGCCCCATGTCTGACCTGCCCGGAGCGGGGGACGCCGACGGGATCATCGACGCCAAGGGGGGGCATATCCTCCCCGGCTTTATCGACGCCCACTGCCACGTGGGCCTGTACGGCGGGGCGGCCCAGGAGGACGACCTGAACGAGAGTCCCGCCCCCTGCACTCCCCAGCTCCGGGCGTTGGACGGGGTGGACCCCATGAACCAGTATTTCCGGGAGGCGCGGCAGGCGGGGATCACCTGCGTCCTCACCGGGCCCGGCTCCGCCAACCCCATCGCGGGGCAGTCGGTGCTGGTGAAAACGGCGGGGCGGGTGATCGACCAGATGGCGGTGCGGGCCCCGGCGTCCATGAAATTCGCGCTGGGGGAGAACCCCAAGGGCGTCCACAAGGACCACGGTCCCGCCACCCGGATGGCCTCCGCCGCCCTGATCCGGGAGCAGCTCACAAAGGCCCTGGACTACAGCTTGAAGTGGGACCTTGCCCAGGCGGACGGCGGCGCGGACGGCCCGGAGTTCGACGCCCGGCTGGACGCCCTGCGCCCGGTGGTGGGGGGACGGCTGGCCGCCCACTTCCACGCCCACCGGGCGGACGACATCGTCACCGCCGTGCGCCTGTCCAAGGAGTTCGGCCTGGACTGCGTGATCGTCCACGGCACCGAGGCCCATCTGGTGGCGGACTTCCTGGCGAGGGAAGGGGTTCCGGTGATCACCGGGCCCTTCCTCATGGACCGCTGCAAGCCGGAGCTGGGGCGGCTCACCATGGAGAACACGGCTATACTGGCCCGGGCGGGGGTGCAGGTGGCCATCTGCACCGACCACCCGGAGACCCCCATCGCCCTGCTGCCCTTCTGCGCCGCCATGGCCGCCCGGGCGGGGATGGACGAGGAGGAGGCCCTGGCCGCCATCACCATCAACGCCGCCTGCATCGCCGGGGCGGGGGACCGCCTGGGCTCCCTGTCCCCCGGCAAGGATGCGGACATCGTGGTGATGGACGGGCACCCCTTCCACTGGCGCAGCAGGGCCGTCCATGTGCTGTTGGACGGACGGGAGCTGGAGGACTGAAAACTTTTTGTGAAAAATGCCAAAAAGGTATAGCATATGTTGGAAGGCTATGGTATAATACCCTCATACAGGGGGCGTTCTTTCCCCCAACGTTGCGCCCTTTTGGGCGAAAGGAGCTGAGCATATGAAGTTCACGTTCACAGACAAGAAGGTCAATCTGCCAAACTCCATCCACAACTACTCCGAGAAAAAGGTGCGCAATCTGGACCGCTAGTTTAAGAATGAGG
>ERZ779631.791-NODE-791-length-10447-cov-11.048210_pt1 | contig 10447 bp, 7 predicted proteins | sample MGYA00514193_ERZ779631 | MGnify/ENA primary metagenome ERZ779631 (study PRJEB29562, sample SAMEA4376710) | mouse gut metagenome | isolation source: Cecum | study: EMG produced TPA metagenomics assembly of the A DSS colitis mouse model was used to assess the...
TCCTCAGCGACCCGGAGAAGCACGTCTACCGCTGCGCCTACTGCGACACGGCCAAAGGAAAGAAAAAGAACTTTTAAGGAAGCACTGATGAAATCAACGTGTGCAGATTTGCGCCAGAAATTTCTGCTGACAAGGAAGAAAATCGCAGGAATCCTGACGGATTTCAAGATTTTCTAACGCAGTCCAGCGGGAATTTATGGCGTGAAGCTGTGTGCGGGGATTTCATCAGTGGTTCCTTAATCCGCTCCGGGGAGCTGGCAGCCGGCCAGGCCGGAGCGGCGGAGGACCATCTTTACAATATGAAACAATACGAACTCATCCGTTCCCGCCGGAAGACCCTGGCCCTGGAGGTCACGGGGGACGGGCGGCTGCTGGTGCGGGCCCCTCTGCGCTGTTCCCAGGCGCGGATCGACGCCTTCGTCGGCGCTCACGCCGCCTGGATTGAAAAGCACGCGGCGATTCAGCGGGAAAAGGCCGCCCACCGCCCACCCGCCCCCACAGCGGCGGAGATCGAGGCCCTGAAAGCCCGGGCAAGGGCGGAGCTGCCGGAAACAATCGCCCGGTGGAGCGAAAAAATGGGCGTGGCCCCCACCGGCTTCAAGGTGACCGCAGCCCGGAAGCGCTACGGAAGCTGCAGCGCGAAAAACAGCCTGTGCTTCTCCTGCTTCCTGATGAACTGCCCGGAGGCGGCGGTGGAGCTGGTGGTGGTCCACGAGCTCTGCCACATTCTGGAGAAGAACCACGGCCCCCGGTTTTACGCGCTGCTGGCGCAATACCTCCCGGACTGGCGGGAGCGGAAACAGCTGCTCTTCATGGGCTGAACGTTTTGAATACGGAGGACGGATATGGAAAAGCAACATCTTGCGGACCTGCTGAAAGGCAACCCCTACCCCGGGCGGGGCATCGTCCTGGGGAAGAGCGCGGACGGCAGACAGGCCGTGGCGGTATACTTCATCATGGGCCGCAGCGAGAACTCCCGGAACCGGGTCTTTGTCCCCACGGAGGACGGCATCCGCACGGAGGCCCATGACCCCGCCAAAATGACGGACCCCAGCCTCATCATCTACCACCCCGTCCGCAAAGCGGGCCGGGACCTCATCGTCACCAACGGGGACCAGACGGACACCGTGCGGGACTGCCTTCTGGAGGGCCGCGCCTTTGCCGAGGCCCTGAAAAGCCGCGCCTTTGAGCCGGACGCCCCCAACTACACCCCCCGCATCTCCGGCCTGCTGAGCCCGGACGGCAGCTTCCAGCTCTCCATTTTGAAGAGCGCCGAGGGAGACCCGTCCTGCTGCTGCCGGTATTTCTACCACTACGACGCGCCGCTCCCCGGGGAGGGCCGCTTCCTCCACACCTATCTGGGCGACGGGAACCCCCTGCCCTCCTTTGAGGGGGACCCGGAGCGGGTGGTCCTGGACGCGGAAACGCCGGAGGCCCTGGCGGAGCAGGTCTGGGGGGCCCTGGACCCGGAGAATAAGGTGTCCCTCTTCGTCCGGTTCGTGAATCTGGCGGAGGGGACCCACCGGGACGTGATCCGGAACCGCTATTGAGCATCCGCCCCCAAAAAAGCGCCGTCCCAGCCAAGGGACGGCGCTTCTTCTTGCCTCTCCGGAACCCTGGGCGGCGAATCACAGCCTGCCGTAAACCAGCTCCGCGAACTGGTCGTATTTCCGCACCTCTTCCAAGCGAAACCGCCGGAGGGCCTCCTTCTGCGTAAAAAGCGGAATCCCCGCCCCCAGCAGCACCGGGGCCACCTGCACGATGAAGCGGTCCACCAGATGGAAAAAGAAATGGCGGCGCGCATTTTCCCCCTTCCCCCCAGCCTCCAACTGCGGTATACTAAAGGATATGAACACCACCGGCCCTCTCCGGGCGGAACGGAGGAACTCATGGAACAATCCAACCACCTGTACACGGCGATGGCGGACGCCTTCCGGGAGGAGGCGTTTTTGCGGAAGCTGTCCCGCCCCCGGGAGGAGGCGGAAGCCCTCTTCGGCGGCCTGGACTGGCCCGCCCTGCTGGCCCCCCTGCTGCCCATTCAGGAGCGAATCGTCTGCGGCCGCGCGCTGGACGCCTTCCGGCCGGTTCTGGAGCGCCTTGCCCCGGAGCCCCCGGAGGGCTGGGCCCTCTGCGCCTACCAAACGGCTGTCTCCCTTCTCTACCCCCAGGCGGCCCCCACCCGCACCACCGGGCAGCGGGACGGGGCCCTGTGCTTCCTCCAGCTCCTGCGGACCCTCTTCGACGCGGAGCGGGAGGCCCTGCCCTTCGACTTCTGGCTGGACTTCGCCTTCTGCACGGAGGAGGAGCTGAAGGCCAGTGCCGTGGCGGAGGACTACCGCCAATTCCTCCGCCGCTGGCGGGAGGAGTATGTCTACGAGCTTCTCCGCCTGGGCCGGGAGGTCACGCCCTTCCGGACCTGCGCGCACATCGCCGGGGTCCACCACGTGTCCATGACGGTCTCCCGGGCCTTCAAGGCCGGGGGCGGAAAAATCGACCTGGGACTCATCTCCGCCGCCGCCGCGGGCCACGACATCGGCAAGTTCGGCTGCAAGCCCGGGGAGCGGGTGCCCTACCTCCACTACTACTACACGGACCAGTGGTTCTCCTGGCGGGGCCTGGGGGCCCTGGGCCGCATCGCCGCCAACCACTCCGTCTGGGACCTGGAGCTGGAGAACCTGTCCTCCGAGTCCCTGGTGCTGGTGTACGCCGACTTCCGGGTGAAGCAGGAGCGCCTCCCCGGCGGCGGGGAGGCGGCAAAGCTCTTCTCCCTGGCGGACGCCTTTGACGTGATTCTCTCCAAGCTGGACAACGTGGACGCCGCCAAGCGGCGGCGGTACGAGTATGTATACGTGAAGCTCCGGGACTTCGAGGGCTATCTCCGGAGCTTCGGCGCGGACGTGACCCTGGAAACCGCCGGGGGACCGCCCCTGCCCCGGAAGGACCCCTCCCTGATGAACGAGGACGAGGTGGTTCTGGGCCTGCGGCAGACGGCGGTGGACCACAACATCCGCCTGATGCACCGGCTGAGCCGGGAGCGGCTGTTCGTCGCCACCCTGGAGGCGGCGAGAGGGGAGAAGGACCCGGGCCGCATCCGGGCCTATGTGTCCGTATTCCGGGAGTACTTCACCTACTGGACCGTGGAGCAGAAGGAGCAGGCCCTGGAATTTCTCTACGAGCTGCTGCTCCAGCCCGACGGGGACATCCGCCGCCAGGCGGCGGCCCTGATGGGCCGGATGCTCTCCAAGTTTCTCTCCGGCTACAAAAAGGAGCTGCCCCAGGGCGCGCCCCCCAGCCCTCAGGAGGAGCGGCCCTTTGAGCTGTGGGCGGAGTACCTGGAAAAGCTCATCCACCCGGACCGCCGCCTCACCCCCCGGCAGATCAGCATGATCCGCTACCAGGCCAAGACGGCGGCGGACGCGCTGCTGGGCGGCTGTGACCACGAGGACTTCCCCCGGTTTTCCGAGCTCCTTTTCCGCCACTATCAGGACCCGGCCGCCGAGGACCCGGAAGGGGCCTTCGCCCTGCTGAACACGGCGCTGAACCTGCCCATGGAGCGCGTCGCCCCCCGGGACCTGGCGGCGCTGGCGGGCTACGCCGCCTGGTGGCTGGAAACCGGCGAGGCCCCCCAGAAGGCCGCCGCCATGCGCCTTGCCCGCCGCCTCCTTCCGGTCCTGGAGCCGGATTCTCCCCAGTGGGAGGCCGTCGTCCGGGCCGCGAAAACGGCGGACTGCTCCTCCTCCACCCCCCTGCTCTACCTCCAGACCCGGCTGGGGACCCTTCTGGGCCTGGACGTGTCCGGCCTCCGGGAGCTGCTGGACCAGGGGGAGGCCGCCGGCGGCGTGTTCCTGGACAACCTGAAAACCGCCACTCCCTGGGTGCTGAAGGCCGTGGGCGTGGAATACCTGCTGGACCAGGCCCGGCACGGGGAGCCCGCCGCCGCCCTCCACATCGCCACCCACTTTTCCAACCTGATGAAGGTCAGCGAAAACGTGGTGGTCCGCCGCCTGGCGGGCAGCGCCCTGCTGGACATGGCCCCCCTGCTGACGCCCCCCCGGCGCAACGAGGTGGCCGTGGAGCTGTGCGAGGCCCTGGAGACCGGCCAGTCGGAGATTTCCCAGTACATTCCCCCCTATCTCGGGCAGTTCCTCCTGTGGCTCACCCCCCGGGAGCTGGACGAGATTCTGGACGAGCTCCTCCGCTTCCTCTCCTCCTCCAGCGCCAGCGTGGCGGCGGGGGCCCTGGCCACCGTGGGGGCCCTGCTGGAGCACTACCGGGTCTACGGGAAGCGCTTCCGCGAATCGCCGGAGGACCTAGAGCGCCGCCGCAAGCGCATGGCGGGCCTGCTCCTCAAGGGCCTGGCCTCCTGCATGGAGCCGGTGCGGCAGGAGGCCCTGCGGGTTTTGGGGGAGGGCCTCTTCGCCTCCCCCTTCCTGAGCTACGCGGACAAGACGGCCCTCTTTACTCTGGTTGCCAAAAAGCTCCTCTTCCTCATCGGCGAGCAGCCGGGGGGAGAGCTGACCTTCTTCCACACCGCCGCCGCCCTGTCCCACATCTACCGCTTCGCCGTGGAGCACCGCATCGAGAGCGGGCCCTTCCGCTTCGAGTGGCGGGACAAGGCCGCCGCCTTCTTCCCCGGCACCTTCGACCCCTTCTCCCTCTCCCACAAGGGCATCGTCACCGCCATCCGGGACCTGGGGCTGGAGGTCTATCTGGCGGTGGATGAGTTCTCCTGGTCCAAGAAGGCCCAGCCCTCCCTCATCCGGCGGCAGATCGTCAGCATGTCCGTGGCCGACGAGTTCGGCGTGTACCTCTTCCCCCACGACATCCCCGTGAACCTGGCCACGCCCCAGGACCTGATCCGCCTGCGGCAGGTCTTCCAGGGCCGGGACGTCTATCTGGTGGTGGGCTCCGACGTGGTAGCCAACGCCTCCTCCTACAAGGTCCCGCCCCGCGAAGGCTCCGTCCATTCCCTGAACCACATCGTCTTCCGCCGCTCCAGCGACGCCGAGGGCCGGGAGATCGACGCGGACCTGAGCTGCATCACCGGCCATGTGATCCAGCTCCAGCTGCCCACCCACCTGGAGGACATCAGCTCCACCCGCATCCGGGAGAACATCGACCTGGGGCGGGACATCTCCAATCTGGTGGACCCCACGGTCCAGGACCTGATTTACCGGAACAGCCTCTACCTCCGGGAGCCCCAGTACAAGCAGCTGGTCCGGGCCAGCCTCCTGGACTTCGCCCGCGTCGCCGCCCCGGACTCCGGTTTCTGGGCGGAGCTGGGGGAGGCCCTGGGGCCCCTGCCGCCCCCGGACCCCCGGGACAGCGTGTTCCTCCTCCGGTCGAACGGTCCCCGGCCCCGGGTCCTGGGCTTTCTGACGGGCCGGATTGTCAACTCCGGGGAGCTGTACAACGCCTTCGGCAGCGAGGAGCTGGCGAACCTGGTCCGCACCCGGACGGCGGGGCGCATCCAGCTGCTGACGGGCCTCTGGGCCGCCAGGGCCCCCGGGGGGAATTACGACCCGGGCCAGCTTCTGCTGACGGAGGCCCTGACCCGGGCGGCGGAGGACGACTGCGGCTACGCCGTCTGGTGGGGCCCGGCGGACCAGGCGGGCCTGGACATGCTCCGCCGCCAGGGCTTCGTCCCCGCGGAGCTGGAAACGCCCCAGCCGCTGCTGCTGGTGGATATGCGCTCCCCGGCGGTGCTGGTCCAGAACATCCCCACCACCTTGAAGGAGCCCTTCGCCTCGGACCGGCAGGTCCTCTCCGCCATGGGCGCGGCCCATCTCCGCCTCCAGGAGGCGGTGTGCGGCCTGTACCCCGGGACGCTGGTGCTGTCCCTCAACGCCGAGGTCATCTACCACCGCCTGGTCCGAAAGCTGACGGAGGAAAACGGCGTCCCCGCCGAGCCCCAGGCCCCCCGGGTCCTGGGTCCCAAGATGTGCGTGCCCTTCGGCAAGATCCTCCGGGGCAACGCCGTGCCCAACACCGTCACCAAAACCATCCACACCGACAAGGTGTTTGCCCCGGACCTCCACTCCTTCTCCATCGCCCCCTTCCCGGGATATGCGCCCCTGGAGAGCCAGATCCGGACCATCCACTCCTTCCGCCGCCCCGTCATGCTGGTGGACGACCTCCTCCACACCGGAAACCGCATGGGCGTCCTGGACCCCCTGTTCCGCCGGGAAAAGCTGGACATCGACCTCTGCGTGGTGGGCCTGCTCTCCGGCCGGGGCCGGGACCTGATGGCCGCCCGGGGGCGGAAGGTGGAGAGCGTCTACTTTGTCCCGGACCTCCGGGCCTGGTTCGTGGAGTCCACCATGTACCCCTTCATCGGCGGCGACGCCGTGGACAAGGCGGCGCCCTCCGTCCCGGGGCTGACCCCGGCGGTGAACCTGATCCTGCCCTATGCCTTCCCCCGGTTCTACAGCCAGTGCGAACGGGAGGCGGTGTTCCGCTTCTCCCGGACCTGCATGGAGAACAGCCGGGACATTCTCCTGGCCCTGGAACGGGCCTACCGGGAGCGCTATTCCCGGAACCTGACCCTCTCCCGGCTCAGCGAGGCGGTGATCCTGCCCCTGAGCCCCGACAAAGGGGCGGCGATGCGGTATGACCCGAACCTCTCCGCCTCCATATGCCTGGAGAGCGACCTGCGGCAGCTGGACCGGATGCGGGAGCTTTTGCGGTGAAACCGGAAGGAGACGCTATGATCGAACGCACGATATATAAAATTCAGCAGGACCCCGCCCGGACCCCCGCCGCCTGGCTGGCGGCGGACCCCCGGCAGCTGAACGGGGAAGCGGCGGACGTCCGCTGGCTGGACCCCCGGCGGCTGGGGCAGGCCCCGGCCCTGCCGGAGGCCGTCCGGGCCGCCCTTCCCTGCGGCGGGGTGACCGGGGTAAACACCCGCCACCCCCGCTGGGAGCGGGCATTGGAATTCGTCACCCCCAGGCCCGGGAAAAAGCGGGTCCACCTCCTGGCGGTGGGAGACGTGGGAGGCACTTTGCTGACCGCCCTGAAGCTGGAGGGCGCCGGTATCATTTCCGCCATCGGCATCCACGACCTGAACGCGAACGCCGTGGCCCGGTGGGTCATGGAGATGGGCCAGATTTGCGCTTGTCCCCCGTACTACACCGCCTTACCGGAGGTGGAAGCCGTTTCTTCGGAAAACCTGTTCGACTGCGACGTGTTCATCTTCGCCGCCACAAAGTCCATCCCCCCTGTGGGCAGCGGCGTGAAGGACGTGCGCATGGCCCAGCTGGAGGCCAACCGCCCCCTGGCGGAGTCCTTCGCCCGGCAGGCCCGGGAGGCGGATTTCCGGGGCCTCTTCGCCGTCCTCAGCGACCCGGTGGACCCCCTGTGCCGGGCGGTGTGGCGGGCCTCCAACACCGGCCCCGGCGGGGAATTGGACTACCTGGGCCTTCTCCCCGAGCAGGTCCAGGGCTTTGGCCTGGGGGTAATGAGCGCCCGGGCGGCCTACTTTGCAAAGCAAGACCCCCGCTTCGCCTCCTTTTTCACGGAGGGCCGGGCCTTCGGCCCCCACGGGCAGGGCCTGGTCGTCGCCAACTCCATCCGGCATTACGACGACGCCCTCTCCCGGGAGCTGACCCAGCTGACGCTGGAAGCCAATCTCCGCATCCGGGACCTGGGCTTCAAGCCCTATGTGGCCCCCGCCATCTCCTCCGGGGCCTTGCAGCTTCTCCTGGCCCTGCGGGGGGAGTGGCACTGCTCCTCGGCGCCCTTGGGGGGCATCTGGTTCGGGTGCCTGAACCGTTTTGGCTGCTATGGGCTGGAGATCGAGACGCTGGAGCTGCCGGAGACGCTCTTTGCCCGGCTCCGGGAGACGGAGCGGGCCCTGCGCGAAATTTCCTGAGAACGGGAGGATGCCATGGAACGGGAATTGACCCTGGTTGCCGGTCCCGGCCTCCTGGAGGGGCGGCTGGAAGAGACCCTGCGCGCCGCCCTGGAGGGCCGGACGGTCCGGCTCTATCGGGACGGCGAATCCCTGGAAAACCGGCGGCTTCTCTTCGCCTTCTCCCTGCCGGAAAACGGGGTCAGCGCCGGGCTGTACGGCCTCCTGGCCCGGCTGCGGGACTGTCCGGGCTGTCTGAGCGGCAGCGTGGGGGGCGTGGTCATCGACGGGGCCGGGGACCTGTACACCAAGGCGGCGGGGCGGGAGCTCATCCTCGCCGCCAGCCTGGCGGGCTGTACCTTCCCGGGCCGCCCCTTAGTGGAGGCCGCGGGAAACCTCCAAAACTTCACCGTACAGGCGCGGAACGGAGGCTGTGACCTGGAGACGGCCTACCGCCGGGCGGTGTCGGACCTGGCAGGGCGGGTGCTGGGCTTTGCCCCTCCCCGGCGGGAGCGGCCGAATATTTTAGCCCTCCACGCCTCCAGCCGCTCCACCTCCAACACCCTGGACCTCTGGAGCCGGGTCCGGGAGCGGCTCGAGGGGACCTGCGACGTCCGGGAGATCGGACTGCGGAACGGGACGCTGGAGGACTGCGCCGGGTGCCCCTACACCACCTGCCTCCACTTCGGGGAACAGGGGGGATGCTTTTACGGCGGCGTGATGGTTCAGGAGGTGTTCCCCGCCCTCCGGGAGGCGGACGCGGCGGTCCTGCTCTGCCCCAACTACAACGACGCCCTCTCCGCCAATCTCACCGCCGCCGTGAACCGCCTGACAGCCCTCTACCGCGCCGCCTCCTTCGAGGACAAAGCGGTCTTCGCCATTGTGGTCTCCGGCTACTCCGGCGGGGACATTGTGGCCAGCCAGGTGGTTTCGGCCCTGTGCGTCAACAAGGGCTTCTGGCTGCCCCCCGGGTCCATTCTGCTGGAGACCGCCAACGACGCCGGGGCGGCCCTCAGGCTGCCGGGCGTCGGGGAGCGGCTGGAGCGGTTTGCCGGAAATATGCTGGCGCAGTGGGAGCGTCCGATTTAGGCCGTGTTTGAAAAATGGCAAAACGCCGTCTTTGGGCATCTTTTTCCGCCAGGACTGCGTTGATTTGACTTGAAATCCGTCAGGATTCCCGCGTCAAATCGCCTTGCCTGGCAATAAAATCCGCCCCAATCCGGCATTCCGCCAATTTTCAAACAAGGCCTAAAGGGAAATGTCCTATACGGAGATTTTATGCTGCTGGGGCGGACGCACAGGTCCGCCCTTATGCTCCTCCTTTGAAAATATGCGTTGGGGCGCTCCCCCGCAAAGGGCCCTCTTGACTTTCCGGCGGCTTTGTGCTATGCTTTCCAAAATGACAGGCCGCTTTTTTCCATGGAAAACAGCGGAAAGTTTTTAAAAGATGGGAGACGATCATATGAAGAGAATCAAGACCCTGGAGACCCGCAGCCTCTGCGAGAGCGCCAAGAAGGGCGGCTGCGGCGAGTGCCAGACCTCCTGCCAGTCCGCCTGCAAGACCTCCTGCGGCGTCGCCAACCAGAAGTGCGAGCAGAAGTAAGCAGAAAGCGCCAAGCGCCGCCCCGCCGGGCGGCGTTTTTTCCGCCCTCAAATCCCCTACACACAGGAGGCTCCCTATGGTACATCAATACAAACTGAACGGATACAACCTCGTCCTGGACAGCTGCTCCGGCGGGGTCCACGTGGTGGACGAGGCGGCCTATGACGTCATCGCCCTCTACCCGGACCACACGCCGGAGGAGATCGTCCGGGCCCTGCTGGAAAAATACCCGGACCGCCCCGACGTGACGGCGGAAGAGCTTCGGGAGTGCATTGCCGACGTGGAAGCCCTGGTGAACTCCGGGCAGCTCTACACCCCCGACACCTTCTCAGGCATCGCCGGAACCTTTAAAGAGCGCTCCGGCGGCGTAGTAAAGGCCCTCTGCCTCCACGTGGCCCACACCTGCAACCTCAACTGCTCCTACTGCTTCGCCAGCCAGGGAAACTACCATGGACCGGATGCCGGTCATGGCGGCCGGGCCCTCATGAGCTTCGAGGTGGGCAGGCAGGCCCTGGATTTTCTCATTGCCCATTCCGGGACCCGGACGAATCTGGAGGTGGACTTCTTCGGCGGCGAGCCCCTGATGAACTGGCAGGTGGTGAAGGACCTGGTGGCCTATGCCCGGACCCAGGAGGAGCCCCATCACAAGCGCTTCCGCTTCACCCTCACCACCAACGGGATGCTGATTGACCAGGACGTGATCGACTTTGCCAACCGGGAGATGGACAACGTGGTCCTCTCCCTGGACGGGCGGAAAGAAATCCACGACGCCCTCCGGGTGGACCACGCCGGAAACGGCAGCTATGACCGCATCGTCCCCAAATTCCAGGAGCTGGTGAAGGCCCGGGGCGGGACCCGGTACTATATGCGGGGCACCTTCACCCACCGGAACCCGGACTTTACGAAGGACCTCTTCCATATGGCGGACCTGGGCTTCACCGAGCTCTCCATGGAGCCGGTGGTCTGCGCCCCGGGGGACCCGGCGGCCCTGA
>ERZ779631.796-NODE-796-length-10403-cov-5.463568_pt1 | contig 10403 bp, 6 predicted proteins | sample MGYA00514193_ERZ779631 | MGnify/ENA primary metagenome ERZ779631 (study PRJEB29562, sample SAMEA4376710) | mouse gut metagenome | isolation source: Cecum | study: EMG produced TPA metagenomics assembly of the A DSS colitis mouse model was used to assess the...
GGCGGAGGACGCCGCCCAGCAGACCTGGCTCAAGCTGGTGCAGAACTGGGACCGGGTGTCCGCCCTGCCCTGGGAGGAGACGGAGGGCTACACAGTCACCGTGGCCAAGAACTGCGCCATGGACATTCTCCGGACGGAGCGGCGGACCGTCGCCTTCCCGGAGGATTGGGACCCGCCGGCCCCGGAGGACCATCAGGACGAATACGACTATCTGGTCTCCCTGATCCGGGCCCTGCCGGAGAGCTACCGGCGGATCCTGGAACTGAAATGCGTGGAGGAGGAGAGCAATCAGGAGATCGCCCGGCGGATGGACCTGAAGGAGTCCGCCGTATCCATGCGGGTGCTGCGGGGGCGGAAAATGCTCCGGGAGCAGCTGGAAAAGGAGGGATATTTCCATGACGCGGTTTGAGGATTGTCTCCGCCGGGGAATGATGGACGCCAACGTGGCGCAGTATGGGCGCGTCATCCAGAGGATGGAGGCCCGGGAGCTGGACGTCTCCCCCCAATACCGCCGGGAGCGAACACGTCTGCTGGCGGACCCCCGGAGCTGGGCGAACCAGCGGGCCGGGACGCGCGGAAAATACCTGAGCTGGCGGCTGATCGCCGTTGTGGCGGCGCTGCTGCTCCTCTCCGCCTGCGGCTACGCCTTGGTGACCGGGCAGTTCTCCCAGTGGTTCTCCAGCCTGGGGGTGAACCCCCAGGCCCCGGAGACCTCCGAGGAGGTACTGACCCGCACGGGCACGGCCATCCAGCAGAGCCAGACCGTGGGGGACTCGACGGTGACCCTGAACGCCGCCGTGTGGGACGGAAACAACGTGTGGCTGTCCTTTACGGTGGAGAGCCCGAACATCCCGGAGGAGATCGAACAGTACAGCCACCTCTACGCAGAGGACTGCCGCCTGATCCTGCGGGAGGACCAGTGGGTGGAATCCACGACATACTCGACGAGGCAGACCTGCGCTCTTGATGGCATGACCCCGGAGGAAACGGAGAACACCGTTCAGGAGCGGCTGGCCGAGGGACCGTTGGACAGTCTTCACTTTCTGATGCCGGAACAGCGGGAGGGGAACACCCTCTTCTTCCAGGTAGCAGATCCACTGCCCGCCAGTTCCTTCACGGAGACGACGCGCCCGGAGCTGACCCTGCATATCGAAAACCTTGCCGCCCTTCCGGACAATGGGGACCTGAACGCACCGGGCGAGATCTTTGCCGAGGGACCCTTTGACCTTACCTTCACGCTGGAGGAGCCCATCCTCCCCATCCACTACGGGGGCGCGGATGAGGAGATCACCCTGGGAGAGACCCGGGAGGTCCCCATGCGCTTCACGGATTTTGAGCTCTCCGCCCTGAGTCTGACCGCCAGAGGCGAGGTCCTGGCCCCGATAGACCAGCCCAAGGCTGGAGAGAAGGAGGACCCGGACAAACTGCACCTTGGGGACCTGAACCACGCCAATATTGAGAGCTCCTGGGGCCTCTGGCTGGAGGACGGAAGCTATGTGGACATCACGCAGATGAGCAGCGGCGGCGGCGGCGGCGACTCCGATGGGACTTTCGTGATAGACTTCCGCCGCGACTACACCTATCCCATCGACCCCGCCACGGTGACGGCGTTGAACATCGGCGGGACCCGGATAGAGCTGAGCGGGCTGGAGCAGATGCCGGAGTTGATGAACTGAAAAATTTTCAAATAATTTTGAAAATCATGTGACGCGAAGCCCTCCCAATCCGTTTAATAAGCAGAACGGAACGGGAGGGCTTTTCCCTTCCCGCCGGAAAAGAAAGGAAGGTATCATAATGAAGACATGGAAACGATTGGCGTCCGGGCTGCTGGCCCTGGCCCTGCTGGCGTCCCTGAGCTGCGCCGCCCTGGCGGCGGAGCCCAAGGAGACAGCGGAGCCCAAGAAGACGGAGGAGGCCCCGAAGCCCGCCGGGCAGTTCTCCCGGTGGTTCTCCAGCCTGGGGATCAACCCCAAAACGCCGAAGGCCTCGGAGGAGGTCCTCTCCCGCATGGGCACCGCCATCAAGCAGAGCAAAACCGTGGGGAAGACGACGGTGACTCTCAACGCCGCCATCTGGAACGGAGAGGACCTGTGGCTGTCCTTTGACGTCAAGAGCCCCGACATCCCGGAGGAGGTCCAGCAGTACACATCCCTTACCACGGAGAAGTGCAGCCTCAAGCTGCGGGATGACCAGTGGAAGGAGTACACACGGAACAATCTGGAGGAGTTCTACGCCAACGATCCGGAGGTGACTCCGGAGGAGGCGGAGAAGAAAATCCAGGCCGAGCTGGCCAAGGGGCAGACGGGCTCCTTCTGGTTCTCGCCGGAGGGGCGGGAGGGAAACACCCTGAACTTCCAGACCAACATGGGCTGGCTGGACTCCCGCTTGTTCACGAAAACCCGGCAGCCGGTGCTGACGCTGCACCTGGAGAACCTCGCCCCCAGCGACAGCCCGGACAAGGTCTTTTTGAAGGGCCCCTTTGACTTCACCTTCACGGTGAAAAAGCAGGTCCCGCCCATCCAATACACGGGGGCCGACGCGAAGATCACCCTGGGGGAGACCAAAAAGGTTCCCATGCGCTTCACGGAGCTCCAGATTTCCGCCACGGGCCTGTCCGCCAGGGGCGAGGTCCTGGCCCCGATAAACGATTTTCCGAAAGCCGGAGAGAAGGAGGACCCGAACAAGCTGTACCTTGGAGACCTGAACCACGCCAATATTGAGAGCTCCTGGGGCCTCTGGCTGAAGGACGGGGACTATGTGGACGTCACGCAGATGGGCGGCGGCGGAGGCGGCGGCCAAGAGGGAGAGTCCTTCATGATCAGTTTCGGCCATGATTTCCCCTATCCCATCGACCCCGCCGCGGTGACGGCGGTGAACATTGGCGGGACCCGGGTGGAGCTGGGAAAGCTGACGGCCGCAACGGCGTAAGAAGCCGGCATTCTCTCCGGAGTTCTGGCCTGATCCTTTGAAGCGTACCAAAGCCGCTGAAATTCAAGGAATTTCAGCGGCTTTGTTCTTGTTTTCTGGTGGTTTTATTTTGCGGTGTCTGTCTGACCCAAGCCGTGACCCATACGGGAACCTGGAGCGGAAGGGCCTGTTCCTTGTTTGTAACGGCGCAGCTTTTGAGCCGCGGTCAGTGCGGGACGTTCCCGTCAAAAAACCGCCAGAGCGTTTTGGTTGATCCCCTCGATCACCTTCCGGATGCCCAGCCAGACGGAGAGGTCCGTGAACACCTCCACCACGCTGCCCTTGTCCGTGAACGGCGGGCCCTGGAGGACCGACAGGTCCTTCATCAGCCCGTTGCGGACAATGTACTCCACAATCTGGTTTACAAAGTAAATCTGGCGGCTGTCCAGCCCGGCGCCGTCCAGGTACTCCGCAAACGCCGCCTTGGCCGCCCCCATGTCCAGCCCCACGATCTCCCGGACGAACTCCCCCAGGGGCTTGGCTCCCAGCTCCGCCTCGTACTCCTGTTTCGTGCCCACCTCGCTCCAGAGGATGCGCTCCAGGGCGGCGACATCCTCCTCCGTCGGGGGAACGTTGCCTTTCAGCTTGGCGATGGCGGCCTCGTCCTGGTGCCGGCGGACGTAGAACTCCGCTTTGGCCTTGTAGTTTTTCAGATCGTCGTTTTCCAGCTCCGATTCCCGCCACTCCATGGACAGGATTTCGTCGTCGAAATTCGTGTCGTAGCGCAGACGCTCCACGGGGATGTATTTCATCAGGTCCCGCAGTTCCTCCCGGACGCGCTCCAGCTCCCGGACGCCGGCGGTTTCCAGATAATCCGTGTGCAGCAGCTTGTCCATCAGCTCCGACCGGTCCGCCACCTCCGGGATGTTGGACAGCTTTGTCAGGGCGCGGACCTTGCCCAGCAGGTCCCTCCGGGCCCGGGTCCGGGGTTTCTTCGCCAGGAGGGCCAGCTCCAGGCCGCAGAGCAGCGCGTCGAACCGCAGGGCCCTGGGGTCCTCCGGGTCCGGCTGAATCAGCGGGGACAGCTCTTCCTCCATGCGCAGCGTGTCCTCATAGGTGAGGGCGGCGTACCCCTCCGGCCTTGCGAACCGCTCCACGCATTTCAGGTGCTGCCGGACGGCGAAGTTCTCCCGGTTCAGCTCGCTTACCTTGCGGACCAGGTCCGCCACCAGCGATGCCCGGAAGGCCGTCAGTTCCTCCGTCTGAAACTCCGGCTCCTGCAATTGCAGGGCGATCTGGGCCTTCAGCCGGAACAGCGCCCCGGGGAGGGCCATCTGGCCGGGGGAGGCCTTGCCCTTGCTCATGCGGAAAAACTCGAAGTTTCCGCAGAAGTCGAAAATATAAAATTTCTCCTTGTCCGCCCCGTCGATGAGGCCCGGGCACAGCCGGGTCCCCCGGCCGATCATCTGCCAGAACTTGGCCCGGCTCATGACCTTCTTGAAAAAGACCAGGTTCAGGATCTCCGGCACGTCGATGCCCGTGTCCAGCATGTCCACGGAGATGGCGATCCGGGGCGACTTTTGAGCCTCGGAAAATTCGTCGATGGCGGCCTGGGCGTACTCCGTCCGGTTGTCGATGACGGCCGCGAAGCCCGGCAGCTCCGGGTAGGCCTTCCCGAAGACCTCCAGGATTTTTTCGGCGTGGTCGTGGTTTTTCGCGAAGATGATGGTCTTGCCCAGCTTCCCGCCGTAGTCCACTTTCAGCCCGTTGGTCATGAGGATGTGGAGGGCTTGGCGGATGGTGTCCTCGTTGAAGACCCACTCGTTCAGGGCGGCGGAGGGAATGCTGTCCGGCATGTTGCTGTCCCGGCTGAAGGTTTCCTCGTAGGCGGCCTTGTCCTCGTCGGAAAGCTGGTCATACACAATGCCCTCCGACGGGAATTTCAGCGTGGTTTCCACGGAGAGGAAGTCCACCAGGAAGCCGTCCTTCACCGCCTGGGCCAGGTCGTAGCCGTAGGTAGGCACGCCGCTCTCCAGCTCGAAAACCTCGTAGGTGTTTTTGTCGATCTCGTCCTTGGGCGTGGCGGTGAGGCCCACCAGGGGCGCGTCAAACCAAGTGAAAATATCTCTGTATTTGTTGTAAATGGACCGGTGGGCCTCGTCGCAGATCACCAGATCGAAGTGCCCGCAGGTGAAGATTTTCCCCTTTTCGTCCGCCAGCCCGTCGATGCAGTTCATCATGGTCTGGTAGGTGGACAGGACGCAGTGGGCGGCGTAGTTGTCCTTTTCCTCGCAGAGGTTGGTGACGGACAGGTCCGGCAACAGCTTCACGAAATTCCGCTTCGCCTGGGTGACCAGGGAGTTCCGGTCCGCCAGGAAGAGGATGTTCTTCACCCACCCGTGCCGGAGCAGCACGTCGCACAGGGCGATGACCGTCCGGGTCTTGCCGGAGCCCGTGGCCATGACCAGCAGGGCCTTCCGGCGGTTCTGTCCGTCGAAGGCCTCGCAGACGGCTTTGACGGCCCCCTCCTGATAGTAGCGCCCGGCGATGGACTTGTCCACCTCCGCGCCGGAGAGGCTCCGCCGCATGGAGCGCAGGTTCATCAGCTTCTCCAGGTCCCGCTTGGAGAAGACCCCGGCCACCTTCCGCTCGGGATGGCGCCCGTCGACGATCCGGGTCTCGAAGCCGTTGGAGAGGAAGACGACAGGGCGGCGGCCGTACTGCCGCTCCAGGCAGTCGGCGTAGAGCCTGGCCTGCTGGCGGCCCTGGACCGCGTCGGCGCAGACCCGCTTGGCCTCCAGCACCGCCAGGGGCTTCCCGTCGTCGCCGTAGAGCACATAGTCCGCCCGGCCCTCGCCGCTCTTGGAGGGCATGCCGGACAGCGGGACCTCGTTCAGCCAGTCCCGGCCCTCGGTCCAGCCCGCGTCCAGGAGCATGGCGTCGATGTAAATCTTCCGGGTCTCGTACTCGGAGAGGTCCAGGGGCTTGGGGACGTAGGTGGGCAGCTGTTCCTCCCGCCGGGCGGTGAGTTGGGCCTTGAGGGCTTTGTTCTCCTCGATGAGGGCCTCCAGGTCCACCTCCGGCACGGGAGGAACGGGGACCGGCTCCGGCTTCGCGTCCAGAAGAGAGGGGTCGAAGGGCCGCTCCATGTACTCCCCTCTGCCGTAGCAGTAGGCCACGAAGTCCAGGAACAGGTAGAGGTTTTCCAGGCACAGGGCGGCCTCGGGCGCTTTGAGCTTTTTGCTGTTGTTGTGGGCGGCCTGGTTGCCAAAGGTGCGGATCAGCTTCAACCGCTTCCAGAGATCCGGCCCCACGATGTCCCGGAAGTCCCCGCCGTCCATCAGCGCCGCCAGACGGGTGTCGCAGGGCAGGGTGAGGCCCGTGTCCACGGAGTACATCCATTTCACGGCGGCCTCCAGGCAGCGGCGGCAGGTGAGGATGCAGTCGGCGGGGGAGATCTGATAGATTTTTTCCGCCGCCACCGCCGCCGGGGCGAAGGAGGCGAAGTCCGGGTCCGGGAGGAGGTGGTCGAAGTTGGTCATGGTGTCACCTTCTAGATATTTTCATATAGGATTACGCCATATTGTTTTCTCAAGCTGTCCAATTCTGAGGCAAACCCCATAGATTCATTTGTTTTGATAATGTTGGCGCCCAAAAGTTGGAAAAAGAGCTCCTTATTGCCGCCCTGCACCGTTATGAGAGGGACTATCTTTTCCCTACTTGGGCAAGGGAATATTTCAACTCGGTTTACAGAGCACTGTTTTGCCAAGTTTTTTATTTCCGGAATCTTTTCAATGGGAACACCCATAACCGTGATGTTTTGTTTGCATTGCGTGGACATTAGTTTGGAAAAAGATGACACACTGTCAATAACGGTTTTTGCCCATTCTTTTTCGTCGTGTGTGCGGTTGCTGCTTTCGACGCTCAATTTGCCAAGAGCTGCAATTCCGTCAATAAAGTTACAACTCATAAAAGCTTCAGGACCTCCTCACCCAAAATATTCCTGCATCAGCGATTTCCTCAACATTTCCAGTTTATCCAAGCTCTGCAGAATTGTCAATTGTGCATTTGCAATTTGATCGACAAAATATGTAAAATTTTTTTGAAGAAGGATTGGCGGGAGAATAAACTCCATTTGCATAAATGGTTTCTGCGTAACTTTTTTTAAATCTCCCGCATCTTGAAAACGTGTAAAATCAATATGTTCCATTTGGGCGTGTAAAAAAACTAGATCTATCTCTTTGTCATTATATTCGGTTATATACATAGCGTTATCGGTCACCCATAAGGGGCCTTTTGCCAAATGTACATTTCCGCTTTGAAATCCGACGCGTCCAATTACCAATGTATCTTTGAAAAAAAGCGCTTTGTCTGTATACCAGGAAATCCCATTCCCACCATAAGCGGGGAATCCCCTTTCTCTGCGCTTTTCTTCTGGAACTGCTTTCCCGTTTGAGAGTTTAAAAATGTTCTCCCCATACCTCAAAGGAAAACATTTGTTATTTTGAACCGGGTCTCCAAACATCTCCACAAACTGCGCCTTGACCAGCTCGTCCAGCTTGGCAAGCTGCTGTTTGCGCAACTCTGTCAAACTATTGATTTTGTCCAGTCGCCTTACAATAATCTCTTGTTCTGACAAGGACGGCAATTTAATTTCAATATTAAGAAGGTTCGCTTTTGTAAGGCTTGGTATCGTAACCGTTGTGTTAAGCTGTTCAAAATCAAACTTTTCACAAAAGTAGTAGAGATATTTAGGTAATAAAATATCTGTTTGCGCGCTGAGTCCGAAAGCTGTATCGACATTCCAAAATGGGCCGTCTACAAAAATGGGCTTGTTTATACTCCCTTTACGGCCGATTATCACAGTTTGGCCATTGCAGATAAAGTCATCTGCATATCCCATAATTCCACCGCTTCCATATATGGGATATTTCCCGTGGGGATTTTCGACACCTTTTTGATTCTTTCCGTTTATGATAGTCAAAACGTCAGAGAATCTCCCCATCAAACCATCCCCTCCAGTTCCTCCAGCCCCTTCTGAATCTGCGCCTCCAGCTCCCGCAGCTCGGCAAAAATCTCGCTGGTGGGCGGATACTCCACCGGGACATACTCCGTCTTTTTATACTTGTTGATGGACAGGTCATACCCGTTCTCCGCGATCTCCGCCCTGGGCACCAGGAAGGACTGTTCCGTCCGCTCCCGGCACTCCTCCGCCGCCAAATCCCGGAACCGGGCCACGATGTCCGGAATGTTGTTCTCCGCCACGGGGGACCGCTTGTCGTCCAGGCTGAACCCGTCGGCCCGCATGTCGTAGAACCACACCTTGTCCGTTCCGCCGTGGCCGGTCTTGGTGAAGATCAGCACGCCGGTGGACACCCCGGCGTAGGGCTTGAACACGCCGCTGGGCATGGAGATGACGGCCTCCAGCCGGTGGTTCTCCACCAGCTCCTTCCGGATGTCCTTGTGGGCCTTGGAGGACCCGAACAGCACCCCGTCGGGCACGATGCAGGCGCAGCGCCCGCCCACCCGCAGCATCTTCAGAAACAGGGCCAGGAACAGCAGCTCCGTCTTCTTGGTCTTGCAGGTTTTCAGCAGGTCGGCGGACACGATGTCCGCGTCCAGGCTGCCCTTGAAGGGGGGATTGGCCAGGATGAGGGAGTATCGCTCCCGGTCCGGGTTCTGGTCGCTGAGGCTGTCCCGGTACGCAATGGCCGGGTTGTCCACCCCGTGGGTCATCATGTTCATGGCCCCGATGCGCAGCATGGTCCGGTCCATGTCGAAGCCGTGGAACATGCGGTTCATGTAGTGGTCCTTGTTTTCCCGGTTGAAGAAGACTTCTTCCTTGTGGTTTTCCCGGAGGTATTCCCCCGCCGCCACCAGGAAGCCCGCCGTGCCGCAGGCCGGGTCGCAGATCACGTCCTCCGGGCCGGGGGCCGTCAGCTCCACCATCATCCGGATGATGTGCCGGGGCGTGCGGAACTGGCCGTTGACCCCGGCGGTGGACAGCTTGGACAGCAGGTATTCGTAGACGTCGCCCCGGACGTCGCCGTCATGGACCTGGGACATCTGGTCATAGATGCCGTCCAGGGCCGTGACCACCTTGTCCAGCATCAGGGGGGTGGGGATTTTGAAGATGGCGTCATCCATGTATCTGGCGTAGGCGCTGTCTTTATCCCCGTGGAGGGTCTTGATGAAGGGGAAGACCCATTCCTGCATGACCGAGTACATCCGCCCGGCGGGGAAGTCGTGGAACGTGGACCACTTGAGCTGGCCGCCGGGAACGGTCCGTTCGCCGATCCGGACCTCCTCGCCGAAAATGCTCTCATAAGGCAGGCCCAGCATGGCGCTCTCCGTGGAGCGGCGGTTATCCGTCGCGTCCAGATCGTGGATGAACATCAGATAGGTCATCTGCTCCACCACGTCCAGAGGGTTCGTGATGCCTCCGGTCCAGAAGACCTCCCAGAGGGCGTTGATCTTGTTTTTCAGTTCACCTGTGAGCATGGCACACACTCCTCAATCGCAGAATTTGATTCATGTCCATCCTATCATTCAGAGGCCGGAAAAGCAAGACGGATTGGCGTATGGATATTGGCCCATGACTTGACCCGGAACCGAAAATCTCTCTGCGGAAACAGTGGAATGGGCGTGCCAAAGCCACGGAAACTCGATGAATTTCCGTGGCTTTGTTCTTGCCTTCCGCACTTTTTTCGGGTGGTTTGATTTTGCTGTTCCGGTTTGACCCAAGCCGTGACCCATGCCGGAACCCGGAGGGGAAAACGTACTCGTCCTTCCGCTCCCATGCTTTTGAGAACCTTGACAGCATCTCCACCGCGCCTCCTCGAAGGAAGTGCGAACGGTGGTCTACGATGACGGGCTGCACATTGCGGCTTCATAAGACATCACATAATAATCCGCCGTCCGCCGCAGCTCCTCCTGGGCCGCTTCCCAGGGATCGTAGACCGCCGCCGTCCGGAAGCCCGCCGCCTTGGCGGTGCGGACGGCATAGAGCACGTCTTCAAACACCAGGGCGTCCTCCCTCGCGCACCGGAGGGCGGCCAGGGCCGCCTCGTAAACCGCCGGGCCCTCCCGCTTTCCCTGGCCCGCCTCCCGGCAGGTGACAATGCCCTGGAACCGCTCTATCAGGCCCGTGCGGATCAGCGCGGCCTCCGCCAGGGGGCGGTCTGTGGCGGTTGCCACATACATGGGGACGCCCCTCTCCGCCAGCCGGGCCAGGAAGGCGGACACTCCGGGCTTGGCATGGACCCGGCGGCGGTAGAAGTCCTCGATCTGAGCCCGCAATTCCTCCTCCAGCGCCCCGGGCTTTCCGGGGACGCCCAGGGAGGCACAGCGCGCCGCCAGCTCCGGCAGCTCCAGCCGCCAGCCCTCCGCGTCCTCCGGGGGGCGGAGGTTCCGGCGGAGAAACAGGTCCCTGCCCAGGTTCCGCCACATGCCCATGGAGTCCAGCAGCGTGCCGTCCATGTCGAAGATCGCGTCCT
>ERZ779631.798-NODE-798-length-10390-cov-11.562167_pt1 | contig 10390 bp, 8 predicted proteins | sample MGYA00514193_ERZ779631 | MGnify/ENA primary metagenome ERZ779631 (study PRJEB29562, sample SAMEA4376710) | mouse gut metagenome | isolation source: Cecum | study: EMG produced TPA metagenomics assembly of the A DSS colitis mouse model was used to assess the...
CCGGCTCCTGCGCCGGCTGCGCCGAGACCAGCTATGCCCGTCTCGTCACCCAGCTCTTCGGCGACCGGATGTATATCTCCAACGCCACCGGCTGCTCCTCCATCTGGGGCGGCCCCGCGGCCACCAGCCCCTACTGCACCAACAGCGAGGGCAAGGGTCCCGCGTGGTGCAACTCCCTGTTTGAGGACAACGCCGAGCACGGCCTGGGCATGTTCGTGGGCCAGAAGGCCATCCGCGGCGCTCTGGCTGAGGAGACCAAGCGGCTTATCGCCGTTGAGTGGGCCTATGCTCCTCTGAAGGAAGCCGCTCAGAAGTGGCTGGATACCATGGAGGACGGCGAGGCCAACCAGGCCGCCGCCAAGGAGTACATTGCCCTGCTGGAAGAGAGCCTGATGACCCTGGACGAGAACGAGGCATTCATCTCCAGTCCCAAGGGCGCGGAAGTCTTCGGCGATAAGCGCGACGCCATGCTGGCCCACGTGAAGGAGCTGAAGGCCAAGGGCGAGAAGTACTGTGACTGCGACGCCTGCAAGCTGGCCAAGGCGATCCTTGACAAGAAGGAGTACCTGAACAAGAAGAGCGTGTGGATCTTCGGCGGCGACGGCTGGGCCTACGACATCGGCTACGGCGGACTGGACCACGTCCTGGCCTCCGGCGAGGATGTCAACATCTTTGTCTTCGATACCGAGGTGTACTCCAACACCGGCGGTCAGGCCTCCAAGGCCTCCAACATCGGCCAGGTGGCCCAGTTTGCCGCCGCCGGTAAGGAGATGAAGAAGAAGAGCCTCAGCGAGATCGCCATGCAGTACGGCTACGTGTACGTGGCTCAGGTGGCCATGGGCGCCAACACCGCCCAGACCCTGAAGGCCATTGCCGAGGCCGAGGCCTATCATGGCCCGTCCCTCATCATCGGCTACGCCCCCTGCGAGATGCACTCCATCAAGGGCGGCATGATGAACTGCCAGAAGGAGATGAAGAAGGCCGTCGATTGCGGCTACTGGAACCTGTTCCGCTTCAATCCCGCCCTGGCCGCCGAGGGCAAGAACCCCTTCACACTGGACAGCAAGGCGCCCGCCGGCGGTTATCAGGAGTTCCTGATGAACGAGGCCCGCTACGCCCGTCTGACCCGTGAGTTCCCCGAGCGCGCCGAGGTCCTCTTCGCCCGCAACGAGGAGGCCGCGAAGGAGCGCTACGCCCACCTGATGAAGCTCATCGACCTCTACAAGGCCGACTAATCAGCCTGATTCCCGGCGGCCTCCTCGCGGGGCCCCGCACGGCGGGGCGCGCGTAAGCGCGTGCGAGCATTTTGCCGAAGGCAAAATCTCGGCGCAGGGCGAATTTATTTCGCCCGAGCATTTCAAATCAACAGGGCTCCCATGGGCGGCAGAGCCGCCCATGGGAAGGCCGCGAAGGAGCGCTACGCCCACCTGATGAAGCTCATCGACCTCTACAAGGCCGACTAATTTCCCCATAAGCGCGCCGAGGCCCCCAGGGATTTCCCCTGGGGGCCTCCTTCTGCGCTCCGCAAAAAGCGGGGCGGCCTCCGCCGCCCCGCCATCTCCTCAGAATAGCGCCACCACCGCGCCGTCGTAGGTCTCCTCAATAAAGGCGCGCACCTCGTCGCTCTGGAGCGCCTTCACCAGGGCCTGGATGCCCTCGCTGCTCTCCTTGCCCTCCTTCACCGCCAGCACGTTCACGTAGGCCTCCGCAGCCGCGCCGCCGGCGGCCTCCACGGCGATGGCGTCGGACACCTTCAGCCCCGCGTCGATGGCGTAGTTGCCGTTGATGACCGCCATGTCCACGTCCTTGAGGGTGGTGGGCAGCAGCCGGGCCTCCAGCTCCACGATGTCATAGTTGTGGGGGTTCTCCGCCACATCGCTCTTGGTGGCGGACAGGCCCACGCCCTCCTTGAGCTTGATAAGTCCCTCCTGCTCCAGCAGCAGCAGGGCGCGGGCCTCGTTGGTGCCGTCGTTGGGCACGGCGATCTGGGCCCCGTCGGCCAGTTCCTCCAGGGAGGCGCACTTGCCGGCGTACAGGCCGAAGGGCTCATAGTGGATGCCCGCGGCGCTGACCAGATGGGTGCCGTGCTCCGTGTTGAACTCGTTCATGTAGGTGATGTGCTGGAAGTAGTTGGCGTCCAGGGAGCCGTCCTCCAGGCTGGTGTTGGGGGTGACGTAGTCGTCGTACTCCACGATCTCCAGGGTGTAGCCGTCCTCCGCCAGGATGTCCTGCACCACCTCCAGGATGGCCGCGTGGGGGGCGGGGGTGGCGCCGACCTTGATGATCTTGCCGTCGCTGCTGGGGCCGCCGCAGGCGGTGAGGCCCAGGGCCAGAGCCAGGGACAGGACAAGGGCAGTTACTTTCTTTTTCATGATGATTTCCTCCTCTTGCGTTCGGTTGGATTAATACGCCGGTCCGACTTGACGGACCAGGCGGTACCGATGGATTGAATGATCTGGACCAGGATGACCAGCAGGATGACGGCGGCCCACATGACCGCCTTCTGGTTGCGCCCATAGCCCCGCATCAGGGCCACGGCCCCCAGCCCGCCGCCGCCGATGGCCCCGCTCATGGCTCCGTAGCCCAGGATGGTGATGGAGGCGTTGGCGGCCCCGTTGATGAGGGAGGGGCGGCACTCCGGCAGCATCACCTTGGTGACGATCTGCCAGGGGGAGCAGCCCATGGCCTGGGCGGCCTCGATCACCCCCCGGTCCATCTCCCGCAGGGAGATCTCCACAATCCGGGCCACATAGGGGGCCGCAGCGATGGTCAGGGGGACGATGGTGGCGGTGGTGCCCACGCTGGTGCCGATGATGAGGGTGGACAGGGGCATCACCAGGGCCATGAGGATGAGGAAGGGGACGCTGCGCAGCAGGTTCACCACCCAGTTGAGCCCCCGCATCAGCCCTCCCGGCAGGGGCCGGATGCCCCCCGCCTCCCCGGCCACCAGCAGGATACCCAGCGGCAGGCCGATGGCGTAGGCCAGCAGGGTGGCGGCGGCGGGAGCGTAGACGGTGTTCCAGATCTGGTCCAGCATCTCCGGGAAGTCCAGCAGGTACTCCGCCTGACTGGCGGCCTTGTCCGCCGCAATGCCCCAGGATTCAAAAAGCGCGGTCAATGTCTCAACCATGGTAGTCCGGCACCTCCTCCACCGTAATGTCCCTCTGGGCGCGGATGTAGCCCAGCGCCTTCTCCGCCCCGTCCTCCGGCAGGCCCAGCAGCATGGTGCCGAAGGCCCGCCCGTCGATGTTGCGCGTATCTGCCCCCAGGATGTTGGCCTTCACGCCGCACTCGATGGCCAGCGTGGCGATGAGGGGCTGGTAGGACGTGCCCCCGTTGAAGGCCACCCGCACCACCCGGGCCTGGCCCGCGGCGGCGGAGAGGACCTCCTGGGGTACCCCGTCGGGGTACACCAGCCGCCGGCCGGCCTCGCTTTTTGGGCGGGCGAAGACCTCCTCAACAGCCCCCGTCTCCGCCAGGCGTCCCCGGTCCAGGATGGCCACCCGGGAGCAGATCTCCTCGATGACCTTCATCTCGTGGGTGATGACCACCACCGTGATGCCCAGCCGCCGGTTGATGTCCTGGATGAGGCGCAGGATGTCCCTGGTGGTCTTGGGGTCCAGGGCGCTGGTGGCCTCGTCGCACAGCAGCACCTTGGGGCTGGTGGCCAGCGTGCGGGCGATGGCCACCCGCTGCTTCTGCCCGCCGGAGAGCTGGGAGGGGTAGGCCCCGGCCCGGCTCTCCAGATCCACCACCTTCAGAAGCTCCAACCCCCGCTCCTGGGCCTCCCGCCGGGGGATACCCGCCAGCTCCATGGGGAAGCAGATGTTGTCCAGGGCCGTGCGCTGCATGAGCAGGTTGAAGCTCTGGAAGATCATGCCGATGGATTTCCGCGCCTCCCGCAGCTGCTTTTCGCTCAGGGCGGTCATGCTCCGGCCGTCCACGATGACCTCCCCGTCCGTGGGCCGCTCCAGCAGGTTGATGCACCGCACCAGGGTGCTCTTGCCCGCGCCGCTCAGGCCGATGACCCCGAAGATCTCCCCGGCCCCCACGTCGATGCTCACATCCTCCAGGGCGTGGACCTGGCCGTCCCCCTCGCCGAAGCGCTTGGTCAGATGCCTGAGCTGTATAATGGGTTCGCCCATACTCTCTCTCCCTTCCATAAAACCGCAAAAAAGCCGTCCTTGATGCACACATCAAGGACGGCGAAAACACCGTGGTACCACCTTGGTTCGCTCCCCCTCGCGGCGGAAGCCTCAGCGGGTACTGACATACCCTGGCGCTGTAACGGGCGCTCCCGTCGCGGCCTGGTCCCGCGGCGGCGACATACATCGCTGCGCGAGAGGTCGGTGCGCGGCTCCGAGACCATGTTCGGCGGCGTCCTCCGCACCCGTTTCCACCCTCCGGGCTCTCTGTGGCGTACCTCACCGCGTACTCTTCTCTTCACTGCCTTTGCATGTGGTTGAATTGTGCTTAGTGTACGCCAAAAATCTGCCGCCGTCAACCGGTAAATTTGCCGTAAATCCGCCCGCTTCTTCCGGTGAATTTGGTGCAAAAGCCCACAAAATCCGCCGCCGCCCCGGTTTTTCTTCCTTCCGGAGCCCTCACCGCCGTCCCATGGCCTCCGCCAGGCGCAGCACGTCCTCCAGGGTCCGCCGGTAGTTCTCCCCGGCCCTGTCCGCGCACCGGGGGAAGCCCACGCCCTCCCGGTCCGTGACGAACAGGGCTGTCACCCCCAGCTCGTAGAGGGCGGCGGCCTCCGGGGCGGCGCTCCCGGCGATCACCGCCAGGGGGACGCCCCTGGGGCCGGCCCGCCGGGCCACGCCGGAGACCACCTTGCCCCGTGCGCTCTGGCCGTCGGCCCGGCCCTCCCCGGTGACGACCAGGTCCGCCCCCTCCAGCAGCCGGTCGAAGTCCACCATATCCAGCACCGCCTCGATGCCGGGCCGCAGCCGGGCCCCCAGCAGGGCCGCGCATCCCGCCCCCATGCCGCCGGCGGCGCCGCCCCCCGGCATCCGGCCCGCGTCGGAGCCCAGCTCCCGGCGGAGAATCTCGTCAAAGCGCCGCAGCCGGCGGTCCAGCCGCTCCACCATGGCGGGGTCCGCCCCCTTCTGGGGGGCGAAGACCCGGGCCGCGCCGCCGGGCCCCCAGAGGGGACTGTCCACGTCGCACATGGCGGTGACCGTCACCCCCTCCAGCAGCCGCCGGCAGGCCGTCAGATCGATCCGGCAGATCTGGTCCAGATCTGCCCCCACGGGGACGAACGTACTGCCGTCCGCCCGGTAGAAGGCGGCCCCCAGGGCGGCGGCGCAGCCGCAGCCCCCGTCGTTGGTGCAGCTGCCCCCCAGGCCCAGCAGCACCTCCCGGCAGCCCCCCTCCACCGCGTGGCGGATGAGCTGGCCCACGCCGAAGGTGGTGGTCCGCTCCGGGTTCAGCCGCTCCCCGGCCAGGGGCAAACCGGCGGCGGCGGCCATCTCGATCACCGCCCGGTCCCCCGCACGGCAGTAGGCCGCCCGGACCGGCTCCCCCCAGGGGCCGGTGGCCTCGCACACCACCCGCCGTCCCTCCAGGGCCTGGAGGAAGCAGTCCACCGTCCCCTCCCCGCCGTCGGCCACGGGGATGCACACCAGCTCGCAGGCCGGGCACGCCCGCCCCGCCGCCTCCCTGGCGATGGCGCAGATCTCCAGGCTGGACAGGGTCCCCTTGAAGGAGTCGGAGACCACAATACATTTGTTCATCTACCCGTTCACCACGTTGACGGGCGCGCCCGCCAGATAGGCCCTGACGTTTTCTGCGGTGCAGTCCATGATCCGCTGGCGGCTCTCCCTGGGCGCCCAGGAGATGTGGGGGGTGATGATGCAGTTTTTGGCCTTGAGCAGGGGGTTGTCCTCCCGGATGGGCTCGGTAGCCGTCACGTCCAGCCCTGCGGCGGCCATTTTCCCGCTGTTGAGGGCGTCGGCCACGTCCTGCTCGTTGATGAGCTGGCCCCTGGCGTTGTTGATGAGGATCACGCCGTCCTTCATTTTCCCGATGGTCTCCCGGTTGATGAATCCCGCGTTCTTCTCCGTCAGGTTGCAGTGGAGGGTGACGACGTCGGACCGGGCCAGCAGGGTGTCCAAGTCCACATACGCCGCGATCTCCCGCCCGGCCTGGCAGGGGTGGAGGTCGCAGGCCAGCACCCGCATGCCCAGGGCCCTGGCCACCCGGCCCTCGGCCCGGCCGATGCGGCCGAAGCCGATGACGCCCATGGTCTTCCCCTCCAGCTCGATAAGGGGGTAGTCCCAATAGCACCAGTCCGCGCACGCCGCCCACCGGCCGGCGTGGACGGAGGCGTCGTGGTGGCCGATGTGGTGGCAGATCTCCAGCAGCAGGGCGATGGAGAACTGGCTGACGGAGGCGGTGCCGTAGGCGGGGACGTTGGAGACGGGGATGCCCCGCTCCCCGGCGTAGGCCGCGTCCACCACGTTGTAGCCGGTGGCCAGCAGCGCGATGAACCGCATGCCGGGGCATGCGTCTATGACGCGCCGGGAGATGGGGGTCTTGTTGGTAACGACCACCTCTGCCTCCCCGATGCGCCCGATGGTCTCCGCCTCCCCGCCGCCGCCGGCGCGGTCGTAGACCGTCAGCTCCCCCAGCGCCTCCAGCGCCCCCCAGCTCAGATCGCCTGGGTTCTCGGCGTACCCGTCCAACACGACAATTTTCATAGGACATATCCCCCTTTTTCGTAGTGGCCGCCCGAAGCGGCTCTTCTCTTTTGCATTGTACCATAAGCGGGGATAAGATGGAAGCGTCCCGCCCAAAATAGCCGGGACGGCGGACATCCTTTTTCTCGAGAGAAAAAGGATCAAAAAGAGCTTTGCTTCGGGACTGAAGTCACTGCGCGTCCCGGATTTCCGCCCGGTGACGGGGATAGGCCGTCTCACAAAATTTTTCGCCGGATGCACGCCGGCGTACAACTTCCCCCGTTTCCGCCCTACAGTTTGTAGGGAGCACCACCACCGCGGTAACCAAGTCCGGAAGTAAGTGCGACCAGGCCCAGGTACCGGGCCGCGTGCGGCGGGGTCAAGAAGACCGCACAGAGCGCACCTTGACAACTGCATCGTGCATATAGTCGACACACTTGAAAATCGGTAAAGTTCGGGGTGCAAAATGGTACGGGGCGGCGTTGTCGTCTTTGGCGGGCGTCAGCCCGCCTGCATCCTCCGCCTTGCCCCGCGCCATTTTTCCTCCCCTCCTTTTTACCGCTTCTCAAGTGTGTCGACTATACAGGCGAAAAATCCCCCCGCCACCGGCGCAAGACCACCAAAAGAGCGCCTTGTGAAGACAAATGTTTTGTGCACGCACACAAAACTTTGTTTCCCGGCGAAAAAACCGTTGACGGGGGCGAAAGGATTGTGTTACGATTTAACCCATAAAAGTCCCGGCCGGGCAGTCCCTTTGGACCGCCGCCCGGTTTGGTATCAAGTTTGGAGGTATACAGGATGCGAATTCAAAACGCCTATCTGAGCGGCCTGATGGAGCGGGTCGTCGCCCGCAACCCGGCGGAGCCGGAGTTCCACCAGGCGGTGGGGGAGGTTCTCTCCTCCCTGGTCCCCGTGGTGGAGGCCAGGCCGGCGTATATCACCGAGGGCGTCATGGACTGCCTGGTGGAGCCGGAGCGGATCATCAAGTTCCGCGTGCCCTGGGAGGACGAGCAGGGGCATATCCACGTCAACCGCGGCTTCCGGGTGCAGTTCAACTCCGCCATCGGCCCCTACAAGGGGGGGCTGCGGTTTCACCCCAGTGTCTACGAGGGCATCATCAAGTTTTTGGGCTTTGAGCAGATCTTCAAAAACAGCCTCACCGGCCTGCCCATCGGCGGCGGCAAGGGGGGCAGCGACTTTGACCCCAAGGGCAAGACGGACCTGGAGGTCATGCGCTTCTGCCAGAGCTTTATGACGGAGCTGTTCAAGTATATCGGCCCGGACACCGACGTGCCCGCCGGGGACATCGGCGTGGGCGGCCGGGAGATCGGCTACCTCTTCGGCCAGTACAAGCGCCTGCGCAACGAGTTCACCGGCGTGCTCACCGGCAAGGGCCTGACCTACGGCGGCTCCCTGGCCCGGAAGGAGGCCACCGGCTACGGCCTGTGCTACTTGGCCGACAATCTGCTGAAGGATCACGGCAAGAGCTTCGAGGGCTCCACGGTGGTGGTGTCCGGCTCCGGCAACGTGGCCATCTACGCCTGCGACAAGGCCACCCAGCTGGGCGGCAAGGTGGTGGCCATGTCCGACTCCAACGGCTATGTCTACGACAAGGACGGCATTGACCTGCCCCTGATCCAGCAGATCAAGGAGATCGAGCGGGGCCGCATCAAGGAGTATGCCCAGCGCAAGGCCGGGGCGGAGTACCACGAGGGCTGTGTCAACATCTGGAACGTCCCCTGCGACATCGCCCTGCCCTGCGCCACCCAGAACGAGCTGCCCCTGGAGGGCGCGAAGACCCTGATGAAGAACGGCTGCTTCGCCGTGGTGGAGGGTTCCAACATGCCCTCTACCCCCGACGCCATGGACGCGCTCCAGGAGGCCGGCGTGCTCTTCGCCCCCTCCAAGGCGGCCAACGCCGGTGGTGTGGCAGTGTCCGCCCTGGAGATGAGCCAGAACTCCATGCGCTTCTCCTGGACATTCCAGGAGGTGGACGACCGCCTGAAGACCATCATGACCGACCTGTACCACAACGCCGCTCAGGCCGCCGAGCGGTTCGGGATGGCGGGCAACCTGGTGGCCGGCGCCAACATCGCGGGCTTCCTGAAGGTGGCCGACTCCATGCTGGCCTACGGCCTGGTGTAAGGAGGGTTCTTTATGAATAACTACGCAGCCCGCGTATTGGAGCGGCTCCGCCGGAAATATCCCAACGAGCTGGAATACCTCCAGTCTGTCCAGACCTGGCTGGAGATGATCGACCCCGCCCTGGACGACCCCCGCTATGAGAAGCTGGACCTGCTCACCCGCATGGTGGAGCCCGAGCGGATGGTCACCTTCCTGGTGCCCTGGGTGGACGACCAGGGGAACGCCCACACCAACCACGGCTACCGGGTGCAGTTCAACAGCGCCATCGGCCCCTACAAGGGCGGCCTGCGCTTCCACCCCTCGGTGAACGAGAGCGTGGTCAAATTCCTGGGCTTTGAGCAGACCTACAAAAACGCCCTCACCGGCCTGCCCATCGGCGGGGCCTCCGGCGGAGCCGACTTCGATCCCCGCGGCCGGTCTGACCGGGAGATCATGCGCTTCTGCCAGTCCTTTATGAACGCCCTGTACCGCTACATCGGCGCGGACACCGATATCCCCGCCGGCGACATCGGCGTGGGGGCCAAGGAGATCGGCTACCTCTACGGCCAGTACAAGCGCCTGCTGGGCAAGGCGGAGAGCTCCGCCCTCACCGGCAAGGGCCTGACCTACGGCGGCAGCAAGGTCCGGCTGGAGGCCGCCGGTTCGGGCACCGTCTACTTCCTGGCCCGGATGGTGGAGAGCAAGGGGGACACCCTGGAGGGGAAGACCATCGCGGTGTCCGGCTTCGGCAACATGTCCTGGGGCGTGTGCCGCAAGGCGGCGGAGCTGGGGGCGAAGGTGGTCACCCTGTCCGGTCCCGACGGCTATATCTGGGACCCCGACGGCATTACCACCCAGGAGAAGCTGGACTTCCTCCTGGAGATGCGCGCCAACGGCTCCGACCGGGTGTCCGCCTACGCGCGGGAGTTCGGGGTGGAGTTTTTCCCCGGGAAAAAGCCCTGGGAGGTGCAGACGGACATCGTCATCCCCTGCGCCACCCAGAACGAGCTGGACGTGGAGGACGCCATCTGCATCCTGGCCAACGACGTGCGCTACTGCGTGGAGGGGGCCAACATGCCGGCCACCGCCGGGGCCATGAAGCTGCTGCGCCTCAGCCCCAAGATCCTCACGGCGGGAGCGAAAGCCTCCGGTTCCGGCGGCGTGGCGGTGTCCGCCCTGGAGATGGCCCAGAACTCCATCCGCTACAACTGGAAGCGCTCCGAGGTGGACGCCCGCCTGCGGGAGATCATGAGTTCGATCTACGACGCTTCTGCGGCCGCCGCCGAGGAATACGGCCTGGGCTACGACCTGATCGCCGGCAACGATATTGCGGCATTCAAGAAGATTTCCGAGGCTATGATCGCCCAGGGGCTGTAAACCGCAGCGCCGCCGGCCCGACGGCGTACAAGACCGGCAGCAGCGGCTGCTTCAAGCTCCGGGACCTGGGCAAGGCCCTGAACTTCTGCGCAGGCTGGAGCGCGGACCGGGGGATGTATATCGCAACGGATCAGCCCTGCTCCGCATAACAGACAAGCGGCTCCCAACCGGGAGCCGCTTTCGTTGCTTTTTCCCAAAAAATCCAG
>ERZ779631.803-NODE-803-length-10348-cov-8.108520_pt1 | contig 10348 bp, 10 predicted proteins | sample MGYA00514193_ERZ779631 | MGnify/ENA primary metagenome ERZ779631 (study PRJEB29562, sample SAMEA4376710) | mouse gut metagenome | isolation source: Cecum | study: EMG produced TPA metagenomics assembly of the A DSS colitis mouse model was used to assess the...
ATTTCTTTGCTCTGCGATATCCGATGATAAATGCTTTCTCAATCAGATATTTGATACCAGTTTGTGTAGTTATTATTCTTTCCTCTGAACCATCCTTGTATTTCACGATATATGCCATGCTTTATACCTCCATTCCTCTGAAATCGTAGATGTAACCTGCGAATATTTCCTTAAGTTTCTTTGTCTTCTCACTATCCTTACCCCAGTATTCAAGCAGTTCATTCATCCAAGCCCTCAGCATCTTACCCTTATTATTCTCGCGATGCCATTCATCTGCATATCCATCTTTTGGAGAATCCATCAGTAGGTTTCTACTGTAACACATTAAATTATGTGTTGCCATATCTATGCTATCAGCCATAAATATAATCTTCTTCATAATCTTCTCTGTACTAAGTGCCCAGTAATCTCCGCTTTCATTACCAATTGCCTTTGTTGCCAGTGTTATTACATAACATTGGCTATAGTGCAATTCCACATCAAAATACTCGAATACGTCATGTTCATCTGCATTTGTCTGCACCAATACTACCTCAAATCCTCTACCGCAATCAAGTCTGTAAATCTCCTGTTTCATGTTATATCTCCTTTATTATAATCTGGTCATCTGACCGATTGGCTGTGATGGGATTTGCACCCATCTGTGCTATCTGCACTCTATTCAGCCGTCCCATTCTCAATGGGCAAATCTCCATCGCATTCCGTGCCTGTCCAGTGTGGGCAATCCTCACATCTGTCGTATATGCATTCCAGTTCCTGCAATTCTCTGTATTCCATATCTCATCCTCCTATCTATCGGCTTGTCCGCCGTTCTGATTCCATTATACCACATCGATGCCCACCCTGTCAATCCATATTCCCTCTATTATGTCGAGAATATTGAGTCGATGTTTCTGTTAGTACTCTTTCTATTTTCGTTTCAGCAGATGCCCTGCTCCTACGAATTCCGTATTCCTCATATCCTACTTGTCAAGGTGCGTGTACCCGTGTCGGCATTTGATTTGCGATACTTGAGTCCTTTATGTCTGTATTCCTATGATGTCTGATTCCTTGTATTTGCAGACCGTGCCGAATGAGCCGACTGTAGCTACTCCTCCCTGTCGATAGATTTATGTCATATGATACCCATATCCTCCTCTCATTATAATTACCCATATCGGGTGAATGGCGGCGAGAGGAATCGAACCTCTCATATACTCCAGTCCGCCAGATACCTGCCGCACTATGCGGTCTTGGTATCCTCTGCCTTAGGCTCCTCTATGCCAGCCAAATCCATCTCATGAGATACCTGCTCTGTCCATTGTGCGATGGTGGTCTTTGGCTTGCATATCTGTCCGCTCTTCATTTCCATCTGGAATGGCATCTCCATGTCTGTGCCGTAGATGTGTATCTGTATTGTAAGTTCGATATCTGCCACGCACCATGCTCCATCCTTGGAGTATCTGCCGTCTTCCACGTAGGAGAGTGTGCTGTCCTTGGGTGTGACTGCCGCTAAATCTATGCTCACGATCTCCATGTCATGTCTGCATTTGTCTGCCAGTTCATTCAGCCGCTCCTCTACCAGTGTGATTGCATCTTCACCCACCTGCTCATCTGTCATGTAGCGGTTATATTTACGTGCCCATGCCTGTGTCTGCTGTTCGGGATTCCAGTCGATGCCATATTCTGTGCTGTGCTCTGTACACCACTGGCGGAATGCTTCCCTCTGTGCTGTGCTGTTGGCTGTGGTATCTGCCTGCCACGATGTTTCACGTGAAACCACCTTTGCCAGTACCTTGTGTGTACGGTAGAATGTGGCTACGTATCCCTGATCCTGTGCCTGTACTGTTACCCTGTTTGCTCTCTGCATTGTCATGTGTGCTCCTCTCTGCCCTTACCTGTGGGCTATGGTGTTGGTCACCACCCTAATTGTGGTGGGCGGCTCCGGCATCCCTGCCATTATCGCCTGTCCCTCTCTATACATCTATTATAACACACAGAGGGGTGCCTTGTCAAGGGGTAGAAGACATGACTTGGGACTAATTATCCTTATATATAGTATATATTACATATGAGTCATAATATACCTCATATCATATCCAAACTTCTCACAGACACAGGTATATAATATATTATATCACGCATGAAGAATAAATACTATAATTACAATATATAATGGGTAATACAAGACCTACGATTCATGACAGTGAATACAAGGTCTAACCATATTAATAAAATATCGGGCACAGAAAGGAGTGATTATTCTTGGCTGACCAAAATTATGGTATGTATCAGCTTGGATGTGAAGCAAGTCCTCACAGGCAACAGATAGATGCTTGGATTAATGAGGGTAAGACTAATAAATGGATATCTGAACAACTTAGGGATTTGGGTGGATATATATCTCCAACATCAATCGCCAAATATAAGAAGCATCGTGATGAGATAATAATGAAAGAACTAGAAGAAACACCAGAATTTCAGGCAAAACAGATGATGGTCACAGAACAATTCAATCAATCAGTAGCAAAAATTCAGAAAGTAGACCTAATCGGCAGACTATCTGAACTGATTGAGGATTCGGCAGAAATGCTTGAGGATGCTAAAATGCGTGGCATCCAAATTAATAGTGTAAAAGATATGCGCATGGTACAGCAGACCATGTTGGATGCTATTACTGCATATGGTGAAACTATGTTGAATGCACAAAAATTTGCAGAGATACAGAATGATCCATCATTATTGCAAAATAGAAATACAACAATCAACATTAATATCAAAGATACACTTGCTGATATTTTGAAAGGGGCGATGAATGATGGAGACAATGGATTCAGCATTATTGATAAGCTTAGATCAGGCATTAACCAGTCTAACGGAGAATGATATAAGAGAGATACTTGCTGCCGTAGATCCTGTATCATGGATTGAAAGCAGACGTATGCTTAAAGGTAAACCATTCTCATTTAAAGATAGAGAATATCTGCTACAGCCATATCGTGACGAATATCCTGCATTATTCTTTATGAAAGGCAGACAGGTAGAAATGTCAGAGTTTTCTATGAACTGGCTGTTGCATAAACTGGATGCTCATCCATATACTACTGGCATGCATGCATTCCCTCGGCAAGCACAGGCACAGAAATTTACCAAACAGAGATTGAATGATGCGATTACTAGTAGTGGATATATAAATACTTGGTACGATATGCATAACTCAGAACAACTTATGCGTAAATTTATCAAAGATAAAGATAAAAATGGATTGCAACCATATAATTTCTATATCTTGGGTGGAACATGGGAATCCCGTAAAGATACTGTCGGTGATGCCGCACGTGGTGTAACATTAGACTTCGTAGTATATGATGAACGACAAGACCACCCTGATGATGTAGAAACTGTTATCGGTGAGGGTGCATCACATAGTGAATACAAACAGACACTTACTCTCGGCACTCCAAAATTACCAGGAATACAGTTTGACCAACAATGGGAAGCATCAGACAAGCAATATTGGCATGTAACATGTGAACATTGTGGGTATACTGCACCAATCACTATGGACAATATAATGGATAGTGGGCAGTTTGATAATGAACCAGACTGGTATTATGGATGCCCACATTGTGGCAAGCCAATTAACCGTAATAATGGTAAATGGTTAGCTACCCATCCACAACATAAACCAGAATTTAGAGGTTACCATATTAATCAGTTGATGGTATGTTGGCTGACAGCAGAAGAAATAATGAGGAAAAAGAATAGTACAGCTTACAGCCGTAGGAGATTTCACAATGAGGTACTGGGCGAATCATATGGCGGCGATGATATACCCATCACAATTGCTATGATGGAAGAATGTGCCAAGAATGAGTTTAAACTTGGACAACTCGGCGATAAAGAGAAAATATTCTGCGGCATTGACTGGGGTGCAAAATCATATCTATGGATACATAATAAGCACCATCGGCTAATAGACCTTGCAATAGCTGATAATTCTGACCCACGTGAACATCCAAAGATATTTGCTCGCCAAATTGCCAAATATAAAAAGTATGTAAAAAAAGTAGTTTGCGATGCTGGACCTGATATCACTAGATTCTATGCACTACGTGATGAATTAAAAGCATTGAATGTGACAAATCAGGTATATGCATGCTATTATGCGACACCACCAGCCAAAACAGATGTACAATTTGACGATAAGAAAATGATTGTAACTATTGGTAGATCAGAAGCTATTGACTGTGTAATAGATGAGATATCAGATACCAAACTAATATTACCTGGCTATGATTTACAAAATGAAAAGGTAGATATGGCAATAGAGCACTTTACGAATATTGCGGCAGAACATGTTGAAACTAAAAACGGGAATACATACATTATGTATGTTAATACTGGTCCAGACCATTTTCTGCATGCAAAAGTCTATGCTGATATTGCAAGTGGTGGTGCAGAACAGGCTCCAGTTGGAGGAGTAGCCGCACCTACTGTAAATCCAAGAACAAGAAAGACACCATCAGGCATATATGTTCCGGCAAGGAAAAATGAACATTTTGCATATACAAGTGGTGCAAGAAATCGTACAAGTAATAGAAGAACTAGGAGGAGATAATGATGTCTGAGAGTAAGAATCTTTCACAGATGCCAACAAGGAAACCAGATGGTATCCATGTAATGCTTGGCGGCAAGGAGATTGTGGCAACATTAGGACTTGACAATAAACTGCATTATGATCATGAGAAGATCAAGGAAATGATCGCAGGACAGTCCGGTAAGACAACTGGCAAATTTAATACAACAGCACAGGTTGTCTATAGATATGATACATCACGCAAGACGCATCACGATAATATGTGGTCACTATGGAAAGCAAATCCATTAATGCAGAATCGTATCATACAGCTTAATGCCCTTGTATTTGGCAGAGGGCTGAAATGGACATATGATGATAAGGTTAAGAACATCATTGATAGATTCTGGCGTGTAAATAGACTGCGCAGTAAATTGGATTCATTAGGTGTTGATGCACAGCTGTATGGCGAAGTATTCATCGGGTTATACCCGCAGGATACAGGTGATGTATTAGTATCATTCTATGAATCCAGACAGGTAGATATAGATTTTGATCCTGCTGATGTAAATAAGGTGAATAGATATATCATCACATATAAGGATGAGGAATCTGGCAATGATGAGCAGTTTGATATGATGCCCATTGAGACATATCTCAATGAGATTGAGTTCTCTAATGGTATTAATGCAGGTGTAATACAAAAAGTAAGAAAGGCACTTGGACTGAAAGGTGCCGCCAAGGTACAGGGTAAAGGTATTATGTGCCATATCAAATTCAATAATTCTACCGGCGAGATTTATGGTACATCTGATTTCTATCAGGTATCTGATCTCGTACAAGATTATATGGATTTTGTAGGTGATAGGCTTACAATTCATCAGTTGTATGGTAGTCCTGCGTATGATATTACAATTGAAACTGATGACCCACAGGTAATTGAGGATAGAATAAATGAGTTGGCAGGGTTTGCTATTGGTAGTAACCCTGTACATAATGCACAGGAAACATGGAAGCCATTAGATTTTGAGAACGGAGCATTACCACCAACGGCAGATGATAAAATTCTTCGTGGGTTAATTAGTGCAGGCATGTCATTCCCTGAATTTATGTTATTCAACCAATCAGAATCTGGCGGTGATGAAAATACATTCTCAATTACTCATCTTGCAATGAATAGGCAGGATGCATTCAAAGATGCATTTACTGATATTCATAAGGTTGTACTTGCCTGTGCTGGTGGCGATATTTCAGATGTTAATAGTGATCAGCTTATATTCCCTGAAATTGATACCATGAGTGAGAAGACTAAAGCTGAAACATATGTACTTAAGGTAGGAGCAAATCTCTGCTCAAGACGAACAGCCAGTATGAATATGGGACATAATTGGGAGATAGAGCGGCAACAGATAATCGAGGAATCAGAAATGTTTACTCAATTAATGGATAATTCTGATTTTGCCGGAGCATTGGGTGGAAGATTTACAAGTAGAGAGAATAATGCGGCTAGTGGTGACGATGATGCCGATGATGGAACTAGAGATAGGCAAAGAAGAAATAATGCAACAAGAGTCAATACAACAAAGGTAATAAACTCTGAAAATAAAAGAGATTAATAGAAAACCTCAGCACAAATCAGAAGAAATCGATAAATAAGAAAACCTGTAATATCTGTTTTTCTTTTCGAAAATCTTCAGAGATTGTGTAGCATCGTGATAAGCCGTTAATAAGTTTCGGTATCGCGTAACTTAGATTGATTGGAGAGATGATATGGCAGAACGAAATAGAGTTATAGATTATATCATCGAACAGGCTGACAGATATGATATTAAAAATCTTCAGTTTGAAGATGATTTAAAATTTCAGCTTAAAAGGCTTACTGACAGATATAATACTATGGCTATTAATAAGGTAATTTATAATATCGAATCAGTGTACTCGCTGACAAAGCTGATAAATAGTATTGAAAAAGTCATAAAGGAATATGTTTCTCAATGTGAGAAAATAATGCTTGATAAGTTTACTGAATACTATAAGATTGCTTATGATAATACTGGTGATCTTATTGATTTGGGAAATGAGATACAGGCAAAATTTAATCAAGGAGTGTCTGAACAGAAAGCTAATCGTGAGTATGATGAGGATACTATACAGTATATACAAGAGCATGCATTCGAATTGCTGAAAGGTCATTCATATCAAAAGATAGAGAAACTGCGTGCTGAATTGGGTAATCTATTTTTGCAGGGCAGGGCTAATAAGGCTAATGTACGTGATCTTGTACAAAAGATACTTGAAGTAAATAAGAGTAAAGCAGAGGAGATAGCACAGACAGAACTTAGTCGTGCATATAATTTTGGTACATTAAAGAGATTACATGATTATCAGAACATGACTGGGCAGAGAGTAAGAAAATATTGGCATGGGTTCAAATATTCTGATAGAACATGTGAATATTGTAGACCAAGGATAGGGCAGGTATATGATCTCGACGATTATTCAGAGGAATTACCTGCGCATGTAAGATGCAGATGTGTATGGATACCGATATTAGATGGATGGGATAAACCATTTAATCCCAAGAAAATGTTATCAAGAGCCAATATTCTTAATACTGCATATAATAAGGATATGATGTACACAAGAATTAATAACCGTCTTGGTATCAATTATGCAGAATATATGAGTGAAGAATCAATGTCAGATTATCTTGTCGGCGAGAGGTCACAGAAAATACAGGATGAACTGAATAATGCTCGCAATCAGTATATAAAGGATAAATCAGATTCATTCAATATTGCAAGAGATAATTCAAGATCACATATGTCTAATGAGTTTAATCAGCAGATGGATTTTTGGAAGAGAACTGTAGCAGGAGCGATGGCTGATAATAATGTTGATTTATTAAATAGATCATATGATAGCATACAGGGATTAATGGTAATGCCATGGTCTGCTGAACAGATTAGTAAATGGAATGACCTTTTGGCAGTAATAAAGAATTATAGATAATATCAATATTTCTGTATGCCGTTATGTTTCTACGATTTGCAATGTAAATAATAGAGAGGTGGTGAATTAAGTTGGCTATAACACCCAAAGACATTACCAAGGAAAATATATCGATCTTAATGTCAGCTAGGACTAAGCAGAGAGTATGTGAAATGTCCGGAGATACACAGCTGATAAATGTTCCTATTAATCCTCGTATCGATATCGCGGCAATAACTGCGGATGATCCTGATCCTAAGTTCGTAAATGTCGAAGTAATTCGTGCAGGAGTATCTGGGAACGGGAGACGGTATAATAATGGTGTTGTCAATGAGATAGGCGACTTAGTTCCTGGGTGTCAGGGATTCTTTGGGCACCCCGATCCCGCCAAATATGGATTCGAATTCAGAGAGCCACAGTGCATCTATGTAGGATCTGTAGTTGAGAATATGGCTGATGGGTTGGCAAGATGTATTGCTAAGGCATACCTGTTCAAAACATCGCCATTGAGGGAGTGGGTTCCCAAGAGTATTGCCGCAGGCAATCCAATGACAGTTTCAATCAATGGTTCTGCAGATATCATGAGAAGTGGTGACCTGTTTGATGTTATACATTTTACAGAGTTGCAGTCTATTGACTGGGCAAACCCTGGAACAGAGGGCATGGAAACCTCAAAGGCAATGTCAGTAGTAAATGAAATGAATCAAAATAAAGGAGGAAATGAGAACATGGCTGAACAGACCGCACAGGACATTATGAAAAACATGACCGTGGCAGAGTTCAAGGCGTACAATCCCACCGGATATGATGGGCTGCTGAAGGGGTTGACGGTGCAGGAATTGCAGGCGGTAAACCCGACGCTGGTAAATACGATCATCGAGAACAATAAGGTAACGGAGATGCAGTTTACCATCGGCGGCAAGCAGGAGACTGTTAAGGTGACAGAGATTCAGAGCAAGTTCGATGCATATGAGCAGAAAGTTACAGAACTGCAGAATGCAAAGGTTCAGGCTGAACTGGATACTTACAAACTGCAGAAAGTGACGGAAATGGTGGACGAAGCCCATGTGGAAACGTTCATGAAGAGGGTTTCCGGCAGTACTAAGGAAGAGATTGACAAGTCTATCGAAGCAGAGATCGCATTTGTCCGTGAAATGGGCGGCATGAACAATATCCCGGCTCCCAGATCCCGTCAGCAGGGTGGGCAGAATATGGAGCAGGCAATGCTGAGCCTTTTCGGTGTAAAGACCGATAAGAAATAATATCAAGGTAGGAAGGAGGATTTAAACATGGCACAGGTAAAGGAAAAAGATCATTTCGTCAACGACTACTTCGTCAGTGAGGGTAATAAGATCGGTGCACTTCCTGCCGAATTCGGTGAGGATCTGGAGTTAAACCAGAAACAGCTTAAGGCTGGTGCTGATATTCTCAAGGGACAGGTGGTTGAGGTTACTGGTGATGCTGAACTCTCGCCTACAACTGCGGCTTCTGCAAAAGTTCTCGGTGTGGCGATGTTTGATGCAAAAGCAGGAGATCCTGTTGCGGTTGAATGTGAGGGGCTTTTCAAGATGAAAGCGTCTGCCACAATTACCGCAGGCAGTAAGGTAACGTCTGCCGCAGATGGTGCAGTTGCAACTGGTACCACCGATACAGTAGGGCTTGCGATCACAGATGCGGCAAAAGACGAATATGTTTTCGTCAAGTTCAGCGTCTAAATATGAGTAAAGGAGGATAAGATAAATGGCTGAGAAATTTGGAAATGTAAGAATTTCTGAGTTGCAGGGTAGAGCCGATTTCGGTCACCTTATGGCATATGGGCTGAACCCGTTACTGCTTGAGGGTGCTAATGAGGAACCCTCGCAGTTTGAAGAAATTTTCACGAGATTTGAACTGACAAGAAACAACGTTCCGTTCCCGACATATAAGGGGCTTGTAGTTGGTAAGATCGAAGAGGGGCAGGAGATCCCGTTCATCAGTCTTGGTACTGGTTTGCAGACGGTTTCTGCAGAAGACTATGGCGTACGGTGCGGTTTCACCCATCAGATGATCAGGGATGATCAGGTGGATGTAATGCGGTATACTACGATTGAGTTGGGCAAGGCTCATACTCGTACGAAGAACCGTGTGGCATTCAAAGCACTGGAAGCTGGTGCTGGCAATTCTGCGGCGGCGACAACGGCAGGGAAACTGCAGATCGTTGACATTCGCAATGCTAAGAGAACTGCGGCGAAGTTCAAGGAAGAGGGTACGAACATCCTCAGACCTGTACATTTCACACATGTAGTGATAAATCCCGACCAGCAGGATGATCTTGTTCCGGCAACACTGGACAAGGTTCCGCCCGGAATCGTCCTTGATCCCAATACTGGTGATGTTAAGGGTATCGCAGGTCTGTCCGTGATTAATACAGCATGGGTAACCCCTGGCGTAGTACTTCTGGTAAGGGCGAAAGACAAATTGCTTTACTGCGTACGTGAGGAGTTGAAGCTTGATCGCACAGAGGTATTCGCAACTGCGGCAGAAGAGGTACGTACTATCGAAGCCTACACGTTTGCGGTGCTTTATGGCGACAATGTATATAAGATCACAGGATGTGCTCCTGAGGATGGCGGCACTACAGAGTCGTAATAATATGAGGTCACCAGCAATGACTGTTTACACAATGGTGGGCGGATGTGCTTAATTAGCCGTCTGCCCATTATTAATATAAGAAAGGAGATATGGTCATGGCAAAGAAGTCTATTGAGGAAATGATGAAGAAAATTCCGGAACAGCCCAAGGCAGAGGAGAAAAAGGTTG
>ERZ779631.807-NODE-807-length-10339-cov-8.216647_pt1 | contig 10339 bp, 9 predicted proteins | sample MGYA00514193_ERZ779631 | MGnify/ENA primary metagenome ERZ779631 (study PRJEB29562, sample SAMEA4376710) | mouse gut metagenome | isolation source: Cecum | study: EMG produced TPA metagenomics assembly of the A DSS colitis mouse model was used to assess the...
GAATACGGCTGGACCGGCCCTGTGTACTCCATCCTCTACAACGGCAGCTATATGGGGGCGGAGATCGTGCTCACCGGCTTGGTAGCTTGGATTTTGTATTCTACACCCCTCAAACGGTACTTTGATGGGGAAGATTTGAAATAAGGACTGATTCATGTGGGCAAATTCGACGGCGTGCTTTTCTTCGCGGACTACGACGACACCTTATATAACAGCAGCCACACCGTCTCCCCCGAGAACCGGGCGGCCATCCGCTACTTTATGGAGCGGGGCGGGCGGTTCTCCGTGGCCACCGGCCGGGCCCACCGCACCTTCACCCCCCAGATTGAAAAGGAGGATATCCCCCTCAACGCCCCTGTGGTGCTGTCCAACGGCGCGGCCATCTACGACTACGCCGAGGACCGCTACCTGGCGGACACCCGCCTGGATGGGGACGCCCCGGCCTGGCTGGCCCAGCTGTGCCGGGAGTTCCCCGACCTGGGCTTTGAGGCGTACCACGGCGAGGATATCTACGTCCACAATCCCAACGCCGTGACCCGGGAGCACCTGTCCCGGGTGGGGGGCGCGCAGATCCTCGCCCCCATCGGCGAGATGCCCACCCCCTGGAGCAAGGTGATCCTCCAGCAGGACGAGCCCTATCTCCGCCGGGTGCAGGCCCGCCTCCTCTCCCTCTGGGGGGACCGGTGCGAGGCCATCTTCTCCAACCGCTATCTGCTGGAGATGACCGCCAAGGGCTGCAATAAGGGGGCCATGGTGGACAGGGTGGCCCGGCTGCTGGGCATAGCGCCCCAAAACCTCTACTGCATGGGGGACAACCAGAACGACATCCCCATGCTGGCGCTGGCGGCCATCCCCTTCGCCCCGGCCAACTGCGCCCGGGAGGTGCGGGACTGGGGGGCCCGGCTGCTGGGCAGCTGCGACGAGCACGCCGTCGCCCAGGCCATTGAGATTCTGGACGGCGTTTATTAAGACTTTCTTAAATCAGCCCATCCCCGGCGGGAAATGTCCCGCCGGGGGTTATTTTTCCCCTCTCTGCGCCGAAACAAGGAGCGGGCGCTTGCGCCCAAAACAAGAAATGAGGAGCGAGAAAAGGATATGAACATCTTCAAGCGAGTTTCCATGCTGGCCTTGGCGCTGGCCCTGGCGCTGGGCCTGGCCTCCTGCGCCTCCGGGCCCGACATGCCCATGGAGGTCACCGTGAACGACCACACCATCACCCTGGGCAAGACCACCACGGGCGATATGGCCGGCTGGGGCTGGCAGGTGGACTTCACCGGCTCCCAGAACGAGATCTACGAGGACGCCAAGTACGTGGCCTGCCACTTCCGCATCAAGACGGAGGAGGGCTCCGGCCACGAGTTCTGGGTCTCCGTCTATGTCCCCTTCCAGAAGAACATCAAGGGCGACTATGTGGATTTCTCCGCCGAGGAGAAGCAGTCCCTCACCGAGGGCGTGGTATACCGGGTCAGCCTGCGCAAGGACGCCGGCGAGAACATCAAGCTCACCTACAACGGCGCGGACTACCACAGCCTCACCTGGGAGGACGTGGAGGCGTGGGGGGCCAAGCCCACTGAGCACTCCAGCGACTATTCCCCCATCTACGAGCTGGAGGCGGCCCAGGGCACCCTGAAGTTCCAGAAGGGCTACACCGGCCAGGACGAGCCGGGCGAGTTCGCCGTGGTCATGAACACCAACGCCTTCGCCAAGCTCCAGAAGTAATCCCATTACATAAGCGGCCCCCGCCCAAGAGGGCGGGGGCCGCCTGCGTTTTCCCTCCGGGGCGCGGGGCGCCCTCCTATCCCTTTTCCAGGAAATAGGACGCCTCCATGTCGGCGGTGGCCAGGGCAAAGGCCAGGGGGTACTGCATCAGCGCCTGGCCCACCAGCTTATTATCCTCCGGGCCGGAAAAGCCCATGTGCCAGCGGATGGCCATGGCCTCCTCCCGGGTAAGGCGCATGAACCCCGAGATGATGTACACCGACTTTTCCCCGTGGCCGTAGGGCAGCTTGTCCTCGTAGTAGAAGGTGGGCACCTTCTCCCACTTCCCCGTAGCGTCGTCCTTCACGTTGCGGGTGCCCGCCTTATAGCACCCGATCTTGCAAAGGTCGTGGAGCAGCGCGGCGATGGCCGCCGACTCCATGGGGTACTCCACCTGGTACAGCTCCCTCACCCGCTCCCGGGCCAGGTAGGACTCCAGGCAGCGGAACACGTTGACGCTGTGCTCGCACAACCCCCCGGCGTAGGACCCGTGGTAGCGGGCGGAGGCGGGGGCGGTGAAGAAGTCGCACTTGTTCTGCAAATAGTCCAGCAGCTCGGCGCTGCCCTCCCTGTGGATGTGCTGGGTATAGATTTCGATAAACTCCTCTTTCCCTGGCATGACGGGCCCTCCTAAGCAGATTTTCCCCATTGTACCACAAAACCGCCGCCCTGCAAATACCCTGCGGGGCGGCGGTTCCTCGAAATTTTATGGGCTGGGCTCCATGCCCGGCGTCTTCACGGGGCCGGGGCGCTGCCCTCCCCCAGCTGTGCCAGCACCGCCAGCGTGCTGGACGCGGTATCCTGCACCCGGATTTCGATCCAGAAGTTGGCGTTCACATCGTTGCTGAACTGGAAGTTCAGGTTGCGCCGGCCCTGCACATACTTGTCCCAGTCCTCCACCCGGCGCACGCCGATGCGGCCCGCCTGGAAGTCCTCCTTCACCGCCTCATACAGCGCCATGGCCTCCGCCCCGCCGTAGTACACGGTCTGGTCCGTCCCCGGGTCGTGGCCGTCGTTCTCATAGCTCACCTCCCGCAGGCGCCAGCCCTCCTCGGCCATCCGCCGCTCGGCCTCCTCAAAGCCGTAGGCTCTCCAGTACAGCTCCCGGTCGCCGTAGATCTGCCGGATGGCCCAGGCGGCGGTACCCTCCCGGTCCGCCTCCCCGGGGGCCACGTATACGGGGTAATACCGCCGGGACAGGGTGGAACCGTCCTTCATATGGTAGGTCAGGCACAGGTTTGTCTCGCTGGCGGTTCCGTCCGGGTGCGTCCCCCGCTGCTCCACCGCCGCCTGGTGGAGGAGGACGGCGTACTTCACAAATTCCGGCCCGCCCTCCTCCGCCCGGAGGTAGTCCCCGCCGTCGGCAAGGGAGCACAGGTTGGCCCCCTCGAGCTCCACATAGTCCACCTGGTCCGGGTCGGGCACCCTGGTCTCAAACCCGGTCAGGTCGAAGCCCACCACCAGGAACAGGGCGGTAAACACCCCGGCCACCGCCAGCCCGCCCTTCCACTTCTTAAACACCCGGAAGGATTTGTCCAGCAGCATCCGGGCCGCGAAGTAACCGGCCACCCCCCAGACCAGGATGGAAATCATCAGGGTGGGCTCCTGCCCGCCCAAAAAGCTGGTGGTGGCTATGCCGAAGGTCAGCCCGGCGCAGAAGGCCACGCCGTACTGGAACACCGGACGCATACATCTGACCGAAACCACATCCCCCGCGCTCTCCAGCCGCCGGACGCGGTAGAGGAGGAAGGAGGCCCCGGCCAGCAGCAGCGCCGCCGCCGCATACGCCGCCACGCTGTCCAGCCCGCGGGTTTGGAACAGCCCGTCGGCATACCATCCCCCCACGCCGGAGCCTAGCTTCATCACCGGCGTGAGCCATTCAACCAGGGTCTGCATCCAGGGCCCAAAGCCGTCGAAGCCGTAGTAGAAGCGGTGGAACACCGCGCTGGCCAGCACGCACAGCGCCCAGGTTAGCACGTTGAAAATGCCGTAAAAGGCGGGCAGGGCCAAAATGTGGCCGGTGAACATGCCGCAGAACACCGCCAGGGAATAGAAGAAGAAGCATTCCCCGCAGGCAACGGCCAGCCAGAACCCCAGCCCCGGCAGCAGCACCGTCCCGCCGATGGCCTCGATAAGCAGGGTGAGCAGGAAAATGGCCGCGTTGGGCACGACGAGGAAGGCCAGCCCCGCCAGGTAGTGGGTGGCAAACAGCCCCTCCCGCCGCACGGGCAGGGAGCCGAAGAAATTGGCCGAGCGGGCGTTATACAGGTGGCTGCACACCGCCATGGCGGCCAACACCCCGAATACCAGCGCCAGGACCATGGCCATGTGCGCCATCTCCGGCACACTCTGGGCAAACCGCCGCATATACCCGTCCGTGAGGCCGGGGCGGGCCTGGGCCTCCAGCTGGAGCATCATCAGCCCCTGGAGGGGCAGGGCCACCAGCCAGATCACGCTGTACGCCCCCCACACGGGCCAGTAGCGCAGCGCCGTTTTCTTGAACACAGGCCAATTAAAGAGCGATGTCCCGGACCGCATAGTCCTCACCTCCCATTTCATAGATAAAGATCTCCTCCAGCGACAGGGGCAGGGTCTCCATGAACAGCGGCGAGAGCGGCCTGAACCAGCCCTCCACCTCCTCCGCCGTCCCCCGGACGATATAGGTGTACACCCGCCCGATGTGGTCGGCGTGGAGCACCGCTGCGCCATCGGGCAGGGCCGGGGGCGTCTCCTCCTGGAAGGCGATCTGGAGCTTGACGGTGCCCCCCTGGAGGTCGGACAGGGAGCGCTCCAGCGCCACCTTCCCCCGGCTGAGCAGGCCCACGTGGTCGCACACGTCCTCCAGCTCCCGCAGGTTGTGGGAGGACACCAGCACCGTGGTCCCCCGCTCGGCCACATCCCCCATGAGCAGGGACCACACCTGGCGGCGCATCACCGGGTCCAGGCCGTCCACCGGCTCGTCCAGCAGCAGATAGTCCGGCCTGCAGCTCAGCGCCAGCCAAAACGCGGACTGCTTCTGCATCCCCTTGGACAGCCGGCGGATGGGCCGCCTCTCGTCCACGGCGGGGAATGCCTCCTTCAGCTTCTCATAGCGCCCCATGTCGAAGGTGGGATAGATCCCTTTGTAGAACTTCATCATGTCCCGGGTGGAGGCGGAGGTGAAGTAGTACAGCTCGTCGGGTATGCCCGCCATGCGCTTTTTCACCGCCGGGTTTTCATAGATGGGCGCGCCCTCCAGCAGGATCTCGCCGCTGTCCTGGCGATAGGCCCCGGTGAGGTGGCGCAGTATGGTGGATTTGCCCGCCCCGTTGGGCCCCACCAGCCCGTAAATGGCCCCCCGGGGCACCGTCATGGTCAGCCCGTCCAGGGCGTGGAAGCCGCCGAAGCTCTTGACCACGTTTTTCACTTCAATCATTGCGTTTCCTCCTTCCCCTCGTCCATGCACCGTTTGGCGATCTCCGCCCGGCCCATCCCCAAGTAAACCAGCTCCTGTACCACGGCGTCCAGCTGCCCAAACAGCTCCCGGCGGCGTTTTTCCGTCACGTCCTGGGGCAGGGCGGCGAAGCTGCCCTTGCCCGGCACCGAGTAGGCGTAGCCCTCCCGCTCCAGGGCTTCATAGGAGCGCTGGATGGTGTTGGGGTTGATGGCCAGCTGCCCCGCCAGGGTGCGCACCGAGGGCAGCTTATCCCCCGGCGGGATGGCCCCCGTGATGATCAAGCGGCGCAGTCCGTCCCGCACCTGCTCGTAGATGGGGCGGCTGTCCCGCAGGTTCAGGCTGAGCATGGCCCCGCCTCCTTTCACAAGATTGTACTAATTGTACTATATGTCCTAGTACGGTTATCATAGCACAGGGTAGCAGGGCTGTCAAGCAAGAAAAATTTTCCAAATTTTCCAGCTTAAAATTTGCGAAAGACTGCTGACAACGGGCCGTGTACCTGCTATAATGTTGATGTCCACCCTTACACAGGGGGGTAAAGTGTCAAAAAACACCAAAACCGGCTCGTTTCATCTCAGAATATTGGAAAGGGGTCTTTTCCTATGTCCAACCACGATTTAAACGCCGCCGCCTTTCTGGAGTGCGTGGGCGCCCTGCTGGACACCAGCGAGGTCAGCTCCATGAAGCGCTGGCGCCACCACTTCTCCATCACCTGCTACCAGCACTCCCTGTTCGTGTCCTACGTGGCTTTCCGGCTGGCCCGGTATTTCGGCTGGGACTACCGGGCCGCCGCCCGGGCGGGGCTGCTCCACGACCTGTACCTGTACGACCCCGCCGACGGCTCCGCCCATCCCGGCAACCAGTGCCTGGACCACCCGGAGTTCGCCCTGCGCAACGCCTCCGCCCTGTGCCCCGACCTGTCCGAGCGGGAGAAGAACGCCATCGTCTCCCACATGTTCCCCCTGGCGCTCCACCTGCCCCGGTGCCGGGAGGCCCTGGTGGTCAACGTCGCCGACAAGGTGTGCGCCACGCTGGAGGTCGTCCATCTCTACCAGACCCGGCGCGTGCAGCGCTGGCTCCCCCTGTCCGCAGCCTGAGGCGCGGGCGGGATTTCTTCGACACAATCACGGCTTTCCCCCATTTTTCTCCCTGGTTTTCGTGAGAATTCGACAATTTTCCCAAACTTTGAAAAATCTCTTCAAAAAATCCTGGTTTCTGATATAATGCTCTTATGTCGAATTGCTTCCTGCCCTGCGCAGGAGGTTGAAATAGTACGCCGGCAATGAATAACTACGATGATTAAGAGAGGACGATGGGAAGCATGGTATCACACGGCAAGGATCTGAAGATCTTCTCCGGCAGCTCCAGTAAGGCCCTGGCCCGGGATATTTGCAAGGAATTGAGCATTCCCCTGGGCAATGCGGAGACCGGCGCCTTTTCCGACGGCGAAAATTTTGTATCCATCTTTGAGACCGTCCGCGGTTCCGACGTATTTGTAGTGCAGTCCACCTGCTCCCCGGTAAACGACAACCTGATGGAGCTGCTCATCATGATCGACGCGCTGAAGCGGGCCTCCGCCGGGCGCATCACCGCCGTCATCCCCTACTTCGGCTACGCCCGCCAGGACCGCAAGACCAAGCCCCGCGACCCCATCTCCGCCAAGCTGGTGGCCAACCTCATCACCCGGGCCGGCGCGGACCGGGTGCTCACCATGGACCTCCACGCCAACCAGATCCAGGGCTTCTTCGACATCCCGGTGGACAACCTGATGGGCTCCCCCGTGTTTGTGGACCACTTCTTCCGCCGCTTCGCCCCCGTCCACGACCAGACCATGGTGGTCTCCCCCGACGTGGGCAGCGTGGCCCGGGCCCGGGCCTTCGCCCAGAAGCTGGATATGCCCATGGCCATCGTGGATAAGCGCCGCCAGAAGGCCAACTCCTCCGAGGTGATGAACATTATCGGCGATGTCACCGGCAAGAACGTCATCCTGCTGGACGACATGGTGGACACCGGCGGCTCCCTGTGCCACGCGGCCAAGGCCCTGGTGGAGCTGGGCCACGCCAAGTCGGTCACCGCCTGCGCCAGCCATGGCGTGCTGTCCGGCCCGGCCATCCAGCGCATCAACGAATCCGCCCTGGACGAAATCGTATTTCTGGACACCATCCAGCCCCGGGATAACATCGCCGAGATCTGTCCCAAGATCAAATACCTGTCCGTGGCCCACCTGTTTGCCGACGCCATCGAGCGCATCTACCAGGAGATCTCCGTGTCCAAGCTCTGGCAGTAACCGGCTGCAAAGCCGTTGTGAGTAGGGCGGATTTGCCCGAGCCGCAGCGAAGCCGCCCGTCGCGAACAGGCGCAGCGCAACGCCAACCGGCGGCAAAGCCGTCTCCGTCTCAGAAGCCGTATCAATAGCCGAAGTATTCAGAATCGCGAGCCCAAATTGCCGCTGGCAAGGCGAAAAACCGCGGGAATGCTTTAGTGTATTTCAAGATTTTCAACGCAGCCGGCGGCAATTTTGGCCGTACAGCTGGGTCTGAGGCTATTGGTACAGCTTCTCAATATCCCGCCCCGGGGCAAGGCCCCGGGGCGGTTGTTCCGTTTGGAGGAATCGACATGTTTTTCCAAAATAAGCTCCCCGTCTCCTGGCTCGTGGTGGGTCTGGGCAACCCGGGGGACAAATACGAATACACCCGCCACAACGCGGGCTTCCTGGTGGCGGACGAGCTGGGCGAACGGGGGGGCTTCCCCATCCAGCGCCTGAAGTTCAAGGCGCTGACCAGCACCGCCGCCATCGGCGGCCAGGGCGTGCTGGTGATGAAGCCGGTGACCTACATGAACCTGTCCGGCGAGGCGGTGGGGGAGGCGGCCCGGTTTTATAAAATCCCCCCGGAACGGGTGCTGGTGATCTCCGACGATGTGGACCTGCCCCTGGGCAGGCTGCGCCTGCGCACCTCCGGCTCCGCCGGGGGCCACAACGGCCTGAAGAGCGTCATACAGCATCTGGGCGGCAGCCAGTTCCCCCGGCTGAAGGTGGGGGTGGGGGGCAAGCCCCACCCGGACTACGACATGGCCGACTGGGTGCTGGGCAGATTGCAGGGCGAGGATAAAAAGGTGATGGACCAGGCCGTCAAGCGCGCCGCCGACGCGGTGGAGTGCTTTTTGCGGGACGGGCCGCAGAAGGCCATGAACCAATTCAATTGAGGTTGCCATGAAACAGCTTTTGAACATCTTGAATACGGTGCCCGAGTTCGCCCGGCTGGCGGCGGATCTGGAATCGGGCCGCTCCCCGGTGGAGGTGGCGGGGCTGTCCCCCGTCCACCGGGCCCACTTCGCCGCGGGCCTGCTGGAGCGGCTGGACTGCCCCGTGGCGCTGGTGTGCGCCGACGAGGGGGAGTGCGCCCGGCTGTGCGCCGACGTGACGGCGCTGACGGGCGTATCCGCCGTCATGGTGGGGGCGCGGGAATTTTTGTTCCACGACGGCGCGGTGGCCTCCCGCCAGTGGGAGCACCAGCGCCTTGCCGCCTTCCACGCCATGGCCCAGGGCAGGGCCAGGCTCATCGCCGCCACGGTGGAGGGGCTGCTCCAGCGCACCCTCCCCCCCGGGGCGCTGGCCGCCCATGTGGTGGAGGTGGACGCCGCCGGCAGCTATGACCCGGACCAGCTGGCGGACCGGCTGGCCGCCCTGGGCTATACCCGGTGCCAGCAGGTGGAGGGGGTGGGCCAGTTCGCCCTGCGGGGCGGCATCCTGGACGTGTTCTCCCCCGGCATGGACGACCCGGTGCGCATAGAGTTCTGGGACCGGGACGTGGACTCCATGGGCTCCTTCGACGTATCCTCCCAGCGCCGGGCGGGACGGCTGGAGCGGGCCGTGTTCCTCCCGGTGAGCGAGCTCCTCCCCGTCAGGGACGAAAACGGGAACTGGGTGCGGCTGGGGGACCGCCAGCTCCCCGCCCGATACGATACCCTGGCCACCGCCGCACACCATCTGCCCCCGGAGGCGGTGGTGTGCCTGTCCGAGTCCAGCCGGGTGGCGGAGCGGGGCAAAAACTGGCTGTGGCAGCTGAGCGAGGACGTAAAGACCCTGCTGGAAAACGGGGCGCTGGACGGCAGGCACGCCGTTTTCGCCGCCGGCATGGACGAGCTGATGGCCGTGCTGTCCGACCATGCCCTGTGCTTTCTGGACTCCTTCACCACCTCCGCCGCCCCCCTGCCCCCCCGGGATATCCTCACCGCCCAGGGCCGCCAGCTCTCCTCCTTCGGGGCCAGCCTGGACGCGGCGGCGGCCGACCTCACCCAGCTGCAAAGCGCCGGCGCCGCCGCGGTGGTGCTGGTGGGCAGCGAGCAGCGGGCGCTCAACCTCCAGTCCCTGCTCCGGGAGCGGAAAATCCGCTCCGCGGTGGACTTCCAGCTCCACGCCCTGCCCCAGCCCGGGGGCATCACCATCGCCGTGGGGGGGCTGTCGGCGGGGTTTGACTACATCGGCTGCCCCTACGCGGTGCTGACGGAGGGCGCCGGCGAGCCCCGGCGAAAGGGGAAGCGGCTCAAGCACGCCGCGGACCGCCGCAAGGTGGATTCCTTTACCGACCTGTCCCCCGGGGACCTCATTGTCCACGAGAACCACGGCATCGGCCGCTTTGTGGGCATGGTGAAGATGACGGTGGACGGGGTGGATAAGGACTACGTCAAGCTGGCCTACGCCGGGGCGGACGTGCTCTACCTCCCCGCCACCCAGCTGGACGCCATCGCCAAATATATCGGCTCGGGGGACGACCCGGAGACCAAAAAGCTGTCCAAGCTGGGGGGCACGGATTGGGAAAAGGCCAAGACCCGCACCCGCAAGGCGGTGAAGGACCTGGCAAAGGGCCTCATCCAGCTCTATGCCCAGCGCCAGCGCCAGCCGGGCTACCCCTTCGCCCCCGACTCCCCCTGGCAGCGGGAGTTTGAGGACGACTTCCCCTACGACGAGACGGAGGACCAGCTGCGCTCCATCGCCGAGATCAAGCGGGATATGGAGGCCCCCCGGCCCATGGACCGCCTGCTGTGCGGCGACGTGGGCTACGGGAAGACGGAGGTGGCCCTGCGGGCGGTGATGAAGTGCGTGCTGGACGGCAAGCAGGCCGCCATCCTGGTGCCCACCACCGT
>ERZ779631.810-NODE-810-length-10305-cov-5.145366_pt1 | contig 10305 bp, 9 predicted proteins | sample MGYA00514193_ERZ779631 | MGnify/ENA primary metagenome ERZ779631 (study PRJEB29562, sample SAMEA4376710) | mouse gut metagenome | isolation source: Cecum | study: EMG produced TPA metagenomics assembly of the A DSS colitis mouse model was used to assess the...
CAGCCGCCGGAGGCCCAGGGTGAATAAAAACAGCTCCTCGAAGGCCAGCCGCCGCCGGGCCAGGTCCAGGGCCTCGGCGCTCTCGGGGAAGTGGATGTTCTCGTAGGCGTAGCCCACCCGGCAGAGCTGGTGCTCCCGCCGGACCTCGTCCGGCAGGACGTCGGGCAGGATGTCCGCGCAGGCGTCCAGCCCCTGGCGGACGGAGCGGGAGAGGATCAGCTGGCTGACTCCGGCGGTGAGGGGGTAGACGGGGACGATGCGCCCCGTGGCCTCCCGCCGGCCCTGGGGCTCCACCACGGGGTTCGTCATCCGGCGGCGGAAAAGGTTTCCCTCCGCCTTGCCGCAGAAGACGTAGGTCTCCCCGGGGCGGAGGCTGTTCTTCAGCCAGGACTGGTTGAAGAAGGTCACGTCCAGGACCCCGGTCTCGTCCACCGCCCGGAGCTTCACCAGGTCCAGGCCCTTCCGGACGTGGGACACCGTGGGGGCCGAGGCGATCATGGCGGCGGCGCAGGCCGTCTCCCCGGGGACCAGCTCGGCGACGCGCCGGGTCTCGGTCCGGTCCTCGTACCGCCGGGGGAACCAGGAGACAAGATCCCGGAGGGTGCGGATGCCCAGCTTCCCCAGGGCCTTGGCCCGCTGTTCGCCGATGCCCTTGATGAAGCGCACGTCCGTTTTCAGGTCCGCCATGGGGAAACGCCTCCTTTCCGGTTGTCGTTCTCCTCCGATTATACTGTGGGCCGGGGCAAAAAACAAGGGACTTTCAGGAACGCTTGTTCCCGAAAGTCCCCGCGCGTCAGCTGGCCATCTTCGTGTTCACGTACTCCAGGAAGCGGAATTTCAGGCCGTCCTCCTCCATGGGCTCCCCCTGGGAGGCCACCTCCCAGTTGGGCAGCTTGTCCAGGTTGGGGAAGAAGGTGTCCGACTCCTCCACCCGGGTCTCCACCCGGGTGACGTACACCCGGCGGCAGCGGGAGAGCAGGGCGGCGTAGATGCTGCCGCCGCCGATGATCCAGAGGTTCTCCGCCTCCGGCCCCCCGGCCAGGGCCAGGGCCTTCTCCGGGGAGGAGACGCCCTCCGCCCCCTCGGGCAGGGCGGTGTCCGCCCGGGTGACGATGATGTTCCGCCGCTGGGGCAGGGGCGTGCCCCCCGTGAAGAACTCCAGCCGCTCCGGCCCCATGATGACGGTGCCGTTCCGGGTCAGGGAGTGGAAGCGCTCCAGGTCCGCGGGCAGGGAGAACAGCAGCCCCCCGTTCCGGCCGAAGGCCCAGTGCTGGTCTGCGACTACATAAGCGTTCATACATTCACCTCATACTGTCTCGGGAATTTCAGCGGCTTTATCTTACACATAACTATAGCAAATTTCAAGAATCCCGTGTGCCCAAATTTTGCGCCCGCGGGCCTCGGGTTTTTGCCGCTTCCGCCAAAGATGGCGGAAATCTTTTTCCAGGTTTGTTGGTTATTCGGGTTGCGGGCGGGCAAAAAGTGCGCTAGGATAGAGGTCACAAACCGGGAGAAGGGGGGAGATGCGCCATGCCCGTCGGAGAGAACGCCGGAAAGCGGGGCTATCTGAACGAGGACTTCCGCCTCTTCCACCTGAAGGACAGCCGGGCCCAGAAGGTGGATTACCACTACCACGAGTTCGACAAGCTCATCCTCCTCCTGGGGGGGAAGGTGGCCTATCTGGTGGAGGGCGTCACCTACTTCCTCCAGCCCTGGGACATCCTGCTGGTCCAGCACAACCTGATCCACCGGCCCATCATCGACCCCTCGGAGCCCTATGAGCGGGTGGTGGTCTGGCTGGGGCGGGACTGGCTGGCCGCCCGGAGCGACCCGGGGGAGGCCCTGGACGCCTGCTTTGACGCGGCCCGCCGCCGGGGCTTTCACCTGCTGCGGGGCAGCGCGGAGCGGCGGCTCCAGTACATGGGGGCCGTCCAGCGGCTGGAGGGGGCCCTGCGCTCCACGGAGTTCGGCGCGGGGCGCCTGGCGGACACCCTCTGCCAGCAGCTTTTGATCGACGTAAACCGGGACATCCTCCGGGACCGCACGGCCCAGGAGGAGACGGACAGCTACAGGGTGGACCCCAAGATCGAGGAGATCCTCCGCTACATCGCCGCCAATCTGGACGCGGACCTGACGGTCAGCGCCCTGGCGGGGCGGTTCTACCTGAGCCGGTACTACCTGATGCACCGCTTCAAGGCCGTCACCGGCTACACCATCCACCAGTACATCAGCCAGAAGCGGCTTCTCCGGGCGGGGGAGCTGATCCGGGAAGGGGTGCCGGTGATGAAGGCGGCGGAGCAGGTGGGCTTTTCCGAGTATTCCACCTTTCTCCGGGCCTTCCGGAACACCTTCCACATGAACCCCCGGGAATTTCGATAGACTAAGGAGCACTCATGGAACCCAAACCCATTCAAATTGATTTCACCAACCGGGACCTGCGGCGGCTCATCGTCCCCCTGGTCATCGAGCAGCTGCTGGCCATCACCGTGGGCCTGCTGGACTCCGTCATGGTCTCCCAGGTGGGGGAGGCGGCCATCTCCGCCGTGTCCCTGGTGGACACGGTGAACGTGCTGCTGGTGGGGGCCTTTTCCGCCCTGGCCACCGGCGGCGCGGCCATCGCCGGGCAGTTCCTGGGCCGGCGGGAGCGGGACAAGGCCGGCCACGCCGGGGAGCAGCTGCTCCTCTTCATGCTGGAGGCCTCCCTGGCCATCATGGCCCTGTTCTACCTGGGGAAGGGCTTCGTGCTGAACGTGGTCTTCGGGCAGGTGGAGCCGGACGTGGCGGCCTACGCCAACACCTATTATCTCATCGTGGAGTCCTCCATCCCCTTCCTGGCGGTCTACAACGCCGGGGCGGCGCTGTTCCGGGTCATGGGGAACTCGAAGATCTCCATGTGGGTCTCCCTGGTGATGAACGTCATCAACGCCGCGGGAAACGCCCTTTTGATCTTCGGCCTCCGCATGGGGGTGGAGGGGGTGGCCATCCCCACGGTGGTCTCCCGGGTTTTCGCGGCGGGGGCCATGCTGGTCCTGCTCCGCCGGCCGGGCCTTGCCCTTCAGGTGGAGAGGCTCAGCCTCCGGCATGACCGCTATATCGTGCGGAACATCCTCCGCTTCGGCGTGACCAACGGCCTGGAGAGCAGCATGTTCCAGCTGGGAAAAATCCTGCTCCTCTCCACGGTGTCCGTCCTGGGCACCGCCTCCGTGGCCGCCAACGCCATCGGCAACTCCCTGGCCACCTTCCAGTGCGTGGCGGGGAACGCCCTGGGTCTTGGCATCGTGACGGTGGTGTCCCGGTGCGTGGGGGCCGGGGACTACGCCAGGGCCCGGCTGTACACGAAAAAGCTCCTCAAGGCCACCTACGCGGCCATGGACCTGTGCATTCTGCTGGTGTACCTCGCCATGCCCCTGGTCCTCCGGCTGTACAACGTCTCGCCGGAGGCGGAGGGGTATGCCCGGCAGATCGTCTGGATGCACGGCTTTGTGGGCATGCTGATCTGGCCGCTGTCCTTCACCCTGCCCCAGGCCCTCCGGGCGGCGGGAGACACCCGGTTCACCATGGTGGTCTCCTCCGTCTCCATGTGGACCATGCGGGTGGGCTTCGGCGTCCTGCTGGGGCGGGTCCTGGGCTTCGGCGTGGTGGGCATCTGGATGGCCATGTTCGCCGACTGGCTCCTCCGCATCGCCTTCTTCCTTCCCCGGTTCCACGGGCACCGGTGGGAGGCCATGGCGCTGCAGTCTTGACAGGAACCGTTTTCCGCCGTATCATCAAGGCACGGGTGAGTACCTGCCGGCAGTCAGGCTGAAAGGCCTGACTGCTCTCATTTTATTTTATTTCATGAGGGAAGCGATATGTCCTGTATCTGGCCCATCGCCCTGGTGGTCGCGTCCAACATCGTCTATCAGATCTGCGCCAAGTCCGTTCCCAGGGAGATGGACGCCCTGGCGTCCCTGACGGTGACCTATCTGGTGGGGGCGGCCTGCTCGGCGGTCATGTTCTTCGTCATGAACCCCGGCGCCGGCCTGTTTCGGGAGTACGCCAAAATGAACGCCGCCCCCGTCCTGCTGGGCGTCTCGGTGGTGGGCCTGGAGGTGGGCTTCCTCTACGCCTACAAGGCCGGGTGGCCCGTCAGCGCGGCTTCCCTCGTGCAGAGCGCGTTTCTCTCCGTGGCGCTGATCTTTGTCGGGGCCCTCCTGTACCGGGAGGCCATTACCCTGAACAAGGTCCTGGGCGTGGTCATCTGCCTCGTGGGGCTCTACTTCATCAACAGATAAGGCGGACAAAAGGCCGGACGGGTTTCCCGTCCGGCCTTGTTCACGGCTTTTTCTTCCCCACGAAGGACTCCCGGTATTTCTTGGGGGGCATCCCGACGTGTTTGGAAAACTGGAGGTTGAAGTAGTTCTGGGTCTCGAAGCCCACCCGCTCCGCGATCTTCGACATGGGCAGGTCCGTGGAGATCAAAAGGTTCTGGGCCTCGCCGATCCGGCGGCGGAGAAGGTACTGGGTGGGGGAGTAGCCGCTGGCCTCCTTGAAGACGTGGGAGAGGTAGTAGGGGCTGACGTGGAGGGCCTTCCCCATGTCCTGAAGGGTCAGGGGCTCGCTGAAGTGGGCGTCGATGAAGGCCTGGACCTGACGGCCCAGGGTCTTGGGCTCCGCGTCCTCCTGCTCCCGGGCGTCCCCCGTGAGCTGGTGGACTCGGCTCAGCAGGGCCAGCATCAGGTGGCGGCACAGCGCCTCGCAGCCCGGGCGGTCCTCCAGCAGGTAGCGGTACATCATGTCCATCAGCAGCACCAGGTCCTCCGCCTCCTCCCCCGCGTGAAAGAGGACCGGAATGCCGTCGGCCACGAGGGCGTTCTCCCGCAGTCCCGGCAGCCGCAGCCCGGCGATGGCGGCGCAGTAGGCGGAGATGGCGTTTTCCGGGCTGGAGAATTCGTCGTGGACCACGCCGCTGTTGTAGAGCAGCAGGTCCCCGGCCTTCACGTCGTAAAAGGTCTCCCCCACCAGGAAGCGCCCCTCGCCCCCGCAGATCAGCAGGATTTCCGCCAAGTCCTGGTGGGCGTGGAGGATGCTGTGATAGGCCCGGTCCGAGGGCAGGGTCCGGCTGACATACACCAGCCGGGGCATGGTCTCCGGCGTGAAGAAGGGGGGCGCCTCCCGCTTCACGAAGCACAAAATCCGTTCGTCCGCCACCAAGATCTCCTCTCCTCCCGCGCGGGAGCGCAAGATGTTGTAAAGCCGCCGGCGGGGGTCCCGCCGGGCCGGGCTGTTCCCGGGGGAAACCCGGCAAGATATTGAATGTCTTTCCCTCCGGGCCGTGGTATCATACAGTCAACCTCAAGAGAGAAGGAGGTGCCCCGGAAATGAGCACTCTGTACACGCTGCTGTTCATGATCCTGCTGGGCGGCGCCGCTTGCATCAAGCGCTGACGCCGGACGGGAATTCTGATATTTTTTGAAAGAAGGAGGTGCCCCACATGCTGTACACGCTGCTTTCCATCGTGGTACTGGGCGGTGCCGTTTGCCTGAACCGCTGAACCACCAGGATCGAATCGCCAGGGCGGCCCCGAAGGGGGCCGCCTTTTTCCGTCTCAATAGCCCAGGGTCCGGTCGATCAGGCCGTTCAGGGGCCGCCCGGCGGCGTAGTTCCGGAGGTCCTGGCAGAACATCTCCACGTTCCGGTCGCAGGTGTACCCCAGGGTCATGTTCCCCGACGTGTGGGGGGTGATGATGATGTTCTTCGCCGTCCACAGGGGGTGGTCCGCCGGCAGGGGCTCCGGGTCCATCACGTCCAGGGCCGCGCCCCCCAGGGCCCCGGAGTTCAGGGCCTCCACCAGGGGCTCCTGCTCGATGGCGGTGCCCCGGCCCACGTTGACGACCAGGGCCCCCCGGGGCAGCAGGGCGATCCGCGCCCGGTTCAGGATGAGGCGGGTCTCCGGCGTGGAGGGCAGGGCCATGATCAATCGCTCCGTCCGGGTCAGGACCTCGTCCAGGCGGGAAATGGGCAGCACCTCGTCGAAGCCCTCCCGGGCCCGGCCGCTGCGGCTCAGGCCGGTAACCTCCGCGGCCCCCATGGCCCGGAGGCGCAGCGCCACGTTCCAGCCGATGTCGCCGGTGCCCAGAACGGTGAAGCGGCCGTCCCGGATGGAGCGGACGGGCATCTCCGGGCCCCAGGTGTGGGTCCGGGCCGTCTCGAGGTAGTCCGGCATCCGCCGGAGGAGCATCAGCAGCACCATGACCACGTGCTCCGAGATGGTGACGCCGTAGCAGTTGGTGTTGGTCAGCAGGCAGTCCGGGTTGGCGAAGAGGGAAGGGTCCTTGCAGTAGGGGTCCACCCCGGCGTAGGAGCAGCAGTACCACTTCAGGGACGCCGGCGCGGTCCGGAGCAGGTCCGGGGAGTGGGCGTAGAGAATCTCACTGTCCTGGAGGCAGGCCTTCGCCTCCTCGAACCGGCTGAGGTCGAAGAAACGGGGCGTGAAGCCCAGAGGCTCCGCCGTCTCCCGAATTTTGGCCTTGAGGGCGTCGGTGAGGAACTCCTGGTAGATGCAGATATGTCTCATGTGAGGTGGTCTCCTTTTCGTGAATTGGCCAGCAGGGCCTCGGCGGCCTTCATGCCGTCGGCGGCGGCGGAGAGGATGCCCCCGGCGTAGCCCGCCCCCTCGCCGCAGGGGTACAGGCCCCGGAGGGCCGACTGGCCGTCCGGCCCCCGGGGAATCCGGACGGGGGAGGAGCTCCGGCTCTCCACGGCGGTGAGGACGGCGTCGGGGGCGTCGTAGCCCCGGAGCTTCCGGCCCAGAATGGGCAGGGCCTCCTCCAGCGCCGCCGCGACGAAGGGGGGCAGGCAGTCGTGGAGGTCCGCCCAGGTGACGCCGGGGCGGTAGCTGGGCAGGACCCGCCCGGGCCCCGCCGAGGGCCGATGAGCCAGGAAGTCCTCCACCCGCTGGGCGGGGGCCCGGTAGCCGCCGCCCCCCAGGGCGTAGGCCGCCTCCTCCAGCCGCCGCTGGAACGCCACCCCCGCCAGGGGGGACGCGTCCCCGCCGAAATCCTCCGGGGTGACGTTCACCAGGATGGCCCCGTTGATGTTCTCCCGGTCCCGGGCGAACTCGCTCATGCCGTTGGTCACCACACGGCCCTCTTCCGAGGCGGCGGCCACCACCTCCCCGCCGGGGCAGACGCAGAAGGAGAACACGCCCCGCCCGCTGGGCAGGTGGCAGGAGAGCTTGTAGGTGGAGGCGGGGAGGCCCGGGTGCCCGGCGTACCCACGGTACTGGGCGGCGTCGCAGTCCGCCTGCCGGTGCTCGATCCGCGCCCCCACGGCGAAGGGCTTGGCCTCCAGGGGCACGCCCCGCCTGTACAGCATCTCGAAGGTGTCCCGGGCGGAGTGGCCGGGGCAGAGGATCAGCCTGTCACAGGGAAGCGTCTCCCGCCCCGCCGGACCGGAAAGCTCCATGGCCGTCAGGGCCCCGTCTTCCGTCCGCAGGTCCTCCAGCCGGGTCTCGAAGCGGATGTCCGCCCCCAGGGCGGTCAGCTCCCGGCGGAGGTTCCGGAGGACTTTGTGGAGGTAGTCCGTGCCCACGTGGGGCTTGGCGTCGATGAGGATGTCGGGAGGCGCGCCGCAGGAGGCCAGACGCTCCAGGATGAAGCGGTGGCGGAGGTCTTTGGTCCCCGTGTTCAGCTTCCCGTCGGAGAAGGCCCCGGCGCCGCCCTCGCCGAACTGGACGTTGGATTCCGGGTCCAGAGCCCCGGAGGACCAGAAGCGCTCCACGTCCCCCCGGCGCTCCTCCACGGGACGGCCCCGCTCCAGAAGGATGGGCAGCTGGCCCGCCTCCGCCAGCACCAGGGCGGCGAAGAGCCCCGCCGGGCCCGCCCCCGCCACCACGGGGCGGACCTTCCGGGGCGGCATGGCCTCCGGCGGGCGCCAGACCGGCCCCGGCTCCCAGGGGCCGATCTTCCGGCCCCGGCAGCGGCGGAGGACGGCGGCCTCGTTTTCCAGGTCGACCGCCAGGGTGTAGGTCAGGGCCACGTCCTCCCGGGCGTCCACGCTGCGGCGGAGGACCCGGAGCTCCCGGAGGTCCGCCGGGCGGAGGCGCAGCAGCTTCGCGGCCCGGGCCCGGAGCTCCGCCTCCCCGCCGCCGGGGGGAAGGCGGACGCCTTCGAGTTTCAGCATGGGCAGCCTCCTCTCGTTTGAAGATGGATTCCATTATAGCACAGTTCCGCCGCCGGGAGGAAGGGGGGAGGGGCGGTTTTTTCCTTGAAAAAGAAATTCGGAAAAAAATTTGAAAACCCCTTGACAAGGCGGGGTTTTTTAGTATAATGGTAGCTGTTCCAAAGAGATACAGCGGGTTTGTGTAAAGGTAGCACAGCAGACTCTGACTCTGTATGTGAGGGTTCGAATCCTTCACCCGCTGCCAAGAGAAAACCCCGGAATCGTTCAGATTCCGGGGTTTTCTTTGCTCTTTTTCAAAAAACAGCGTCAAAAAGTTGCGGGTCCATCTCCCCCGCTGGCGTTCTGCCCCTTCATTTACCCCTTACAGGTTCAAAGGGCCTTTATGTAAGCCTCCATCCGGGCGGCGCTGTCCTCCTTCATCTTTTCCGAAACGTGTCCGTAAACGTCCAGGGTAAAGGCGGCGGTAGCGTGGCCCAAATTGTCCTGGACGGTTTTCAGATCGTCCCCGTTCTGGAGGGACAAAACTGCGAATGTGCGCCTGAGGTCGTGCAGACGTGCGTTCGGTAAACCGATGGACGCAACAATTCTTTTGTAGTTGTGGTAAACAGTATGAGGTGAAAGATGCTCCCCGACCTCGTCACAAAACACAAAATTGTTATTCTGCCATAAAGTGCCTGCCTTCAGCCTGTCAGCGGTTTGCACAGCCTTGTGCTTCTTCAACAATGACCCCACAGAGGCAGCGACGGTAATCGTTCTGCCTTTGCCGCTTTTTGTGGAAACGAGCCGAAACTCTCCGGGATGACCTGGGACATTTTGAAGCTGTTTATTAACCAGGATCGTTCCTTTTTCCAAATTTACACAATCCCAAGTCAAACCACAGACCTCCCCCTTCGCATACCAGTGAAAAGCAAGGTCAAGTAGAGAGCTTTGAAGCGATGTCCCTGAACCGCCTGTACAAAGGCGTTCATCGCAGCGCTATCAAGGGGCTCAATTTCTTTGCGCTCAACTCGCGGCAATTCGCAAACACTTGCCGGGTTAAAGCGCAAATAGCCGGCTTTTACAGCCTGAGAGAGTGCTTTGTGGAGAACGCCATGAACACACTTGATTGTTTTGGGAGAAAGACCCGGTTTATCTCCTTGCGGTTTTGCCAAGTTGTTGCAAAAGCGCTGAATGTCATGAGTATTCAAGCTGTCCAGCTTCAATGCACCCATAGCGGGTTTGATGTGGTACTTGATGTGCTGAGAATAATTCAAGACTGTCATGGGCTTCACGCCGCCAAGAAAGTCATTCTGCCAGATATCCAGCCATTCCCCCACAGTCATTTTGCTGGGTTCTCGATAAGCCTGGTTCCAGGTTTTCCTTGAGGAAGGTTTCATCATGCAGACTGCTGTCCCGGCACTTCCGTCCGTTGGGACAGGTGAAGGTGATGCGCTTCCGGGTATCCGCCCAGGTCACCTCGTAGCCCTCTTGCTCCATATTCTCGATGAAGCTTTCCCGGTCGTCTGCATATTCCAACGCCTCGTTGATGGCCTGAATCAGATCCAGCTTCCAGCTGTCCGCCCTCAGTCCCGCTTGATACTCGCCGGGCTTCATCCGCTTCTTCTTCGGCTCCTTCAGCAGATCAATACCCAATTCCGGGACTTCCTCGTCTGTTTTCTGCATGTTCACGCGGCTGCAAAACTGGTCGCCATCCCGCAGGTAAATCATGCAGGTCAGTTCAGTTGGATTCTGTGTGGTTTCCCATAATCCGTAAAAAAGTTCTTCACAGGCTTCTCTGTTATCTCTGAGCGGTACTGGAACCCAATCCATCCAAATCAAAGACATCAAGTCAAAATCATCCTCCGTCATCTGACGGATAGCCGCTTTGTTTCAAGTCGCATCACAGGTCCCTCCGCTTATCCCAGCAGCTCCCACTCAAAATTCTCCCACTTCAGCCTGCTGCCCACGTCCGTGCCCTCCGGCAGGAGGAACATGGCCACTTGGTTGTTTACGCCAGTGTCGCTGACCATGTAGGCGTAGTCTCCATTGATGTTTTGAACGGTGTAAAATACGGGTTCCATAAAATATCTCCTTCCCGTTAATCCTTCAGTTTTTCAAACTCCGCCAGATTCAGCTCCCGCTTCAGCTCCTCCTCCGTGGGCA
>ERZ779631.817-NODE-817-length-10262-cov-8.019790_pt1 | contig 10262 bp, 16 predicted proteins | sample MGYA00514193_ERZ779631 | MGnify/ENA primary metagenome ERZ779631 (study PRJEB29562, sample SAMEA4376710) | mouse gut metagenome | isolation source: Cecum | study: EMG produced TPA metagenomics assembly of the A DSS colitis mouse model was used to assess the...
AAATTTCGGAAGCATGGCAATACCAAATCCGGATTTTGCCAGCAATAAGGCTGCAAAGCTTAAGTATATTCCGCTATCGGGGGTTGAACCGCTCTCTTTCGGTGCGTATTATAAAAGTACGTCCGGCAGACCCATGCTCAGAGAGTTTCTGCGGCTGTGCCGGGAATATTTGAGTGAAGAATTAGAAGAAAGTAGGAGTCTGTAATGATACAACATCCGATTGCGCCCGTCTATGACGCGGAATCCAAGATTTTAATATTGGGAAGCTTTCCCTCCGTAAAGTCGCGCGAACAGCAGTTTTTCTACGGACATAAACAGAACCGTTTCTGGAAGGTCTGTGCACAGGTGCTCGGTTGTGCCGTGCCGGAGAGCACAGAAGAGAAACGGAATATGCTTTTGACGCATCACATTGCGGTCTGGGACGTGATTGCGAGCTGTGAGATTACGGGTTCTTCCGATGCCAGCATACGGAATGCGGTGCCGAACGACCTATCGTGTATTTTGTCCCATGCAGACATTCGGACAATCTATACGAATGGTTCCAAGGCGCATCAATTGTATCAGAAATATATTTTCCCGGTGAACGGAAGAGAAGCGTATCTGCTGCCGTCTACCAGCCCGGCGAACGCGGGATACTCGCTTGAACGGCTGGCAGAAGCTTGGAAGGTGATCAGGGAAAGCCTTTAGTGTATCATTTTCACTTCCCTATCGAGGCTTTCCAAGGTCGGTCGTTTCCAAGCCAGCCTTGCTTTGCCCAGTAGTTTCCGTCTAAACATTCGGGGTCTTTTTCATGCGATGATTTCTGCATCATACGGCAGATAAGAAATTTTATTCTTGTAAGTGCATTGACCCTTGCAGGTTTTTCGTAATGAATATCAGAAAGCTTCTCTGACAAGCGGTTCAGCTTTCGTGTAAGTTCGTGACGTTTCTTGTCGCTGAGTTTTTCCCAGACGATATCTTCCATAAGTTTCCCGGTGAATATTTTGATTTCTGAGATACCCCACCATGAGAGACTGTGCCTGATGTCCTTTGCGGTAGATTTTGCACCTGCGCCGGCACACTGTGTGATGATAACAGCACGTTTACCAAACATTTCGGGTGCAGGGCGGTGCGGCATCCAAAGGTAAGCAAAATGGTCAAGAAGCGTTTTCATGGCGCCGGTGGTGTGCATCACGTAAGCGGGAGACGTCATGACGACCAAATCAGATTCTAACAGGGACGCCGCTATTCTTTGTATGTACCCGTCGTCCTTGCATGTATGTTCGCCTCTGAAGATACAATTTGTACAGCCACAGCAGAAAGAGGGGCAGTCACCGGGCAGATAAAATTCGGTGATTTCTGTTTTCTCATGAAAGCGTTCCAGAAATATTTCTTTCAGACGATAGGTTATGCCGTGCTTCTCAGTTCCATTTATTACGGTAATTTTCATGATTCGTCATTCTCCAAAATGTCATGTAATATGGTTTCGTGGAATCTTTTCCGTTCTTTTGCATTCGTCAAATCGATGCCGTAGAGCTGTCCGATGACTTTATGCCGCAGAAATGACTGCTGCATGACCGTAATCAGATAGAAGGTTTTTCGCTTAAGCGTCTCCTCATCCCAATCCGGGCGGCAGGCGGACACAAGCGGAAGATAAGCAAGATATGTTCGGTGTGTATTGTCATCGTCTTTCGGCATACGCATATCCGAAAGAATGGAAGTTCTCGACACCGCGTAATGCTCAAACAAAAAAGAGAACGTCATGTTGCCGAGACAGGCAAGCTTATCAAAAGCAGAGAGGTTTTCTGTTTGTTCCCGAATGGTATGGAAGGCGTCAACAATGCCGTTTACGATGCGCTCAACGCATAGTTCTATCAGCTTGTCTTTGCTTTCAAAGTAATAATTAATCAGTCCTAATCCCACATTTGCTCTCTGGGCTATCTCACGGACCGTAAGGGTGTCCATCCGCTCGCCCTTTTCATTGATGAGGTCTATTGTCGATTGAATGATTGTTTCTTTGGTGTCCATTTTGTCCTCCTTGAACAATGTTCAAACTGTGTTACACTTATTATATTGAACAATGTTCAAAAAGTCAACAAAAAAGTTTTATTATGAATTACCTATTATGAATTGCCATATTATAATTAAAATTGTAGAATTACAGTTAAGGTATTGAATTTTGCCCCACAATCATAATTTGTTTGCGATAATATTATTAAAATAAAATATTGTGTGCTCTATTTTAAAATTAAGAAATGAAAGTAGTTGCAGGTATTACTTATAAGTAATATAATATAAGGACTAAAAGAAATGAATAAAAAAGAAGCTTTATCAGCGTTAATAAAAAATCTAGAAGAATATTTGCATCAAGGTTTCCGGTTTCATTACGCGTTCATGGAAGAGTTTAAAAATTTGCTCTATGATGCGCAAGGGCACGAAAAAGAAATTTTTGCACTTTTGGTCAAGCAGCTGGCTTTCGTAAAAACGCTGGGCAGACAAGTATATAATGCAGATGGAAATGAAATAATAAAATATTTGGATAAAGAGTATTATTCATTGCATTTGACTGGAAAAAACTTTAATTTGCGTTTGCTGATGACATTTGATGCAGAAAATAATCCTATATCTCTGGCAGCTTTTAACGAACCTGCGGGCAAAAGGATTTCCGATTATACTCAATGGAAAAAAATATTGGATAAAAGATATAGTCAAATGTAGAGATTAGAGGTGATGAGTATGAAGGGTTATTCTAAAAAGGGAACTTTACAGCTTAATGATTTGTTGAATTTGTTTGAGGATAATCTTACCGCCTCAAATATAACGGCTTCGAATCTTTTGGGGCAAATTTCAGCTTCCATAGTGAAAAAAAGGATCGAGCTTGGTATGACACAAAATGAGTTTGCCTCTTACATGGATGTCAGTCAGGGAATGGTATCAAGATGGGAAGGTGGAGATTATAATTTTTCGATCAAAACACTTGCCGATGTTGCGGAAAAGCTGGGGTTAGAATTAGATGTAAGCCTATGCCCGTGCTCAAGTGCCGTACAGGTGCGGCGAATGTTGGACACGGATGTTTTATATGTGATGTCTGAACAGAAAGAGTTTGTTGGTAAACCTTGCCAAGTAATTGATTATAAATCCAGCGCAAAAATGGCGCAAGACATAAATAGATGCAAAGTTTATAATTTCTATGAAAGAATAGAGATGTAAGGAGGAGATTATGATGTTACAATTTACGAATGGATTTTCGTGCGCAATGGATCAACAAAAAGAAGAACTGATGATAAATTTTATTCAGCAGATACCAGAGATTGGCGATGACGGAAAGACGGAGAATGTGCGAATTGAAGAGGTGATTAATCTTGTTATGGGCAAAGTAATGGCACAAAACTTGTTAGAAGCTTTATCAGGAATACTGTCAGAAGATGATACAGAAAAATAGTGTTGTCTTTGTTTTGTTACGGAAGCAAATAATTGTCAATACAGACTTTGTCGGGTCTGTATTTTTTTGCACATATATGGAAAGTTTCCTTAACATTCATCTCAGATATGCTATATTTCACTCATGGAAAGGAAACTTTACGTGAAAGGAGGACAACGTGAAAAACCGTTTAGAAGAACTGCGCAGGGAAAAGGGGATCAAGCAGGAAGAATTGGCGGCAGCAATGGCAGTTTCAAGGCAGACCATCGGCTCGCTGGAAAACGGAAGATATAATCCGTCGCTTACGCTGGCATTTAAGCTGGCGCAATATTTTAATCTGTCAATTGAGGAAATATTTATCTATCAGGAGGAAAATGAATGAAAGTATCCATGGAAAGTAAGTATAAAGCAGTTTCTGTTATTTGGGCGATATTTGGGGCGCTCTTTTTTGCCGGGGCCGGGGTGATGTTCATTATGCGGGGCGATATGCCACAGATGCCGAGGGCGGATATTGCATATATCGGATTTCTGGTTGTCGGGGCTATATTTGTGATAATCGCCGTTGCCACATATTGTATGGCAGGAGATAAAAATGCTATGATTGAAGAAAATGACGAAAGGGCAAAGATGATTTCGGGAATGGCGGGAAATCCGGCATTCGTTATCCAGACGGTTCTTTTGTGCAGCGCGCTTTTTCTGCTTTGTTTCATGGGCTATGCGAATGCGGCTGTGATGATTACTTTCATGTGCCTGATTGCGGTGAGCGTCTTTGTCTATTTCATTTTGGTTTGGTACTACAGTAAAAAGATGTGAAATGCTATTGACTTTCTGAACAGTGTTCACTACAATGATAATATATGTGAACACTGTTCAGAGAGGAAAGGATATGAGTGATAACGAAAAGAGTAAGGAACATATTATCGAAATCACTACGGAATTGCTGAGAGAGCATAACGGCGATACGGCTAAAATCACTTCGCGTTTAATTGCAGAAAGGGCTGGCATCGGATTAGGATCCGTCAATTACTTTTTTGGAAGCAAAGAAAAGTTGATAGCAGAATGCGTACAAAGAAGCATAAATAAGATGTTGATGGGATTTGCACCGGAGATTGCCGATTTTGGCGAAGATGACGGACTGACTGATGAAACCCGCTTAATATCTTGGGCAAGGCAGACTTTTGATTTTCTTTTTGACAATCAGGCGATTTCCAATATATCAATTTTAAGCGATATGCAAAATTATTTGGCGGACAGCAATTCTGTTTATACGCAAAAAGGGTTTGCTTATGCAATGAGAAGCGGGCAGTATGAAGAGTCCGGGAAATTACTTACCTTTATTCTTGTATCCGCCATGCAGACGGCTTTTCTCGCAAAAGATATTGCAAAAGATATTTTGGGATATGATTTATATTCCAAAGTCGAACGGGATTTATTCATTTCCGATACGGTCGGAATGCTCTTGCACGGAACGAAGCGTGGGGAGGAAGCGGCAGATGAAATGTAATCAGAAGATATGGTTCCTTTTACCGATGCGTTGCCTGATGTTTCTTGCGGCGTTTTCTTTATGCAGTATCTTTACCCGGAGGAGACTAATAGATATTACGCATTGGTGGACAATGCTTGCATCGTTAATCAACATTATTACAATCGTTGTTTTATGGACGATTTGCAAACATAACAACACGACATACCGGGAAATGATACGTTACGACAAGGGGCAGAAGAGTATTTTCAAAAGATTTCTTGTTATGATCCTCATGCTGTTTGTCGGTATAGGAGGGATGTATTTCGCAGGATGGATTTGCTATGGCGAGTTTCCCTATCTTGCACCGATGATGATAGCGCCGATTCCGCCTTATCTAGCGGTCTTAAATATTTTTATCTTGCCGCTGACAACAACGCTTGCAGAGGACGGAATATATTTGGGATATGGGGTGAACAGTTTCACTCCTAAATGGGCGGCAGTTTTGCTCCCTGCATTTTTCTATGCTTTGCAGCATAGTTTTATTCCCACTATATTGGATGTGCAATTTATGATCTATCGTTTCTTGTCTTTTCTTCCGCTAACGATATGGATATGCTTCCGATATGCCAAAGGGAGTTCGGTTTCTTATATTATGACGGGACATTGGATTTTGAACATTGCAACCACAATACAGATTGCAGTAACTTCTTTCTATCCTGAAGCTTATATGATGTTGATACAGCAGCAGGAATAAGTTTTTCGCAAGGCAGGCGGAGCGGAGAAGTACAGTGAAATACATCGGACACATTATGAGATGAGACAGAGGGGGAAAAGTGAGCAGAAAATGAATAAAGAATGGTCAGCGCTTAACAAGACAGTACAAGAAAAAATCAAGAAGGAAGTAACGTTTCATGAATGAACTGCTGAACAATTTGGAGCAATTACATACAACAGAATTAGGGATAGAACGAATTAAAAGGAACCTGTCTCTGGAAACGGATGACGTGATTGAGTGGTGCAAAAACAAAATCAGTTCTGAAGCCGCCGTTATTACAAGAAACGGGAAAAACTGGTATGTGAATGTTGAAAAATGTGTGATTACGGTAAACGCGTATAGTTATACAATTATCACAGCGCATAAGGAGAAGAAAAGCGCGTTATCTCCGACAGAAACAAAACAGACCGCAAAGAGAATGCAGGAAAGTGGTAACGTGTTATGCGATGATATCAGGTTTCTAACCGAAAGGGCATTGTGGGAGACGGAAAATCTTATGAAATGCATCCCTGACGAATTGTGGACCAAGCGTTATGACGGGATTCCTATGTGGAAGTTTCTGTATCATACATTATACTCCATGGACAGATGGTACATAAACCCATACGACGAAACCTATCAGAACCCGCCTTTTCATATGGATACCTTGGCGGATTTGAATGTGATACCGAAGGATGAGTGCTTAAGCCGTGAACAAATGGAGCGCTATTTTGGTCAAATCCGGAATAAGATACAAAATTATGTATCCCTCCTTTCTGATCGCGAACTGTCTGAAAAACCGGAAAACTGTGATATGAGCAGATTTCGGCTGATACTGGGGCAGTTCAGGCACTGGCATCGTCATATGGGCGTGATATACGGATTTATTATCGAAGACGACGGCAAGTGGCCTTATGTGCTTAATATGAGGGGAAAATATCCGGACGACCCGATGCCGAATTACTATTAAAGCAGAAAGTTTCGCACTGCGCATGTTGCTCAGACATGTTCACGTATTAATTTTGTCGTAAGTAAGCCAGAACCGGTTCCAGATATTTTTTGTTTGTCCAGTCACATTTTTGTCCAACGGCGCACATGAGGGCTTTTTCCCACGGCTCATATGTTGAGGGGTCTTTTTTTGCAACGGCTTTTTGCAGCATCCGGCATAGGGTTCTATCTCTAAATGTCATTGCGTCCTCATCCCATGCACCGCGGCAATATACCAGCGGCACACCGCCTAGTTCATCCTTAAAATGCAGCTTTTTTATCTGGGAAATGTCTGCTCCTTATAATGTTTTTAGGTTATCTTCTATCTGAATGATGGTCTGAATCGTTATTTTAAGCTGTTCGTCTGAGATACCCTGAAACATTTTTCCAAGGATTGCGTCACTCATATCAGCGTTTTTATTGCAAAACTCCGTGCAATACTTAGTCAGTTCAACCTTCTGTCTGCGTCTGTCGCTTGGGTCGACGGTAATTGTCACAAATCCTTTGTTCTCCAATTTAAGTAAGATTTGCTTGACGTTCTGATGAGAACTTCCCATAATTTCGGCAAGTTCTTTAATGGCAGGGGGCTTCTTACATAAGTTAATGCAGATGATGGCAAAAAACTGTTTCCAACTGATTTCCTTCATGTTTCTATCTGCCATAGCCTGAAAACGGTTGTCAAATGCGCTCAATAATCCCAGCAGGAAATGAGACGTTTCAATACCGCTAAAATCTATATTTTCGTATTGCATAACGTTTCTTATATTCATTGTGCTCACCTTTTCTGTACAATAGGTAATGTATTACATATATAAGGTAATATATTACCTATTACTTGTCAAACAGAAATTTAATAAATTAAGAATTTACGATTTGTGAAATATATATCAGCAGAGTTTCAAATTCTTGAAAGTGCAGGACGGACAAGATATACTGGTAGATAAGTAAAATGTGGAGAGAACGCTGAGGTTGCCAGACCGTTTGTAATATATGCCGATGGAAGGATGGTCGGATTTACGATGTTCGCATTTGATGAAAACAATGAGGACGAGGATGATAAGTACTGGCTCTGGCGGTTTATGATTGATGAATCTTGGCAGGGAAGAGGATACGGCAAGGCAGCGCTTAGCGAAATCATCAGGTATTTCAGAGAGAACGGCGCCGACCAGATTACGTTGTCTACGAAAGAGGAAAACAGCACGGCGTTAGCACTGTATCATCAGTTCGGGTTCCGGGAAAACGGTGAGATGAATGACGAAGAAATTGTGTTGAAGCTGTTTTTGTGAATGATAGTAAACATTTGAGGAAATCCGCGGGCTTACTATGGGAAAAAGCCGATTTGAGTTCCGTGAAATGTTTTCGAGATGATTTCTTTAAAGTGATTAGAAGTGGATAGTATTATATGAACAATAGAGGTTACAGAATCCTTATTCACATGATAGAGTACTGTGATAAGTTAATAACGTAGCTAATTTGACGGACGAATTTAAAGAGGTTCATAAGACTATTCCGTGGGGGCAAATTTGTGTAAAAATCCGGGTTTGGATAACGGTATCGATTTATATGTAAAGATATATTCATTTTAATGTAAGTGAGTAGAAATAAACTATAAAAGCAATGCAAAAGATGCTGAAAACAATATGGGGGAAATGAGATGGAAATTGGTAACTTAATAATTGTAATAAGAGAATGGTTGAGTAATAATTTAGTTGGTGTGTGCACTTCGATTTTGGCAACCATCATTATTACTTTGGTAAAAGTGCCATATTTCATTATAAAAAAATTTTGCGAACACATAAGCTGGCAGGATAAAAAGGGAACAGACTATATAATTGTTCATTCTTATAGAAGCGATAGAAAGGGCAACATGCTGCGAGATGCTATCAGGTTCTTGGCTAATGCGTATGTCTTGTTGGTGCCGTGTATTTTCATGATAGCAGTGCTTGGAATAGTAGTTATTCTTTCCCAGCTTGCGGTAGTACACATTTATATGTTAATATTAGGTGTTTCTGGTGTGCTGATATGTATTTTGCATATGCAAAAGTACTTGGCGAAAAAAAAGAAAGTATATAAGAATATTAGTGATGTAATGGTATTTATTGTATTGTTTCTTCTATTTTCATTTACGATATTAGCGTCGTGGGCTTGCCAAAATGAAAATCTGTATTATTATACAACAATAATTGCCTTAATGCTGTTTTTTATATGCAGACGCTTCTTTGAAATCAAATTTGAGTCACAGGACTGTGGAACGAAAATTATAAGATTCGTAAGATGTCTTCTTATAGCCATAGTATATATGTTGTTTTCTAAAGAACAAAATATTAATGTGATATCTAAATCATTTGTACCATGGTTTAGTCTATGTATATTTGAATATATTTATAGTTTTTTTGATAAGAAATATTTGCTTCCTTATACGATAAAATGTACAGATAAAAAATATATTACGTGTAACAATATATTACAAATGAAAGATAAAAAAGTTAAGTTCATAATAGAAGATAAAAGAGTCTGTATTATTGAAAAGGAAGAAATTGACTGCATTGTGTATGAAATGGAAAACTCCAAACGATATAGGAAAAACAATCAAATCAGAATAATGTATATAACAAAGGATGGAAAGAAGCATATATGTGATCAATATGTTTATTTAGGAAAAGATTGGATTGAATTTAGAAAAATGAACGACACAAAGACTGAAGCGATTATTTTGCCAGCGAATCAAATCAATCATATTTGTTCAGGCAATAAAGAAGAGCAATACAAGATAAGCGATATAATAGGAGGTTGAGTTTTATAACAACAGTAAAAAGGAAGGTACAACAATTAAAATGACCGAAATCTACTACATCGAGGACGATAAGTCTATCGCGCAGTCCGTCAAAGAATATCTGGAGCAGTATGATTTTCGCGTGACTGTTTACGGCACCATTACCGATGCAAGAACGGCAATCGTGAAGATGCGTCCACAGCTTATACTGCTTGATTGGAATATGCCGGACGGACAGGGAGACAGAATGTGCCGTTTTATTCGTTCCCAGTGGAGTAAGCTGCCGATTATCTTCCTGACCGTCAGAGGCGATGCGAAAGATATCGTGGCAGGATTCGGGGACGGAGCGGACGATTATGTCGTGAAACCTTTTGAACTGACAGTGCTGCATTCCCGTATTCTTGCGCTGCTTCGGCGGGTCGGACAGAACGGAGAGACTAGGCTGTACTGCGATGACATCACATTGGACAGAGAAAAGAAGTCCGTGTATCTTGGCAAAGAAGAACTGATGCTAAGCTTGCCGGAATATCAGCTTCTTTTGCTGCTTATGGAAAATAAGGGAAAAACAGTTATGCGCGGGCAGATTCTGGAACGTGTCTGGGACAGCAGCGGAAACTATGTGAATGATAATACTTTGACCGTTGCAATGAAGCGGCTCAGGGAGAAGTTACATCAGCCGAAGTGTATTAAGACAATACGCAGCTTCGGATATCGAATGGAGGATACGTTATGAGCGCACATAGGAAAGCTGTCTCGAAATGCAGCGTTTGGTCTAAGGGGATAAGAAGGGGAGAAACTGCGATAACTGTCGTGATATTGGTATGTCTTGGAATGATATCTTATGCAATGGCATTTTTTATACGGGAATTTTGCAGGAGCAATG
>ERZ779631.818-NODE-818-length-10261-cov-11.060651_pt1 | contig 10261 bp, 8 predicted proteins | sample MGYA00514193_ERZ779631 | MGnify/ENA primary metagenome ERZ779631 (study PRJEB29562, sample SAMEA4376710) | mouse gut metagenome | isolation source: Cecum | study: EMG produced TPA metagenomics assembly of the A DSS colitis mouse model was used to assess the...
GCTCCATCTGCCACCTGGACAACGCGGGCACCATGCACTTCTGCATCGACTGGAAGAAGCCCTGGACCATCCCGGAGATTCTCCGGCAGACCGGCGTGCGCCAGAGGGAGATGGAGCACATGGGAGCGGCCTACATGGCCGAGGGCATCGTCACCCTGGCGGGCTCCCGGCTGTACACCAGCGCCGCCTACACCGAGGAGATGATCGACGACGTGCTGGAGCGCTTCGGCCGCGTTCTGGCCGGCTGCGCCCCCCTGGAGGTGCGGCCGTGACCGCCGCGGAGGCCCGCCGGCGGGAGCAGATCATCCAGGCGGCGGCCCGGCTCACCGGCGAAGGGCTCATCGAACGCACCTGGGGCAACATCAGCGCCCGCCTCTCGGAGACCCAGTTTCTCATCACCCCCAGCGGCCTGGCCTACGAGACCATGGAGCCGGACCAGCTGGTGCCGGTGAGCATCCCGGACGCCGCCTGGACCGGCCCCATCAAGCCCTCCAGCGAGCGGGGCATCCATGCGGACGCCTACCGCCTGCGGCCGGAGGTCCAGTTCATCATTCACACCCACCAGTACTACGCCTCCGTGGCGGGGATCGAGGGCCGGGCCCTGACGGGCTTTATCGACCCCCTGCTGGGAAAGCGCGCACCCTGCGCGGCCTACGGCCTGCCGGGAACCGCCCGGCTGCGCCGGGCGGTGGAGGCGGAGCTGACGGCCTGGCCGGACTGCCGGGCCCTCCTGCTGCGCAGCCACGGGGCCCTGTGCCTGGGCCGGGATCCGGAGGACGCCTTCGCCGCCGCCCGCGCCCTGGAGGAGGTCTCCAGATCCCGCGTCCTGGACCGGCTGGAGGAGAACCGCCCCTTCCCCGTCCCGCCGGACCTGGGGTTCAGCCGCCGGCAGGGGGACGCCTTTTTGCTCACCCGGCGGGGCCGGAGCCGGATCTACCCCCTGAACGGCTCCTCCCTGCCCCGCGCCGCCGCCCTCCACGCGGCGGTCTACCGGGCGGGCCATTTCCGGTACGTGGCCCACGAGACCTCCTCCCAGGTGCTGGCCGTCAGCGCCTCCGGCCGCCGTCTGCGCCCCTACCTGGATGACCTGGCCCAGATCGCCGGGGCGGACCTGCTGTGCGTGCCGGCGGAGCCCGACCGGGTCCACAGGGCCGTCCGAGGCCGGAGCGCGGTGCTGCTGCGGGGCATGGGGGCTCTGTGCGCCGGCGAGTCGGAGGACGACGTGCTGACCCTCCGGGCCCTGCTGGCCAAGGGGTGCGAGGCCCGGCTGTACGCCGGCGCGGTTCCCGGCTGCCGTCCCCTGCACCCGGCGGACGCGGCGCTTCAGCGCCTGGTCTACCTCCGCTCCTACCGGAAAAGGGGCCTATGCTGAAAAAACTGTCCGAGGCCCAGCTGGAGCGCCTGCTGGAGGCCGGGGTGGAGGCCTTCTCCCTCCACGGCCCGGCGGGGGCCAGCATGCGCTCCATCGCGGACCGGGCGGGCGTCAGCGTGGGGGTCCTGTACAAGTACTACGGGGACAAGGAGGGCTTCCTCCGGGCCTGCCTGGACCGGAGCCTGGCGGCTCTGGACGAGGTCCTGACCTCCGTCACGGCGGAGGAGGCGGGCTTTCGCGCATACGCCCGCCGGCTCATCCGGGCCCTGCTCCAATTCTCCCGGGAGCACGGGGGGTATGTGCGGCTCTACTGCGCCCTGGCTGCCTCTGGCGGAGCGGCGGCCCAGGGGCTGGCGGAGGAGATCGAGGGAGCCGCCGCCCGGCTCTACCGGCGTGCCGTCGCCGCCGGGCAGGCGGCGGGGGATCTGCGCCGGGACGTGGACCCCGGCCTGCTGGCCTTCTTCTTTGACAGCCTGCTGATGATGGTCCAGTTCTCCGGCTGCTGCGGCTACTACCGGGAGCGCTTCCGCCTGTACTGCGGCGCAGCGCCGGAGGACCAGGAGGACCGGCTGGAGGAGGAGCTGCTGCGGTTTTTGGAGTCGGCGTTCACCTTCGACGCCTCGGAGATCGTCCACAAAACCCAGGGGCGGGAGCCGTCCGCCCCGCAGCACGTGTGAGGAGGGATACCATGACCTATGTACTGGCCTATGACGTCGGCACCACGGGGGTGAAGACCTGCCTGTTCTCCCTGGAGGGGCGCATCACCCTGTGCGCCAGCGCCCAGGAGGGCTACGGCCTCTGCCTGCTGGAGAACGGCGGCGCGGAGCAGGACCCGGAGGCCTGGTGGCGGGCCATGTGCCGCACCACCGGGGAGCTGCTGGCAAAAACGGAGGTGCGGCCGGAGCAGGTCGCCGCCCTGTCCTTCTGCTCCCAGATGCAGGGCCTGGTCCTGGTGGACAGGGAGGGGCGGCCCGTGCGCCGGGCCATGAGCTACATGGACCAGCGGGCGGGGGCGGAGCTGAAGCGGGGCCTGGCCCACGGCCCCCAGATCGCCGGGGCCAACGTGGGCAAGCTGCTCAAATGCCTGCGGGCCACCGGCGCGGTGCCCAGCAGCGTGAAGGACCCTGTGTGGAAGTACAAGTGGGTCCAGGCCCACGAGCCGGAGTGCTTCGCCCGGACGGACAAGTGGCTGGACGTAAAGGAGTACCTGCTCCTGCGCTGTACCGGCCGGGCGGTGATGACCGAGGACTCCGCCTACGCCACCCTGCTCTACGACACAAAAAAACGAGCCTGGAGTCAGGCCCTGTGCCGCATGTTCGGCGTAAACCCCGCCCACCTGCCCCCCGTCGTCCGCGCGGCGGACCGGGTGGGGGGCCTGACGGACCGGGCGGCGGCGGAACTGGGGCTGCCCTCCGGCACGCCGGTGTTCGGCGGCGGCGGGGACGCGTCCCTCATCGGCGTGGGAGCCGGGGCGGTGGCGGTGGGCAGCACCCACATCTACTGCGGCACCTCCGGCTGGGTCTCCACGGTGACGGACCGCCAGCTGGTGGACGTGGACGCCATGATCGCCGCCATCGTGGGGGCCCAGGAGGGCCGGTACAACTACTTCGCCGAGATGGAGACCGCCGGGAAGTGCCTGGAGTGGGTCAAGGACCACCTGGCCCTGGACGAGATCGGGGTCTACCTGGAGAAGCGGGAGGTGACCGGCGGTCAGGAGGCGGTGTACGCCAGCCTCTACGACTACCTCACCGAGACGGTGGAGCAGTGCCCGCCGGGGTCCGGCGGCGTCATCTTCACCCCCTGGCTCCACGGCAACCGGTGCCCCTTCGAGGACCCGGCGGCGGCGGGGATGTTCTTCAACATCCGCCTGGACACCGGCAAGCGGGCCCTCATCCGGGCGGTGCTGGAGGGGGTGTGCTTCCATCTGCGCTGGATGCTGGAGTGCCAGGCGCGGAAGGTGCCCACCTCGGACCCGGTCCGGTTCGTAGGCGGCGGGGCCCTGTCCGCCGTGACGGCCCAGATGCTCGCCGACGTGTCCGGCCGGACCGTCGAAACCGTGGCCAGCCCCCAGAACGCGGGCAGCGTGGGGGCGGCGGCGGTGATGGCCGTGGGCCTGGGCGTCGTGCCGGATCTGGATGCGGTGGGGGCGCTGATCCCCCCGGCGGCGGCCTTTACGCCCAACCCCGCCAACCGGGCGGTCTACGACCGCCAGTACGCCGTCTTCCGGCGGCTGTACGCCGCCAACCGGGCCCACTTCCGTGCCCTGAACGGATAGAGAAAGGACGTGCCCCATGAACCGCAAGGAACTCCTGCGCTCCATCAAGTTTCTCCTCTTCTCCCTCTCCGCGGGGATCATCGAGCTGGCGGCCTTCTCCCTGCTCAACGAGCTGACGGCCTGGAGCTACTGGCCCTGCTATCTCATCGCCCTGACCCTGTCGGTGCTGTGGAACTTCACCCTGAACCGGCGCTATACCTTCCAGTCCGCCAGCAGCGTGCCCAAGGCCATGGCCCTGGTGTTCGCCTTTTACTGCGTGTTCACCCCCCTGTCCACCTGGCTGGGCCACTGCCTGGCGGACGTGCTGGGGTGGAACGAGTACCTTGTGACGGCCATCAACATGGCGGCAAACTTTGTGCTGGAGTTTCTCTACGACCGCTTCGTGGTCTTCCGGGACTCCCTGGACACCAACAGCGCGGCCCGGAAAAAGCAGTCTTAGCCCTCCACAGGGCCAGAAACTGCGGCAATCCTCAGAGCGCACGGCAAAAAAAGGAGACCAGCCGACGGCGGCAAAGCCCCGCTCCGGTTGGTCTCCCCATCTTTTGCAGATAATTTTGACGCCTGCTGTAAGCGCCGGATTTTGCCCTGTACGCCGCCAAATCCGCCGGATCGGCCGGCCCGAAAGGGGCTGCGGATTTCCGGACTGGCGGAGCGCCCTGTCGCTCCCCCGACATTTTTCTTCTCCGGCGGTGAAAGAAGCGGAAACACCATTGACAAAGAGGGCGTTCACCTCCTATAATAGAGACCGGCCTCGCGGCCGGCAATCGCAGTTCAGTTATCAAAAAATTGAGGTGCAGAGACATGAAGAGTATTCGCAGGAAAATCACAGTGTGCCTGATGGCCACAGTCCTCATCGCCCTGGCGGCGGTGGGCGCATCCAGCATCATCCTCAACTACCGGAGCACCATCGCTACGGTGGACCAGATGCTCAGCGAAACTGCCGTGCTGGCGGCGGAGCGCATCGAGCAGGAGCTGACCGCCTACCGGAACGTGGCCATGGACACCGGCTGCATCCCTCAGCTGTCCGACGAGACAGTGCCCGTGGCGGAGAAGCGCGCCATCATCGACGCGCGCGTGGACATGCACAACTTCCAGCGGGGCAACATCATCGGCGCCGACGGCGTCAGTATCTTCGACGGGAAGGACTACTCCGACCGCGAGTATGTCCAGCAGGCCATGGGCGGCGCGGTCTACGTGTCCGAGCCCCTGGTCAGCAAGATTACCGGCGAGCTCTCCATCATAGTGGCGGCCCCCATCTACTCCGGCGGCACCCAGGGCGGGCGCATCGTGGGCGTGGTCTACTTCGTGCCCCCCGAGACCTTCCTCAACGACATCGTCTCCTCCATCAAGGTCAGCCCCAACAGCCGGGCCTACATGATCAACCGCTCCGGCGACACCATCGCCGACGTGACCCTGGACACCATCACTACCCAGAACGTGGAGCGCGAGTCCCAGAGCGACGCCTCCCTGCGGGACCTGGCCGCCATCCACGCCGACATGCGCCAGGGAGAGAACGGCTTCGGCAGCTTCCACAATGAGGCGGGCCCCTGGTACGCCGCCTACGCCCCTGTGGGGGGCACCGACGGCTGGAGCGTAGCCGTCACCGCCATGAAGAAGGACTATCTGGCGGATACATATTTCGGCATGTTTATCAACGTGCTGGTGGTGGCAGTCTCCATCATGGCCTCCATCGTGGTGGCCCTGAAGCTCTCCAGCAGCATCAGCGTCCCCATGCAGGCCTGCGCCCGGCGGATGAAGCTGCTGGTGGAGGGCGATCTGGACTCCCCCGTGCCCCAGGCCACCGGCCAGGATGAGACGGCGGAGCTGACCCGCTCCACGGCGGAAATGGTAACGGGGCTGAACACCATCATCAACGACATCCGCTACCTGCTCACCGAGATGTCCAGAAAGAACCTGGACATCCAGTCTGCCCACCGGGAGGCCTACGTGGGCGGCTTCCAGAGCATCCTCCAGTCCATGCGCACCCTGAAGGTGGAACTGAGCGGCACCATGCGGCAGATCAACGCCGCCGCCGGGCAGGTCTCCTCCGCCAGCAGCCAGGTCTCCACCGGCGCCCAGACCCTGAGCGAGGGCTCCATGGAGCAGGCCAGCTCCGTGGAGGAGCTGGCGGCCACCATCACCGACATCTCCAACAGCGCCAAGACCACCGCCGCCGCCGCTGAGGAGGCGGGCCGGTTCGTCAATCAGGCCGGCGGACAGCTGGGCGTCAGCATCGAGTACGTCAAGGAGCTCAATACGGCCATGGAGAAGATCTCCTCCTCCTCTGAGGAGATCGGCAAGATCATCGCCGCCATTGAGAACATCGCCTTCCAGACCAACATCCTGGCCCTGAACGCCGCCGTGGAGGCCGCCCGGGCGGGCACCGCCGGCAAGGGCTTCGCCGTGGTGGCCGGGGAGGTGCGCAATCTGGCCGCCAAGTCCGACGAGGCCGCCAAAGCCACCAAGGAGCTCATCGAGAGCTCCATCGCCGCCGTCACCGAGGGCGGCGAGGTGGTGTCGAAGGTCACCGAATCCCTGAACCAGACCGGCGTCTACGCCGGCCACGTGACCAGCCAGATGAACATCGTGGTGGAGGCTGTGGAGAATCAGACCACCTCCATCGCCCAGGTCACCGAGGGCGTGGACCAAATCTCGGCCGTGGTCCAGACCAACTCCGCCACCGCCGAGCAGAGCGCCGCCGCCAGCGAGGAGCTCTCCGCCGAGGCGGCCAGCCTCAAGCAGCTGGTGGACAGCTTCACCCTCGCCAGCTGAGCGGCCCCTTTGCTCCGGCCGCGCCTGTGCGGGCTTGCCCCCTTCGCCCGCCGCTTTGGGGGGCAGGTTCCAGTTGAGCGGCCCCGCGCGCTCGCGGCACATCGCTCGTTTTATCATGGATGATTCAACAGGCCCCAGGGCGCTCCCCCAGCGGGAGCGCCCTGGTCTGCCATCACTTTTCCAGGAGGAGATCGCACATGGAGAAAAAAGTCATCGGTATTCTGGGGGGCATGGGGCCCCTGGCCACCGCCGACCTGTTCCGCAAAATGGTGGAGCACACCAGGGCCGGGCGGGACCAGGACCACCCCCGCATCCTGGTGGACTGCAACACCAACATCCCCGACCGCACGGCGGCCCTGCTCCACGGCGGGACGGACCCGGTGCCGGAGCTGACGGCGGCGGCCCGGAACCTGGAGCGGGGCGGGGCTCAGGTCATCGCCATGCCCTGCAACACTGCCCACGGGTTCTACGACGCCGTCCAGGCCGCGGTGGCGGTTCCGGTGCTGCACATGATCCGCCTTACGGCCCAGGCCCTCACGGAGCGGGGGGTGGACGCCGCGGGGCTGCTGGCTACCGACGGCACCATCCAGACCGGCATCTACCAGCGCTCCTTCCGGGATACCGGCGTCACGCTGCTGACCCCCGAGGCGGGGGACCAGCAGGCCGTTATGGACCTCATCTACCGGGGGGTCAAGGCCGGCCGCCGGGACTTTGACGCCTCCGCCGCCCGGCGGACCATGGAGCGCCTGCTGGAGAGGGGCGCGCAGACCCTGATCCTGGGGTGCACGGAGCTACCCCTGGCGGTGGAGCTGTACCATCTGGCGTATCCCTGCACCGATCCCACCCTGGAGCTGGCCCTGGGGGCCCTGCGCTTCGCCGGGTGCGAGACGGTATAACGATACCCGCTGAAATGAAGAGGAGGAAAGGCGCATGATTATCAAAAACGGCACCATCTACGACGGCATCCACCCCGCCCCCTACGCGGGGGACCTGGCCCTGCGGGAGGGCGTCATCGCCGCCATCGGTCCCGGCCTGGAGCCTGTGGAGGGGGAGCGCGTGCTGGACGCCGCCGGCCGGCGGGTCTACCCCGGCTTCGTGGACGCCCACAGCCACCTGGGCCTGGACGGCTACGGCATGGGCCGGGAGGGCATCGACTACAACGAGATGGGGGACATCGTCTCGGCCCACCTGCGGGGCATCGACGCCTTCAACCCCCAGGACAAGGCCATCCCCATGGCCTGCCGGGGCGGCGTCACCACCGTGGGCACCGGCCCGGGCAGCGCCAACGTGCTGGGGGGTACCTTCTTCGCGGTGAAAACCTGGGGGCGCTGCGTGGACGACATGGTGGTGAAAAACCCGGTGGCCATGAAGTGCGCCTTCGGGGAGAACCCCCGGCGGTGCTACTTCGACAAGGGGGACTCCTCCCGGATGACCACCGCCGCCAAGCTCCGGGAGATGCTCTTTATGGCCCGGGACTACATGGAGCGCAAGGAGGCCGCCGGGGAGGACGTGTGCAAACGGCCCAAGGCCGACATGCGCCTGGAGGCCCTGCTGCCGGTACTGCGCCGGGAGATCCCCCTCAAGGCCCACGCCCACCGGGCGGACGACATCTGCACCGCCATCCGCATCGCCAGGGAGTTTGACCTGCGCCTGACCCTGGAGCACTGCACCGAGGGCCACCTCATCGCCGACGAGCTGGCACGGGCCGGCTTCCCAGCAGCGGTGGGCCCCACCCTCACCAACGCCAGCAAGATCGAGCTGGTCAACAAGACCTTCGAGATCCCCGGCATCCTGGCCAGGGCGGGGGTCCAGGTCAGCATCATCACCGACCACGCGGTGATCCCCCAGCACTACCTGCCCCTGTGCGCGGGGCTGGCGGTGAAGGCGGGCATGGACCCCTTCGCGGCCCTCCAGGCCATCACCATCAACCCCGCCCGCCATCTGGGCATCGACGGCCGGGTGGGCTCCCTGGAGGTGGGGAAGGACGCCGATGTGGTCGTCGCCGCCGGCGACCCCATGGTCAGCGACACCGTCATTGAGGCCGTCGTGATCAATGGCCGGCTGATCGATTCGGCTATATAGCGTTGTCAAGGTGCGCTCTGTGCGGTCTTCTTGACCCCGCCGCACGCGGCCCGGTACCCGGCCTGGTCGCACTTACTTTCGGACTTGGCTACCGCGGTGGTGGTGCTCCCTACAAATAGGGGGGTGCAAAGGGGAGAAAGTTGCACGGGGACGTATGACCGGCTCCGATATTTTTTCGGGGCCGGGGCGGTCTGAAGGACATATCCGCAAAACAGGACCCCGGAAGCTGTGTGCTTCCGGGGTCCTCTGATGTGGTTTTTTGAGAGCGTCAGCGCCGTCCGCCGAAGCCGCCTCCACGGCCTCCGCCGCCGCCAAAGCCGCCTCCACGGCCTCCGCCGCCGAAACCGCCGCCGCGGGAGCCTCCACCGAAGGAGCCGCCTCCGCCGCGGCTGCCGCCGAAACCACCGCCGCGGGAGCCGCCGCCGAAGCCGCCGCCACGGCCGAAACCGCCGCCGCCCATGGAGCCGCTGCCAAAGCCGCCGCCGCGGTTAAAGCCTCCGCCGCCGGTGCGGGGAGGAGCGGGCCGGTTGGGCCTGGGGGGCGTTCCGCCGCCCATAGGAGGCCTGGGACCGCCGCCCATGGGCGGGCGGGGGCCCCGGGGGCCTCTCGGGGGAGGCGGAGGGGGCGGCATGTGCCGCCGCCGGTACCAGCGGCTGCCGGGCCGGTGCCACCAGAAGATGGGCCGGTAGACCACCGGCGGAACGGCCATGGTGCCATAGCGGCCGCGCCAGCTGCTGTAGCGGAGGCTGTCGATCCAGCTGAACAGGACCAGCAGCACCAGCAGCAGAATGATCACAGGGAGAAGGGCGGCGATCAGGGAGCCGGTCCCCGCCCTGGACTGCGCGTTAAAGAGCAGATGGGTCTCCGCGAAGAGGGCCAGCACGCCCTCGTCCCACTCACCGGACGCGGCGGGACCGGAGAGGCAGCTTCTGACATACTGTCCCTCGCCGCCGTTGAACCGGTCCGCAAAACGCCCGCTGGACAGAAGCCAGGCATCCGTCCGGCCCGTGTCGATGAGGAGGATGGCGTCGTCCTCGCCCAGCTCCAGCTCATATGCCCAGTTCCAGGCGGCGTCCTCAATGTCTGTGCCGTAGGCCCCGGCGTCGCGGGTGGTGACGACCGCCATGATGCTCCCCGTCAGCTTATCCCAGTTGGCGTTATACATGCTCAGGGTGTTCTCCGTCCTGCTGGAGAGGACGTTCGCCTCGTCCACGATCAGCCCGTCGAATCCGGCGGTGGACAGGCCCTCGTCCAGCGGCGCGCCGCCCTGGGGGACCTCCACCTTCGGCGCTTTGGACAGGCCCCACGCGGAGGACAGGGCGATGGCCGCGATGAGGACCAGGGCCGCGAAAGCCCGGTTTTTGAAAAGCTTCATCAGCTGCGCAGCTCCATCAGCTTCTGCTTCAGCTCGCCCTCGATGCGGCCCAGCTCTACCTCGGCCTCCCGGCGCTTCTGGGCCCCCTCCCGCTGGATCCGGATCACCTCGTCCAGGGTGGAGATCAGCTGCTGGTTGGTGTGCTGGAGGGTCTCGATGTCGATGATGCTGCGCTCCGCCTCCTTGGCGGTGGCGATGGTGCCCATCTTCAGCATCTCCGCGTTCTTCTTGAGCAGCTCGTTGGTGGCGTTGGTCACGGCGGACTGGGCGGCGGTGGCCTTGCGGCTGTTCTCCAGGCCCAGGGCCAGAACCATCTGGCTCTTCCAGAGGGGAATGGTGTTGACCAGCGAGGACTGGATCTTCTCCACCATCAGGGTGTCGTTAT
>ERZ779631.820-NODE-820-length-10261-cov-3.850284_pt1 | contig 10261 bp, 10 predicted proteins | sample MGYA00514193_ERZ779631 | MGnify/ENA primary metagenome ERZ779631 (study PRJEB29562, sample SAMEA4376710) | mouse gut metagenome | isolation source: Cecum | study: EMG produced TPA metagenomics assembly of the A DSS colitis mouse model was used to assess the...
ATCCACTGTTTATTCGCTGGAGTTTGCCGGGAACACGAAGTCAAATTGGGATAAAGAAAACGGACTTTAACCGGTCAAAAGAAAGGCTGGGAGGTGACTCCATGTTCTTCCCCTCTGTCTGCGTCACGCCGCTGGAGCGGTTCAGCTTCGCGTTCCTGCTCCTGATGGTTTACAGTTTCCTGGGCTTGTGCGGCGAGATGGTCTACTGCTCGCTTGGGCAGCGCCGCCTGTGTGAGAAACGGGGTTTCCTGAACGGCCTCCTGTGCCCGATCTATGGTCACGGGGCCCTTGTGGTCCTCCTGGTACTGGACGGCGGCTGCGCCAATCCCCTGTTCACCTTTTTGCTGGGGGCCATTTTAACCTCCCTGGTGGAGTATATCACCAGCTATGCCATGGAGAAGCTATTCCACATGCGCTGGTGGGACTACTCCCAGTACCGTTTCCACATCAATGGGCGCGTCTGCCTGCTCAACTCCACCCTCTTTGGTCTGGCCAGCGTGTTCCTCTGCCACGCAGCCAGCCCGCCTGTCTCGGCGCAGCTGGCCAGCCTGTTCGTGTCTGGGATAGGCGTTCCCCTGGCGTTGGTCCTTCTGGCTGTCTATCTGGTGGATCTTGCGCTCTCTGTGCGCAGCGCCATTCAGATTGGCGACCGCCTGGCCAAGCTCCACGCCATTCAGGATGAGCTGGCCGGGAGGCTGGAGGCCCTGAAGGCCGAGCAGCAGCAGGCTATGGAGCTCCAGCGCAAGCGTCTGGAGGGCTCCTTGACTGCCGCCTGTCTGGGTGTGGAGGAACGCGCCGCCCAGGCGGCCCAGGCTGTCCAGTCCAAGCTGGAGCCGTTGGCCGATCTAAGCGCCGGGTTTGCCGCCCGTCTGGAGGCTGCCAGGGGCGAGGCCCAGCAGAAGCTCCACGCCCTATATGACCGGCAGGACTTCTTTGAACGCCGTCTGCTGCGCGCTTTCCCCTCCATGCGCGCCCCCCACTATGGGGATGCACTGAAAAAATTGCTTGAATACCGGTCTATCCGGAAAAAATAGAGTGAGCGCCTGTATTCTGAGAAAACAAAAAGGAGAATGATCCCTATGTCAGAGTGTACCCATGATTGCAGTACCTGCGGCGAAGCCTGCGGGGAGCGCACCGAACCCCAGTCCTTTTTAAAATCCCACAACCCCTCCGCCCGGGTGGGCAAGGTCTACGGCGTCGTATCCGGGAAAGGCGGCGTAGGCAAGTCCATGGTGACCAGCCAGCTGGCGGTCCTGGCCCAGCGCAGCGGCCGTAAGACCGGCATCCTGGATGCCGACGTCACCGGCCCCTCCATCCCCAAGGCCTTTGGCATCCACCAGCGGGCCATGGGGGATGAGCGGGGGATGCTGCCGGTAGAGACCGCCACAGGTATCCAGCTGATGAGCGTAAACCTGCTGCTGGACGACGAGACGGACCCTGTCCTCTGGCGCGGCCCGGTGATTGGCGGGGTTGTCACCCAGTTCTGGACGGACGTGATCTGGGATGTGGACTATCTGTTTGTGGATATGCCTCCGGGCACGGGCGACGTGGCGTTAAGCGTGTTCCAGTCCCTGCCGCTGGACGGCGTGGTCATCGTCGCCTCCCCCCAGGAGCTGGTGAGCATGGTTGTGGAGAAGGCGGTCAAGATGGCGGAGACAATGGATATCCCCATTGTAGGCGTGGTGGAGAACATGAGCTACCTCCTCTGTCCCGACTGCGGGAAGGAGATCCCCCTCTTCGGCCAGGGCAAGACCAAGGCCGCTGCCGAAGCCCACGGCCTCCCGCTCCTGGCCCGGATGCCCATCGATCCCCAGTTGGCCCAGCTCACCGACCAGGGCCGCATTGAGGACTTCCAGGGCAGCTGGCTGGCCCCCGTCATAGACGCCATTCTGTAAACACTTTGTATATCTTGCTATAAAAAATACTGGCCGTTTGACACGGCCAGTATTTTTCTGTTCATCTAAACCAGCTCCGCTGCCAGCGCAGGCCAGCCTGCGGCGTTGTCCCAGACACGCCACAGGGTCTTTTCCACCGAACCGCCGTCGTGGAAGACCGCCAAATAGACGCCGCCCTCCCGGGAGGCCCAGCCGTCCACGATCTCCACGCCCTCGTTGGCTGCGCCCTCCGCCGTGCGGTACTGCACATCCGCCCGGAAGATATCAACGTATCCCTCCGCCGCGTTTTCACCGGCCTTTGCCAGGCCCGCGAAACTCCCGGCCCACACGATCCGGTTGACCCGGTACTGGCCGGTGTAATCCGTCCTGTCCTCCACCGGCCAGGAGCGCATGTACTCCTCCACCGCCTCCTGAACCTTTTCGTCCAGCACGAACCCATCCTTATCCAGGAACAGCACGGTCAACCCCTCGGTCTCCTGCCAGTCCGGCTCCTGGGGCAGTACAAAGCTCTCCGCGAAGGGGGCATCGGCCTCGCCAGGCAGCGTGAGGGTCCGGGCCATGGCAGCGAACAGCTTGCTGTACTGATTCCAATCTGCGGCCTTCGCGTCCCCGTATACATAGTAGCTCTTCTGGTCTGTCCCGGTGTAGAAGAGCAGGGTCCTCTCATCGCCGGTGAGGGTGGAGAGGTTCATGAAATCGCCGCCAAACCCGCCGCTGCCCTCAGCAGCCAGCACAGACAGCTGTGCCCCATCCGTGGATGAGAATACCACGCCGTTGTCCCCCCGGTTTCGGGCCCCCCCGCCCTCGGGCACGGGAGCGGCCAGCCATCCGCCGCCGTATAGATGGAGCAGGGGATCTCCTCGCTGCCCACCTTGAGGGTGGGCCCCTTTTCCGTCTTCTCCTGGGGGGTCTGCTCCTGCTGCTGGGGCGGCGGGGCCAGATCCTCCGCCGGCTCCTTCTGGTTCCAGGGCTGCCAGGCCGCCACGCCAATCCCCAGCGCCGCCAAGCAGGCCAGCCCGGCGCCCAGCGCAATTTTTACCTGCTTACTCAATCCCTTCCATTTCGTCAACAATGTATGTTACCTTCCTTTCTCTCTTGGCACAGATCCGTTTCCATCCCGGGAAAAGGATCAAAAGAAGCTTCCCACAGGGCTGTGCCCTGAGTGTTTTTGCCGGTTTCCCGGATTTTATGTCGATATCATACCATACAATTGCTTCAAAGTCGTTTCAAACGCCTTACGAACCGGCAACAAATCTGTATCCATCGGTAACAAAAGAAACTCCGGGGACGTCCGCCGCAGGCGGCGCAGCCCTCCGGAGATACAGGCGGCCTACATGGCCGCTTTCTTTTTGGGAATTTGGATGGTGATGGTGATGGTCTCCTCGCTCTCCTGCTTGTCATAGCGGGCGTCCACACCGGCCCGGCGGATGGTCTCCATGCCACGGTTGACGCTGTTCAAAAACAGCCGCACATCCTTAATGACATAGACAGGCCGTTTGCCGGGCCCCTCCTTCTCGCCGCTTTCCAGCAAGGCTTCTATGTACTCCTCACTGGCGGCCACATTCAGTCGTTTTTCACCGATGTGCCGCAGGGCCTCCACCTGCTGCTGCTCGTTCTCCAGGCGCAGCAGGGTCCGCGCATGGCGCTCCGTGAGGCCATACTCCCGCAGGAGCTCCACACAGGTGGAGCTCAGACGCAGCAGGCGCAGCTTGTTGGCGACTGCCGATTGGGAGCGTCCCAGGCGTTTGGCGGCCTCCTCCTGGCTCATGTCGTAGGTGGAGATCAGTCGGGCAATGGCGGCAGCCTCCTCCATGTAGTGCAGGTCGCACCGCTGAAGGTTTTCCACCAGCGCCAGCAGTGCGCTGTCTTTGGGGGATGCCCTCACCAGGATACAGGGGACCTTGGCCAGCCCCACCATACCGGCGGCCCGGAGCCGGCGTTCCCCGGCCACCAGGACATAGCCGTTCACGCCCTTCTGCACGCTCAGCGGCTGGATGACCCCATGCTGGCGGATCGAGTCGGCCAATTCCCGGAGGGATTGCTCCTCAAAGTGCCGCCGGGGCTGCCTTGGGTTTGGACTGATGCGGTCGATTGGGATCTGATAGATCCGGTTGGACTGAAACAGCGAGTTCTTTTTTTGTTCCATAGTGGAACCCCCTTCCGCTGTTTTTTACCATTTTACGGCTTGTCCACCAAAAAATGGAGAAAATCCTGTCGGGTGGGGAAATTTTCTTATCCGCCTGCGGACGTCCTTGACGCCGGCCCCTCTGTACAGTACAATAGAGCCAACCTTGACCAACAGGGAGGCAGCTGAAATGGGATTCACCAACCGGCAGATTCTGGACATTGCCCTGCGGCAGTCCGCAACAGATCTTAATTGTAATCCAGCCGATTTCCTTCGGGATGAGCCTGTCCTTGTCCCCTCCCAGGCCAACCCCGGGGCACGGAAATATTTGCAGCTGCCCCTTGCGTGCCATCTGGTCTCCTACGGGAACAATGTCGTAGCAGCGGCGTTGGAGCCCTGCCGGGAGCTGGTGTCCGCCTATATCCGCCGCTTTCCGGCGGAGCACTGCTTCGAGACGCCGAACCTGCATATACTCAATGATGCGCTGGAGGGGATGGGCCAGCGGATTTGCTATATGGCGGAGTATTTCCTGCCGGATCTGGGCTGTCTGGAGCCCCTGGAGTGCCCGTATCCGCTGAAAATCCTGCACCAGCAGGACTTTGGCCCCCTCTACGTCCCAACGTGGGCCAATGCGCTGTGCAAGGAGCGCAGGGAACTGGATGTCCTGGGTGTGGCGGCTTACGATGGGGAGCAGCTCATTGGCCTGGCGGGCTGCTCTGCGGACTGTGACGAAATGTGGCAGATCGGCATTGACGTCCTTCCGGCGTACCGCAGGCAGGGGGTTGCCTCGGCATTGACCAGCCGGCTGGCTCTGGAAATCCTGGAGCGGGGGATGGTGCCATTCTATTGCGCCGCGTGGTCAAACGTCAAGTCGGTGCGTAATGCGGTCAAGTGCGGTTTCCGCCCCGCCTGGGTGGAGATGTCGGCTAAAAGCACAGCGTTTGTTGAAAAATTGAATACCAAGGATTAAAATGGCCTTTCTCCGGCTGTGCTTTTTCTATTGTAATACCCACGCGACTCCCTCCACTCTATTTTTATTTGCGATGTCCACTCCACCTTGATACAAAGCGTGCCCCGGATGGAAGTCCGGGGCACGCTTTCCGTATTGGTTAAAAATCCTTCTCTTACAGCTTGCTCAGCGCAGCCTTGTCAGCCACAAGGATGACATTGGGGTGCAGCTGGAGGACAGAGCCGGGAACGCTGGGGGTAACGGGGCCGCCAAAGCATGCCTTGACCGCATTTGCCTTATCCTCTCCGCTGACAACGACCAGGATCTGGCGGGCCAGCATGATGGACTGGATACCCATGGTCAATGCCTGACGGGGCACATCGTCCCGGGAGGCAAAGAAGCGGGCGTTCGCGTCAATGGTGCCCTCCTTGAGGTTCACCAGATAGGTCCCCAGGTGGAAGACGTCGCTGGGCTCGTTAAAGCCGATGTGGCCGTTGTGGCCCAGGCCCAGCACCTGGATATCCACGCCGCCCATGCTCTGGATCACCTCGTCATAACGCTTGCACTCAGCCTCGGGATCAGAAGCCATGCCGTTGGGTACGTAGGTGTTCGCTACATCGATGTTGACGTGGTTAAACAGGTTATCCTGCATGAAGTAGCGGTAGCTCTGGTCGTGGGTGGTAGCAAGGCCCACATACTCGTCCAGGTTCACGGACTTGATCTTGGAGAAGTCCAAATCGCCCTTCTCATAGCGGGCAATGAGCTCCTTGTACAGGCCGATGGGGGAGGACCCGGTAGCCAAGCCCAGCACGCTGTCCGGCTTCAGGGTGATCTGGCTGGCAACGATGTTGGCAGCCTGGTGGCTCATAGCCTCGTAATTCTCAGTAGCAATGATTCTCATAATTGATCAATCTCCTCTCTGCGCCTCTGGGCGCAGTTATTTTTTACCAAATCTGGACTCTGTCCGCAGGGTCGAGGTACATCCCGTCACCGGGCTGGATGTCAAAAGCCTCATAGAACTCGTCCAGGCTCTGGAGGGCGCGGCTGCCCCGCAGCTTGTCAGGGGCGTGGACGTCTGCCGTGCTCAGATAGGAGCGGGTCTCCCGGCTGGCAGTGCCCCGCCAGGAGCGGGCGGCGGTACGGTAGAGGGTCTGATAGTCAGGCGTCTCCTCCTGGCCCTCAATCTGGGTGATGCAGGCCAGCGCCCCCAGGTCGGCCACATTCTCGCTGATGGTCAGCGTGCCGTTGCAGGCGATACCAGGGGCCGCCTCTACGCCGTCATAGAAATCAATCACCTGCTGGCACAGGCCCTGGAACGCCTCATAATCCGCCTCTGTCCACAAGTTGCTCTGGTTGCCCTGGGCGTCGAAGGTGGCGCCGTTGTTGTCAAAGGCGTGGGAGATCTCGTGGGCAATCACATAGCCGATGCCGCCCAGGTTCTCGGTATGGTCCGCCTCCACATCGTAGAGGGGGGCCTGCAAAATCCCGGCAGGGAAATTGATGGAGTTATTCTGGGGGGAGTAGTAGGCGTTGACCGTGTAGACACTCATCGCCCAGGTACCACGATCCACCGGCTCATCCTGCTCCTCCGCCATCTTTGCCATAGATGCCTGGATCATGGCAATCATATTCTCATAGTAGGACCCGCCCTGTTCCACGGAGAGGATCTCCACATCATCATAGATGTCGTCCCACTTGTCCGGATAGCCCACGTTGACCGTGATGGCCTCCAGCTTCTCCAGTGCCTTTGCCTTGGTGGTGTCGCTCATCCAATCCAGGGCCTGGATGCGCTGGCCGTAGACGTCCAGCATCTCCTCAATCATGGCCTCCACATCGGCCTTGGCCTCCGGGGAGAAATATTTTTCCACATAGATCTGGCCCAGGTAGTCGGGGAGAAGCTGCTGTACTGTAGCAGCGGCATCCTCCTCATCTGTCAGACTGCCTTCAATCCCCATCAGGGCGGCATTGTACGCATCCTTTGCCTCAGAGAACTCCCGGTTGAGCATCGGGCCCAGCTGGGCAAGGACACTCAGGCGCAAATAGAGCTTCAGCTCCTCCAGATGCTCGTCATTGAAGTACTCTGCGGACTTCCTCATCAGGCCCACATCGCTGACCACATAGCGGTCCTCATCGTGAAGCCCCTCAGCGGCCAGAACAGCCTCCAGGTCCACGTTGGCGAAGGTCTCCTTCACCTCGTCCGCATCAACAAAGTTAAAAATCTTAGAAATGTCCGCCTGATCCTCAGCGGACATCCGGGCATTGGCCAGATCCTCGTCCATCTCCAGGTAGGCGTCGGCCATGGCCACCGCCTCGACCTCATCCGCCCCGCCCAGCAGGAACAGGGCAGCGACATAGGTACCGAAAATCTCCCGGACACCCTCCATGGCGTAGAAATCACGGGTAAGGCTGGAGCTGAGGCTGACAAACCCCAGCACCTTCTCTTCGCTGTTCTCCACACTTTGGGTGGTGCCAAAGGCAAGCAGGCCCATACTGGCCTCCGCCAGCATCTGGTTGTTGACCTCCATCAGCGCGTCCAGATCCTCCGCGCTGTCGATGGCGTCCAGATAGGGCTGGATCGGCTCAATCCCCGCCGCATTCCGGGCGTCCCAGTTGAGGATATTTTCATACAGGTTCTTAATTTTCTCCTCCGCAGAGCCGGCCTTGGGGCTGCTGGCAGCAATCTCCTTGATGAGCGCAGCTACCTGCTTATCGGTGGAATCCATCACCTCATAGAGGGTGCCGGTGAAAGAGCTGCCGGCGGGGATGGAGGTAGTTTCCAGCCACTCCTTGTTGACATTGGCATAGAAATCGTCCTTCAGGTTGGAACCCTCCAGGGCGTAGACGCGCTGGATCAGTGTCTCCAGCTCCTGGCGGCTGACCGTATCCCGGGGGCCAAAATTCCCTTCCGCATTGGGGGTGATGATCCCCGCATCCAGGACATTTTTCAGCTGGGTCTTTACCCAGTTGGGCACATCGGTAAAGGCAGAGCTGTCCACTGCCCAGCGGGCGCTGTCACCCTTGGGGGCGGGCAGTTCGCCAAAGGCACGGGAGAGCATCACCAGGGCCTCCGCCCGGGTGACGGCCTCGTCCTCCCGGCCGCCTGACAATACGGGCTCTCTGGCGGAACCGTAATCATCTCCCGCCGCCGTCAGCATCTCTGCGGCCTCAGCACGGGTCAGCGCCTCGTCCGATGCCAGCGCCGCAGGCATTGTGCCGACAGCCAGGATACAGACCAGGGCCAACGCCAGAAAGCGTCTCAACAGGTTGTTCACAGTAGGGTCCTCCTCGTGTTATACTTTTTCCCCAGAGGGGATGTAAGGAAATTTTACCACTTCCTAAATCGGAGTACAACGGGGCAGGTCTTAAGAAATTCTTAAATTTCCAGCCAACACATGCCCGCCTGACTGTGAATTCTATAGACACCGCCGCGCCGCGCTTCGCCTATGGTTTTCCCGAAACCTGTCGGAAACATACCATAAGCAAAGCGCAGCTTTGCGGCAAATGTTCTTTTTGATGCTTTTTCTTTCTAAGAAAAAGCATAGCTGCTTCAGCAGTACTTCTTAATCGCGTCCGCGATCATCTGCGTGGCCTGGGCAGTAACAGCCCCGTCACCCTCCGCCAGGTTCAGCAGGGGAGCGCGCACGCCGCCCACATCGGGGCCGCCCTGGAGACGGATAATCTCCTTGATTGTCGCATACATGTTGCCCTGGGTGGAGCACATCTTGTAAATGATGCGGCAGCACTCGTTCTGGACCTCCCGGCCCTTCTCCATCTCACCGGCCTGGAAACAGCGGGCAATCTCCATATAGAGCTCCGGCATCGCGGCGTAGGTACCGCCAATCCCGCCCACAGCCCCGGCGGCCAGGCCGGAGAGCAGCTGCTCGTCGGGCCCGTTGAACACGATGGCCCCTTCATCCTTCCACATCTGGATATCCTGGACAGGCATGGAGGAATTTTTCACGCCAATGACGCGGGGGTTCTTCAGCATCTCCTGGAGCAGGGGCACGCTCAGCGCCACGCCCGCCAGCTGGGGGATGTTGTAGATCACAAAGTCCGTGTTGGGGGCCGCATTGGAGATATCGTTCCAATACTTGGCAATCGCCTTGGGCGGCAGGTGGAAGTAGATGGGCGGGATCGCGGCAATCGCATCCACCCCCAGGCTCTCGGCGTGGGCCGCCAGCTCACAGCTGTCAGCGGTATTGTTGCAGGCCACATGGGCAATAATGGTCATCTTGCCGCCCACCTCGGCCATCACGTTCTCCAGGGTGATTTTCCGCTCATTCACGCTCTGATAGATGCATTCGCCGGAGGAGCCGCCCACATACAGCCCCTTGACGCCCTTATCCAGCAGATACTTGGCCAGGGCGCGGACCGCCTGGGGGCTGACCTGGCCTTCCTTGTCATAGCAGGCGTAAAACGCGGGGAAAATCCCCTGATACTTTGAAAAATCTTTCATTCTGTTCCCTCCAATTTTACTTGATTCTGACTTTGAAGACAGCCTTTGTCACAGTTTCCGGTCCATCCACATGCATTTTAATTTTGTGGGCATCGTTAGGGAACACCACCAGGAAGTCCCCAGGGGAGAGGACCAGCCGGTATTGCCCCTCGCCCCGGTAGGCATAGAAATCGTTGGCCTCCACCCGGTCAAATTCGGTCAGGGTTTCCGGCGGGGCGATCTCCACCCGCTCGGCCCCCTCCAGCATCAGATGGATGTCCAAATAATTTTTGTGTGCCTCGAAGAAGCTCTCCTCCTCGGGGATGGTCTCATAGGTGAAGCGGGTGGCATACACATCGCTGCCCTTGATCTCCACCCGTTCCTCTCCCACGGAGGACAAAAACTCTTTTGTGATCCGCTCCAAGGCCATATCCAGGTTGGGATGGATACCCCGGTAAGTAAGCGCGTCGGAATTTTTCGCATAAATCATGGTAAAACTCCTTACCCCTTAACCGCGCCCATGGTAATACCCTGGGTGAAGTACTTCTGGAAGAGCAGGAAGACGATGATGATCGGCACGGACGCCAAGGCAGCGCCCGCCATCAGCAGTCCCATATCGATCGAAGTCTCCGCCTGGAGGGAGGCGATACCAAGGGGCATTGTGAAGTTGTTGCCGCTGGGCAGCATAACCAGCTGCATGAAGTAGTCGTTCCAGGAGTTGATGAAGGTAAAGATGGCCAAAGCGCCGATGCCCGGTTTGACCATGGGCAGTACGACCGTAGAGAAGGTCTTCAGCTCGCTGGCGCCGTCGATGCGGGTTGCCTCCAGGATTTCGCCCGGGATTCCCTCAGAGAACT
>ERZ779631.825-NODE-825-length-10214-cov-5.159268_pt1 | contig 10214 bp, 7 predicted proteins | sample MGYA00514193_ERZ779631 | MGnify/ENA primary metagenome ERZ779631 (study PRJEB29562, sample SAMEA4376710) | mouse gut metagenome | isolation source: Cecum | study: EMG produced TPA metagenomics assembly of the A DSS colitis mouse model was used to assess the...
GGCATATTCCATCTGGTTTTAAAAGAATACTCTTTCGTCACCTCTTCAGTAATATCCTTGTATGTCCTGCTGATATTCTGAAAAGATCTGGACTTCTTCTCAATATCCATCTGCCAGATATACGAAACTGCCTTAAGTTCCAGCACCGTATAATCTCCTACATTTCGAAGTTCTGCACTGTCAATCAATCCGCTAAACAGAGACTCCTGTCTGCCCTTCTCATCCTGCCCAATCAATTCAAGCTGCTGTTCTTTCATCCGGCACAACATGTTGTACGCTTCATTATAATTTACAACGCAGGAAACTTCCATTCTCGCCATCTCTCCATACTGCATATATAGGTGGCAACTCAGTATGGTTTTGTACTTAAAATTACAATTTACCTGTAACTGTCCCAACAAAATCACGTCTTCCATATACTGCCTCCTAACTAATCCAAAATAATTATCCTGTCTGCTCTGCCTGTCTCTTGTCTGTCCTTGCTACTCTTCCCACTGCGAATCACCTGCAAAATCCTATCCAATTCCGCAAACATTCTGTCATTAGTCCATTTACCGCTGCCTATATTCTCTGCGCCTCTCCTCGCCAGATAATCCTCAAGAATTTCTCTGTTCACTGCTTCCCTGCTCTGAAGCGCAAGATAAGCAAACTGCATATCAACGCTCTCCACCATACTACATTCTAAAACATAATGCGCATATGCATCGGTAACTTCCCGGGACAGAGTGGCACCTCCGCGGCTACTCCAGACTGCATCCGCTAAATTGACCGTGTCAAACTCTGTCCGGATATCATAGAAATCTTTGTATTCCTTCCGAAGCTCCGACCCTTCCCGCAGTTTAAATCTACACAATTCTATTTCAGCATCACCCTGCGGCTTCTTATCATCTAATCGTATCTCCGTAACATATTTGATATAATCAGGCAATTCCAGTCTGTCCAGCGCAATAAATTTAAGATACTGCAATTCGTTCGTTGCACGATACGGAAAACTCTGTGCCGCAATCAGATAGATAAATCCTTGACATTTAATTAACCCCTCCCCGACACAGAGCTCATTTCCCTTTACGTCTATGTTACAGCCATTTATAATGCCATCTGCATACTCCTTATATTGTAGATTCAGTGCGTTGTAAGAATAATCCCGCAATGCCCACAGAGATTCTTTTTTCATGATTCTTCCACGTTCAAAGGTTGGGTAAATGTGTTCCATACTGACTCATGCCTTTCTTCATTCTTTGTTGCGCATATCGCTCATGTATTCTTCAAAGCCTTCTTTCTCAATCCACATAAAATTCCTATATTCCATGAAGCCTTCTTCTGGATTCTTGGAAGGATCCCAGTATATGTAAGCAGTCTTTCCCGTCTCTACTTCTTTGATATAAATGCCCTGCGGCGGCATTTGTTCTCGTTCCTCCTGCTCCATATCTACCCTATTGTCATAATCAACATCTGAATATGCCGCATATTTTCCATCCGGGCTGAAACACACAGAATACAGATATTCTCCCAGATAAGTTACCTCTCCTGACGGATATGAAATCCGGAAAAAGGAAGAAGGTCCCGCCTGAACAGTCAGCCACCCTTCGTTCTCATCTCCCTCAAACTGGCAGACAGATACCAAGATTGTGCCTCCCGCCTGTATATCATCCCTCATCCTCTCCACTTCTTCCCTTATCCCCTGCAGTGAAAAACTCCACTGTTCTGTCCCGTCTTCTATTCTCCTTATGGTGAGCTGCTTGTAATCGTCCTTGATTTCTGTCAGCAGATCCCCTTCCTGATTAATCTTCTTGAAACTGTCATATCCCCCATCATAAAAAGTTATCCATGCTATTTCTGACAGTTTTGCATACTGCTCCTCATCCATCTCTTTGTACCGTTCTCCGTCTTTCACAACCAGAATCGGATAAACACCTCCTCTGGTTTCAGTTACTTTCTCATTTACCCTATCTTTCTCATAAAACAGTTTTTGTGTACTTATCGTTTTGTATTCGCTCCACTTATTCGTTATGACCCATTTACAATCCGACGAAACATAGGTAACGTTGTCTTCCTCACCCTCTTCATCTGGTTCTGTTTCTAATGGGAGTTTTTCCTTAAACTCCTGATACAGTTCTTTTGCCTCTTCAATCGTCTGCGTCTCACTACTGATGATACAGGGTTTCATCTTAAAGCCTCCTGCCCCCTCATGTAATTGAGTGTCGCAAAACAGATAGTAATCCATATTTTTAAATTCATCTATACTACAGTAGTCTTTTGCAAGCATATAGTCCCTCACATCTTCCTCCGCTTCTTCTTTCATATCATCCTTTCCTGAAATCGCCGCACCCATGATACGCAGTATCAGCAGTGCCATCCAAATGCTTCGCATTACCATCACTGTCCCTCCTTCGGCGCATTAAATTTCAAATATCCTTCCGTATCATCATAGTATTGTCTGTCGATTACCATATGACCTGTAAAACTTTCCGAATAATCTTTCTCTTTCAATTTTTCTTTGGCATTTAAATAATTATTATCGCTTCCTATGTTTACATCTGTCCCTTCCTTTATAAAGCCAACTTTCTTTCCAAACGCTACATATTCCTTCACTGGAACTGTAATACAACCTGCAGAATATGGATTTGTCGGATGATCCTTCCTCAACACTCCTGCCATATGAAAATGGATATAGTCAGCAACATCATCTTTATCTATTGAATTATAAGCCGGAATATTTGCGTTGTTATTCAACCATAAGGCTGCATATCCTTTATGTAGACCACTCTTAATATCATAAATGCCTTCACATATTGTAGCTGTATTTTCCATGTCATCCGGCAACGTTGACGCTTGTACTACATACTTCAGTTCACCATCCACAGTAACAATTGCAATAGCACCAAACTGTCCATTCGGATGATACATATTAATCCCATTCCAGTCTGCCTCTTCATTTGTGCGTGGAGTAGCCAACCCTTCAAAAACAAAAATGGTAGTACCGATACGCAGTTCAGGATTTTTTTCTAAATAATCCCTTATTTCATACAATGCCATGCATTGTCTCGCAGTAAGTTTGTAGTCCTTCAACATTTTTTCCATACCCGGCAACAATATCAAATAGAAATCATTTTTGCATCCGGAAATTTGGCATACGGTACGTTAAAATTAATGTTTTCCCATTCTTCTCCAAGCTCCATAGGAATTGTCGGTTCTTTTTATCTCTCTCTTGCCGTTCCTTATCATCCATCTTCTCTATTTTCTCCCGTCAAAGTAATTCTTCACCCATCCCTCATGCTCGAACGGGTAGAACTGCTCTGCGCCCATGTACAACCGCTCGTCCTTCCGGCAGACCGGCACGATGACATATCCCCATTCCCTGCACCTTTTCCATGCAAAAAATCTGATTTCCTGATTGACGATGCTGTCCGTCTCTTTCTGTAAGATATGGCTGCCGTGTACCTTCCGGATTCCCTCATAGGTCATTTCTTCAAACTGCTCCGGCGCGCAATCGAAGTGGAACCTGTATCTGACTTTTCCTTCTGTGTCTTTTAAGAAAAGCTGCAACGTCACATCTTCCAGATTGCGCGATACATATCCCGTCTCTTCTTCCCTCAGGAAACCGTTGACCAGCTCCACTTCTCTGCCGTTATGTGTAAATGCGCTGACCGTATAGGGCAGCACCGGCTTATCCGAGTACAGTTCAATCTGCGCATAGCCCAGCCTTTTATCCCGCATGAATTTCAGCGCTCCGTCCACACAACTCATCTTTAAGTCAATATCCCCTGCGGTATCTCTGTTTTTACGCTTGAACTGTATCATCCTCCCGGGGATGAACTCCTTGAGGGCTTCCCGGAAGATATCAATCTTACAGGACTGCCCGGTCAACTTAAGGAATGAAAAATCCCTAATCTTATCATCCAGATACAGCGGCTCCATGAATTTACGGATAATCCCGTAGATGTCTCCCCGCAGAATCAGTTCTATTTCATAGAGGTTCAGTATAATCTCGGGAAACTCCTTAACTACCTGAAGTCCATCGAGCTCCTGTACGGACAGCTTCCATTTATCCGCCCATATCCATGTGATGTCAGAGTCCTGTTTCGCCTCTGACGTAATCCCCACCCGCAGAATCCCCGCCTGTTCATAGAAATGCTTCTTGACCTGCTCTGCAAGGAAAAACAGCATATAGAAATTATTCTTTACTTTGAAATATTCTTCCCTGCTCCTTGTCTCATACTCCTTAAAGCGGGTCGGTATCCACTGCTCCGCCGCACCGTAAGCTTCTTCCAGTGTGGCATATAACTTCTCAGTCCCGTTGGCATCCACATATCTAAAGATGTCCATGTCAAGTTCCCGCAAGATATCGGTGGAAACAAATGCCGTCTGCCAGCCGCGGCTTACCGATAACTGTTCCGTAAGCAGTATCTTCAAGTACTGCATAATCCGGTATGTCAGATTATTACCACCGAAATCCGTATCTCCGTTCTCATACGCGGTATCAATACGGATATGGTATGCCACACTGTCGTCCTGCACTTTAAAATGACATGCGCACAAATCAGTCGTCCCGCCGCCGCAATCCACAATCAGCGCCTGATAAGTCCGGTTCATCTCAGCCGTCCTCGATTCCAGCATGTTGGAAATCGTATTATAGAGCACTGCTACGCCCTCATCTACCATCTCATCTTCCCGCATGGCATACTCTGGAAGAATCTCCTGAAACAGCTTTTGAAATAAGAATTTCTGTTTCACCGGGCACGACACCTGTATCTGTCCTACACTACATTTAAACCGGTCCTCCGTGACAGCGATGATATGCTGAAAATATGCCTTAATGATTTCTTTGCGGGCTAGGAATGTCCGCCTACCCTCTCTGTCGGTAATCTCCTCTTCTTTCTCATAATCGCTGATCCAACGTTTCATGTCATAGAAGATGCTGAATCCCTCATCCACATAGCAGATATTGGACAAATCCACCGCCGTTTGCCCGAACACGAACTGCGCTTTCCCGTGATTTACCGAGACAACTCCCACCACCGAAGGCAAAAGTTTCCTATGTTCTTCAAATACAGTATATTGGATGGCATTTTTCTCAAATCCACCAGTAAACGGCGCCCCCTTAGCACTCTCGAAGTACAAGGAATCCAGATAGACCCCCGCAGTGGTGTTCGTGGAACCGAAGTCAATGACAAGCGGCATCCTTAAGACAATCGGCTCCCGCACTTCCACATCCATGAGCGGGATGCGGTACGCTGTCAGATTCTCTGGTATCTCCTCGCATAATCCATGGTATACAGAGAAAATCTTATCCGAATCCTGTTGGTCAAAGCAGTACAAATCGTAATCCTTTAAATCAGCCTCTTGACAGGATATCTCCCTGCTTTTCATCACATACAGATGCTCTTTATCGTCCCTGCACCTATGGAGATAGAAAATCCCACAGACTTTACTACCTCCGCTCACAAGAACCGCGTTGGTGTCCTCCAAAAACGCCCTATACGGAATATGTATCTCATCATTTTCATCTATCGTGCGTCCGTCATATATAATCATCTTGGATGGGATATGCAGCGTCTTATCCTGCACTGTCCGTATTTTCCCCTTACGAAGCATCCGTTCCAGCGCCTCCTGACCCTCGGCATCATCGTGCCGGATTAACATCTGTTCTCTCGTTCCCCGGTAACGCATGATGACATGAATCAATTCCTCCTTATCCAAAGGATTCAGAATGCCGTGCACAATCTTTTCCCTGCGGCAGATTTCCCGAAGCTGATGTGTCGTCATCAATTCCAGTTCACCCTGCCTGTAAAGTCTCTTCTTCTCTTCTTCCTTAATCCCATCTCTGTCGAGTATATATCCACCCATTGTAATCTCCTAAAATATCACCATCTCGTCCACTACCATCGTCTCATCCACGCCTATGATTCCGAAATGGTGTGCGTAGAACCAGTGCACCGTCTCCTGCATCGGCAGGAACATTTCCCTTAAGAATGCAGTACGCTCCCGTTCCTCCCCGGATTCTTCCACGCCCAGATAGACCAACAGTTCATAAGCTGTCTCGTTATTCTCGTAGATAAAGACCTTCGGGTAAAGCCGCAGCATGACTCTCCTGAACTCCTCCGGATAGTTTCCCGTCTTTAGAAGCTGCAGATAAGACCTTGCGATGTGCTTCTGCTCTTCCTTGTGGAAAAAGGAAAACCGGCGATGTGCCGTCTGCCCGTATCTCCCCTTTTCTATATCATGGATGATGAGGCTGTGATAGAAGTCTTCTTTCGCCAGCCCTTCCCGTAAGTCAGTCCTCACAATCTGATGCATACAGACATCAAAAAACACGTCTCTTAGGCTTGCATATCCTTCTATATTCCGGTCAAACAGCCGTCCCAGCACATCCCCCAGACGATAAAGCGGATTAATCTCTACTCTGTCTTCCTCCGGGCTTTCCTGATTCAAATCCATGACCGATACCTCTATGTACGGGCTGGGGTCAGAGGCTTCCACAAACCGTAGGTTATCCCTGTCCCTGCCATGTTTTTCCGCCTGCAGTACTGCTTCCCATGCGTAGTTCATGCCACCCCTCCTCATTAGAATAGCTTATTGCTCTGACACGCTTTACTCTCAAGCATCCCCACGCATCTGTATTCCAGAAATTCCATCTGTAACTGTGACAGAATATAGCGTATCTGCGATTCATACAAATAGTCTTCCTCATGCCGTTCTTCCGCCTGTATTCTAAGAAGCAGGATTTTTCTCTGATCATTGCTAAACAGCCTGACCCCCGTAAAGCTGTTCATATCTCCTGCCAGATACTCCTTTTCTGTTCTGTCGAGAATCTCATAGCCGAGAACATGAATCCGATACCCGTCCGCCATCTCCTCCACCTTCCTGCTAAGTTCAAGGGGTGTCTGGATGAAATTCCCTGTCTGCTGAGAATACCGCGCTGCCAGATTGTCCTTCCTACGGTTAGACAGAACAGGATAATGATATCTCGCCGACTGTTCCGGCTTTCCTTGACAGAGTCTGTATACCGTGATATCTTCCAAGGACTCCGCCGTCGTCCTAAGCACAATCTTATTCTCTTCATATCTGATAGACAGAATATCCTCTGCGGCATCCACGAGATAACCGTCCTCTGTCTCCTGCTCCTTCGGCAGATAGAAAACATGCTCATAGAACACTTCGTCTATGCACGGTATTCTGTATTCCCTTGAATGCACATCGAATTGCCGAATGTTCCATAGAAGCATCATGTCTCTTCTGATGTATTTCGCCCATTTGTCGTCTTGTATCGTCCAGTCGTTCTCTGTCGTCTGCCCATCCGAACCTTCCTCCGTCATCGGAATCAGGTCAAAAAACCGCTCCACATACCCCATGTGTACCGTCTGCCACGGCACATGGTTGCCGGTAAACAAATGGTAGAGTTTGTCCATGCTCCGCCAATATCTGTCGCTGCGCCTGATTTGAAAGCAGATGCTTTCACCCGTCGCTTCATTGACTCCTATCAGTGTACCCATATTCAGAAATTCTCCGCATACCTTCTCATCTGCTGCCAGATAGATGGTTTCGTAGCTTTGTTCCCGTTTCTTCTTAACATCTTCCTCACAAACTGGAAACCAGAAGCTATTGATAGGGTCGTAATCTTTCTTATCAATCACAGTCATACAGACGTGAAAATACTTCCATGGCAGGTCGAGTTCATTCTGTACACGCTTTTCCAAGGCTGCATATTTCTCTTCCGACCACTCAATCATCTTACCAAGACTCTCCAATAACAGTTGTTTGGCAAATCTGCGTTCGTCTAAGTCGTCTATCCTCCGCAGTTGTTCCTGTATGTAGTTCTCATAATCAAACGTCTTTTCGTTTACCATCTAATTATTTCCACTCACAGTCTTATTGACACTCTCGGCATTTTCTTCACTCTTTGCCTGCTTCGTCTCTACGATGTCTACCTTGCCCTGTATCTCATCCGCCTTATTCGGCTTATCCAACTCCCCATAGATTGCCTTGGCATACTGGTATTGCAGTTTCGCCTCTTCGTAGTCTCCCTCTTCCTCATACATCCGCGCCAGTTCCTCGAATTCCTTCGCTTCTGACATTCTGGAATCTACTTCCTGCTGTTTCTCGTTCAAGGCTATAATTTTCTTATTCAGAAATGCTATCTGCGCCGTATCTTCCATCTTGGTATATTTCTCCAATGCGATCAGATAAAATACCATGGCGCCGTCATAATCGCCATCACTGTATGTCTCGTCACCCTGTCTTACCAGTTCCGCTGCTGCCGCTTCACTCTCCGCCTGTTCGGCTGCCTGTTCTTTTACTTTCTCTTCCGCCGCGCCCCACTCTTCATACAGCTTCTCCAACGCGTCAAGCGCCTGCTGCTTTCCTTCTGCAAAATAGATTGCCGACGAATCTTTCTTAGCTTCCAGATACCTCTGTTCCGCCATCTCATAGCTGCCATACGCAAGCAGGCTGTCTCCCAATGCAATGTTGTTGAAAACCTGTTCATAATGGTCTATCTGCAACAATCTGTCTTCGATATAGTCAGCGGCTATATTGTCCGCATACCGTGTTCTGACTTTTGCCGACAGATACGCCTCGCCCGCTTCCTCATATTTTACCTCATCATAAGAGTCGTCCGCCCGAATGACCGCCTCCAGACAAATCAGATAATTGTTATATTTGCTCTCCGCCTCTTTATCCCTCAGCTTCTTTGCAAGCTCCAGCGCCTTATCACACTCTTCCTTTGCCCTGACATAATTATTGTCCTCTATATATGTCTCCGTGTTGGCAAAACACTGCGCCATGTCTTCCCTTTTCTGTCTCCTATTCCTTCTCCACATGTACACAACCACACCGAGCACAAGCGCCAACACTAGTATAACAAGTGTTATTGTAATTATCTTCTTAATACGTTTCCTTCGGTTCGGGTCTACAAACACCTTGTCAACATAGATTGCCGCAAAGGTGTAATTGTCCAGATTTTCCGGCTGTCTGGATAATAGCAGATCCTCTACTTTGTCGCATTCCTCGATGGGTTCGTTCCCTGTCTCTGCGAACACGTCGGAGAGTTCACCTTCGTCTATGTTCTCCCAGATTCCCCGTGTATACAGGGTTATGATATCCCCGTCCGCAAGTTTCTTCTTTTTAGATACGAAAGGCTTGAAATGCTCCTTGCCGAGATAGGAATAGAGATTGTTCCTCTCTTCGTGCTTCGCCAGCTTATCTTCCGCCAGCCTGTCCCCTTCGACCAGATTCTGACTAAGCGACATATCGGAGCTTGCCAAGATCATGCGTCCGTCCCGATACAGCCTGAACCTCGTATTTCCTGCATATCCATAACGGAACTTCTCATAATTGGTAACCACCACGGTAACGGAAGCTTTCAACTTCTCGTAACTTTTTCCCTTGAGTAATTCTTTATTGGCGTATTTCAGATATCTTTTCAGTTTCCCTTTGCTAATCCCCGGCTCGTTATGGAAGGCACTGATTACTGCCTCTATCGCCTTCCTTGCGCTCTGGGAATCCCGCATATCGGTTATACCGTCAGCAATTACATAGCAGGCGTATTTGTCCAACTCCACAAAGCCGAAGTAATCATTATTCCTAAGTCTGCTTCCCTCCTCGGAAATAAAAGCAGTCTTAAAACTGCTGTTGTACTTTCTCATAAGAATCCCTCAACCAGAACAATGCTCGCATTATCCTTCTCTTTTCGGCTTCCGGCATTGATCTGTTCTATCACTTCATAAGCCTTCTGCTGACACTTCTTCCTGCCCGACAGAAGCTCCTCTATCGTCTTCCAGTCCATCCCCTCATAAAGCCCGTCGCTCATCAGTACTACGATATCTCTCTCCCTCAGCCTGATTGGCTTATCAAAGAATTCAATTTCCCGAAATCCGTCCTGTCCCACATAGTTATACATTCTCGTATTGTCAAGCAGCATCAGAGCTTCTTCTCTGGTAATCGTTCCCTCAATAAACTTATCCCCCGCCAGCACATCTATCGTATGTCCCGACGAAACCGGAACAAGGCTGCCGCCGCGGTATACCGCAATCTTGACATTGCCTGCCACTGCATAGTACAGATAGTTGTCTTTAATCAGCACGGCTCCCACACTCGCGCCGCCCCTGCCGTCATCAAGCTGCTTTAATATCTCCATGTTGATCCGGTGGTAAGCTTTCCGGAAGAAATATGCCGGATTCTCAGATGACCGGTAGATACGATGAAGGATATGTTCA
>ERZ779631.832-NODE-832-length-10181-cov-7.623642_pt1 | contig 10181 bp, 11 predicted proteins | sample MGYA00514193_ERZ779631 | MGnify/ENA primary metagenome ERZ779631 (study PRJEB29562, sample SAMEA4376710) | mouse gut metagenome | isolation source: Cecum | study: EMG produced TPA metagenomics assembly of the A DSS colitis mouse model was used to assess the...
TTTCAAGCATTGTAGCGATTCTATTTTTTCTCAACTGTCAAAAACAGGATTATATAGTGCAAAGAGCACTCTCGCAACCTATAGACGTATAGGCAGATTGATTTGTGCTTTGAGCAAAGAGCGAGGAACATAAATGAATGACAAAGAAGCTTTGAGTAATACTGATATTTTAGTTTGTACAACAGGATATCATGCGAGTATAATGGTAGAAAAAGGGGAATATCAAATGTGCGCGAATACTGTATGCCGGGAACTGTTATGTGCAGGTGGCGGACAGGCGGGCGCGATTGTTTCGGAAAGGAGACTGCAATGAACAAAGACAGTAAAACAAGCCGAATACAAGAGCGGAAAGTGTCCGACAGAATGATTAGGAACATCGCATCCAAGCTGTATCATGCAGATAGGCGGCGAAACATCACCGCCATCGTGGCAATCGCATTGTCAGCGATGATGGTTGTGGTGGTATTTTCCACAATCATATCCATTACAACGCTGACGAGGCGGAACCAGCAGAGGTTGTTCGGCTCGCAGGCGGAGGGTGCTTATTTTCTTTCCAACGATATCTGGTATGAACTGCTACGAGACAGTGGTTGTTTTGATGAGGTAACATATGTGGTGTATATGGGGACATATGAGACAGATATGTCACCGTCGACCGGCGACTGTCTTATTTATACCGATGAAAAGACTGCCGGGTGGAATTTTAATGAAGTAGTTGAAGGAAGATGGCCACAGAAGGACGGGGAGATCGCAGTAGACGAGCACTTTGTCGAAAGTCACGGTGGAGATGTCCACGTGGGAGATGTTATCCAGATCAGGCTGAGAACGGTGGAGCAGGAAGTGGAACAAGATGCAGTGGTCAGTGGAATTTGCACAGCCAACGATGAACTGGATGAAGCAAGGGTATATGTGTCCGAAGAGTTTTTCATAAGTTATTTATGCAGTTACAAAGTGCAGACTTATTGTCGTTTTGAGAACGGAAAGTATACCAGTGAGGATTTGGAGAATATTTTGCAGGAGTCAGTATCACGGGAATGTGAGAGACGTGGACTGGAACCGTGGAAGTGTGAGACACTTGCGATGGTTAATCCGGCGGCAGACGATAAGCTTAGTGTGGGGATGACGGCTCTGCTGGGCGGACTGGTATCAATCACCGTAATCTGCGCAGGACTGATGGTCTATACGATCTACTATATTTCCAGTGTCAAAAATGTAGTGCAGTACGGGCAGCTCAAGTTAATCGGTGTGACGGAGAGACAGATTCGACGCATCGTGCGCCGTCATGCTATCAGGCAGTACGCAACCGGACTTCCTATAGGATGTCTGACCGGGGTTCTATTTGGTTATGTGCTAATGCCGGTGCTGGCGTCCTATGCGGGGCTTGGTGGGAAGCAGTCACTTATGTTAAAGCCGGAATATTTCCTGTATGCGGCGGCACTGTCCTTCATCGTGGTTTATGTGGGTACAAATAAGCCTGTGCGTGTCCTGTCACAGACGCCGCCGGTCCATACGGTGGGATTCACGGACAGCCGCAAGGAGAAAGCCGGCAGGGTGCACAGTGTGCGATTTACGCCGGGACGCTTTGCCAGAAAGAATATCAGGAAACGCAGAAAAAAGACAACGCTTGTAGTCATATCTGTGAGCATCGTAATGCTGATTTTTGTGATGACCATGAATATCATACATAGCATGAATGTAGACGCTTTTATCGCACAGTTCAATCTCTTTGCGGATATAGAGATAGCAACAGACCAGATGCTGCGGTTCATGGATACTAGCGGGACAGAAAATGTGCAGGCAATCCCGAGGGAGCTTCGCATGGAACTGGAGAAAGTATCGGGTGGCATGGAGGCAGTCTATCACTACAATCTGGATGCATATTCTTTCTTATATGATGAAGATGCGGAAAAGTACTGCGAGATTATGCTGGACAATGCCGATTATCAGGAAGGCTTGGAAGAAGACAGTACCGCGCGTGAAATGCTCATGCCCCGTGCCAAGGCATACAGGGAGAAAGGAACGCCTATACTGGTACAGCAGAGTTACCGCTTTTACGATTATGAACAGATTGCAGACTTTGAAGTCTTTGAGGGTGAGATTGACAAGGAGAAATATGAGTCGGGAGAGTATGTGCTGGCAGTGGCGATGGACGGCTATGGGAACACATGCTATCACGCAGGGGATGTGGTGAGGCTGTATGAGGAGTTCCCGGAGAAACTAAACACGACACAGGACGAGAACGGAAGATATATATTATATGATTCCCTACCCATGAAGGAATATACGGTGCTGGCGGTGGTCAGCGACACCTATCATAACCGGATGTCATGGGGAGACGCGCATACGAGCGGATTTGAATATATTCTCCCCACGCAGCTTATGGACAGCTTCTGGGAACAGCCGGAGTTATTCATGGTGACGATGGATGCGCCAGATACGGACACGCTTGCACGGGTGGAGCCGGAAGTGCGGGCGTGTCTTAAGAGAATGGGCGGGGAGGACGTCGTATCGATCCGTTCCAGAAGCACTTATAAAGAGGGTTTGGACCAATTCGCTATGGAGATCAGCTTGATTGGTAACGGTCTGGCGGTTCTGGTGGGCGTGATGGCGCTGGTGAATTTCCTAAACAGCACAGTCAGCGGCATCGCCGAACGCAAGGAGGAGTTTTCGACCTTACAGGCGATTGGTATGATGAAGGGGCTTCTCTTGAAAGTACTGCGGCTGGAGAATCTCTATACGGTGTTGTGGGCTGTGGTGCCGGGGTTCTTAATCGGACAGCTCGTAAGTGCGGCGGCAATAGGCAAACTCTCTGAGACGATTCCTTATTTCCAGTGGAATGGAACGGCTCTTCCGGGGGTTGCATTAGCGGTGGTAATTGTTGCGCTATCCATGATTTATCCGAATAGAAAGACCGATGTCGGGGATAGTAAACTCTAGTGGTGTTTCTGACGTTGCGAATCGAGTGTGGGTTTAAGGCAAATGTTTGCAAACAATCGCTTGGCTCGTTGCTCGCGGGAATAAAAAAATATAACGGTAGCATAAATAATGATAGGGGAAAAGGCGGATGACAATGAAGAAAGAAAAAGTAGTAGAATTAGTAGATGTATGCCGTCAGTACGGCGAAGGTGAAAATGTGGTGAATGCTTTAGATCATGTGAACACTGTGATAAACAGAGGTGAGTTCGTAGCGGTCGTGGGCGCTTCGGGAAGCGGTAAGAGCACGCTTTTAAATGTCTGCGGAGGCTTGGATCGACCTACTTCCGGCGAAATCTACATAGAAGGGGAAAATATCGGGAAGTTGTCAAGCGATGCGCTGACAGAGTTTCGGCGTAAAAGAATCGGTTTTGTTTTTCAGAATTACAATTTGATTTCCGTGATGTCGGTATATGAGAATATTGTGCTGCCGGTGCAGATTGGCGGGCATCTGGAAGACAAGGAGTTGCTTGGCAGGATTATGGACACGCTTGGATTAGCAGGCTTGGAGAACAGACTTCCCTCAGAACTTTCCGGAGGACAGCAGCAGAGGGTGGCGATTGCCCGTGCGCTAATTTCTACACCAGCCATTATTCTGGCGGATGAGCCGACGGGCAATCTTGACTCGTCTTCAACGGATGATGTGATGGAGCTTTTAACGAGTGCGGTCAGAGATTTTGGGCAGACAGTTATCATGATCACCCATAATGAAGCATTGACAAAAGACTGTGACAGGATTCTGAATATGAAGGACGGCAGATTGGCGGAGAGATGAACCTGTAATGGAAGATGACGAGGCCGAAAGAGGAAGCTGTCATCCAGAGGAAGCTGCTACTCCGAAAAGCGTTGCATGTCCGGAAATTCTATAGTATATTCAATTGATAAGGAATGTTAAAGGAATAATTGAAGGAGACATGTAATGAAACAACAAGCCATACGGATGAAATTAAGCGGCGCTCTTCTTGCGGCAGTCATATTGACGGCAGGATGCGGTGCAGGGACAAATGACACAGCGGCAGATCAGCCGCAGACAAATGAGGAATCCACGGTGACGGAAACTGGCATAGACGGAGAAGGTCAGACTCAGACAAGTGAAAGCGATGCATCGGACCAGAAGGACGATCAAGCGAAAATGCCTGCCTTTACGACGAAGGATTTGGACGGCAACACAGTTACGGAGGATATTTTTGGCGAAAAGGATTTGACGGTGTTAAATATCTGGGGAACGTTCTGCGGCCCGTGCGTGGGAGAGATGCCGGAGCTTGGAGAATGGGCGAAGGAGATGCCGGAAAATGTGCAGATAGTCGGACTGGTCATTGATATTGCGGGCGAAGAGGATACGGAACATCGTGAGCAGGCGGCAAACATCATGCAGAATGCAGATGCGGATTTTACGCAGATGATTGTAAATGCGGATTTTGCCGATATTCTGAAAGACGTGATTGGGGTGCCGACCACGATATTTGTTGACAAGGAAGGAAATATTGTGGGAGACTCTGTAATCGGTGCGGACGTAGCTGCATATAAGCAGTTTGTGGAGGAATATCTGGATGAGCAGTAAGACAAGAAAGATGATAAGGATCGGGGGAATGATAGCCGCCGGCATCTTTGTCTTGTGCGGAGTAGTAAGAGGCGAAGCGGGAGTTGTGCTGAATAAGGCGGTCAATATCTGTTTTGAGTGCATTGGGCTGGGATAGAGTCGTTTCCTGAAAAGAAGTGATTGTGTGCGGAGAATATAAAATGTGACGCAAACGTCATGAGTGATAAAATATAAGGCTCGGAGAAGAATCAGATGAAACATGCACTGAAAAGAAAATTAATACAGATAGCGGCATTCGGGTATTCCAATCCGTATCTGATGAATTATAAGGGTGGAAAATTGTATCAGGGAAAATGGAAGCAGTTCTGTAATCCCGGACTCAATTGTTATTCTTGCCCGGCGGCTTCAATGGCATGCCCGATTGGCGCACTGCAGTCCGTGAACGGCTCGACGAATTATACGGTCAGTTTTTATGTGATAGGGTTACTTTTGGCTTTCGGGATTCTTCTCGGCAGAGCAGTCTGCGGATGGCTGTGCCCGTTTGGCCTGCTGCAGGAACTGCTCCATAAGATTCCGACGCCGAAATTCAAGCTGAAAAAAGCTTTTCTTTATCTCAAATATATTGTTCTCGTTGTATTTGTGCTGGTATTGCCAATTGCAGTCACGGATTATATGGGGATGGGGAAACCTGCTTTCTGCCAGTATATTTGCCCGGCAGGGACGCTGGAGGGCGGTATTCCTCTGCTGTTATCCCATGGGGCGCTCAGACAGACGATAGGCTCGCTTTTTACACTGAAAATGGCGATTCTGGTGATTACCTTGATCGGATGTATATTGGTTTACCGTTTTTTCTGTAAGGTCCTTTGTCCGCTTGGCGCGATTTACGGACTGCTTAATAAAATCAGTATCTACAGGCTGGAAGTGGATGAACATAAGTGCATAGGCTGTGGAAAGTGTAAGCAGATCTGTAAGATGGAGGTTGACCCTGTCAGGTCGCCGGATTCTGCAGAGTGCATCCGGTGCGGCGAGTGTGTAGGGGCATGTCCGGAAGGGGCTATTTGTGTAGGATTCGCGGCAGCGGGACGAGGGAGTGAGAAACAGCTGCAGTAAAAAGGCATTATGCGGATAAAACACGATTGACAAAAAGAGTTCCTGATGATAAATTAATACCAATATCATCCCATGAGGGAGTAGCAAGCGTATATCGTAGCAAGTCAACATACTGACCTTCCGGTCTGGCTTGTTTTAAATTGCGAGACTCATGTATAGCTGAAACTATGCATGAGGTCTGTATTCTCTTAAGGCATATGACCAAGTATAGTTTAGCGCTGTACTTGGTTATTATATTAGGAGGAACAAAAGATGGAGTGGAGTATTTTATTTTTCTTTAACAGTGCATTGCTTGGCGTGGGATTGGCGATGGACGCTTTCTCGGTGTCTTTGGCGAACGGACTGAATGAACCGGACATGGGGAAGCGCAGGATGTGCGGCATTGCCGGTGTTTTTGCTTTCTTTCAGGCGTTTATGCCGATGACCGGATGGATTTGTGTACACACCATACTACAATATTTTCAGGCTTTTGAGAAGCTGATTCCGTGGATTGCGTTAGCGCTGCTTCTTTTTATAGGAGGCAAGATGCTGATGGAAGGAATCAGGAAGAAAGATGATGAGACGCATAAGTCTGAAGTCGGGATGACGGCTCTTTTCGTACAAGGTGTGGCGACGTCCATAGACGCTTTATCCGTCGGATTCACGATTGCCGGATATGGTCTGGTTATGGCTGTTGTGTGTGTGCTTATCATTGCGGCGGTAACGTTTGTCATCTGCATGGCAGGACTGACGATCGGTAAGAAATTCGGCACAAGATTTTCCAATCGGGCGGCGATACTCGGAGGCGTGATACTAATCGTAATCGGATTGGAAATTTTCATAGCAGGAGTCATCTAGGAAAAATATCATATTTATGGAGGCTATCATGACTGAGTGAGAAAAGATGTTGGCGGGAGAACTTTACGATTGCGGTGATGAGGAACTTTTGACCAGATGGCATAGGGCAAAGGAGAGAAGCTTTGGATTACGGCACCGTTCTTTGTTGATTACACCAAACGTGCAGATTTATACGGCGTTTCATCCGACGAACGCCATCGACCGCTATTGGCGCCGGAAGCGTTGTCACCAAGGATATTCCGGACAATATGATCGCATATGGCAAGCCGTGCCGGGTGGTACGGAAGAACGGGCAGCGGGATCGGTCGATGATAAAATATATTTAGAGTGGAGGAAGCGAAGCATATGGAAATTCATTTATTGAGGGCAGGCGTTGACGATGCGAAAGAATTACACGCAATGCAGGTAGCGGCGTTCAAAGAGCTGTTGGAGAAATATCAGGATTATGATACAAGCCCCGGCAGTGAGAGCGTGGAGAAAGTGGAAGCGCGTTTGAAGCAGGACTTTACATATTACTATTTTATCTGTATCGGACAGCAGAAAGCCGGGGCAGTCCGTATTGTTGACAGCAAAGAAACCGGAAAAAACAAGAGGATTTCTCCGATATTTGTACTGCCCGAATTTCAGGGTAAGGGCATTGCGCAGGAAGCAATCCGGCTATGTGAAGAAGCACATGGGAACGGAAAGTGGGAACTGGACACCATTCTGCAGGAGCCTAAGAATTGTCATTTGTATGAGAAAATGGGGTATCGGCAGACTGGTAAAACAGAAGTCGTTAACGATAGGCTTACATTGGTTTTTTATGAAAAATAGGGAACGGATGCGAGTTCGAGGCTTTCTGTTTTATTAAGATAAATGCCGATTCCCCCTAAATTCTCCAAATAAGGGATGTCTTTTCAGCATAAAGAAAAGTATTCTTCCGTTGTAAACTAAATCAATGGAGGGAAAACAAATGGACCAATTAGCAACAGGAAAATTCATATTAAGAAAGAGAAAAGAAAAAAATCTGACGCAGGAACAGTTGGCAGAAAAATTAGGTGTTTCTAATAAAACCATTTCAAAGTGGGAGACAGGAAAATGTATGCCGGATTATAGTATTGTACGAAGTCTGTGTGAAGAACTTGAAATTACCGTTGTAGAATTAATGGATGGTGAGGAAACAGAAGAAAAAAGTGTACGGACATACGATGATGTGCAGATTATGGATTTGTTAAGACGAACACAAGAACTGGAGAAACCTTCTAGGGCTATCAATCGTTGAAATGCTGGTTGGTATCTTTGTAATTGGGCGCAGCAAAGCAGTGCGGTAAGCTGATCACTCCGCTTGCAGTCAAAAAGAAAATCGGGGAGCTTGATTCTCAAGCTTCCCGAAGTTTAGTTTACTGTGGAAGAAGGGACAGTTGAACAGGTTCAAGTCCCATTTCACACATTCATAAAGTTTACTGCGGAAGAAGGGACTTGAACCCTGAAAAGTGACCATGAAAGTACAGTAAAATCAAGGGTTTCAGCAATAACGGCGCAAAAAGTGACCAAAAAAGTGACCATTTAGAAAAATACGCAAGAAAGGAGAATCTTGCACATATGTTAGGACATGTAAATAAGTCCATTATCAGTTATAGAAATATGATTGATGGTGGACTTATTTTAGTGCCTTAATATATTTAGTGAGGAAATAGACACAATCTTGCTGAAAACGGCTGTATGAGCCTTACAGCGCGTCAGGAAGGCAATCTATAAGCACATATCAAGCACTAATTGAAAAGCACATTTCATTGGCAAATGGCAGAAAGGAGAAATAAAAACAATGGCAAGAGTAAAAGCACTATCAGCTTATAAAATCGCAAAACGCATGGAGCATAGAACAGAGAGAAAATATTGACCTTATGATAAGCAATATTACGCTGAATAAGTTTAAAGAGTTGTGTCCGCAGGCTGATAAGAATATCAAGTATGCAAAAGATACATTCCTTATGATGCTTTCTATTGCAAGGAATAATGTCTACAGTGAGAAATTTTCTAATGATGATGGCGAAATTGTGTTCTTTGTGACTACAAAGAAAATCGCTGAATGTCTGGGAAAAGATTACAGTCAAAGTAAAATAGATAAGATTGGTAAATATATTAAAATGCTGATTTACCATGATTTGATCCGTATTCTTGATGATGAACAAGTTCCAAAAGAATTATTATTCAAAGCAATCAAGTATTCTGGTACAGATAAAAGGACAGGTAAACACGTTAATTTCTATGCTATCCCTTCATGGGTAATTCAACAATTAAGCACTATTGAGAATAACGGTGTCAGATGGAAGGAAAAAGGCTACAGGATTGCCGGAGTATCATTTGATATGTTCTACCGTTCTGAAGGATTTGATGTGGCAGCTTCCATATATCCGCAGTATAAGAAAAGCTATTCTGATGAAGAACGGAAAATCATATACAATAAATCTGGTGGACGGTGCGAGTTATGCGGTCAGCGGTTATTGTTTGTGGAAATGACTTTAGATCATATTGTGCCTTTATCAATGGGCGGTGAAGATTCTATGGAAAATCTGCAAACGGCTTGTTATGCTTGTAATCAATTCAAGAGCAATATTCTCCCTGATGATTTTATGGACAGAATTATTAAGATATTCTTATATCAGACGGAGAATAAGTGTAGTAAGGATATGAAACTAAAAATCATACATAAATTGGTAGAAGCATTGTAATTAGGCTTTAAACTGTATTTACCTTGAAAAATCAACGGAAATTAGGTATAATGGAGGTATCAAAATGAAAGGTATGATAGATATGTCAGCTACAACAGTGATTAAAGATATTTTGGAAGACAAAGATATATCACAGGTGGAACTTGCAGAAGAAATAAATATTACTAGGCAGAATCTTAGTAATAAAATGAATCGTGATAAATTTTCGGCATTGGAATTAGTGGAGATTGCCGATGCTTTAGGAATGAATCTAATCCTGAAAGATAAGGATAATGGAAAAGAATATATTATTGATTATCCAGATGATTTAAAAGGAAAATCCAAAAGGAATATGACAGAAGAGGAAAAACGAGCAGCACAAGAAAAATCCATGCAAACAAAGGCTAGACGAGCCAAAACAGCGGAAAATTAAAAGAGCCACTTGAAAATCAAGCAGCTCTAGTGTATAATCTACTTAGAAGTGATCGGAATTGAATCTCCGATTGCCCTCAGTAGTAAAATTGACTTAGAATAAGCATCCTACACTTTGGACGGTAGAGGATGCTTATTTCTTTCTATGATTGTCTATGTAAGACAGTGCCGCAAATAAAACAAGTAATAATGTAAGAACTTCCATTATACTCATAGGGCATCACCCTCTTTCGTAAGACTAGAGGGCATCCATCGGAAAATCGCATCCTACTTTCTTTTCAACTATACAAGTTAATTATATCATATGGAAAGCTGATACTCAATCAAAAAGAGCCGGAATCTGCTATATTATATATAGAGAGAAGAAACGGACTCTTTCAATAATGGGTTATTTTGATTTTCGTATATCATTAACAGTATTTTGCAGATACATATTGCGCCAAGTCATTTTGATGTATTCCTGTTTCAATTCGCTGATCCGCTTGTCTAAATACTTTTCAAGTCTATTCATGAGCCATTGAGGGATAAATTTCTCTGGTATCCTCGGGAGTTTGACAGTTTCATATTTCAAAAAAATCTTGCAGGCCTTATAAAACCTG
>ERZ779631.836-NODE-836-length-10176-cov-6.505681_pt1 | contig 10176 bp, 9 predicted proteins | sample MGYA00514193_ERZ779631 | MGnify/ENA primary metagenome ERZ779631 (study PRJEB29562, sample SAMEA4376710) | mouse gut metagenome | isolation source: Cecum | study: EMG produced TPA metagenomics assembly of the A DSS colitis mouse model was used to assess the...
ATGAAAGGAGTATCACTATGGAAACACAAAAAAGCGCCCTGTTCACCCGGGATTTCACCCTGGTGGTCATCGGGCAGATCATCTCCCTCTTCGGCAACGCCATCCTGCGCTTTGCCCTGCCGCTGTACCTGCTGCGGCAGACCGGCTCCCCCGCCCTGTTCGGCGCGGTGGGGGCGGCGGCGTTCATTCCAGCCGTGCTGTGCGCGCCCATCGGCGGCATAGTTGCGGACCGGGTGAACAAACGGAACATTATGGTGGTCCTGGACTTCTCCACGGCGGGCCTGGTGCTGGCCTTTGCCCTGCTCCTGGGCCGCGCGCCGCTGGTGCCGCTGATGATTGCCTGCCTCATGCTGCTCTACGGCATCGCCGGGGCCTACCAGCCCTCGGTCCAGGCCAGCATTCCCCTTTTGGCGGAGCCGGAGCAGCTCACCAGCGCCAACGCGGTGATCAACATGGTGGGCACCCTGTCCGGCCTGCTGGGGCCGGTGATCGGGGGCGTGCTGTTCGGGGCCTTCGGCCTCCGGCCCATTCTGTGGGTGGGCATCGTCTGCTTCTTTCTCTCCGCCGTCATGGAGCTGTTCATCCGGATTCCCCACCACCCCCAGGCGGCGGCGGGCGGCGTGCTGGCCACGGTCCGGCGGGACCTGGGGGAGAGCTGGCGCTTTGTCCGCCGGGAGCGGCCGGTGTTCCTCTCCGTCATGCTGGTGCTGGCCCTCTTCAATCTGGTGCTGTCCGCCGCCCTGGTGGTGGGCATTCCCGTGGCGGTGGTCCAGACCCTGGGCATGAGCGACAGCCGCCTGGGCGTCACCCAGGGGGCCATGGGCCTGGGGGGACTCTTCGGCGGCGTGCTGGCGGCGCTTCTGGGGTCCCGGCTGCGCCTCCGGCGGGGGCGCGCCGTCCTCCTGGCCGCCAGCCTGACGGCGGCGGGCATGGGCGCGGCCCTGCTGCCGGGGGTCCCGCCCGTCCCGGGCTGGTGGGGCGTGACGGCCATGAGCTTCGCCGTCATGGTGCTGTCCACCCTGCTGGTGGTGGTCCTCAGCGCCGCCGTCCAGGGGCAGACACCCGAGTCGCTGCTGGGGAAGGTGATGGCCTTCATCATGGCGGTGTCCAACTGCGCGGCCCCCCTGGGACAGGCGGTGTACGGGGCGCTGTTCGAGGTCTGCCCGGCCTGGGCCGTCCTGCTGGGGGCGGCGGGGGCCGCGGCCCTGGCGGCGGTCTGGTCCGGGGGCGTCTTCCAGGAGCTGGACGGGGTTTAACCGCCCCGGAACTCCCGCTCCTTCCGGGCGAGGCCCTGGTCGTAGTTCTCGATCTTCTCGTTCAGCCGGTCCAAGGACCGCTGCATGTCCTCCATCCGCTCCAGCAGCTGCCGCCGTTGCTCCACCAGCAGGGCCTTCCGGGCCTCCACGGTCTCCTCCCCCTGCTGGAACAGGCGGCAGTATTCGCTCAGCGCCTCGATGCCCACCCCGGCGGCGCGCATGCACTTGATCAGCTCCACCCAGCCCAGGGACGGCCCGTCATAGTCCCGGGCGCCGCCCCTGGTCCGGGGCACCGGCGGGATCAGCCCCACCCGCTCATAGTACCGCAGGGTGTCGGCGGAAAGGCCGTACCGCCGGCTCACCTCCTGAATCGTCATGGCTCTGCCTCCTTCGCGTTTCCCAACAGCATAGCACCTGGAGCGGGCTCCAAGTCAAGGGCTTTCGCGAAAAAAATCCCGGAACGGCCGGGCGTTCGACAGGCTTGGTTTGACGAACGGGGAAAAATCTGCTAAGATAGGGAGACAACGTCCAACACAAGGAGCTGAAATATATGAAACGACTGAAACGAGTCCTCTCTTGCCTGCTGCTGTGCGCCCTGCTGGCGTGCCAGCTCACCGTCCCCGCCGCCGCCCTGTCCGACGTGCCGGAGGGCTTCTGGGCCAAGGAGAATATCGACCGCTGCGTCGCCCTGCGGTACTTCTACCCCGAGACCGACGGCAGCTTCGGCGTGGGAAAGGAGATGTCCCGGGCCGAGTTCCTGGTGGTGCTGTGCCGCGTCATGGGCTGGAAGCCCACCTCCCCCGCCGGGGCGGTCTACGACGACGTGCCGGAGAAGATCTGGTACGCCGGCGCGGTGGAGATCGCCTACCGCCAGGGGGCCGTCACCGCCCAGGACGGGACCTTCCGTCCCGACGACCCCGTCACCCGCAGCGAGGCCGCGTCCATGCTGGTCCGGGCCCTGGGCTACGGCAGCGTGGCCGGGCTGATCCAGGAGATGTCCCTCCCCTTCCGGGACGTGAAGGCCAACAACGGCTACATCGTCATGGCCTACGGCATGGGCCTGATGGACGGGACCTCCTTCACCGCCTTCTCCCCGGAGGGACACGTCACCCGGGAGCAGGCCGCCGCCATCATGATGCGCCTCCACGACAAGCTCCACGACCCCACCGCCAGCCGCCTGGGCCTCACCGCCTCCAAAAGCGGCCTGCCGGACCTCACGGGCTATGAGGCCGTGGGCGTCTCCGCCGCCAAGCTGACCTACAACGGCGCGCCCCAGATCTCCTTCTCCATGGACAGGGAGGAGGCCAAAGCCATCCGCGCCGCCGTCTCCGCCGCCGGGGCCAAGGCCCTGCTCCATGTCGCCGGCGGGGCCTACCACGTCCGGGAGGGCGACGAGGAGAAGCTGGCGGAGGTGCTGTTCCAGGCGGTGGAGGACGGGTCCTACGACGGTCTGTTCCTGGACGTCACCGGCCTGACCGCCGTCTCCCAGCGGGACGTGCTCACCGCCGCCGCCCGGATGCTCCGGGAGCGTTTGGGAGAGCGGCTCTTGTACATCGGGGTGGAGGCCCCCTCCTGGAAGGGCACCATCTTCGGCTATGACTACGCCGCCCTGGGCGAAGCGGCGGACCGTCTGGTCCTCCGCTTCGACCACAAGAAGGAGACCGTGGCTGGCCGGACCGTGGCCCCCCTGGAGCCCCTGGAACAGGTCTTTTACGCCCTGAACCGCCTCCGGGGCGTGGTGGACGCCGACAAGCTGACGCTGCTGCTGACCTCCACCGCCGTCATCTGGGACAGCGGCCGGACCTCCACCTCCGTCACCGGGGAGCAGCTCCTGGCCTACCAGGAGGAGCTGGGCGCCCGGAGCTACTACTCCGACCGCTACGGCTCGGCCTACCTGACCCGGGAGAAGGGCGCCGACGTCTGGTACCACAGCGCCCGGTCCATCCAGGACCGGATCCAGCTGGCCCGCCTGTTCGGCGGCGGGCACCTGTGCCTCTCCGACCTGAACCACACCCTGCCGGAGGTCCTGGAGGCCATGCCCTGACCCCCGGCACGCGTTCGACGCAAAAGGCCCCCGCTTCCCTCTGGAAGCGGGGGCCTTTCGTTCACTTTTCGCTCTTACAGGAAGCGCTGCATGCCCTCCGTGGCGGAGGCGGGGTCCGCGCTGATGGTGACGGTGAACTTGATGTTGTTCCGCTCGCCAAAGGCGTCCAGCCAGTTCAGGAAGGTCTCGGTTTCGCCGTCCACGTCTCTGCCCACGATTTTGCAGAAGTTGTCGATGAACATGTGGGAGATGTCGTAGTTCCCCGCGTGGAGGCCGCTGATGAAGCCCTGGAGCAGTTCGTAGCCGTTGAGTTTGTATTCATGCGCGTCGATCAGGCGGATGTGGTAGTGGATATCGTAGGTCATGTTTCGGTTTGCCTCGATGCAGACTACGTTTCCGGGTTCGTCTTTCGCCGCGTTGTTGATCAATTCGATGAGCTGCTTGGTCTTGCCGGAGCCTTTCATGCCCATAATCAATCTAACCATAGTAAAACACTCCTGTCATTTCAAATTGCCGTGGCGCTGTGGCCTTGTAGTTCAAGGATACCACACTTCCCCGGAAAAAACAATCCATAATTCATATTTTGCCATTTGTTCACAGACTGGGCGGAGCTTTGCCCCGCCCAGTCTGTTACCTCTTTCCCTTAAGCGGCCGGCTTATCCAGCCAGACAGGCGGTGCGGAGGAGGCGGAGGAGCATCTGGCCGTAGGTCACCCGGGGGACCTCCTCCCCCGCCAGCAGGGGAATCTCCGCCACGACCTCCTCCCCGGAGGTCACCGTCAGGGTCCCCAGCCGGTCCCCCAGGGCCACGGGGGCGGGGACGCCCTCCTCCAGGGCCACGGACTGGCGGAGGTCCCCGGCCTTGGCCTTTTCCAGCAGCAGCGTGCCCCCCTCTCCCAGCACCGGCTGGACGGTGGCCTGGGCCCCCAGCTCCACCGGGACCGGGGGCAGGGCCTGATCCGGGACGATCTTCCGCAGGGCGTAGCTGGCGAAGCCGTGGCTCAGCAGGGCCTGGGCGTCCTCGAAGCGCTGGGCGGAGGTGGCCCCCTTCATGATGACGGCGATGAGCTCCATGCCGTCCCGCTCCGCCGTGGCGGAGAGGCAGTAGAGGGCGCTGTCCGTGGACCCGGTCTTGAGGCCCGTGGCCCCCTCGTAGAACCGCACCAGCCGGTTGGTGTTCACCAGCTGGCTCTCCCCGCCGCGCAGGGTGTCCATCCAGATGGTGGTGTACTGCCGGATGTCCGGGTGGTTCAGAATCAGCTCCCGGCTCATCAGGGCGATGTCGTAGGCGGAGGTGACGTGGCCCGCCGCCGGGAGGCCCGTGGCGTTTTTGAAGGTGGTGTCCCGCATGCCCAGCTCCGCCGCCCGCCGGTTCATCCGCTCCACGAAGGCGTCCTCGCTGCCCGCCACCGTCTCCGCCAGGGCCACGGCGCAGTCGTTGGCGGAGACCACGCACACGGCCTTCAGCATGTCGCTGACGCTGAGCTGCTCGTGCTCCTTCAGCCAGATCTGGGACCCGCCCATGGAGCAGGCGTGGGCGGAGGCCGTCACCATGTCGTCGTACCCCAGCTGCCCGCCGTCGATGGCCTCCATGGTCAAGAGCAGCGTCATCACCTTGGTGACGCTGGCGGGCTCCAGCTGCTTGTGCTCGTCCTTGGCGAAGAGGACGGTCCCCGTCTCCTTCTCCATCAGCAGCGCCGACGGCGCGGACACCTCCACCGCCCGGGCGCTGCCGGCCAGCAGCAGCGCGGCACACAGCAGCGCGATTCCTCTTTTTTTCATAATGCTCCCCCTCTTGCTTGTACTCGTCGGTTAAGCCTATGAGACAAGGGGGACATTCATACGTTGTCCTGGGACAAAATCCTTTGACCGGAGCGGAAAAATGTGCTATGCTGGTCCCATCTTATAAAGAAGAAAGAGGGGATTCCCTATGCCGTCTCCCATTCCCTTCGGCGTCATGCCGGACGGTACGGCCGTGGAGCTGTACGTCTTGACCGCCGGGGCGCTTTCCTGCAATGTCATCACCTTCGGCGGCTCTCTCCAGTCCCTCCGGGTCCCGGACCGGACGGGCAGGCCCGTGGACGTGCTCCTGGGCTTCGACGCGCTGGAGCCCTACCGGACCCATGGCAAATCCCTGGGGGCCCTGGTGGGCCGGTACGCCAACCGCATCGGCGGGGCGAGGTTCACCCTGGACGGCCAGACCTGTCAGCTGGCCGCCAACAACAACGGCGTCAACCACCTCCACGGCGGCCTCGTGGGCTTCAACCAGCGGGTCTGGACCGTGGAGGAGGCCGCAGAGGACCGCCTGACCCTCTCCCTGTTCAGCCCCGACGGGGAGGAGGGCTACCCCGGGGACCTGACGGTCCGGGTGACCTACGCCCTGACGGAGGAGGGCCTGACCATCCGATACCGGGCGGAGTGCGGCCGGAGCACCGTCTGCAACCTGACGAACCACGCCTACTTCAACCTCTCCGGCCACGACAGCGGCCCGGTTCTGGACCAAGTCATCCAGCTCCTGGCGGATTTCTACACCCCCACGGACCCCCTGTCCATCCCCACCGGGGAGATCGCCCCGGTGGAGGGCACCCCCATGGACCTGAGAACTCCCGCGCCCATCGGGGCCCGCATCGGGGAGGATTTCCCCCAGCTTCTCCAGGCCGGGGGCTATGACCACAACTGGATTCCAAACGGCCGGCCGGGCACCCTCCGGCCCATCGCCCGGGCCTTCTCCGAAACCACCGGCATCTCCATGGAGGTCCTCTCCACCCTCCCCGGCGTCCAGTTCTACACGGGGAACTATCTGGACGGCTGCCCCGCCGGGAAGGGCGGCGCGCCCTATGCCAACCGCTGGGGCTTCTGCCTGGAAACCCAGTTCTATCCGGACTCTCCCAACCACGAGAACTTCCCCTCCTGCGTTCTCCGGCCGGGGGAGGTCTTCGACCACACGGCGGCGTTCCGCTTCTCGGCGGAGTGAGGAGGAAACGACAGGGCGGGCCAAGACGGCCCGCCCTGTTTTCACGCCTCCGGCGCTCAGGCCTCCTCCACGGAATAGGAAAAGGGCAGGAGCTCCCGGGCCCTGAGCTTTCTCAGCTCGCCCCGCACCGGAACGATGACCTCGCAGTCCGGCGCGTAATCGCACAGAATCTGGCGGCAGTTTCCGCAGGGCGGTATGACCTCCCCGCCCTCTTCTCCTCTGACCGCGACCACGGCGGTGAAGTCCCGTTCCCTGTTCGTGACCGCCGCTCCCAGCGCCACCTGTTCCGCGCAGGCCCCGTGCAGGGAGTAGACATTCACCCCCGCGTAGATTCTCCCGCTTCCGCAGCGGACAGCGACCCCCACCGTGTGCATGAAGCGCTCCCGGTCGTAGTTCCGCCGTATCGCCCTACGGGCCTCCGCGATCAGCTCACGGTCCCCGTCCGTCAGAAAATCCATGTTTTCATCCCTTTCTCTCCTCCGGAGACGCTCCGGGCGTCCGCCCCGGCCTCACGCCTCCAGGAACTCCTCCAGGTTCTCCAGGGTCACCGGCCGGTAGGGCAGCCACACGTAGTGCCCGTCCGTCAGTTCCACCGCCCGGGCCGGGTCCTCCCCGTTCCAGAGGGCCAGGGCCAGGTCCATCATGGCCCTGGCCTGCCCCCGGCTGTCGTTGAGAACGGTGCCGTACAGCTGTCCCACAGCCACCGCCTCCAGGGCCGGGGCCGTGGCGTCCACCCCCACGATGAGGGGCCAGCGGTCCCGGGGCGTGTCCGCCAGGGCGTCGATGGCCCCCAGGGCCATGTCGTCGTTGTTGGCGAAAATCACCTCGATGCCATCTCCGAACTCCTCCAGCCACTGGGCCGTCCGGGCGGCGGCCTGGGCCCGGTTCCAGTTGGCGGTCTCGCTGGCCAGCTTTTCCACCTCCACGCCGCCGTCGGTGACGGCCTTGACGGCGTACTCCGTCCGGAGCAGGGAGTCCTGGTGTCCCGGCTCCCCCTCCAGCATCACGTACTGGAGGACTCCGTCGCCGTTGCGGTCCAGGGTCTCCCGGTCCGCCCTCCAGGCGTCCAGCACCAGCCCGCCCTGGAGCTCGCCGCTCTCCCGGGCGTCGGCCCCCACGTAGTAGACGCCATCCCAGCGCTGGATGTCCTCCGCCACGGGCTGGCGGTTGAAGAAGATCAGGGGCACGCCCTCGGCCTCCGCCTTGTCCACGATGACCGCCGCCGCCGTCCGGTCCACCAGATTGATACACAGCACGTCGCAGCCCCGGTTCAAAAAGCGGTCCACCTGGTCCATCTGGGTGGACTGGCGGCTCTCGCTGTCGGAGAGGAAGAGGGTGATCTGCCTCCCCGTCTCGCTCTCCGCCTCCCGGACCATGCCCTCCAGGTTCTGGGCCACGGTGGAGATGAAGGTGTCGTCCTTGGTGTAGAGGGCCGTGCCGATCCGCAGGCCCTCCTCCTTCCCGCCGCAGCCGGAGAGGAGCAGCAGCCCCGCCAGCAGCAGGGAGAGACTCCCCCGCCTACCGGCTGGAGGACGACATGATGGGGAACAGCAGCTTCTGGTTTTCCGGCGCATAGATATCCTCCCTTCGCAGAATGGAGAAGGGCAGGGGCGTCAGCTCCCCCTCCTCTCCCCGGGCGGCCTCCACCGCCCGGCGCACCGCCAGATATCCGGCGGCGTAGTCGCTCCATGCCGCCATGGCGGCGATGCCGCCCCGCTCCAGCTGGGCCGTGATGGCGGTGGCGGTGCCCACGCCGTAAAGGGCGCAGTCCCAGCCCTCCGCCTCCTTCCGCTCGGCGGTCCACTGGGTGGCGGAGGGTTCGAAGGCCATCACCCAGGGCGGCGGCGCCTCCTCCGGCAGCTCCTCCGCCCGCCGGACAGGGACTCCCGCCGCAAGCAGGACGGCCTCCGCCGCCTCCAGCCGGTCCGTCACGCCGGCGCAGCGCCCGGCGGTGTCCAGCAGCAGCGCCTCACCGCCGTCCCAGTCCCTCAGCAGGGCCCGGGCCAGCTGCCCGCCCAGGGCGGCGTTGTCCGGGGAGACCGTCCCCGCCGCCCCCTCCATGGGGGACTCCAGGGTCACGACGGGACACACGGGCATCCAGCGCTCCAGCCCGGCGCTGAGGTTCTCCGGGTCCGCCGGGACCACCACCAGCGCCGCCGCGCCGCCCTCGATCTCCCGGAGGAGGAGGGCCTCCTGCTCCGCGCCGTCGCCCGCGGTGGTGAGGGTGAGGAAGCGGAGCTCCGCCCCCAGCTCGTCCGCCGCCTGCTCCATGCCCTGCCGGGCGGCGTTCCAGCCGGAGCTGTCCGTGTCCCGGAGCATGACCGAGAGGGACAGCAGCCGGGGGTCCCTCCGGCCCCGGAACAGCTGGGGAACCACCAGGGAGAGCACCACCGCCAGCCCCAGCACCGCCAGGATGCCGATCTGGATCAGATTGCTCTTTCTCGTCGTCTTCATAGGACCTCCCCCCTCTGGCGGCGGTCCGCCTCCTCCCGGGTCAGGGCCGGCAGGCGGACGCGGACCAGCGTGCCCTCGTCCGGCTCGCTGAAAATGGTCAGGCCATAGCCCTCCCCGAAGGTGAGGGAGACCCGCTGGTGGACGTTGCGGACCCCGATGCCGGACCCGCCGGTCCGCACCTCGGGCCTGTCCTCCTCCAGGAGGGAGGCCGCCAGCTCCGGGCGCATCCCCAGGCCGTTGTCCTCCACGTCGATGAGGAGGTCCTCCCCCTCCCGGTAGGCGGTGACCCGGATGACCCCGTCGTCCTCGGCGCTGGCGCAGCCGTGGTAGATGGCGTTTTCCAGCAGGGGCTGGATGATGAGCTTCAGGGTGTACAGCCCTTCGGTGCCGGGCCCCGCCTGGATCTCCGTGGTGAATTTGTTCTTGAAGCGGATTTGCTGGATGTTCATGTAGTGCCGGGCGTGCTCCAGCTCGTCCGCCAGGGGGATGATGCTCTTGCCCTTGCTCAGGGAAATGCGGAAGAGCCGGGCCAGGGAGGTGACCATCCGGATGGCCTCCTGCTGCTGGCCGGATTCCGTCATCCAAATGACGGAGTCCAGGGTGTTGTAGAGAAAGTGGGGGTTGATCTGGGACTGGAGCACCTCCAGCTCGCTGCGGCGCTTCTGCTCCTCCTGGCGGACGATGTCGTCCATCAGGTGCCGCATGGTGGACACCATGGCGCTGATGGCGTGGCTCAGCCGCTGGACCTCATAGCAGCCCCCCTCCTCAATCCGCACGCTTCCCAGGTCCCGGTCCAGCTCCCGGATGGACAGCTCCAGGCGGCGGATGGGGTCGGAGATGCGGGCGGAGATCAGGTAGTTCAAAAAGGCGATCAGGAAGATGCCGAACAGCAGCAGCGTCAGGCCGAAGAGCATGGGCTGGAGGGAGGCGTCCATCCAGCTCCGGGCCGGGGCCACGCCCACCAGCTTCCAGCCGGTGTAGCCCATGGTCTTCACGGTGACCTGACGGGGCAGGCCCTGGAACCGCTCCCGGTGGCTCCCGTCCCGGTAGGACGCCGCCGCCCGGTTGTTCTCCTCCAGAAGGCCGGTGTAAATGAGCTGCTGGCGGGGGTGGTAGATCAGCTCCCCGTCCTTGTCGATGAGGTAGAGGTAGCCGCCGCCCCCCAGAGTCACGTCCCGGCAGACCTGTTCCACGCCGCTGAAGCTCATGTCCACCAGCAGCACGCCGCTCTCCGTGGCCCCGTCCCGGGTCAGCTGGACGTGGCGGCTCAGGGACACCACCCAGCGGTAGGGATAGTCCGGGTCGTCGAAGATGTTCTGGACGTGAGGGGTGGAGAAGTGGAGGTTCTCCATGCTCCGGCTGGCGGAGCGGAACCAGTCGCTCTCCTCCGGGGCGGCGTCCCGCTTCACCGCCGACAGGGGCACGGCGGACACCAGCCCGCCCCGCCCG
>ERZ779631.838-NODE-838-length-10159-cov-8.143804_pt1 | contig 10159 bp, 7 predicted proteins | sample MGYA00514193_ERZ779631 | MGnify/ENA primary metagenome ERZ779631 (study PRJEB29562, sample SAMEA4376710) | mouse gut metagenome | isolation source: Cecum | study: EMG produced TPA metagenomics assembly of the A DSS colitis mouse model was used to assess the...
CCCATTCTGGCCCTCTACCCCATGCTCTTCGCCACGGCGGTGCAGTGGGTGGCCTTCTCCCAGGCGGCGGGGTACAACTGCGCCACCATCTTCTCCACCAACAACCTCCGCCAGTTCACCGAGGGGGCCGCGGAATACCTCTTCGGCCGGGAGGCGGAGCAGCTGCGGAAGCTCCGCTTCTACGGGGGGACCCTGCTCTGCTTCCATCTGGGGGCGGCCTGGGGCTGGTGGTGCGTGAGGCGCTGGGGGATTCCCGGGATTTACGGGTGTGTGCCGCTGCTGGTGCCGCCGGCGGGGTTTTTGATCCCCAAAAAGGGGTTGGCATGTGCTCGCCCTTCGGGCGGGAGGGATTGGTGACCAGCGATGGCTGGTTCATTGCACGGTCCAAAAGAGAAAAAGAAGTAATTCAGGCCTTCTATCGGTGGAACACCTTTTGTGGGGCCCGGTCCCCTGACCATTCTCCTGGGAGCGCCGGGTTAGCGGCAGCGAAGACGGGAGATCAGTCCTTGCATCAACCTCCAAACTCCCCGCTTGCACCACGCCGCGGACGGAGGACATGCGTAAAAACGGAGGCACGCCTTGCGCGCCCCCGTTTTCTCTCTTCCACCGTGCATGGCGCATTCTCTCTTTTCGCAAAAGAGAGAATGGGGGGTGCATTGCACCAGCCATCGCTGGTCACCAATCCCTCCCGCCCAAAGGGCAAGTACAAGGGACCCCCTTGACAACAAATCAAAAACATGATACAGTGACGAAGTTCAAAGGCCACAAAGGGGAGAAGCCTCCCCCATCCCGGCGAAGAGAGAGGGCGGTTCGGTGCGAGCCCTCCCGGGAGGGAGACGGCTTGGCGCCCCTTTCCAGCGCCGCGGGGAGGCAATGCCCCGCCGGTCCCCCGCCGTTACCGGACAGAGCGCCCCCGCCAGGGGGAATTCAGGTGGAACCGCGGACCATGCAAGTTCGCCCTGAGCCAACGAAGGCTCGGGGCATTTTATTTTTTGAAGGAGAGATCGCACTATGGACAACCGGCAGAAAACCATGGACAAAATCGTCGCCCTGTGCAAGGGCCGGGGCTTCGTCTTCCCCGGCAGCGAGATCTACGGCGGCCTCGCCAACAGCTGGGACTACGGCCCCCTGGGCGTGGAGCTCAAAAACAACGTGAAGCGGGCCTGGTGGAAAAAGTTCGTCCAGGAGAACCCCTACAACGTGGGTCTGGACGCCGCCATCCTCATGAACCCCCAGGTCTGGGTGGCCTCCGGACACGTGTCCACCTTCAACGACCCCCTGATTGACTGCAAGGCCTGCAAAATGCGCCACCGGGCCGACAAGCTCGTCGAGGGCTATGTCCAGGAGAACGGCCTGGACGTCAACGTGGAGGCCATGACCCAGGAGGACCTCGTCGCCTTCATCCGGGAGAAGGAGGTCCCCTGCCCCGGCTGCGGCAAGCACGACTTCACCGACATCCGGAAGTTCAACCTGATGTTCAAGACCCACCAGGGCGTCACCGAGGACTCCGCCAACGAGGTCTATCTCCGGCCCGAGACCGCCCAGGGCATCTTCGTCAACTTCCCCGCCATCCAGCGGACCACCCGGCGGAAGCTCCCCTTCGGCGTGTGCCAGGTGGGCAAGAGCTTCCGCAACGAGATCACCCCGGGCAACTTCATCTTCCGCATCCGGGAGTTTGAGCAGATGGAGCTGGAGTTCTTCTGCAAGCCGGACACGGACCTGGAGTGGTTCCAGTACTGGCGGACCTACTGCCACGACTGGCTGACTGGCCTGAACGTGAAGGAGGAAAACCTCCGCCTCCGGGACCACGAGCCCGAGGAGCTGGCCTTCTACTCCAAGGCCACCACGGACTTCGAGTATCTCTTCCCCTTCGGCTGGGGCGAGCTCTGGGGCGTGGCGGACCGGACGGACTACGACCTGAGCCAGCACCAGAAGCACTCCGGCCAGGACCTGACCTATTACGATCAGGATAAAAATGAGCATTATATACCCTATGTTATCGAGCCCTCCCTGGGCGCGGACCGGATGACCCTGGCCCTGCTGGTGGAGGCCTATGACGAGGAGGTCGTGGACGAGGCCAAGAACGACGTCCGGGTCGTCATGCGCTTCCACCCCGCCATCGCCCCCTTCAAGGCGGCGGTGCTGCCCCTTTCCAAGAAGCTCAGCGACAAGGCCCGGGAGATTCAGCAGGAGCTTTCCAAGGACTGGATGGTGGACTTCGACGAGACCGGGTCCATCGGCAAGCGCTACCGCCGGGAGGACGAAATCGGAACCCCCTACTGCGTCACCGTGGACTTCGACACCGTGGGCGACGCCGAGAAGGCCGGGGACAACTGCGTCACCGTCCGGGAGCGGGACTCCATGGCCCAGGTCCGGATCCCCATCAGCGAGCTGAAGGCCTACCTCACCGAGAAACTGGCGTACTGATCAAACCATCCGGGCCGTGGGGAAACCCCACGGCCCCTGCCCATTTGTGAAACATGAAAAAAACGTTTGCTTTGAAAAAACGTACCCTCGGCCCCCCCTGGCTCCGGCTCTGCCTCTTCACCGCCGCCGCCCTCTGCATGGGGCTGGCGGTCACCGCCGCCATGCAGTGGATCGCCATCGGCACCCTGCCGGGCGTTCTGGAGTGGGCCCGGGACTACCCCGGCCATCTGGCCATGACCGCCCTGCTGTGGGCCGTGCCCGTGGGCGTCCTGGGGACGCTGACGGGGCGGCTGTGGATCGCCGCGCTGCCCGTGGGGGCCGCGGGGCTGATCCTGGCCCTGGTGGACTACTTCAAAAACGCCATCAACGGCACCCCCCTGGAGCTGGCGGACTTCGGCCTCGCCGGGGCGGCGGGGGACGTGGCGGGCCTCGCGGGGGACCTGACGCCAACCGAGGATTTCTGGCTGGCGGCGGCGGGGCTTCTCTTCTGCGTCCTGGTCCTGTTCCTCACCCGGCGGCTCACCGCCCTGGAGGGGACCGCCCGGGGACGGGGCTGCCTGTTCTCCCTGACCCTGGCGGGCATCCTTCTGACGGGCGCCGGGACCCGGGCCGTGGGCGGGGCCCTGGGGGTGGACTTCTACACCCGGATGGACCCGGCGGAGAACCACAGCCTCCACGGCCTGACCCTCAGCCTCTGGCGGGACGCCTTTCCCCAGCCGAAAGCCCCGCCGGAGGGCTATGACGCAGACTTCATGCTGGACGTCCTCAGCCGGGTGGACCGGCTCCTGGGCCCCGCCCGGGAGGAGCCGGAGGCGCGGCCCAACGTCCTCTTCATCCTCTCCGAGTCCTTCTACGACCTGACCCGCCTGCCGGTGCTCCAATACGAGGGGGACCCCCTGGAGCACTTCCACGCCCTGGAGGCCGAGAGCGTCAGCGGCACCTTCCACAGCCACTACCTGGGCTACGGCACCGGCTATCTGGAGATCCCCATGCTCTACGGGCTGAACGCCCTGGATCTCCCCCCGGGAACGAATATCTGCTTCCAGGACCCGGAGGTCTATGAGCGCTTCGACGCCCTGGCGGAGCAGTTCACCAAGTCCGGTGATTACGACGCTGAAATGCTACACGCCTATGATAACACTTTGTATAACCGAACCGTCACCTATCCCCTTCTGGGCTTCAACAATTTGTATTTTTCCGATGATATTCAACAAATGGGAATCGAACGGGCGGACGGGGCCTACGGCGGGTTCTACATGCGGGACGGCTACTTCTTCCAGGGGATGCTGAAGCGGATGGAGGCGGTGAACGAGAGCGGGAAGCGGGCCTTCCTCTTCGGCATCACCATGGAGAACCACCAGCCCTTCGAGCCCCAGAAGTTCAACTATGAGTGCCAGATTCCCCTGGTGGCCCCGGACTTCACCCCCGCCCAGCGGGACATCATCCGGGTCATGCTGGAGGGCGTCACCCGGGCGGACCAGGCCCTGGGAGAGCTGACGGACTACTTGAGGAACTGCGGCGAGCCCACCATCGTGGTCTTCTTCGGGGACCACCGGCCCAACCTCTTCATGCCCGGCGGGGACACGGTGTACACGCTGCTGGGCCTCTGCCCGGAGAACGACACCCAAAGCTGGACAGAGGAGCAGATCAACGACCTGTACTCCACGGACTATCTCATCTGGGCCAACGACCCGGAGCTGCTGAAGGGCCTGGCGGGCACCCGGCGGGACAGCAGCATCACCGCCCTGGGCCCCCAGCTGCTGGAGCTGACCGGGAGGCCCGTCAGCCGGTACTGGGGGCTGCTGGAGAAGGTCAGTGAGGTCTGCTTGACCCAGACGGACCTTTACTTCGTGGACGGGGACGGGAACGCCAGCTTCACCCGGGAGGAGGCGGGCCTCTCCCCCGAGGCCCTGGAGCTGCTGGAGCTCCGGGACGCGGTGGTCTACGACGCGGTGTATGGGAAGCGGTATGTCACGGACCAGATGAACCTGCCCCCGGAGGCGTGAGGGCAACGGAAAAGGGCGGACCTGTGTGTCCGCCCCTTTTTCTCGCCCTCCGCACGCTCAAAAAAACATGCCCATGAATCCGTCCGGCCGCTCCTGAGCCTGATTCCAGATCTCGTAAAACAGCTCCGGGGGAATCTCATGGGCGGAGAACTCCCCCTCCTCCCCCTCCGGGGCTCTCAGGTCCCGGAGGTCCTCCGGGAAGGGCTCCGGGGTCAGGGCCCCCTCGCTGCCCCGCTCAGCCCCGTAGGAGAAGGTGATCCCGTTCCGGTAGAACTCCACCCGGCGCCTCTCCCGGCGGGCGTCGTCCAGCTCGGAGTAAATCAGATGGGGCTCGTCGTCCAGGTCGTGGTCCCACTCCGCCAGCACGTATCTCACCGCTTCACCTCCTGAAAGAATTTCTCGATGTCCTCCCGGGCCGCCGACACGCCGCCCTGGGCGAAGCCGTTCCGGCCTCCGCCCCGGCCGCGGAGGGTCTGGTTCAGCGCCCTCACCAGGGGGGCGATGTCCGCCCCGTCCGCCCGAACCAGGGCATAGCTCCAACGCTCCTCCTCTCCGGAGAACACCGCCGCGAGGCCGCCGCAGCTCTTCGCCGCCGCGTCGGCAAGGCGGCGGAGGCTGTCGGGCCGCATGGGGGCCTGGAAGAGGAGCACGTCCCCCCGGCCCGCCTGCTCGGCGGCGATGGCGGCGAAGGCGGTCCGCTCCAGGTCCGCGATCCGGGCCTTGTCCGCCGCCAGCTCCGCCTCCAGACGCTCCACCGCCCCCAGGACCTCCAGGGGCTTCACGCTGAGCCTCTGGCCGATGGCCTTGGCCTGGTCATAGGTCCCGCCCAGATACCGCAGGGCCCGGGCCCCGCAGAGGAGCTCGATCCGGACCCCCTCCCGGAACTTCTGGCAGGAGAGGACTTTCACGAGGCCCACCTGCCCCGCCCGCTCCACATGGGTGCCGCAGCAGGCGCAGCGGTCCGCCTCCGGAAACTCCACGATGCGGACCCGGCCCGTCAGCTCCTTCTTGCTCCGGTACTCCAGAGCCGCCAGCTCCTCCGGCAGGGGATAGGAGATCTCCGCCTCCCGGTCCGCCCAAACGGCTTCGTTGGCCAGCCGCTCCGCCTCCAGGGCCTGCTCCCAGGAGATATCGGCGTTGTAGTCGATGGTGACGGTCTCCGCCCCCAGGTGGAAACCCACGTTGTCGCAGTGGTGCAGGCGGCAGAGGATGCCGCTGATGATGTGCTCCCCGGAGTGCTGCTGCATGTGGTCAAAGCGGCGGGCCCAGTCCAGAAGGCCGGTGACCATGGTCCCGGGCTCCAGGGGGGCGGGGCAGGTGTGGACCACTTGGCCGTTTTTCTCGTGGACGTCGGTGACGGGGACCTCCCGGCCCCCGGTTTTCAAAACGCCGTGGTCCGCCGGCTGGCCTCCCCCCTCGGGATAGAAGGCCGTCTGGTCCAGGACGATCTTCCAGGCCTCCCCGGCGCTTTCGCAGGAGAGGACCTCGGCGGGGAACTCCCGGAGGCAGGCATCCTGGTAATACAATTTCTCGGTTTTCATACGGGTATCCTTTCCATGTTCATTGAAAGCGGACCCACTCCGCCGCCTCCGGCGGGAAGCCCCAGTCCGGATTTTCGGGCTCCTGGTCCGCCGGGCCGGTCCAGCGGCAGTTTTTCAGGCCGTCGGGGTGGAGGGTCGCCTCCCCGGCCCGGGAATAGTAGGAGCTGTAGTGGTCCGGCCTGCCCTCCTCCATGACCCGGACCACCACCGCGATCTCCAGGGCGGGCAGGGACCGGGCGATGTACTCTAAAAAGTCCAGGTATTCCAGGGGGCAGGCGGTCCGGTCACTCTGGCTCGTATCCCCCATTCCAAACCAGCGGCCGCAGATGTCCGCCGCGTCCTTCATTCCGTCCACAAGGAGGTTCCTCAAACGGAGGACCTCCGGCGTCTGCCGTTGGGGCGGGAGACTGGAAAACCAGCGCTTGGGGAGTCTTTTCAGCTTCTGGATCTCCCAGGCCGGGCCCCGGATGGCCGTGCGGAAATCTCCCGCAAATCTGCCCATGCGTTCCTCCTTCATTCCTCAGGGAACCAGCGCGGACACCAGCTTCCCCTCCTCCGTCCGCTCCAGGAGGCCCAGCTCCAGCTTCCAGCGGAGCACCCGGAGGCAGGCGTCGTCAACGATGGACTCCGCCAGCTCCCCGTCCTTCACGGCCTGGATGACCCGGGGAATCTGGGTCCGGTAGTCCGTGGTCACCACCAGATCGTTCCCGGCCTGGAGGGCCAGCACCGCCGCGTTCCCGCCGGCGGCGTAGGTCTTCACCGCCCCCATGTCCAGATCGTCCGTCATCACCACGCCGTCAAAGCCCAGGTCCTCCCGGAGGATGCGGTGGACCTCCGGGGACAGCGACGCCGGGAGCTCCGGGTCCATGCAGTTGACAATATTGTGGCACACCAGCACGGCGGGCCCCAGGGGGTGGCGCTTTCCAAAATCAATGCCGGACTGGAAGGGGACGAAATCCTGGTTCCAGAAGGTATCCATGGGGCGCTCGTCCACGGCGGCGCCGTTGTGGGTGTCCCGGTTGTTCCCGTAGCCGGGGAAGTGCTTCATGACGCTGCCCAGGCCGTACCGAAACTGGACCTCCAGCACGGCGTAGACGTAGGCGGCGGCCTTCGACTCGTCCCCGCCGGTGGTCCGGTCATACATGAAGTCCCCCGGATTCGTGGACACGTCCGCCACCGGGTTCAGGTTCACGTTGAAGCCCAGGGCCTTGAGAAGAATGGACTTCTCCCGGGTCTGCTCCTTCACGGCGGTGAGCTCGCCCTCCGCCTTTTTCAGCAGCCTCTGGGGGCTGGAGAACTTCTCGCTCCGGATGCGGGAGTTGGAGCTGACCCGGACCACGGACCCGCCCTCCTCGTCCACGCCGATGAGCAGAGGGACGCCGGTGTCGTACTCCACCGCCTGGGTCTGCCAGGAGGCGATATTCTGGATGAGCTCATTGGCCGTCTTGTCCCGGGTGTCCTTCCCGAAGAGGAGATAGCCCCCCAGGTGATAGGTGGCCACGTCCTCCAGGGCGTTCTCCAGGGGGACCTTGACGAAGAAGAGCTGGCCCACCTTCTTCTCCAGGCCCATGCTCTCCATAAGGGCCCGGAGGGCCGCCTCCTCCAGCTCCTCCAGCGTGGGCTCGGGCTCCGGCGGGGCCTCGGGGGCGGCGGAGGGAGGATTCTCCTCCTCCGGCGCGGGGGGCACCGTCTCCCCGCCGCAGGCGCTGAGGAGAAGGCACAGCAGCAGGGCCGCGAACAGCGTTCTCTTCATGACAAACTCTCCACTTCCGCAAGCCACAACGCGGCCTGGGCGTCCGACGGCATCCGCCAGTCGCCCCGGGGGGACAGGGACACGGTGCCGATCTTGGGCCCGTCGGGGACGCAGTCCCGTTTGAACTGCTGGGAGAAGAAGCGGCGGTAGAAGGATTTCAGCCACTTCAGAATGACCTCCCGGCTGTACTTCCGCCCCAGGGCCTGCTGGGCCAGACGGAAGACCTTCCCCGGGGCGAAGCCCCAGCGGATGATATGGTACAGGAAGAAGTCATGGAGCTCGTAGGGGCCCACCAGGTCCTCGGTCCGCTGGCTGATCTCCCCCTGGACGGCGGGCAGCAGCTCCGGGGACACGGGGGTGTCCAGGATGTCCTCCAGCACGTCGTGGAGCTCCGGCTCCTCCCCGTCCCGGGAGAGGTAGCCCACCAGATGCCGGACCAGGGTCTTGGGGATGGAGGCGTTGACGCCGTACATGCTCATGTGGTCCCCGTTGTAGGTACACCAGCCCAGGGCCAGCTCGCTGAGGTCCCCGGTGCCGATGACCAGCCCGCCGGAGGCGTTGGCGATGTCCATGAGCACCTGGGTCCGCTCCCGGGCCTGGGCGTTCTCATAGGTGACGGAATGGTCCTCCGGGTCGTGGCCGATGTCCCGGAAGTGGCTGCGGACGGACTGGGCGATGTCCACCGTCCGGAGGGTGGCCCCCATCCGCTCCGCCAGGACCACGGCGTTGTTCCGGGTCCGGTCCGTGGTGCCGAAGCAGGGCATGGTGACGGCGATGATGTCGGTCAGGGGCCGGTCCAGCAGCTTCATGGCGAGGCCCGTGATCAGCACCGCCAGGGTGGAGTCCAGCCCGCCGGAGAGGCCCACCACGGCGGTCCTCGCCCCGGTGTGCTCCAGCCGCCGCTTGAGGCCCAGGGAGGCCAGCAGCAGAATCTCCCGGCAGCGCTCGTCCCGGTCCTCCTTCCCCTCGGGGACGAAGGGCATGGGGGACACGTGGCGGGTCAGCTTTGTGATGCCCTCCGTCAGGGTGAAGGTCTCCTCGCAGCCCCCGTTTCCGGACCCCGCCCCCAGGGCCTGGGTCCGGCGGCGCTCACAGGCGAGGCGCTGGATGTCGATCTCGGAGACCAGCAGGCCCCCCTCGAAACGGCGCTCCGCCAGCAGGGTCCCGTTCTCGGCGATGAGCTGGTGGGCCCCGAAGACCAGGTCGGCGCTGGACTCCCCCGCCCCGGCGCTGGCGTAGACATAGCCGCAGAGGAGCTTGGCGCTCTGCATGGTCACCAGCTGGCGGCGGTAGGCGTCCTTGCCCACCACGTCGTTGCTGGCGGAGAGGTTGCCGATGATGACCGCCCCGTCCTTCGCCATCTGGAGGGAAGGAGAGTCCGGGGACCACAGGTCCTCGCAGATCTCAAAGCCCAAAACCAGCCCGGGGACGTTCTCGCACCGGAACACCTGCCCCGCCCCGAAGGTGACGAACTCCCGCCCCAGCAGGGGCAGGCTCTCCGGCTCCGGCGGCGCCGGGGCGAACCAGCGCTTCTCGTAAAACTCGCCGTAGTTGGGCAGGTGGGTCTTGGGCACCACGCCGAGAATCTTTCCCTTTTGTATAATCACAGCGCAATTATACAGTTCGTTGTGAACCCGCAGGGGCATGCCCAGGGCGGTGACCACCTCCAGGTTCCGTGTCGCGGCCAGGACGGTGTTCAGGGCCTCCTCCGCCTCCCGGAGCAGGGCGTCCTGGTGGAAGAGGTCGCCGCAGGTGTAGCCCGTCAGGCCCAGCTCCGGCAGGACCAGGACACGGGCCCCCGCCTTCTCGGCGGAGCGCATCATTTGAAAGCTCTGTTCGGCGTTGTAGGCGCAGTCCGCCAGGCGCAGCTTGGGCGCGCCGCAGGCCACGGAGATGAATCCGTCCTTCATACTTTGAACCTCCCGTATGGAATTGTTGACGGATCTATTTTATACTGTTTGTCCGGGTTTAGCAAGGGGGGGACGAAAAAGCGGGACGGCCTTGCGCCGTCCCGCTGTTTATGAAAGCAAAGCCGCCCCCCCTCACCGGGAGGCAAAGATATCCGCCGCCAGCAGGCCCTTGATCAGGTTGGACACCCGCCCGCAGGCGGAGGCCTGATCGTAAATCGGGGAGAGGTCCTTGTATTTGGGACTCCCGTCGAAATTCCGCTCCCAGGACAGCTCCGTGCCCCATTTTTTCAGGGAAAAGGCCCACTGATCCAGGTGGTTCAAGGGGTTTCCCGACCACTGGCTGCCGCCGCTCAGCAGCGTCTCCCGCATGTCCTTCGACAGCGGAAACGGATTCTCTTTATCCCCCAAAGGCACAAAATGGAAATCTACCCGCGTCCAGGTATAATCCGTGTCGCTGACGGCCCCCATGGCGTTCAGCTCGTGCATCAGGTCCATCCACTCCATCTTGGAAATGGAATTGGG
>ERZ779631.841-NODE-841-length-10139-cov-8.948334_pt1 | contig 10139 bp, 11 predicted proteins | sample MGYA00514193_ERZ779631 | MGnify/ENA primary metagenome ERZ779631 (study PRJEB29562, sample SAMEA4376710) | mouse gut metagenome | isolation source: Cecum | study: EMG produced TPA metagenomics assembly of the A DSS colitis mouse model was used to assess the...
ATGGGAACCCACAAGAAAAACATGGCCATCAAGATAGACGAGGTGTGCTATTCGGCCGAGCAAAGGAGCGAGTAAGCGATGGAGAAGGAAATCTTCAGCCCAATGGCGATAGACGCCTTGGGCGAAATGATGAATATCAGCCTTGGCTCCTCGGCCACCGCGGTATCGAATATGCTGGATCATCGGGTGGATATCACCACCCCCACGGTGTCGGTGGTGGAGGTCAAGAGCTTTTCCCTGGGCAACCTGGAGCCTGCCATCGGCGTGGAGATCAAGTATGTGGAGGGCCTGGAGGGCAGCAACATCATGCTGCTCAAGCGCAGCGACATCAAGGTCATCGTGGACATACTCATGGGGATGGAGACCCCCGACGAGGAGTTCGAGCTGAACGAGCTGACCATCAGCTGTGTGTGCGAGGTTATGAACCAGATGATGGGCTCGGCGGCCACCGCCATGTCCGACTTCCTGGGCTTCCGGGTGGATATCTCCACCCCCCACTCCTTCGAGCTGGACGACCTGGAGCAGTTTAAGCAGGAGCATATGCCCGCAGGGGCGGACCAGGTGGTGGTGGTCCGGTTCTTCCTGAAGATCGAGGACGCGCTGGAGAGCGAGTTCATGAACGTCATGTCGGTGGATCTGGCCAAGGAGCTGCTGAAAAGCCTGGGCCTGGAGGACGAGGTGAGCGTGGAGGGGTCCGCGCCCGCCGCCGCTCCGGAGCCCGCCCCGGTCGCCGCCGAGAGCAACCGCCAGATGTCCCAGGAGGAGATCGAGGCCATGCTCCATGGAGGCGCGGCAGCGGAGCCTGCCCCCGCGCCCGCCCCGGCCCCCGAGCCGTCGGGCGGCGGCGACAAGAAGATGAGCCAGGAGGACATCGAGCGGATGCTGTCCGGCATGGGCGGCGGAGACGCGGCTCCCGCGCCCGCCCCGGCCCCCGAGCCGTCGGGCGGCGGCGACAAGAAGATGAGCCAGGAGGACATCGAGCGGATGCTGTCCGGCATGGGCGGCGGAGACGCGGCCCCCGCTCCTGCCCCGGCTCCCGCACCTGCGCCCGCACCCGCGCAGACGGCTCCGCCGGCACCCGCGCCCAGTCCGGCCCCTGCCCCGGCCCCCGCGCCCCAGCAGGCTCCGGCGGCGCAGATGCCTCCCCAGGGGATGCCCGCCGCCCAGATGGGCCAGCCCGGGCAGATGCCCCCCTACCCCTATCCCCCCATGCCCGGGCCGGACGGACAGATGCAGGGCGGCTATATGGGCTATCCTCCCATGTACTACCCGCCCTACCCCTATCCCTATCCCCCCCAGCAGCCTGAGCCTCCGGCCAAGAAGGCCCCGGAGCCCAAGGTCATCGCCACCAAGCCGGCGCGGATGGAGGAGATGGACCCGGTGGAGCGGCTGGGCAAGGAGCAGGCCCAGAACCTGGACCTCATCATGGAGGTCCCCCTCCAGGTGACGGTGGAGATCGGACGGGCCCGCCGGAAGGTGCAGGATATCCTGGAGTTCGCCAAGGGCTCGCTGGTGGTGCTGGATAAGCTGGCGGGCGATCAGGTGGACCTGTTCGTCAACGGCAAGTGCATTGCCAGGGGCGAGGTGGTGGTCATTGAGGACAACTTCGGCGTCCGGATCACCGAGATCGTCCAGACCCCCGGCATTGAGATGCTGGCCGGGAAATAAAGACAGCCCCGCCTCCATGGGAGGTACACAACATAAACTGGAAAAGGATGGATCATACCATGGCTAAGAAAATTCTGTTAGTGGACGACGCCGCCTTCATGCGCAAGATGATCAAGGACACCCTGGTGAAGAACGGCTATACCGAGGTCTTCGAGGCCGTTGACGGCGCGGACGCGGTGGAAAAGTTCGGCGAGATCGGCCCCGACCTGGTGGTCATGGACATCACCATGCCCAACATGGACGGCCTGGAGGCCCTGAAGGCCATCCGCGCCAAGGACGGCAGCGCGAACGTGGTCATGTGCTCCGCCATGGGCCAGGAGTCCATGGTAATGGACGCCGTGCGCTCCGGGGCCAAGGACTTCATCGTCAAGCCCTTTAAGCCCGACCGCGTGCTGAAAACCGTTACCTCCATTCTGGGCGCGCCCTGATGGGAGAGCTCCCCGGCAGGCTCCCCAGGATCGCCCTGACCCTCCTGGACGGGCTGGACAGCCTGTTCAGCCTGATCTGGCTGCTGATCTGCGTGCTGGTGGTCGTTGTGCTGGCCTACCTGTTCACCCGCTATGTGGCGGGGCGGGGGGGCGGCATGGCGGGGCTGTCCGGCGCGTCGGAGCGGTTCAAGGTGCTCTCCCGCCTGTCCCTGGGGCGGGAGCAGGGGGTTATGCTGGTGAAGGCGGGGGAGAAGTTCCTGCTGCTGGGGGTGACGCCCGCGGGGATCACCCTGCTGAAGGAGCTTACCCAGGAGGAGGCGGACGCCATCTGCCCGCCCCCCGACCCGGATCTGCCGCCGCCCCCCAGCTTCGGCGAGGCGTTGCGCACCGTACTCAAGCAAAAGAAACCGAGGTGAGGAGCCTGTGCCGACCGACGGCCTGATCAATATCAACGGCGACAGTGTCCAGAGTCTGGAGATCATCGCCCTCACCACGCTGATCGCCCTGATGCCCTCCCTGCTGGTGATGATGACCTCCTTTACCCGGTACATCATCTCCCTGTCCTTCCTGCGCACCGCCATGGGCACCAACCAGACCCCGCCCAACGTGGTGCTGGTGGGCATCGCCATCTTCCTCACCCTCATCACCATGAACCCCACCCTCACCCGCATCCAGACCGAGGCCTGGGAGCCATACACCAACGAGGAGATCGGGGCGGAGGAATTTGTGGACCGGGCGGCCCTGCCGCTGAAGCAGTTCATGCTGGACAACATCCGGTGGGATACCTTGGAAATGTACTGCGATCTGGCCCACGTCGACGCGCCGGAGACACGGGCCCAGGCGGAGGAGGAGACGCCCCTGCGGCTCATCGTCCCCGCCTTCATGACCCAGGAGCTTCAGCACGCTTTCTTCAACGGCTTCCTGCTGTATATCCCCTTCCTGCTCATCGATGTGATTGTGGCGTCCACGCTGATGTCCATGGGCATGATCATGCTGCCTCCGGCCATGATCTCCACCCCCTTCAAGCTGCTGCTGTTCATCTCTGTCAACGGCTGGGATCTCATGTTCTCCACGCTGGTCCAGAGCGTAAACTAACCAAAAACCCGGAAAGGAGACGCTATGGATACCACGCAGGCAATGGATCTGGTGCGGGACGCGGTGGGCATCGCCATCAAGCTGTCCGCCCCCCTGCTGCTGCTGAGTATGGTGGTAGGCGTGGTGGTGGCCATCTTCCAGGCCGTCACCCAGATCCACGAGCAGTCCATCGGCTTCGCCCTGAAGCTCATCGTGGTGATCGGCGTGTTGCTGCTGGCGGGCGGGTGGATGCTGGACACGCTGAAGGACTACACCTACGAGATCTTCCAGCTGATCGCCAGCTGAGCGGAGGACGGGAGCCATGTTTGACTGGCAGGAGCTGACCCTGTTCCTCTTTATCAACGCCCGGGTGGGGGGCTTTGTCCTGTTCAACCCCCTGCTGGGCCGGAACAACATCCCCGCCGCCTTCCGGGGCGGCATGGCGTTGGTGCTGTCCTGGTTCGTCATGGGGGTGACCACCCAGCGGGTGGACATTCCCGGGACCCTCCCGGAGCTGGGGCTGACGCTGATGCTGGAGCTGGGGCTGGGCTTCCTGCTGGGGATGGCGGTGAACTTCTTTTTCTACATCCCGCAGCTGGCGGGAGATATGGTGGACACCCAGATGGGCATGACCATGAACCAGATGTACGACCCCGGCACCTCCTCCAATATGTCGGTGACGGGGCAGATCCTCAACGTGCTGATGACCCTGCTGTTTTTCGCCGCCGGGGGGCACTACACCCTGCTGCGGATTTTCCTGACGTCGGAGGAGATCGTCCCCCTGGGGACGGCGGCCCTCCGGCTGCCCGCCGTCCAGTACCTGCTGGAGCTGTTCATTGAGTGCACGCTGCTGGGGGTGAAGCTGTGTATGCCCATCCTGGCGGCGGAGCTCATCGCCCAGGTGGGCATGGGGGTGCTGATGAAGGTGATCCCTCAGATCAATGTGTTTGCCATCAACATCGAGCTGAAGGTGATCGTGGGCCTGGGCCTGCTGTTCATCCTGATCATCCCCTTCAGCGAGTTCCTGATTGACGCGGAGCGCGCCATGCTGGAGAGCCTCCACAACATACTCGTCCTCAGCGGCGGTTAGCCGTCCGGGGCGATCCACCTGATCCTCCCCTCCGGTCCGGCGGGGACGGGGAGCCGTTGGCGGCAAGGGGGGATGGACGTTGGCCGAAGGGAATAAAACCGAAAAAGCGACACCGAAAAAACGGCGGGACGAGCGAAAAAAGGGCAATGTCTTTATGAGCAAGGACGCGGTGGCGGTGGCCAGCCTGCTGGGCACCTTCGCCACCCTCTGGCTGGTGACCGGGATGTTCGCCGAGGAGACGGCCAAGTTCCTGCGCCTGTGCTTCGACGCCATGGGCGGCGGGGAGCAGGAGGTGGGCGGGCTGTCCGGGGAGCTGGCGGTCCAGGGCTTGGTGGCCGTCGGCAAGACCGTGGGTCCGGTGGTGGGAGTGGCCATCCTGTGCGCGGTGGCGGCCACCTTCGCCCAGACCAGGTTTCTGGTGAGCGGCGAGTCCATCAAGCCGAAATTCAACCGCCTCAGCCCCTTGCAGGGGATTAAGCGGCTGTTTTCCCTGAAAAGCGTCATTGAGACGCTGAAAAACCTGATCAAGATTGTGATACTCCTGACCATCGTCTATATGAGCATCCGGGAGATGTTCCTGGAAAGCTCCAACTACCTGTATACCGACCTGTCCGCCGCCGTGGCCCATCTGGTGGAGGTGGCGGGGGCGATGGTGCTGCGGATCGCCCTGGCCTTTGTGGCGGTGGCCGCCCTGGACTTCTTCTACCAGTGGTGGGACTACGAGAAGAATATGATGATGACCAAGCAGGAGGTCAAAGAGGAATACAAACAGATGGAAGGCGACCCCCAGGTGAAGGGGAAGATCAAGGAGATCCAACGCCGCCGTGCCCAGCAGCGGATGATGCAGCAGGTGCCCGGGGCGGACGTGGTCATCCGAAACCCCACCCACTTCGCCGTGGCCCTCCGGTACAGGCCGGAGGAGGACGACGCCCCCATCGTGATGGCCAAGGGGCAGGACAATGTGGCGGCCCGGATCGTCCAGATCGCGGAGCAGCACAACATCGCCTGCATTGAGAATGTGCCCCTGGCCCGGGCGTTGTACGCCCAGGCTGAGGTAAACCAATTCATTCCCCCCGACCTGTACGAGGCAGTGGCGGAGGTGCTGGTTTACATCTTCAAGCTGAACGGGAAGAACAAGATTGTGAAGTGATGGACGCAGACAGACCCTCCGGGAGGTAAGTTATGCTAAAGCGAATCCTGAACAACAGCATAGCTCTGTTTGTGGTGGTTGTGGTCATGTTCCTGTTCATCCCCCTCAACCCCATGATCCTGGATATCCTGCTGGTGGTGAACATCGGGCTGTCCATCATGATCCTGATGATCACCATGAACATCGCGGAGGCGTTGGACTTCTCCATCTTCCCCTCCCTGCTGTTGATCACCACCCTGTTCCGGCTGGGGATGAACGTGTCCTCCACCCGGATGATCCTCACCACCGGCAACCCCGGCGAGGTGATCGCCCGGTTCGGCCAGCTGGTTACCGGCGGCGACATCGTGGTGGGCTTCGTGATCTTCTTCATCATCGTGCTGGTGCAGCTCATCGTTATCACCAAGGGCGCGGAGCGCGTGTCCGAGGTGGCCGCCCGGTTCACCCTGGACGCCATGCCCGGCAAGCAGATGGCCATCGACGCGGACTTGTCCTCCGGCCTGATTGACGAGCAGCAGGCCCGGGTCCGCCGGGAGAAGATCCAGAAGGAAGCCGACTTCTACGGTGCCATGGACGGCGCGACCAAGATCGTCAAGGGCGACTCCACCATGTCCATCGTGATCACGGTGATCAACCTCATCGGCGGACTGCTGATCGGGATGATCAGCCGTGAGATGGAGCCCGTGGAGGCCCTGAACGAAATCTGCATCCTCACCATCGGCGACGGCCTGGTGTCCCAGATCCCGTCCCTGATGATCTCCACCGCCACGGGCATGATCGTCACCCGGTCCGTGTCCGACGGCAGCCTGAACACCGACGTGCTGGGCCAGTTCAAGGCCCAGCCCCGGGCCATCATGACCACCGGCGTGGTGCTGCTGATTCTGGCCGTGATCCCCAACACCCCCACCATCCCCCTGGCGGTGGGCGGCGTGGCCCTGGTGGGCGGCGGGTGCTTCCTCATCCGGCAGATGAACGCCGTCAAGCAGGCGGAGGCCGCCGCGGCCCAGGCCCCCGAGGAGTCAGCGGAGCTGGCCGCCCCCAGCGAGACGGATTACTACCGGGACATCAACAACGTGTATACCCTGCTGACTGTGGAGCCGGTGGAGATGGAGTTCGGCTACAGCCTCATTCCCATGGTGGACGAGGCCCACGGCGGCAAGCTCATCAGCCGGATCACCATCTTCCGGCGGCAGTACGCCCAGGATATGGGCTTCGTGATCCCCTCCATCCGCCTGCACGACTCCTCCGCCCTGGGCACCAACCAGTACGCCATCCGCATCAAGGGCGAGGTGGTGGCGGAGGGCGAGATCCTGGTGGACTACTACCTGGCGTTGGAGCCGCCCAACCCCCTGGGGGAGATCGACGGCATCGAGACCATCGAGCCCGCCTACGGCATCCCCTCCCGGTGGATTCTGCCGGAGAACAAGGAGATGGCGGAGATCTACGGCTACAACGTCATCGACCCCCTGTCCGTCATGCTGACCCATCTGGCGGAGACGGTGAAAAAGCACGCCTACGAGCTGCTGAACCGGGCGGAGACCATCCGGCTGGTGGACAATCTGAAGCAGTCCTCTCCCGAGCTGGTGGAGGAGGCCATCCCGGCCATCATCCCCTACGCCAAGCTGGAGAAGCTGCTGCGCAACCTCCTCCAGGAGGGGGTGCCCATCAAGGATCTGTCCACCATCGTGGAGACCGCCGCCGACGCCTTCGCCCAGGGCCGGGATCTGGACATGACCACCGAGCAGGTCCGGGGGGCCTTGGCCCGCACCATTACCCGCCGGTTCTGCGAGGACGGGCAGCTCCGGGTGATCACCCTGGACGCCGAGGTGGAGAAGAAGATCATCTCCTCCCTCACCCGGAACGAGCAGGGCGTCTATCTGGCCATGGGCCCGGAGCTGATGCAGTCCATCATCGCCCAGCTGGCGGAGCATTTGAAGAAGTTCGGGGACCTGTCCCAGACCCCCGTGATCCTGGTAAGCCAGGTGATTCGGGGCTATTTCAGCAGGATGATCACCCAGTTCTATCCAAATGTGTATGTGCTTTCCTTTAACGAGATCACCAACAGCGTGCAGATCCAGGCCTTGGGCAACATCACCGCAGAGGCTCCCGCCATGGCGCAGAGAAGGGCGGTGGCCACATGAGCACCGGGCTGGCGGAACGCAGCTACACCGAGGCCGAGATCGAGGCCATGGACACGCCCGACCTGCTCTCCCTCTACAAGCGGACCGGGGACGAGACGCTGAAATGGCCGCTGGTCCTGCGGTATGAGGGGCTGATCAAGAGCGCGGCCCTCCAGATCCGGGGGGTGTACAGCAGCTTCGCCCAGGTGGACGACATTGTCAGCGAGGGCATCCTCACCCTGCTCACCTCCATCGACAAATTCGACCCGGAGAAGGGGATCAAATTTGAGACCTATGTGGCCAAGCGCATCCGGGGGATGGTCATCGACCTGGCCCGGAAGCAGGACTGGCTGCCCCGGAACATCCGCCAGCGGGCCAAGGAGATCGACGCGGCGGTGTCCCATCTGGCCAACGAGCTGGGGCGGTTCCCCACCGATCAGGAGGTGGCGGGGCACCTGGGCATCGCCACCGACAAGTACCAGAAGGAGGCCGCCCGGGTGGCGTTGTCCAACACCCTGTCCCTGGACGCGCTGATGGACGCGCGGGACATGGAGGGGGGACGCTTCGAGCTGTCCGACCAGGACCCCAAGCTCCAGCCGGAGACGGTGCTGGAGGACCGGGAGCTCCAGGAGACGCTGGCGGCGGGGATCTCCTCCCTCCAGGAGAACGAGCAGATCGTCCTGTCCCTCTACTATGAGAAGAACCTCCACATGAAGGAGATCGCCCAGGTGATGGGAGTGAGCGAGCCCCGCATCTCCCAGATCCACTCCCGGGCCATCCAGAAGCTCCGGGAGCACATGGGCGCGTATATGAACAGCGGGAGCCCCGCGAAAACCTTTAAAAAGCGGAAGAAGGCGTGAGAGAATGTTCAAAGGCTTCTACAATCTGACCTCCGGAATGGTCACCCAGCAGCAGCACCTGAACGTGGTGGGCAACAACATGGTGAACGTGTCCACCGCGGGCTTCAAGGAGAGCCGCTACACCGCCACCACCTTTGACGACGTGATGTACGCCCGGGTGGGCAACCAGGAGAAGATCTACACCGACATCGGGCGGCAGAGCTACATCCGGGCCAACAGCGAGATCTACGTGAACTACGAGCAGGGCGTGCCGGAGCCCACCAACATCCCCCTGGACTTCGCCATTCTGGGGGACGGGTTCTTCGCCATCCGGGGGGAGGACGGGAACCTGTCCTATACCCGGGCGGGCAGCTTCGCCCTGGACGGGGAGGGCTACCTGTGCTTCCCCGGCGTGGGCCGGGTGATGGACCCCAACGGACAGCCCATCCTGCTGGAGACGGACAAGATCACCGCCGATGAACGGGGCGTCCTCCTCAACGAGAACGGCGGCTACATGGGCCAGGTGGGGGTGTTCGCCTTTGAGGACAACGAACAGCTGGTCCACAACGGCGGCGGCTTCTTCACCGGGGACGGTGCCCAGGCGGTGGAAAACCCCTCCCTGCTGTGGCGGTACGTGGAGCGGTCCAACGTGGAGCTGATCCGGCAGATGACCGACATGATCACCTGCCAGCGGGCCCTCCAGAGCTGCGCGTCGGTGACGAAGATGTATGACGAAGTCATGGGCCACGCGGCCAGCGACATCGGACGGATGTAAGGGGGTATGTGAGATGAACCAATCCTTCTATATCGGCGCGGTGGGCGCGCAGCAGCAGCTCTACCACCTGAACGTCCACGGCGACAACATCGCCAACGTGAACACCTACGGCTTCAAGGCCGACCGGAGCTACTTCACCGCCCTTATGTACCAGAATCACCGGGGTGCCCTGGACGGGCAGTATACGGAGCTGCCCATGGGCGTTGGCGCGCGTATGCTGATGACAGGCACGGATCACGGGCAGGCGGGCCCCGCCGACACCGGGCGGCTGCTGGACTACTACATCGAGGGGGAGGGCTTCTTCGGGCTGGTGGATCTGGCCACCGGGGACGTGACCTTCACCCGGAACGGGGCGTTCATGATGTCCCAGCTGCAGCGGCCCACCGGCGAGGTGGACGAGAACGGCGAGCCCATCATGGAGACGATCTACGCCCTGGGGGACGACACGGGCCGGTTTGTCCTCAGCGAGGAGGGGGGGCTGATCCCCATCACCGACCCCAAGGAGGAGCTGCCCATCGGCATCTTCGACTTTGCAAACTACGACGGCATGGCCCGGCTGGACGACACCCGGTTCCTCCCCGTGGACAAAAACGGCAACCTGTGGTACGGGGACGGGAAGCTGGTGCAGGGCTGTGTGGAGCGGTCCAACGCGGATCTGGCCGACGAGCTGACCAAGGTCATCGAGGCACAGCGGGCCTACGGCGCGGCGTTGAAGATGGTGATCACTTCCGACGAGATCGAGAGCACCATCAACAACCTGCGCAATTGACAGGAGGGATAACTGGGGATGGGAATCAAAAACTACGATGAGCTGACCTCCATGGAGCTGGACACCCTGCGGGAGATCGGCAGTATGGGCACCGGCAACGCCGCCACCGCCCTGTCCCAGATGCTGGGACGGGAGGTGCGCATCACGCTGCCCGAGGTGCGGATCATGGGGTATAACGAGGCCATCGAGTGGATCGGCGGCCCGGAGGAGATCACCGCCGGGGTGCTGG
>ERZ779631.844-NODE-844-length-10124-cov-6.008938_pt1 | contig 10124 bp, 9 predicted proteins | sample MGYA00514193_ERZ779631 | MGnify/ENA primary metagenome ERZ779631 (study PRJEB29562, sample SAMEA4376710) | mouse gut metagenome | isolation source: Cecum | study: EMG produced TPA metagenomics assembly of the A DSS colitis mouse model was used to assess the...
GCCGGTAGATTTAGATCCGATTATAGAACTCGGCTACCCGGTGATTGAAGATGCCTGCCATGCGGTTGATTCTCTGTACAAAGGAAAGCCGTGCGGAACCATCGGCGATGCGGGTGTATATAGCTTTGATGCAGTCAAGAATCTCTCTATCGGCGAGGGCGGCGGTGTTGTGACCAAAGACCCTAAGAAAATTGAGCGTGCGGATATCTTGCGTTATTGTGGTATCGGCAAATCCGGTTTCGAGGCGTCCACACATGGTAAGGACCGTTGGTGGGAATACAATATTGTGGAGCCTTTTATCAAGATGAATCCTTCTGATATAGCGGCGGGAATAGGACTCGCGCAAATCGGAAAGCTGGATGATTTGCAGGCGTACCGCAAGAAGATATGGGATATTTATCAGGAAGCTTTCCGTCCGGTGGATTGGATAGAGACGCCGCTTGATGCAGATGAGGCGCAGGGAGACAAGCATTCGTATTTTACTTACTTTATTCGTGTTCCTAAGCGTGACGAGATGGCTAAGAAGCTGTTTGACGAAGGAATCTATACGACGCTCCGCTATCATCCGCTGCATTTGAATCCGCTGTATAAGAGTACGGCAAAACTTCCTAACAGCGAGATTCTTAACGAGACCGGATTGAATATTCCGCTGCACCCGAGTCTGTCTATGGATGATGTGGATCAGATTATTGACAGGGTGAAAGCGTTTGGAAACTCATTATAAGATGATAAGAGGGAAACGATGCAGATGACTGATACCAGCATGGGCAATGACGGAAGAAGAAAACTGAATATCCTGATTATGCCGAGCTGGTATTTCAGTTATAGGCGCGATAATGTAACCACCGGTATTTTTCATTATGAGCAGGCGGTTGATCTCCAGAATTACTGTAATGTGGCAGTTTATTATCCTTTTGATCGGACGCTCGAAGAAGATATGGTGAGGCATGAAGACAGAGGCGTGCTCACCTATCGCAGTCGGTTTCATCCCAAGGAGCGGATCTGGAACCGCATTCGCATTTTCCGATCATTCCGTAAAATCAGGGAAGAATTCCAACCGGATATTATTTTTGCGCATGTAGCCGTTGAAGCAGGAAAATATGCAGCTTTCTTAAGTGATTTTTATCATATTCCGCTTGTCCTTATGGAACATTCTTCCACGGAAGTGTCTTTGGCAGGCAAGGTGGGGTATTATATTTCCAAATACGTGTATGGACACTGTGACTATATTGCATGCTGTTCGGAGAACCTAAAGAATAATTTGCAACAGTTTTTCCCAAAACTGAAGTTTCATGTTGTATATAATGGCATCCAGCCGGCGGATATTGTATCCGGCAGCGGCAAGAATTACCGTGTGGAAGGCGTTACCAATATTGTGATCGTAGGACTTTTCTACAGTATTGATATCAAAGGATATCAGTTTCTTCTTCCGGCTATGCGGCAGATTCTGGACAAGGGCTGTCAGGCTGTACTGCATATTGTCGGTGAAGGGGAATATAGAGAGCATTATATGCAGATGGCGAAAGAACTTGGAATTGATAAAGAGTGCATCTTCTACGGTGACTGCCCGAGAGATAAGGTATATGAGATCGTCGGTCAGATGGATTTCTTTGTATCTTCGAGTATTCTGGAATGCTCCGGTGTGTCCGTGCAGGAGGCGATGCTGCTTGGTAAGCCTGTGCTAGTCACGAAATCGGGAGGAGCTAATTCGCTTGTGACAAGAGATACGGCTATTGTTGTGGACAAAGGGAGTACGCAGGCTCTTGCCGAGGGAATGGAAGAGATGATTCGCAGGTATGGCGAATTCGATACTGAGAAAATTAAAGAATATGCGGAGAATAAGTTTGAGATCAGCCATATCAGCAGGCAGTATATGGAGATTTTCTATGATTTGGCATGTAAGGATTCTAAGTAGAAAGATGATGGTGAACAGATAGTATGCAGCCTAAAGTAAGCGTATTGCTGCCGGTATATAATGGAGAAAAGTTTCTGGGGGAAGCGATTGACAGTATTCTGAATCAGACGTTCCGCGATTTTGAGTTATTAGTTCTTCTTGAGTATGGGAGTAATGCGGCGAGCAGGGATATTATAGAGAATAAGAAGGCGGATGAAAGAGTCCGTGTGATTGAGAATAAAGAAACGAAACTTGGATTGGCGGAATCGTTGAATCTCGGCATGAAAGCAGCCAAGGGTCAATACATTGCCAGAATGGACGCGGACGATATCAGCCTGCCTAAACGTTTTGAGAAGCAGGTGAAATATTTGGATAGTCATCCTGATATCGTGATGTGCGGTACGGCTATGAGAGGGCTGTATGATGACGGGCATACGGATGACAGAGGATATTTTACCGATGCCGGCAGTATACGGTTCGAGTGTATGCTGGGTAACCCGTTCGGACATCCTACCGTGATGTGGCGCAGAGAAGCTTTTCTGCAGGAGAACCTATTCTATCGAAACACGCCGTACAGTGAAGACTTTGAACTGTGGAAACGTGTCGTAGAGCGTTTTCCCTGCGCGAACCTGAAAGAATGTCTTCTTATATACAGACTGCACGGTGAAAGCGCAAGCGCAGTCTACGGCGATACGCTGGGCAGTGTCAATGACGCCTTGAATAAAGAATATCTGGCGAAGTATCATATAGACTATGATGTAACAGGAGCGTTTTTCAGAGGAGGACTGACGGAAGAGGAAATCGTGCATAGGGAAGACATTGTATGCAGGATTTGTGGCATATGGGACCATCCGAGAGATTCCTATCGGGCGTTAGAACAAAGAATGCGGCTGTTCTATACGGCAAATCATGTTTATAGTTTTAAGAGATATTGGAAGCGTTTCGGATTTGTATATCGTAATGCATGGTACGACAGAATAAGAATCTGGCTTAGTGTTAATATGCATAAGGCAGTCGGAAAACTCAGAGGAGATTGATAGGAAGGAATAGGTAGATGCTTAAGGATTTTGGAACATTGATCCGGATGTGGAATCAACTCCGTTATATTATGACGGAGAAACAGAAGAGGCAGTCTGCCGCCATTTTTATATTGATCATTGGCGGAGCCTTGTTTGAAACTTTGGGTGTTTCGGCGATTTTACCATTTATCCAGTCTATTATGGAACCAGAGGAATTGGTGAATAAGTGGTATATAGCCGTCATTGTAAGGACATTAAACTTGAAAGATACATACAGCATTGTTTATCTTTGCGGTGTATTTATTTCGTTAGTGTATGTGATTAAAAATGTATACTTGTTCGCATCCTCAAGGATACAGTCTAAATTTCGCTGGAGATTCCAGAAAAATCTATCTACCAAAATGCTGGCATCTTATATGAAAAGACCTTACGTATATTTTCTGGATATCAATAGTGCAGAAATTATACGAACATTATCGACAGACGTATTTGGTGTGTTAGAAATACTGCAAAATGGGTTCCGTTTTTTTTCGGAGTTTTTTACGGTGGTGCTGATTGGCATTTTTACCATTTCTGTTGATGCTGTTATGGCATTACAAATATTGCTGATTGCCGGACTATGTTTCTTCGGCATTACTTTTTTCTTCAAGAATCGCCTGAGTAAAATAGGCGCCAAGCAAAGAGATGCTAATGTAGAACGCACGAAGTGCGCTTATCAGGCAGTGAACGGTTATAAAGAAGTACAGGTTATGCAGCGGGCGGATTGTTTTGTGGAGGCATATGAGGAGGCATATGAAGGTCAGCGTAAATTAGAGGTATCTTTTGAGACAATCAGCGCGCTGCCGGAAAGACTAATTGAGACAGTCTGTATCATCGGGCTTATTCTGGTGGTGTGTCTGCGACTGGCGTCGGGAGTTGCGGTAGAAGAATTTGTACCGAAACTCAGCGTGTTTGCAGTTGCAGCATTTCGTATCCTTCCATCTGTTTCACGAATGACGGGTTATTTAAACAATGTAGTATATTATCGGCCTACGGCGGAAGCGGTATCGGATGAATTACATGCAGTGGAAGAATACCGGCAGATCATTGACAGACAGATTAATAAAGAAGTTGAAGAACAGTCTGATGAAGAATACTCATTTCGCGACAAGGTAGAAGTAAGGAATATCCGCTGGAAATATCCGCGTTCGGATAAATATGTTCTGCAGGATGTGTCAATTACGATTGAGAAAGGGGATTCAGTCGCTCTGATTGGCGCTTCGGGCGCAGGCAAAACGACCTTGGCGGATGTGATTCTGGGGCTGCTTCATCCGGAAGGGGGAGCCGTATCGGTAGACGGTATTGGGATTGAAACAATTCCACGGAAATGGAGCCGCCTGATTGGTTATGTGCCGCAAGTTGTTTTTCTGGTAGATGACACGATCAGGAACAATATAGCATTCGGACTTCGTCAGGAAGAAATCAATGACGAGATGGTCTGGAGCGCGTTAGAGCAGGCACAGTTAAAGGAGTTTGTGCAGGGGCTGCCAAATGAACTAAACACGATTGTGGGAGAGAGAGGCGTTAAGTTCTCAGGAGGGCAAAGACAGAGGATTGCCATTGCCAGAGCGCTCTACTATAATCCGGATATTCTTGTTCTTGATGAAGCAACCTCCGCGCTGGATAATGAGACGGAAAGTGCCGTTATGGAATCTATCGAGGCTCTGCAGGGGCATAAAACGCTTATTATTGTGGCACACAGACTGACGACAATCAGAAAGTGCAACAAGATATATGAAATTACCGACGGACATGCTATATTGAGAGAGAAGGAAGAGGTCTTGAAGGGAAAGTAAGAGATGATAATCGTTAATATACAAGGTCGTTTTGGAAATCAGATGTTTGGCTTTGCGCTATATCGACAGTTAGTCAAAATGGGAAAGGAAGTTTATGTCGATTTATCGCATAACCGTCTTGACGAACAGGCGAAAAAGGAGAGAGCGGTCTTTGCAATTGAGCCAAATATTGATTTGTTTGGTTTTGAATATCCGGTAATTGATGATGAAACTGCCGTGAAATATTTAAAAAACAGAGAGAACAGGAATTTATTGAAAAGATGGGAATATCGTATCTTCCCGCAAAAATGTAAATGCTATGAAGAAAAAGCCACTGCAGTCTTTGACAAGAATGTATTAAAGCTGGATGATGTGTATCTGAACGGATATTGGCAGTCAGAAAAATATTTTGCAGATGCATGTAAAGAAGTGCGGCAAATGTATCGTTTTCCTGATTTGTTTACAGACTATCAGAAGAGAATGATGGAGGAAATGGCAGGAAGACAATCGGTTTCCGTGCATATCAGAAGAGGTGATTATTTAAATCATCCGGAGATTTATGGGACGACAACGTTAGACTACTATAGAAGCGCGATGGCGTATATGCAGGAAAGAAGAGAAAACATTCACTTTTATATCTTTACGAATGATATTCCTTGGGCGGAGCAGAATTTTGAGGGAGATAATATTACGATTGTTGAAGACAGCGGTGATTTGATGATCGGCAACTTGGATATGGCGTTGATGGCTGAGTGCAAGGATAATATTATCGCCAATAGCAGCTTTAGCTGGTGGGGTGCATGGTTGAACCGGAATACGGAAAAGATAGTAATTGCACCGAAGGTATGGGAAATGAATCAATCAACTAAAGATATCTGGTGTGAAGATTGGATAAAGATGTAGGGAGGATATAGATTTGACAGGCAAAAAGATTATTGTAACAGGCGGAGCGGGATTTTTAGGAAAGCACATTGTAAGTCAGTTAGAAGCACAAGGAAACGAAGTGTTTGTGACGAGGAGTGCAGAGTACAACTTAGAGAGTAAAGAAGCGACTGACAGTATGTATGAGAAATGTCTTTCCGAGTGGGGGAAGATTGATATTGTCATTCATGCGGCAACGGATATCGGAGGAATCGGATACAGCAGTTCCCATTCCGCATCACAGTTTTATAGCAATACGTTAATCAACTTGAATACTGTGCATGGAGCGTATCAATATGGAGTCAGTAAGTTTGTGGGAATAGGTTCTGTATGTGAGTATCCTGCTGTTACTCCGTGCCCGTTTAAGGAAGAAGAACTTTGGAACGGCTATCCGGTAGTCAGCAACGATGCATACGGACTGACAAAGAGGATGCTTTTAGCGCAATGCGTAGCATATGAAAGACAGTATGGTTTTCATTTTGTTCATCTTCTGCCGGTAAATATGTATGGTCCGGGTGATGATTTTGATTTGGAAAATTCACATGTTATCCCCGCATTGATTAGAAAGATTGCTTATGCAATTGACCACGGGCAAAATGCCGTGGAAGTATGGGGAACCGGTTATGAGAGCAGGGAGTTTATTTATATTGAAGATGTTGCCGAGGCGGTGATTATGGCGGCGGATAAGTATGAATCCGGCGAACCTGTTAATATCGGAAGCGGGCAGGAAATTCAGATGCGGGAGCTTGCCGATATTTTGAAGGAGCTTATGAACTATAAAGGTGAATTTAAGTATTTGGATAATGGACTTGGCGGGCAGGTCAGGAGATTATTAGATGTAAGTAAGGCAGAGAAGGAATTTGGCTTTAGGGCAAAGACTGATTTCCGCGCAGGGTTAGAAAAAACGATTAAAGCTTTCTATGCAAATCGTGAGAAAATCGAGAAATGTGGAAGGTAAAATAACAAAATATAGTAGAATGAGATTGAATGGCTCAATATATAGTGGTATTATTAGAAAAAGATGAAAAAAGCGGATAGTTTACTAGGTATTTATATAAGAGCAGAATTGGTAGTTGATTGTTTCATGAATAAAATTATATTTTTCGGACAAAATATGATTGAACTTAATGTAGTAGTATGGTATACTAATTAGGCTTCTCTTTGATGATTATCCAAGAAGATATCGAAGGCGGGTAACATATGAATGAGCAATATGTAGAAGAACGAATCAGACAGTATTCTAATATAAGAATTTTGTATGAGGAGTTTGCAGAACAGGTTCTTAATATTCTTAAAGAAGTCATAAGGCAAGAACATCCGACTATCAAAATTGCATCTTATTCTAAACGCGCTAAAGAAATAGAAAGTCTAAGAAAAAAACTTCGAAAAGATAAATATAATGAAAATAGTGAGATTACCGATTTAGCAGGGGTTAGAGTCATAACATATAGCAAAAAGGATATTCCTTATATTGTAGGAGTGATCGAAAAGATTTTTCAGATAGATACTCAAAATTCTGTTGATAAAACACATGCTTTGGGGAATGACAAAGTAGGCTATCGTGGCAATCATTATGTAGTATCTTTTGATGAAGATAGGGCTCGAATGCCAGAGAATAAGAAGTTTGAAACATTAAAATGTGAAATTCAGGTCACAAGTCTGATTGCTCATACATGGTCCGAAATCACTCATGAAAAAGGATATAAGTTTGAAGGTGAGTTGCCTGAAGATTTGGAGCGAAGAAAGAATTTATTAGCGGGAATGTTGGAATTGGCAGATTTGGAGATGGATGCATATGTTGAATCCTTTGATAAGTATGTCAGTAAAGTAGAACAGGAAATTGAAAGAGGATGCTTAAGGTACCAAATAAATTCGATGTCATTGGAAAAATTTATGGCTTGGAAATTTCCGGATATATCACCGCAAGTATTTAGGGATATAGATTTGATCCTTAATGAACTAAAGTTGTTTGGATTAAGTACAATAAAAGAATTAGATGGATTAGTACGTTTGGAGTATGAAAAAGAAATTCTAAAGACCGGGTGGAGATCTTTAGACGGAATCATACGAAATATACTAATTATCGCTAATGCTAATCAATATTTTACAAAAGTTTGGAATCCGTCTATGAATCAGATGAATAGAAAAAATTATGAGTTATATCAGAGATTTGGCGTGGATATAGATAGAATATGTAAAGAACACAATATCTGCATTGTATAGGACGGAGGGGAAGACTATGGATGAAAGAAAGCAGTACTTTGGGTATGATGAAGAGCAGATTCGAGAGGCTTTTCGCAATAGTAAAGATCAAGTAGATATAAACAGTAAAATTGACGATGCTTCAACCTTGTCCCAATTAGTTGAGTCTAGTGATAGACTGTTGAAGGAAAACAAGGATTTTTTGCATATGATTTACAATGATTTGGATGAATAAACAGCTTGGAGGCATGATTTTAATATGTCAGAAAAATACAAATGGATGACCGAACAGGAATTTATGAAAGAAGTACGCGATTTAGATAAGCTGTTACATGATTTTTGTGATAGTAGTGATTTATATCCGTATGAGTCGGTTAAAACAAATATAAATGCTTTGAGGGATATTATTGTCAGAGTGCATAAAAGAAAGCATTATTTTAAAGTGTTCCATAATGAAATGATTACTTCAGAGTACAAGGAAACTGCGCTGTACTGCTATTGGTTTATAAAACTACGTCCTTTATGGATCGATTCGATTGATGTGAGCGCAGAAAGGATTAATGAAAAGTTTGCGTTGCATCTCTATGTTTCATTGTTGAAGAAGTATAATGAAGATTTTTCGGATGAAGATGGAATAAATAAATTACATATCAGGGAATTATTATATTCGTTTCGATTTAGGGACATTACAAAAGAGTCCATGATATTAATGCTAGAGCCGTATTATTATGAACACCTAAAAAAGAAAGATGTAATGTTCTAGTAAGGAATACATTTTTTAGAAAGCCAACCGAATAGCAAGGTTGGCTTTCTATCATATGGACGGCAGTAAATATAGAAATCAAACAGTTGCTATGATTGGCGAAAGATGATAGAATAAGTTCGATATAGCAAATCATTTAAACGAAAATAACACCTTTTTCTGATTTTTTATCGGAGGGGGTGTTATCTGTATTGTAAGGAGAAGCTATAAAGAAACTAGAAGCCGAAAGAAAAGATAGTTGGGATGAAACGATGGACAAGATACTGGTGACACGTTCTTCTATGCCTGAATTGGAGGAATATGTAGAAGAAATTAAAGACTTATGGCAGTCTCACTGGCTGACGAATATGGGCATTAAACACGAGCAGTTTACGGAAGGACTCAAAGATTTTCTGGGCGTTCCTAACATATCATTGTTCTGTAACGGACATATGGGTTTGGAAATGACCATACAAGCGATGAATTTTCCGAAAGACAGTGAGATTATTACAACTCCGTTTACATTTGCGTCTACGACGCATGCCATAGTCAGAAATGATTTGCGACCTGTATTCTGCGATATCAGAGAAGATAATTATACGATAGATGCGGATAAGATAGAGGCTTTGATTACGGATAAGACGGTGGCAATTCTTCCGGTGCATGTATATGGCAATATTTGCGACGTAGACACAATTCAAGAAATAGCCGACCGATATCAGTTAAAAGTAATCTATGATGCCGCCCATGCTTTTGGGGAGAAATATCAGGGAAAGGGCATCGGAAATTATGGCGATGCATCTCTGTTTAGTTTTCACGCGACCAAAGTGTTTAATTCTATTGAAGGCGGTGGTGTAGTATACAGAGAAGAAGAAATGGGAGAAAGATTATACCAGCTAAGAAATTTCGGGATAACAGATGCCGAGAACGTGGATGCTGTCGGTGCGAACGGAAAGATGAATGAGTTTGCAGCGGCGATGGGTATTTGCAATCTACGTCATATAGATACGGAAATTGCCAGAAGAAAAAGAGTATATGAGCGGTATATAGAAAGAATGCATGGTGTAAAGGGGATCAGGCTTCCGGCTCAGAATGAGAATGTATTACCAAATTATGCATATTTTCCGGTGCTTATCGAAGACGCATACGGCATAAAGAGAGACGGTGTACATTATATGCTGGAGAAGAATAATATCTTTGCCAGAAAATATTTCTATCCATGCGTCAATGAGTTTGGATGTTATAAGTCTTGGTTTGACACATCAGAGACACCGATAGCGAGGGAGATATCTTATCGGGTATTGACATTGCCGATTTATGCAGATCTGGCATTGGAGGATGTGGACAGGATTTGTGATATTTTAGAGCATGGAGCTTGTCGGGCACAATAATATTTGGAACAAATACAAGCGTAAAGTAAATCATATATAGAGAAAATGAGTGGAGAATATTGAAATACACTCCCTCCGAGATTTATTGAGGCCGCTGAAAAAGTAGATACCACCGCCTATATTTGGTATAATGTAATTATC
>ERZ779631.845-NODE-845-length-10114-cov-18.400139_pt1 | contig 10114 bp, 8 predicted proteins | sample MGYA00514193_ERZ779631 | MGnify/ENA primary metagenome ERZ779631 (study PRJEB29562, sample SAMEA4376710) | mouse gut metagenome | isolation source: Cecum | study: EMG produced TPA metagenomics assembly of the A DSS colitis mouse model was used to assess the...
CACGCTTAAGATGCGGACAAGAATCTGCTCGCCTACATGGAAGCGTTCCGTGGCATCTCCCAGCCAGTCCCAGGATAAGTCGCGGGCAAGGATGGAACATTCCGTACCGAAGATTTCCACACGGACTACCTTTTCTGCCACAGCAATGACCCTCGCCTGCACAATGCGGTCTTCGCATACGCGGGAATTCCCAGCCGCATCAGGCATGTAGAAAATCTGGCGCTTCTTATACATGGCATCCTTCCTGCTGGCCACCACGCTGCGGCTGGCATTCTCAAGCCCTTTGATGATAAAGTCGATCTCACATCCCAGCATGTTGCCGAGGATCTTATTCTGGCGCTGCACCAGTTCCCCGTAATCATGGGCTTCATCTTCCACAAGGTTGATCATCATCTCCGCAAGGGGGATCACGACACGCATATCCTTGTAATAGATGACCGCGATGGTGCCGCCTCCGTCCATCTTCTCAATGCCGCCTAGGTTTCCTGTCAGGATCTTCCGGGTGCGGTAGGCGTTCTGCAGCTCATGCCAGATGGTATCCTCCCTGCTCTCAGGTGTCTCCACTTCAGAATCGGCATTCAGGGTAAGGATGGTGGAAGGGGCGGTCTTCCGTACAGGAGGTTCCGGCTTTGGAGCAGGGGCGGCCTTTGCCTTCCGCCTTCTGGGAGGGGCTGAAACTTCAGGGTTATTTTTCCCTGTGCCGCTTCTGTCTTCCGCTCCGGTCTCAGAGGGAAGTTCCAGAGCAAGATTGTTTGCATTAGCCGCCGCTCCATCACTTTCGGCGGGAGCCTCCCCTGTATCTTCCGGCTGCAGTTCCATCCCGCCGTCAGTGCCGGTTTCTGCTTCCGCCTCCATGTTTTCTCCGGAAGGGGATGTTTCTTCCGGCATATCCCCATCTGTAATGGCACTGTCAGAGGCCGGTACGCCATCTTCCATAGCAGTTTCACCAAAACCAGGAAGTTCCTCATTTATGGCAGCTTCCTGGGAGTCAGGCAGTTCCCCATCCATAGGGAAATCCCCGTCTGCAGGCATTCCATCGTCCATAAGGATTTCGCCCTCTGCAGGGGAATCCCCTTCCATAAAGGTTCCTGTTTCTGCAGGTGCATTTTCCAGGATGGCGCTTTCTTCAGTTACAACAGTTTCTTCCGTTTTTGCTTTTCTGGGCATAGTTTTGTCTCCTTTTCATGGTTTGTTTAGTCTGCCTGTGAGTTTTGGCAGGCAGGTTGTTTTGATAGGACGGCTCAGGACATGATGGATCTCTTGTCCGTCATGACGATTTCGCAGTCCCCGTCCGCAGGGAAAAATGCCGGCTGTTCATCCGCCCATTCAGGGGGAGGACCGGCGGGCGAAGCATCTGCTGGTTCAGGGTTCTTTCTGGGCGCCTTTGGTTTTGGTTCCGGTTTCATCAGCCGTGAAAAGTCCGGTTCCGGTGCTTCAGGGAGCCTGCGCCACTCCGGGATATGGTCGCTGGCCCGGCTTTCCTTCAGTTTCCTGCTCTCCGGGTGGAGGGTGTAGTCATATTTCCCCACCTTCAGCACCTTCTGTCCCCGGAGTATGATCAGTGCCTCATCCAGTGGCAGCCGCAGCACCTCATCCGGTGTCAGCAGCTTGCGTTTCCCGATGGAATGCGTCTCCCGGTACTCCGGCGTGTAATCCGACACCCGCCAGGTATTGAGCTGCTTTGCCTGGCTGGATACGGCCACGCTGACTTCACCGGTGCGGTTCGAGATGAACTCCGCCGTCAATTCGTCGGTGCAGCCCAGGAACAGCTGGGTGCACGCAATTCCCGATAATCTCCTGCCATTGATTTAATGGGTAGCGGTTCTGCATCTGGGGCAGGTTCTGGAAGATGCAGCTGATGGATAACTGCCTGGAGCGGATGGTGATGATCTTCTTGGTCAGGTCTGCGATGGCGCAACCGCCGTTTGCAAGCTCATCCGCCAGGATATGTACCGGTACAGGGAGCCTCCCGCCGTCCCCGTATTTGTCCGCATAGCGCACCAGCTTGATGAACACAAAGGACATGAACAGGGAGGAGAGGAAGTCAAAGGTGGAATCCTGGTCTGAAGTGATGCAGAAGTATGCGCACTTCTCATAGCCCGGCTGTGTCAGGCTGATCTCGTTGCAGCTGGTGATCTGCCGGATCAGCTTGTTCTGGAACACCTGCAGCCTTGTCCCCAGTCCGATGATGACGCCGCTGCGCACCGTGTCGGATGCCTGCCTGAAGATATTGTAGGGCGCCTTCGCAGGGTGGGTGACCGGGAGCAGGTCAAAGAGGCTGTTCAGCTCCTTTTCGGAGTTCATGGTCAGCAGCTTGTAGACCTGCCCGATGTTTTTCCCTTCCGGAGGGAACCCCTGGTCCACATACAGCACAAGGGCTTTTAACAGGTTCATCTCCGAGTTGTCCCAGAAATGGTCGCCTTTTGGTGAGCCGGTGTTCTTGATGATGACATCGGAAAAGAGCTGTGCCATGATCTCCTGCCCCTCGATCTCAGCAAGGCAGTTCCAGCTGTCGGAATTCTCAGGGTTGATCAGGTTGAACACCCGCACGGTATAGCCGTTCTCCTCAAGGTAGAGGCACAGGTCTGCGTAAAGCTCCGATTTCGGGTCGGTAATGATAAGGCTCTCCCCGCGTTTCACGCACTGGAATACCACATTCCTGGCATAGGCGCGGCTTTTCATGCTGCCGCTGGCTCCGAAGACTGCCACATTGCGGTTCATCCGCGTTTTCTCCGGCAGGCAGACCGCTTTCCCATACAGCTTCCCTAAAATGACGCCGCGGTTCCCGGCGATGTCAGGGACCAGCTCCAGCACTTCACGCATCTCGGCGTCCGTCATGAAGCCGGAGGTGCCGTAAGTCCCCTGGTCTGAATAGGTCAGGTTCCGTTCCTTATCATAGGTACCCCTCCGGCCAAAGCCCATCCGCATTACCATGAAGACCAGCAGCCCAAAGATGCCGATGCACAGGGCGATCCCGTACAGGCTGTAAGGGAATACGGTGAGCGCTTTCAGGCAGGCGCTAAGCGAACCGTCTGGGAATGCCGGAGAAGTGCCGTTCCCCGGTGTGCCTCCGAATGAAGTCCAGATCCGGTAGTTGATGAGGAACTGGGATACATAGCCGCCTGCATAGGCAAGTGCTGAGAGCAGGACGGGCAGGACGAAAAGGAGCGTCAGTTGTTTCTTTTTGTTTTCTGTCAGTTTCAGTGCAGGAACCTCCCTTCAAATTTTTTTAAATCTATGGTTTCAATGGCAGCTGCCTCCCTGAAGTATTGCTGCAGCACCGGCTTCTGGAAGTCGAAGCAGACCAGGTTCCCGGTAAGCCCGTGGAAGGACAGGGCAGTGCGGAACCTGGAAATCCGCAGCATGTCAAAGTCAAAAGCAAGGAGTACAGGCATCCCGTCTGATACGGCATCATGTTCCAGCCCGTAGTCGGGGCAGGGCGGCTGCAGGTCGGAAAGGAGCAGGCTTCTCAGTCCCTTCAGCAGGGCCGGGGAGCAGAGCAGCTTCAGCATGGTATCCCCTGCGGCGTCATCCGGTATGTAGTGGAAATAGTCGAAGCTGGAGTCCAGATAGAAATAGCTTTTCTGAACTCCCCCAGTGCTTTCCATCAGCTTTAATGCGGTATCCATTCCGTTTCCTATAAAGAGCGCCTTTACGGGAGTAGACGGAAGGTAACAGGGAGAGACAGCCCCTTTGGAGAAGATTCCCCGGCTGGCATGGTAGGAGAGGAATGTCTTTACCCTGAGTTCTGTCCGGTACTCCCACTTCATCGGGGCGGTTCCCGTATAAAAAAGGGCATAGATGCAGTCCTTTGCAAAAAGGATTCCCATAATGCGGGAATTGCCGATCTTTATGGTTTCCGTCCCCAGTTCCTTGACTTCCCTTGAGTGGTAGAATAGGGGAAGGGGCATCCGGACAGGTTCCCCGGGCTGCTTCTGGTATCCCTCCTGAAAGAACAGGGGCTTTTCATCACGGAAAAAGATGATGCCGGCATTTAACAGCATGGCGTATACAAGGGATGCCTGCTGGAGCCGCAGCCGCCTGGGATAATCACTCCGGGGACGGTTCGTGTCGGTACTGCCGGTTAAATAAAAGGAAAAGCGTTCAGGGTTTCCGGCAAGCAGCATCTTTTTACCGCCGCAAGTCAGCCGGTATCCCCTGAGCCGGTCTTTATAGTGTGTTTTTATGAAGTTTTCTTCTTTGAGCTTTGTGACAAGCTTTTCCCCATAGCTGGGGCTGATGCCTAAACGGGTCAGGACATCAGGATTGCACTCTCCGGACAGGGCGGTCAGGGAGAGCAGCCGGTATGCGGCGGTGGAAGTATCGTTCATGGAGCCTCCTTTTCTGGTCAATAAATACAGCGGTATATTATATCAGCGGGAGAGAAGACTGTCCGTTTTTTTACCGTACACGCCTGAAACTCCGGTAAAAATCCGGCAGGGGCAGGGAACGGAAAACTCCGTATTTCTGCAGGGGAGACACGGCTTTTACCGCAGTCGGAAATTTTTCCGTAAAATCCCTTAAAAATCCGATATGGTTTTCTCCCGTTCTTTTCCCTCTTTCAGCCATGTGGGGAAGCTGCTTTTTTCCATGATAGTCAGGATGGTGCAGTCCCGTTCCCCGAATTCCGTGGTATGGTAGGCGTCACATAAAAGCCCGCTGTCGTCAGTCATCAGGAATCCAGCTGCAGTGTCAAGAACCTGTTTGCATTCAAGGTTGTCATAGTCCCTGACCCGCATTGTGGGGAGGCTTTCGTCAAACACATGGGAGAAACAGACCACGCAGTCTGTAAAGCGGGGAAGGTCATGCTCTTTTGTGTAAGCCTCAAGCGCTGCATGGAGCGGATCGGTCAGGAAGGTGGTATTGGTACGTTTGGTGCGCTTCGGCATCAGGCCGGGCAGGGTGATCTCTATCCTTCCGTCTGTCTGCCGGATGGCAATGCCCTGCGCCTGTGCTGCTTTTTCCATCAGGACAGGCTTCGGCACAAGGTCTGCGGCATGGATGAGGTTGCGCAGGGAGCAGGCAATGCGTTCCGCACGGTAGGCGGCATCAAGGCTCAGTTCCTCATAGTTTTTTCCGTATGCGCTGGTATTGGTGATTTTCATGGCGCTTATGGTGTTTTCCAGTTTCGGTATTTCTTCTCCTATCCGCGTAAGGCGGGATGATAAAGTGTGTCGGTCCATTAAGTATCTGTAACTCCTTGTTTCCTGTAATACTGCACCTTCCCGTCCGGCGTGACCGTACAGAAAGCGGCAATGCCGGGGATATGGAGGAGCGGTATCTGACCGGCATTGTCCACAATGGCTATGCGGCGGGGCGCATCCTCCTTATAGGCGGAAAGGGCATGGTTCATGAGTATCTCTTTTTCTTCCGGTATGTGGATGATGTCATAGGCATCCGACTGGGTGTAAAAGGTCAGCGCCACCGGAAAATCGCTGGCCGTGTGGAAGGTGATGTCCTCCCGGAAATCCAGGAGCACCCAGAAGGCGGCAATGGTGGACGGATTGGGAACACAGTCCTTTGAATAAAGGATAAGTTTCCGTTCCGGCAGGAAGGCAAGCCGCCCTGCTTTTTCCAGCCGTCCCAGCAGGCGCAGGAGCTTCCCCTCGGTCAGTTCCGGGTAAAGCCGCCCAAGCTGGGGGATGCTGAGGGCATGGTACATGGAAAGCAGCCGGGTGATCTCCGGCAGATGGCTTTCCTGCTGTTGGTTTCTGTGCTGCATGGTACAGCCTCCTTTTGTCCTGCGGCGTATATCTGTAAGGATATTGGGATATGCCTGCCGCCCCGTCTGCCGCCTGTTTTGCCTGCCGGCGTTCCTTAAACTGCCCGAACTCCTCGGCATAATCCTCTTTTTTGGGTTTCACCTTCTTTTCCGGCTTTGCCCGTTTTACTTTTTTGGGTTTCCCGGAGTTTTTTTCCTTTGACGGGGTTTCTTCCGTTTCCCCCTGGAGTCCCACAATGCGGCGGTTTTTCAGGTAGACAAAAAAATTGATGACAAAGGAGCTCAGGCTTTCCCCGTTAATGCCGATGATGGCGAACAGGGCTGCCGGAAGTACGGTCAGGCAGGCGACAACGATCCTTGTTGTCAGCGTTGCCGGGATATGGAACACCGGAAAACCGATGAGCAGCGAGAGGATAAGCGCCTCCGCTGCGTTTCTGAGCTTGATGGTCCCGCCGAATACCGTTCCGGTATCAATGAAGTTCGGCGGGATGATGTATATGTCGTTTTCTTCGTGTCGTATGGACATTCTGCGATGCACCTCCTATATTCATGGTTATGGCGGGCAGAAACTTAATTCTGTCCCGACGTCTGTTATTCTGTGTACGGCCTGCCGCATAAGACAATGCTGCGTATACTGTAAATGGGGCGGTAGACCACCTTTTTCTTGGAAAAGGAGGCATCCACCACATAGCCGTTTCCTGCATAGATTGCTACATGGCTGATATTCAGGTATCGGTTATTGACTTCAAAGGAATAGAAGATCAGGTCTCCGGGGGCAAGGCTGTCATAAGATACGGCAAGGTTATTTTCCGTAATGTACCTTGCCTGTGCCGCCGCCGTGTTGGAGCCGCCATGCTGCAGATATACTCCCAACTGGCTGTATACCCAGTAGGTAAAGGAACTGCAGTCGAAGTAACCTTCCTGATTATTCATCAGGAGCAGTGCGACGGATGCGGTGACAATGGCAGCAATGGTGGAGATGCCCAGGATCTTGCCATAGACATCCTTCATGATGGATTCCGCTTTGGTCCACATATCCGTTGCGAGCACCTGGTTGGTCTGCAGGACAAAAAAGTAGGCAAAGGCTGCCCACCCAGGATGATGTTCTGGTAGGGGATGCGGAATTTCTTCTTTCCGGGAAGCGTGTTCCCTTTGATTTGGTTGGTGTTCTCTTTGTTTTTCAATGAATTACCTCCTGTAAATGTTAATATGGTAGAAAAGACCGGCAGTCCGTGAAAGGCTGCCGGTCAACTGTGCCATGTCAGAAGACACGGCATACGGACTGCAAAAAAACAGCACCTGCGGGTTTGCAGATGCCTGAAAAATGGAATGGATATGGGCGCAGTTACAATTTTGAGCATGACCATTATAGCATGGGCATTTTACCTGTAAATCGCAATACCGTGCCAGTTTGCGAAATTTGTGCGCCAATCCGCTGCCAATCTGTCATTTCCCTTCCGGAAAGAACTTATCCAGCATTTCAAGGCAGTCTTTTGAGGTGTACCCCCAGAGGATGGAACTGAGTGCCTGGACCGCTTCCGGGCGTTTTCGGTAATAGGTCCTGTGGGAAATGTTAGCAATATGCGGCCGCAGGTTCTCGATGATCTCATCCGTGTTCTGGAGCTGCTGGGGAGAGAGATAGCTGTAATAGAGTATCCAGTAATATTGTTCCCCATGCTTATGCTTGCTGCGCAGGATGTCTACAGCAGAGTTTAGGAGTGTCAGCATCTTGTTGCTTCGTTCAATGCTCTTTGCGTAATCCTCCAGCTTTGATCCGCCGATGTCTGCCCCGGCAAGGTATATGGAGTCTAGGAATTCTTCAATGCTGCTTCCGTACTCAATCTCAAAGGTGCTCCTTACCTGCTGGACGGCCAGCTCCAGGTTCCAGACGGCATCCCGGTAGTTTTTTAACAGTTTCCATGTGTCATGGAACAGGGGATTCTCCTGCTCTGAGGGAATATTTTTGTTTTGTCTTGTATTTGGCATGATGGTTTACCTTCTTTCTTCATTTTCTGTATCATCTTGGCTGGATCGTGTAGGTCTGCTGTTATCCTCTGGTGGGCTGGCGGGGGAAAGAGTCAGCTCAAACCGGTAGGGCATCTTCCCGACCGGGCAGGCGATCTGTAAGGAATACTTAACTATAGTTTCTTTGCAGTCGGATAAGGGATATAACTTATACTGGGTTCGGGGGCATTCACAGCACGAAACTCCTTGTGCCGCAAGGATTTGCGCCACTTTTTGGACGATTTTTTTCATGTGCGGTTTTGAAACGCTGGCGGCCTGTCCTGAAACGCTGTTTTCCGCCTCCATAATGGTGATCTGTTCCTCCCTGATCGGTTCTGCTTCAGGAAGGGATGAAGCCTCCGGAACGTGTACTGGGATCTGGAATGTCATGGAAATCTCCTCCTTGTCAATCATTACGTCACTGATATTGAACATGGTAGATAAGTAGCTGCACAGGTAGATGACACTGCCATGCCTGCCGGTGAACGATACCAGTGAAAGATATTCTTTGTCCTGTAACTTGTTTAAGATGCGGCTCACTGTAGCCTTTGAGATGCCCCAGCGCAAGGCAAGGTCACTGAAGTTTGTCAGAGGGCTGCTGGTGCAGTTGCGGAAATACACCACAGGCCCCAGCTCTGAACCCTGCACCTGCCCGTCGTTGTAGATGGCATGTACCCATAGGTCCAGCACTATGTCCATTTCCGAACATTTCCCCATGCTGATCAGCTCATGGACGGCTGCAACCGGGAAAAAGAAAAAAACCACATCCTTCAGACATGGGTAATTGTAGTCCAGCGCCGTATTGTGCTGCTTCCAGCCGTTGATGCTGAATTTGACCAGGTTGTTCCTGCCGAGCCGGATATAGGTGATGTAGTTCTGTTTCTGCAGGAAGTTCAGGATGGACAGTGCCTGGTGCTGGAAGCGTGTGCGGAACCATTCCGCCAGCTCCGAGGTCTTGCATATCCATTCGCCCGGACCGACCAGATAGGAAATTCCTTCTATCCGGCGGTAGGAGGAGCGGAAGTTGGCATAGGAGCAGAGTGTCATGTAATAAAAAAGATAGGAGCTTCCGTTTGTGCGGATGTCCCTATCTTCCATAAGGCTGCGGATGAACTCGCGGTAAATACGGCACCGTGGGTAGTCCACAATTTGTTTAAGTTCTAATTGATAGTCCATAAAAACCTCCTGAATTACAAAATGTCCCGTAGTAGATTACAGGGCATTAGGAATAAATAACTGTTGTAACGCGATTGTTCTCTGTTGTATAATGTTTAGGCAGGAGAACATTGATTCGGCTACTGATTTCATGTGTACTGACGGCACATGAGATCATGGTATCATTACATGAAGCAAGTGCATTTTTTATTGATAGATTTTTCTCATTGTAAGGTTAAGTCTGCCTATGTGAAGCCGAATCCGAGTGCGCTTTCATGAGCAATCCGATCGAGGCACAGCTTCTGACGCAGGACGATTATCAGGAAAAAGTGGCGTGGGCGATCTACATGGGCATCATGCAGGTAATAAATGGCTAAATTGTTACGATATGTTACAATTATTTTAATTAAATGTCTTTATAAAATGGTATAAATGTGCTAGAATAATATGGAATTATCATTTTTATGAGGAACAAATGAAAACGGAGCAAAAAGATGAAAACAGAAATCGTTACCATAAGGAAGCTGGATCCTCCGGAGAGCGTGAGTGATAAGCTTTCATATGCAGGCGAGATCATCAGACAGGGCGGACTTGTTGCTTTTCCTACGGAGACGGTGTACGGTCTTGGGGGGGATGCGCTGAATCCGGAATCCTCCAGAAAGATATATGCGGCAAAAGGAAGACCGAGCGATAACCCGTTGATCGTGCACATCGCAGATATGGCTCATCTGGACCGGATCGTGTGTGAGATCCCAGAGAAGGCGCAAAAGCTCGCAGATGCCTTCTGGCCGGGACCGCTCACCATGATCTTTAGAAAAGCGGCGGGAGTGCCGTATCAGACAACAGGGGGACTCGACACAGTGGCAGTGCGGATGCCAAGCCATCCTCTTGCGAACCTGTTCATCCAAAAAGCAGGGGGCTATGTGGCAGCGCCCAGCGCCAATCTCTCAGGAAAGCCAAGCCCGACACTTGCCAGGTATGTGGTACAGGACATGGACGGCAGGATCGATATGATCATCGATGCGGATGGTGCGGAGATCGGACTCGAGTCCACGATCGTGGATGTGACATGCGATGTGCCTGTGATATTGAGACCAGGATATATAACGCAGCAGATGCTGTCCAGTGTGGTTGGTGAGATAGACATGGACGTCACGATCTGCGACAGTGATTGCGCGCATCCGCCCAAAGCGCCGGGGATGAAATACCGCCACTATGCGCCCAAAGGCGAGC
>ERZ779631.847-NODE-847-length-10069-cov-6.087977_pt1 | contig 10069 bp, 8 predicted proteins | sample MGYA00514193_ERZ779631 | MGnify/ENA primary metagenome ERZ779631 (study PRJEB29562, sample SAMEA4376710) | mouse gut metagenome | isolation source: Cecum | study: EMG produced TPA metagenomics assembly of the A DSS colitis mouse model was used to assess the...
CAACCTGCTGAGCAACGCCGTGAAATACACCCCGGCGGGGGGCACGGTGAGCTTCTGCATCCAGCAGGAGGCCTCTTTCCACCGGGGCTACGGGGACTATGTGTTCACCGTCAAGGACAACGGCATCGGCATGGCCCCGGACTTCGTGGAACACATCTTTGAGCCCTTTGAGCGGGAGGACACCGCCACCAAGACCGGTATCCAGGGCACGGGACTGGGCATGACCATCACCAAAAACATCGTGGAAATGATGGGCGGGACCATCTCCGTCCAGAGCGAGAAGGGCAAGGGCAGCGAGTTCCGGGTGGAGCTGAGCCTGAAGCTCCAGGACGCGGAGAAGAACGCGGCCCGGATCAAGGAGCTGGAGGGCTTCCGGGCCATGATGGTGGACGACGACTGCGACAGCTGCGAGAGCGTCACCCGGATGCTCCAGCAGATCGGGATGCGGGCGGAGTGGACCACCTCGGGCAAGGAGGCGGTCTACCGGGCGAAGAGCGCCCACAGCGAGGGAGATCCCTTCCGCACCTACATCGTCGACTGGCAGATGCCGGAGCTGAGCGGAATCGAGACCTGCCGCCGCATCCGGGCCGCCGTCGGGCGGGACGCCCCCATCATCATCCTCACCGCCTACGACTGGACGGACATCGAGGAGGAGGCCAGGGAGGCGGGAGTCACCGCCTTCTGCGCCAAGCCCCTGTTCATGTCCGACCTTAAGGCCGCCCTGCTGGCCGCCAACAACCTGATCGAGCAGGAGGGCGGGGAGCCCTCCTGGACAGAGGCGGACTTCACCGGCAAGCGCATTCTGCTGGTGGAGGACAACGAGCTGAACCGGGAGATCGCCCAGGCCATCCTGGAGGAGACGGGATTCACCGTGGAGACCGCGCCGGACGGCACCGACGCGGTGGACATGGTCCGCCGGGCGGAGGAGCACTATTACGACGCCGTCCTCATGGACGTGCAGATGCCGGTGATGGACGGCTACGAGGCCACCCGCGCCATCCGGGCCCTGCACCGGCAGGACGTCAGAAGCCTGCCCATCATCGCCATGACGGCCAACGCCATGGAAGAGGACAAGGAAACGGCCCTGAAAAGCGGTATGAACGCCCACATCGCGAAACCTCTGGATATCGACCTGTTCCTGAGCGTCCTGGAAAAATACCTGCGGTAACGCGCCCCCGGGCGCAGAACAATCAGGCCGCCTTTCCCGGAGGGAAAGGCGGCCTGATTTCGTTGCAGTCCCGCCCCGCGGAAAACCGCGCGCGGAACCCTTCATGAGGCCGGCCCCCGCTGGTTTTCGTCACTCCAGACCCCGGGCGATCGCCTTCATCTCGCCGCCCTGGCCGGTCCAGAATTCCTTCAGCTTCGCCAGCTGATCGCCCAGGCTGAAATGGCGGACGCCCAGGTCGATGTAGTACCGCGCCTGTTCCGGCGTGTTGATCTCACAGCGGGGCTGCACGTTGTGGCGCAGGGCCGTCTCGATCATCCGCCGCTCGGCGGCGCGGCAGTCCTCCCCGTGCTCACTGCGGTTCCAGCCCATGCTCATGCTGTAATCCGCCGGGCCGAACTGCACCATGTCCACCCCGGGAACGGAGCAGATCTCCTCCAGGTTGTCCATGGCCTCCCGCTTTTCGATCATGAAGCAGAGGACGATGTCGTTCAGCCGGGCGATGTGGTCCGTCTGGGAGACGCCGTTGGGGCTGCTGATGAAGCGCCGGTTGGGACAGCCGTACTCCCCCTCCCCGCCCAGGGTCAGGGGGCGCATCGCGCCGACGGACTCCCGCACCTGCCGGGCCGTCCGGTGGTCGGCGAAATTGACGGCCTGGAACCCGGAGGCCACGGCCTTCTGGGCCACGTAGAACCGGTTCTGCAGGTCCACCTTGATCATGGACCCCATCTCGTACAGCTCCGCCGCCCGGGCCAGATTCTCCAGGTCCATCTGGGTGAAGGGGGCGTACTCCGCCACGAATTCCACGTAGTCGAAGTTCCCCGTGGCGCCCACCGACTCGGTGTAAAGCGGCCAAGTGCTCCAGAGCCGCGTGCTGACGGAGGTCTTCCCCTCCCGCAGGATGCGCCGGAGTTTGTTTTCTCTCATCATGTCGTTGTTTCCTTTCCCGCCTCGCGGCGTCCGTGGGCACGGGCCCTCAGGCCAGACTTCCCAGCAGAAGGTACCAGATGGGGATGGTGACGGTGGAGAGCACCGTGCTCAGGGCCACGACCAGAGACCCCGTCTCCGCGTCGCAGCGGTAGCGCACGGCCAGCACCGCCGTCATGCTGGCGGCGGGCATCCCGGACACCAGCGTGCAGGTGGCTGTCACGATATGGGGCGCCCCCAGAAGCCGGCAGCCCGCCAGCACCAGGGCTGGGATGATCCCCAGGCGCACCGCGCAGAAGGCCCACACGTCCCCCCGGAACATCTGCCGCAGGTCCATCTCCGCCAGGACCACGCCGATCAGCAGCATGGACATGGCCATCAGGCAGTCGCTGATGTACTGGAGCGTCTGGCTGAGGAACGGGGGCAGCGCGGCGCCGGAGAGCATGACGGCCAGACCCAGGGCCGCCGCGATCATGCACGGATGGCCGATCAGCCGCCTGACGGAGGCCCGCCAGTCGGATTTGACCCCGGTGTACAGGGACAGCCCGTAGCTCCAGCAGAACATCCGGACGAAGATCATGTACATGGACAGCTGCAGCACGCCGTCGCTGCCCAGCAGGCTCTGGATGATGGGCAGGCCGATGAACAGCGCGTTGGAGTTCACCATCCCGTAGCGGAAGACCTTCCCCACCCGCTCCGGCTTCCGGCTGTAGAGCAGCCGGCCCAGCAGGGCCGTCAGCAGCATCAGCACCACGCTGATGGCCACGGTGAGCAGGGAAGCCCGCAGCGTCTCCCAGTCCGCCTTCCCGATGAAGGAGAGGAAGATGTTGCAGGGCAGAATCAGGTCCATCATCAGGTCCGTCAGGCAGTCCCGGCCCTCGTCGGTGATCGTCCCCCGGCGGCGCAGCAGGACGCCCGCCGACGCCAGCAGGACCATCACCAGCTCCAGCCGCAGCAGATTCAAAACCATGGGTCCATCTCCTCCCGCCGGATACGGCGATTTTTCCGCCCCCGGAAGGGGGGCCTTTGGAAGAAGGGGGCGCCGTCCTGTCGGAACGGCGTCCCCCATTCTTTCACGCTATGACTTGTGCTTTGACGCCTTCGCTTCTTGAATTACAGGAAGGGCACGAAGGACTGGAACAGGTCGCGCTGGTTCTTCAGGTTGGCAACGGTGTCCTCCACGTTCAGGACGAAGGGATTCTGGAGGCAGTACTCATTGACCATGGTCTTCCAGCTGTCGGTGCTGGTGGCTTCCAGGATGGCGGCGTTCAGAGCGGACACGATGTTGGCCGGGGTCCCCTTGGGGGCCAGGACCACGTACTCGGTGTCGATCTGCAGCTCGGGGATGGTCTCGCTGGCGGACTTCTGGTCGGGCAGCAGGTCGGGAGCCTTGGACAGGCAGGTGCACAGGCTCTTCAGCTGGCCGTTCTCGATGTAGTCGGCGGCGGTGGAGTAGGGCAGGGAGGTGGCGTCCACCTCGCCGCCCAGCAGGGCGGTCAGGCGGGCCGCGCCGTCGCCGGCGTCAATGATGTTGAACTGCGCGCCGCCCAGGTTCGTCAGGACGCAGGCCTGGATGTACACGCCGCCGCCGGTGGAGATGCCGTAGCGGATCTGGCCGGGGTTGGCCTTGGAGGCGTCCAGCAGGCCCTGCAGGTCGTCATAGGGGGCGTCGGCGGGAACGACGATGTTCTCTCCGGACTGGATGCCGTACACGGCCACGGGCTCAAAGGCGTCGTATCCGAAGTCCACCATGCTGGTGGCCTCGTTTCCGTTCAGAGCGGCGGTGTTGGTGGCGATCAGGGTGTACCCGTCGGTTTCGCCGTCCTTGTACTGCTGCATGCAGGTGGCTCCGTTGGATCCGGTGACGTTGGTCACCACCACGGACACGCCCAGGACGCCCTCCAGGGCGGTGGCCAGCTGGCGGCCCATGTAGTCGGTGTCGCCGCCGGCGCCGTGGGTCATGTAGATGTTGATGGTCTTTTCGGGTTTCCAGGCTTCGCCGGAGCTGTCGCCGGCGGCGGGGGCGGAGCTTCCGCTGTTGTCAGCGGGAGGGGGGGTCTGGGCGCTGTCGTCTTTGCCGCCGCCGCAGCCGGTGGCCAGGCAGAGCAGCATCACGCAGGTCAGGACGAGAGAGAAAAATCTTTTCATTTGAGTGCTTCCTTTCTTGACAGTCGGTTTTTACGTTTGTTTTTATTCATCGCCGCCGGCGGCTTCCCGGTGAAGCTCCGCCGCTTCCAGCTCCTGGGCGCGCTTGGCGTCCTTCAGATTGGCGCGGACGGAGAAGATCACCACGAAAACGGTGGCAACGATCAATACACAGAAAATGGGATGGCCGATGAAGGAGTCGCTGGAGGCCAGCTGGGACACGCGGCGCAGGTTCTGCTCGAAGGTGGGACCCAGGATGAAGCCCAGGATCATGGGGACCGTGGGAATCTTGGACTTGATCATCAGGTAGCTCATCAGGCCGAAGCCCACCATGCAGTAGGTGTCAAAGAGGGCGTTGGCGTTTCCGATGGCGCCGATGCCGCAGAGAACCACCACCACGGGCAGCAGGTAGTTCTTGGGTACCTTCAGAACGGAGATGAAGAACCGCATGCCCAGGAGCATGAACAGCATCATGAAGATGGCGGAGAGGACCATGGCGAAGAAAATGGCATAGACCACCACGCCGTTCTTCTCATAGATCAGGGGACCGGGGGCCACATTGTGGACCTGGAGGCCGCCCAGCAGCATGGCCGTGGCCGCGTCGCCGGGGATGCCCAGGCTCAGCAGGGGGATCATGGCTCCGCCGATGGTGCCGTTGTTGGCCGTTTCGGAGGCCACCACGCCGTCCATGATTCCGGTGCCGTAGAGCTCCCGGTGCTTGGAGGTGTTTTTGGACACCGTGTAGGAGATCATGCAGCTGACGCCGCCGCCGATGCCCGGCAGGATGCCGATGCCCACGCCGATGAGGGCGGAGACCACGGCGTTGCGGAGCTGGCCCACGAATTCCTTGAAGGTGAAGCCCACGCCCTTGATCTTCACGTTGCTCCGGATGGTGAAGTCCTGCTTCTGGCGCACGGACTCGGCGTAGGCCATGACCTCGGAGATGGCGAAGAGGCCGATCAGCAGCACCACCAGGGCGAAGCCGTTGTTCAGCTGGTACATGCCGAAGGTGAAGCGGGGCCGGGAGTCGATGGGCGCCAGGCCCACGGTGGCCAGCAAAGCGCCCAGCACGGCGCTGATGAGGCCCTTGGGCATGTCGTGGCCCGTCAGGGCGATGACCATGGACAGGGAGAACAGGGCCAGGGCGCAGTACTCATAGGCCTGGAACTTCAAGGCGAAGTCGCACAGCACGGGGGCCAGGATCACCAGCAGGGCGATGCCGATGATGGTGCCCACGAAGGAGAACACCACGCCGGTGCCCAGGGCCTTCCCCGCCTCGCCCTTGTCCGCCAGGGGCTTGCCGTCGAAGCAGGTGGCCACGGAGGAGGGCGTTCCGGGGATGTTCAGCAGAATGGCGGAGATCAGACCGCCGGAGATGCCGCCGATGTACAGGGCCATCAGCATGGAGATGCCCTCGGAGGCGGACATGGAGTAGGTGACCGGCAGGAACATGACGATGGCCATGGTGGCCGTCAGGCCCGGGATGGAGCCGAAAATGATGCCCACGGCCACGCCGATGGCCACCAGGACGATGGTCATGGGCTGCAGGACCTGCATCAAGCCTTCTAAAATCATACGGTTCCTCCCTCCTTACAGTCCGAATACTTTCAGGATGCCGATGGGCAGCAGCACATTCAGCATGTAGCGGAAGATGTAGAACAGCACGCAGCCGGTGATCACGGCGGTGATCAGGGCGGGGACGATGTTCTTCTTCCACTGCTCCCTGGGGGTGAGAATCAGAATCTGAGCGAAGACGTACAGGATGGTCATGGGGGCGAAGCCCACCGGGCCCATCAGGACCACGTAGAGGGTCAGGGCGATGAAGCTGACGATGACCTCACGCCGCTCCATGATGGCGTCCTTCAGGGAGGTATTCTCGATCTTTCCGCCCTCCTCCAGGAACTTCTTCCGCTTCCGGAAGCCCCGGGCGATGATCCACAGGCTCAGGACCAGCAGGAAGCCGCCCCAGAGCGTGGGGATGAAGTGGTTGGTCAGCGGCGTGGCGCCCATGCCGGTGAAGGTCTGAATCTGCGGGATCAGGGCCAGATAGCCGATGGAAAAAAGGGCCAGTACGATGCCGGGGATGATGTCCAGCTTATACTGCTTGTTTTTCAATACTTCTCTCTCCTTTACAATTTATTTTCCGGCGCGTCCGCGGCGTCAGTCCAGGAAGTCCAGGAGCGTCCCGCGCTCGTCGAACCGCAGGGGGCGGGGCTCCTCCAGCACTTCCATGTCCTCCCGCCCGCGGATCTCCTCCGCCAGCGCCTCGGAGACGATGATGTTCTCCAGGGACAGGGTGTTCTTGATGTACACCAGACGGATGTGGTCCCGGTCCACCTGGGTCAGCGTCTTGACGGCCGTCTGGAGGGCCAGCTTGTCGTCCTCCAGAATCATGGGGATTTTGCCCACGTTCAGAACCGTGGAGGTGATCATGTTGAAATAGGTCGCGTTGGTGTCCAGCTTCTCGAAGACCCGCTTCGTGCTGACGTCCGCCTTTCCCAGGCCGATGTAGCTGCCGTGGCTCTCCGGGGAGATGTCCAGCACCACCGTCCGCTGCTTTCGGATGCCTCCGGTGGCGTAGGGCGTGCCGAAGGTGCCGGTGACGTTGGGGTCCATGCCGCTGCCGGAGAAGTTCTTTCCGATCTCCCGCACCATCAGGATGTCCGTCTCCGGAATCAGGATGCGGGGCAGGCGGCTCTTGGCGTACAGCAGCAGCTCCGGCTCCCGGTCGAAGATCTCCTCCGCCGGGATGACCTCCACCCGGCAGGTCTCGTCGAACTCGTTTTCAATGGGGGCCACGCCGAAGATGATGTTGCAGCTGTCGAACACCACCCTGGCGTACTCCGGCAGGCGCTCGCCCATTTTGCCGAAGCCCTCCCGGTGGAGGGAGTCCGCGCCGGCCCGCTTGCCCATGCCGATGGCCATCATCTTGATGAGGCCGGACTCGTAGGGGCCCCGGAAGGCCGTGTGGGCCTTGATGCGCCCCACCACGATGACGGCGTCCGCCTCGTGGGCGAATTTGTCCACCCGGACCTCGTCCCCGTTGGGGAGCTCGCCCACCCGGACCGTCTCCATGCTGGAGAAGATCGGGCAGCCGCAGAACTCCTCGGTGATGCCGTAGCTCTCCAGAATCTGGCGCTGTCCCTCGTCCGTGGCGCCGCCGTGGCTGCCCATGGCGGGGATGATCCAGGGCTCGCCGCCCTGGGCCCGCACGAAGGAGGCCAGCTCCCGGAGAATTTCCGGCATGTTGTGAATCTGCCTGCTGGACCCGGTGAGGACCACCCGCATCCCGGGCTTGATCCGCTCCTTCAGGTCCTGCCGGTCCAGCTTTTCCCGCAGGAAGGCGGGCACGTCCTGAATCCCGTCCCGCTGGAAAATCTGCCGGACCCGGCACACCTTGGGCAGCGGCGTGTTTTCCAGCACCGCCCGCAGGCCGGACTGTTCTTTGATTTCCATGATACGCTCCTTCCTCAGCTCCGGCGGCGCATCAGCCGCGCCAGCCGGAGGGCCTGCGCCAGCTCCGGAAACGGATTGACGCCCAGGGTCGCCTCGTTGATCCGCATCAGGGGGTTGATCCGGAAGCCCAGGAACCGGCCCCGCAGCAGCAGCGTCAGCCGTTCCCCCTCCGCCCGGAGGTAGAGGCTCCCGGGAATCAGGGCGCCCAGCTCCTCCAGAAGCCGCGTCTGGGCCCCGGGAAGGCCGAGGCCCTCCAGCTCTCCCTTTTGCACCGTGACATCGGGGAGCTCCGCCCCGGGGCACCGGAGGAGGACGCAGCTTCCGGAGAACATGGCGTTCCGCCCGTCCTCCACGATGGGGAAGGTCACGTCCGCCATCTCCAGCTCCAGCCCTTCCGCGCGGCCGGTGACGTGCTCACGGCTCATGAAGGCCTTGCCGCTGTTGTCGGCCAGAAGGCCGGAGGCCCGGACCGCCCCGGCGGGGACGCCCTCTCCGGGGGAGTATTGGAAGTCCGCCACTCCCGCGCAGACGGCGTGCTCCAGAATGGCTCCGCGGACCGCGGCGGTATAGCGCCGGGTGGCCGGCCGGACCGCCAGCAGGTACGCCGCCACACAGACCGCGATCAGCGCCCAGGCGGCGGGGGAGCCGAAGAAGGCCAGCGCCCCCACGGCCAGCAGCGCCAGGAAATAGGCGAGGTTCAAGAGAAGAACCCCCGCCCGCCTCCGCCGGAGCGACTCCAAGGCCTCCCTCATGCCTCAGACCTCAGCCCAGTCGGCGCCGGCCCACTTGGGATGATCGTAGACGGCCTTGTCGGCCACATAGGGCCATTTCTTCCCGTCCAGCACCGCAAGGCAGCCCTCCACGCACATCTGGGCCATCTTGATGACCGCCTCCAGGGTCTGGGCGGCGCTGTGGGGGCTGACGATGACATTGGGGCAGTGGAGAATCTCGTCGTCCACATGGGTGGGCTCGTTCCAGAACACGTCCAGGCCCGCGCCGGCGATGCTTCCGCTCTTCAGGGCGGCGCAGAGCTCCGGCTCGTTGACGATTTCTCCCCGGCTGCAGTTGATGAGGATGGCGGTGGGCTTCATGGCGTCCAGCTCCGCCTTGGCGATGGTGTTGTTGGTGACGCCCTCGATCAGGGGCATCTGGACAATGACCACGTCGGCGGCTTTCAGGGCCTCGAACTTGTCGTCGTATTTCTCCACGCCCAGCTCCGCCATCTGCTCCCTGGTGAGGAAGGTGTCATAGCCGATCACCTTCATGTCCAGCCCCAGGCACAGGTGGGCGATGATTTTGCCGATGGTGCCCAGGCCGATGATGAGGCAGGTTTTCTTCTCCACCTCGAAGACCTTCTTGGCGTCCCGGATCTTCCAGTTGCCCTTCCGCTGCTCCACATCGGACTCCACCATGTTCTTGGACAGGGCCAGCATCAGCGTCACCGCGTGCTCGGCCACGCTGCGGTTGTTGGCCCCCGGGGTGATGACCACGGGGATGCCCAGCTTCGTGGCGGACTCCACGTCCACGCTGTCATAGCCGATTCCGGTGCGGCCGATGACCTTCAGCGCCGGGCTGCTCTCCATGGACTCCTTGTCGATGGCGCCCTTGTCCGCCACCCGGACGATGAAGGCGTCGGTGTCCTTCAGCTGGTCCAGGTAGTTGTGGGGGTGGGCGTCGTGCGCCACGAAGATGTCGGCCTTCCCCTCCAGCAGGGCCATGCCCTCCTGGCAGATGGCCTCCGTCATGGTAACTTTCATGGGTCGGTTCCCCTTTCTATCAGTTTCGCCCTTACTGCTCCGCCTTGGCGTTGGCCATACGGATACCGTAGTCCATGGCGTTGATCAGGCTCAGCTCGTTGGCGTGTCCGTCTCCGGCGTGTCCGAAGCCCGTGCCGTGGTCCACGGAGGCCCGGATGATGGGCAGGCCCAGGGTGACGTTGACGCCGGCCACGGCGTCCCAGTGGCCCTCGGCCTTGTTGTAGACAAAGCCCTTGACCTTCAGGGGGATGTGGCCCTGGTCGTGGTACATGACCACCACGATGTCATACCAGCCGCCCAGCGCCTTGGAGAAGACGGTGTCCGGCGGGGTGGGCTTCTTCTCGGGGATGATGATTCCCTCGGCCATGGCCTGATCGATGGCGGGCTGGATCTCCTCGATCTCCTCCCGGCCGAACATGCCGTTCTCGCCGCAGTGGGGGTTCAGTCCGGCCACGGCGATTTTGGGCTCCTTGATGCCGATGGCCTTGCAGCCCGCGTTGGCGATGCGGATCACGTCCAGGACCCGGTCCTTCTTCACCCGGTCACAGGCCTCCCGGAGGGAGACGTGGGTGGAGACGTGGACCACCCGCAGCTCGTCATGGGCCAGCATCATGGTGTA
>ERZ779631.856-NODE-856-length-10023-cov-4.403391_pt1 | contig 10023 bp, 5 predicted proteins | sample MGYA00514193_ERZ779631 | MGnify/ENA primary metagenome ERZ779631 (study PRJEB29562, sample SAMEA4376710) | mouse gut metagenome | isolation source: Cecum | study: EMG produced TPA metagenomics assembly of the A DSS colitis mouse model was used to assess the...
TGGCATTGAAGTTACGGTCGTTCCACTGGAATTTGGAGTTTGTACCCGCTTCCCTGTACATCCAATTATTATCGGTGCGTACGGCAAACACATTTTCCCCCTCTTTGATGTACGGAGTCAGGTCGAATCCTACCGCCATTACACCGTTTTCGTGTCTGCCCAGGTTATGCCCGTTCAGATAAAAGTCTCCGCGCTGGCGCACTCCCTCAAATTCAATGAATACCTTTTGGTTACTTTTCAGCCCCGGTATCCGGAAACTTTTACGATACCACACCACCGTATCCGTCAGTTGTTCGATGGAAAGCTTGAATGCTTCATCTTCATTGAAAGCATGAGGCAAAGTTACTTGTTTCCATTTACTGTCGTCAAACTTAGCGTCTTTAGCTTTGGGAAAATCTCCTGTCCGCAGCTTCCATTCACTGTTGAAATTGTATTTTTTGCGTTCGGATGCCTGTCCCTTGATGACGGGCAGTGCAGCCAGTAGAAATACAAAAAGAAATAATTTGTGTTTCATGATAATCAATTAAAATGTTCTGCTGCAAAGAAAGTGCATTGGAAGAAAACAAACCTATACTCCCGTACGGAAAGAATGTAATTTTTGTCTTTTGATGAAAAAAGCGGGGCGGGTATTTGTACGCAATTTCGGATAATAGTACACATTCCCCGATGAAAAGGGGAATGGGATACTATTATGTGCCGGTTATCGCGTATCTTTTTCAGGCATCCGTTTCATTGTTCTCTTCCTTGGCAGATTGCTCCGTATCGGCCGATGAATCACTGGAAGCCGGAGCTTTACCACCGTTTTTCTGATAAACCGAAGGAGCTATCCCGAACTGGTTCTTGAAACACTTGCTGAAATAATAAGGGTCGTTGATACCTACCTTGTACGATATTTCGGCAATGGTCAAGTCTTCGGTCAGTAATAACTCAGCAGCTTTCTTCAGCCGGATGACACGCAGATACTCGTTCGGCGAATATCCCGTGACGCCGCGCACCTTCTTATAAAACACGGTACGTCCCAATCCCATAAGATTGGCATAGTCATCCACGGAAAATTCTGTTTCTACCATATGTTCGTTCAGCATATCATTCAGCTTCGCGAGGAATTTACTGTCCTTGTTGTTCGTACAGATAGCCGCATGAACCATTCCCGGTTCGTTGGAGAATTTCTCGCGTAGCTTGTCCCGTTGCTCTATCAGTTTGGAGATTCTCGCCAGTAGCAGAGAGATGCTGAACGGCTTGGTAATATAAGCGTCTGCACCGGATTCAATACCTTCCAGGTACTTTTCTTCCATGTTGAGGGCAGTCAGCAGAATGATAGGGATATGGCTGGTGGCAAACTCGTTCTTCAGTTTCTTGGTCACCTCGAATCCGGTCATGCCCGGCATCAATACATCACAGATAATCAAGTCCGCATCGTAAGTCTGTGCACGTTCGAATCCGCTGATGCCGTCCGCTTCCGCCACTACTTCGAAATACTGTCCGATTTCCTCTTTTAAGAACTCGCGGACATCGTTGTCGTCCTCGATGATTAATACTTTCCGTTTGTTCAACGGCGCAGCAGGAGTAGCCGGCTCTTCATCCGTCTTTTCGTCTGTGACAAGTTCCTTGTGGCGTTGTTCTTCTTCCTCAATCAATAGCTGGTTGGGGACAAGGAAATCCTTTTCTTCGTAAACGCCGGCATCGGTTGGCAGTTCGACTGTGAAGACAGAACCGCCGCCCTCGTTCTCATTATAAGAAATCGTTCCTTTGTGCATATTGACCAGCCCGTACGTCAGATGCAGGCCTACGCCCACACTGCTGTGTGAGAAACTGCTTTGCATGAAGCGTTTGAACAGTTCCGCACGCTTTTCTTTCGGAATGCCCAGTCCTGTGTCTGTCACCTGGATGCAGAGTTGTTTCTTTTGTTCCTGCACGTCTACCTTGAATACAATCTTGCCATTGGAAGGAGTATATTTAAAGGCATTGGAAAGCAGGTTGTAAATCACCTTGTCGAGATTTCCCTTATCAACAGGCATCTTATAAGAATTTAATGAAGGCTCAAAACGGAAGTCCATGTTCTTGGATTCGCTCACGTCCTTGAAACTAAGGAATATCTCATAGCAGAAAGCGATAATATCCGTCTCTTCCAGTGAAAGGGCGAGCTTGTTTTTCTGCATCTTCCTGAATTCCAGTAACTGGTTGATAAGCCGCAGCATCCGTTTCGTGCTCTTGTCCATAATCTTCAGGGAGTGCTGCATTTACTTGGAATGATTCCCCATATTGACGATTCTTTCTAAAGCACCCTGAATCAGTGTCAGCGGAGTGCGGAATTCGTGGGAAATGTTGGTAAAGAATTCCAGTTTGTATTCCGTCAACTGGTTCTCTACGGCAATACGGTTGCGCAAGGCATTGAAGTTCCGGATAATGCGGAAACTGAAATAACCTGCTATGGCAATCAGAATCGCATAAATCAGATACGCCCAACCGGTCTTCCAGAAGGGGGGGGCTATAACAATCTCCATGATGTTTTCCTCGCCCCAAATGCCGGCGGCATTGCAGGCTTTCACGTGAAGTTCGTATTTGCCCGGCGGCAAGTTCCGGTAACCGGCAAAGTTCAGGCTGGAAGGCGAACTCCATTCCGTATCGTATGGCGGCAGGCTATATGAATATTTCGATACACCATCGAGATAGTTGAAAGTGGAGAAAGAGATAATGAATGAATTCTGATAATATTTCAGATTCAGTCCGTTGATATAAGGCATGGCTTCCTGCAAAGGCGAGTCTTCTACACCCGGAAGCATATGTGCGCCGTTGATTTGAAGTCCGGTGAAGATGACGGAAGCAGGTTTGTCGAGGTTCTCTATCTTATTGGCATCCAACACCACCAGTCCGTAGTTTGTCCCGAACAACAAATTGCCGTCGTTGCTGACGCAGGCAGTGTTCTCGCTATATACATTTCCTAAAGTATAAGAGGAGAAGAAGTGATTCTCGATTTGTCTGGTTGCCGGAGTGAAGCGGGAGATTCCGTATTCGGTGGCAATCCACATTTTGTTGTCCTTGTCCTGTACGATAGACTGCACCACGGCATTGGATAATCCGTCTTTTATATCATAACAGTCGAACGTCAGATGTTGATAATTGCCTTCCGGACGGCAGACCGCAAATCCGGCTCCGGCAGTCCCAATCCACATATTGCCTTTATCGTCATTCATCAGGCAACGGATTTCGTTACTGGGGAATGTACCGTTGGCATGATTGTATATCACATAATTCTTGGGCGAAGCAATCAGTGAATCGGGATGGAAGATGTAGACACCATTATTGGTTCCTACCCACATTCGCCCGTTCTTGTCTTCTTCGATGACACGGATACGCTTCTCGCCGTAATTATCCTGTAGGAAATGTTTGAATTCATAACCATCGGCTGTCTTTACCGCCAGGTTCAGTCCGCCACCGAAAGTGCCCAGCCACATACGTCCTTTTTTGTCCCGATAGATAGAGTAAACCTGGTCGTTGGATAGTGAATGAGGGTCTTTGCTGTCGTTCCTGTACCACTTGTTTGCACCGATACGAAGCCCTATTCCTCTCATTCCCAACCACAGGTTGCCTTCGGAGTCCTCATTCATGCTATATACGTTGTGTGTGAAGTCTTCTTGCCGGATAATCTTGGTCAGGGTAGGGTTGTATTCGTAAAGGCTGCCCATGCGGTTTGCCATGTAGATACTACCGTTTTGAGCCTGGAAGAGCATACGGATAGTGTTGGAGCGGTCGGAACTGTTTTCACCGCTGGGGTGAAGGCGTTGCGTGCCTTTGTTCAGAATCTCCAGATGCGACAATCCCGAAAACTCGGAGCTTACCCAAATGCCGCCGGAACGGTCTTCCATTACAAACTGGAGATAATTGGAATTGATATGGCTGGACTGGTTGACTTCAAAGGTGAAGTGCTGCAAGTTGCCTGTCGGCAATTCATAAGCGTAAAGTCCGTTGCCGTAAGTCGATATCCAAATAATATCCCGTGAGTCGTGCACGATGCTGTAACGTTCCACGTCGATGTAGCCGATATGTTTGGAAGAAAGGAAGCGGAAAGGCTTGATTTCTCCGGTGCTTATGTTGACATACCAGATATCTCCGGTATAATTGTGCACCCATACATTTTTCTTGTTGTCACGGGTGACGGCTCCGTTCCTGATATTCAGTTCGGAATAACGGCTTAGTTTTCCGGTGGGAATATCCAATATATAGCTGCCGTTGGCTGTGAACAATATCCATTTGTCCTGCAAGAGGAAGTTGCCTGTGACGTGGCTGGCATCATCAAACGTTTCCGCCAGTGACGCTACCTTTTCCAGTTTGTCCGCAGAATAGGTGTGACGGTAGATTTCGTTCTTGTTGGTGATGATGCAGGTATATTTGTCATAGGAAATGATATGTTCCCAACTTTGCCCCTGCGGGTCAAGATTGGCTGTCTGTCCGTCGTGATACTTCAATAGTCCCTTGTTTGTGCCAATCCATACTTCTCCTTTGGCGCTCTCCAAAACGAACTGTACACGGTCGGATGGAAGATTTCCCGATTTCTCCTTATATGCTTGTGATGAGAACTTGCCGTTCTGGTAAACAACCCTGCGGCAACCGTTCTGATTATGCCATAACCATATCGAGTTGTCGGAACTGATAATGAATTTGGAATAGTTTTCCTTGTATTCCCCCTTTCCTGTGAAATCCACGAAACAACCGTGACGCAAATCATAGCAACTGATAAAAGAAGAAATCGTCGAAATCCACATGAATCCGTTCGGGTCTTCTTCCATGCTGCGGATGCGGGAGTCGGCGAGTGAAAGCGGATTATTGATGTCCGGATAGATATTGACGAAAGAATTGCCGTCATAATAACTTAATCCGTTGAGAGTCCCCAACCAGATAAACCCTTTACTATCCTGCATCATGTAGCGGATAGAATTATTTGCCAGCCCGTCTCCGGTGGTCAGCTTGTTCGAACGGATTTCAACCGAGGCTGACAGCGGGTACAGATAAAGAAATAAAAGTGAAAATATAAGCCATGCATTCTTCTTCATAGTGGATTTATATGTGTTATATACAGGCAAAGATAGTTATTTCTTTAGTTGGGACTTTAATTATCCGGTCTTTTTATTCTCCCGCAAAATTACTCTTTTTTTGAATCCATGTAATGGAGAAATGTACAAAGACTATATACAATTGTGCATCTGTTGATGTTTATTGTCTGCTCTACATAAATTTCTATCTTTTACGTACATCCGTCCATGCCCTCTTGTATGATATGCGATAATTTTGCAACGTGAACTAAAAGAAGTGATTATGAAATATCTTTTATCTATTGTACTATTGGCATTGATTGGTTTTACGGCTCCGGAAAAAGCAGCTCCCGTTTATGATTGGGGAAGTGTGTCCGCCAAACCGGATTTATCATGGGCTGATCAGGTAGGAGCACAAACAACTCCGGGAAACACAGAATGGGATGCCGGGAAATTCGGACTACAGAATGATACCTCAGTATTCAGTACCCGTGCCATTCAAGCAGCTATTGACGCTTGCCACCAACAGGGTGGGGGTACGGTAGTTATTCCATCGGGATACTATAAGATAGGCGCCCTGTTCATCAAGAGCGGAGTGAACCTGCACCTTAGCAAAGGTACAACCTTGCTTGCAAGCGAGGATATAGAGGATTATCCGGAATTTCCTTCCCGCATTGCCGGTATTGAGATGACGTGGCCTTCGGCCGTTATCAATATAATGGATGCGGAAAATGCCGCTCTGACGGGCGAAGGCTTCATTGATTGCCGTGGAAAGGTGTTTTGGGATAAATACTGGGCAATGCGCGAAGAATATGAAAAGAAAAACTTGCGCTGGATTGTGGACTACGACTGCAAGCGGGTGCGGGGAATCCTTGTTTCCAACAGCAAACATATTACTCTGAAAGACTTTACATTGGTACGTACCGGATTTTGGGCTTGCCAAATACTTTATTCAGACCATTGTTCGGTGAGCGGACTTACCATTAATAATAATGTAGGCGGACACGGCCCGAGCACGGACGGCATCGACATTGATTCCTCGACCAATATTCTGATAGAAAACTGCGACGTGGATTGCAATGACGACAATATCTGTATCAAGGCAGGTCGTGATGCGGACGGACTGCGTGTGAACCGTCCGACGGAAAATGTGGTTGTCCGCAACTGCATCGCCCGCAAAGGCGCAGGATTGCTGACCTGCGGAAGTGAAACTTCCGGCTCTATCCGTAACGTACTGGCATATGACCTCAAAGCCTGTGGAACGGGTACTGCCTTACGCTTGAAATCGTCCATGAACCGTGGCGGAACAGTTGAAAATATCTACATGACACGTGTTGAGGCTGACAGCGTAACCCGTATCCTGGCTGTCGACTTGAACTGGAACCCGAAATACAGCTATTCCGCCTTACCCAAAGAGTATGAAGGAAAAGAAATCCCCGCACACTGGACTACAATGCTGACTCCTGTCGAACCGAAAGAAAAAGGTTATCCTTATTTCCGCAATGTGTATTTTTCGCATATAAAAGCCGACGGAGCGAAACGCTTCATCTCTGCATCGGGTTGGAATGAGAATCATCGTATCGAGAATTTCTATCTGTCCAACATTGACGCAGAAGTCGAATCCGTCGGAAAAATAACGTATGGAAAGAATTTCCAGTTGCAGGACATCCGTCTGACTGTGAAAGATAAGAGCAAATTGCAGCAAACGGATAATATAGACAGCAAGATTGAGATTAATTACAAGTAATTCCATCAAACTATGAAACGCATCACCCTTTTTCTTCTTTTTATAGGATACTACCTTTGTCTTCCGGCAACAAACTACTTTGTAGCCACCAATGGAAATGATTCGAACAGCGGAACGATTGACAAGCCTTTTGCCACGTTGGGCAAAGCGCAATCGAAAGTAGTGCCCGGAGACACGGTTTATATCCGACAAGGGACATACAAAGTGTCGGAAACCGAAATAATGGAACATTATACGGCAGGTAGCACTACCTGGAGTCGGGTATTTAAAATGTCAAAAAGTGGGACAGGGGCGGATAAGCGAATCTGTTATTCCGGTTATAAGAATGAACGTCCTGTATTTGACCTTTCGGAAGTAAAACCCGATAATGAGCGTGTCATCGTGTTTTATGTAAGCGGCTCTTATTTGCATTTCAGGAATATGGAGGTCATAGGTACGCAAGTGACTATCATGGGGCATACCCAGTCCGAATGTTTTCGTAATGAAGGCGGAAGCAATAATATTTATGAGCATTTGTCGATGCATGACGGCATGGCTATCGGTTTTTATATAGTGACAGGCAAAGATAATCTGATACTGAATTGTGATGCGTATAATAATTACGACCCTATATCCGACGGCGGTAAAGGTGGAAACGTCGACGGATTCGGTGGACATCTCACTTCTCCCCAATATACAGGCAATGTGTTTCGAGGATGCCGTGCATGGTATAATAGTGACGACGGATTCGATTTGATAAACTGTCAGGCAGCTTTTACTATCGAGAATTGCTGGTCTTTCTTGAACGGATATACGAAAGATGGTGGTAAGGCGGGTGACGGAACCGGCTTTAAATCAGGTGGCTATGGAATGAGTGATAATCCGAAAGCGCCGGCTGTGATTCCCATGCATGTGGTTCAATACTGCCTTGCGTATATGAATAAGAATAAGGGTTTTTATGCGAACCATCACTTGGGTGGAATAGCCTGGTATAATAATACCGGTTATCAGAATCCTTCCAACTTTTGTATGCTGAACAGGAAAACTGCGTCGGAAGCGGTTGACGTGCCGGGATATGGACATATCATAAAGAACAATTTGTCCCATAAGCCGAGGTCATCGGGAAAACATATCATAGATGTTAATCAGGTGGAATGTGAGATTGCCAATAACTCTTTTCTTCCGATAGAAATGACTGTGACAGATGATGATTTTATCAGTTTGGATGCCGGTCAACTTACTTTGTCGCGTAAAGCGGACGGAAGTCTTCCGGATATAGATTTTCTACGGTTAAAGTCGGATAGTAAATTGAATAATGCCGGACTCGGCTGTTTCATAGGGAAAGGAAATGAAGATACTGCCTACGACTGGTTGGAAGAAGCCGCTATCCATGTTGAAGGAAATATAGCTAAAGTAGTAGGCGTCGGGGCGGAAGCGTTCACCCGGTTTTATGTCAATGGAAAAGAGTGCTCATTACCTGAAGGACAGATAGATTTGTCCTCATATAGCGGGGAGATAGACTTAAAAGCGACAACAGATAATGGTGGAATTGCCAAACTGAAAATTGTCAGATAATACTGGAATATACAGACTTATAAAATAGTAGAACAATGATAACCGGACAATTGAATATGCTTTGGAGAACAATGACAGCCATGCTACTGCTATGTGCTTTTACCACATCATGCAGTAAAGAGGAAATTCTATCGGAAGGAACGGATACAGATATAAATATAAATCCCTATTTCATTTGGGACATTACCATAGAACTGGAACAGCCGAATAACTGGTCTGTAACCGTATTTTCTGAAAAGGTTGCCATTACCAATATCGTGGAAGGCAAACAATATCTGTTGACATGGAAAGGCGGACTTTCGACTGGGAAGAAGTCGGACGCTATCCTTAAGACGATTGTCCGGGGGGAACAAACCAAAACAACGGATTTGGATATACTGGAAGTAAAAGATTCTGGTAATAATACTTATGAACTGTTTCTTCGGGGCGGCGGACGTAAGGGAGAGCTTGTGCTTACGAAATAGGGTAGGATTGTAAAGGATGTCTTTCATCCTTTTTGCATCATTCTTTTTGCATGATAATAAAGAAATAGTTATCTTTGAGGCAAAGAATAAACGTAATCTTTATGAATCAGAATCCTTTTATTACTTCGGGCTATGTGTCATCGGAGTATTTTTGTGATAGAGAGCAAGAAAGTGCAGAAGTTATAATGGATGTGGAGGGTAGGAATAATAAGGTTTTAATTTCTCCCCGTCGTATGGGAAAGACAGGATTGATACTTCACTGTTTCAATCAATCGGTACTTCGTGACAACTATTATTGCTTTTTTATTGATATCTATTCTACACTGAATTTGTCGGATTTTGTTGTACTTTTGGGTAATAAAATCTGCGAGGTGTTGAAGCCAAAAGGAAAGAATGCTATAGAAGCGTTTTGTCGCATAGTTCGTTCTTTGGAATTTCGTATCAGCTTTGATTCATTAGGACAGTTGGAAGCCTCTTTTGGTATTGGAGATATCAAAGATCCCCAGCGGACATTGGACGAAATATTCTCTTATATCAATAGTTCGAATAAAAGATGTGTTGTTGCAATAGATGAGTTTCAACAAATAAGCAAGTATCCTGAAACTAATACTGAGGCTTTGCTTCGTACACATGTTCAGCATTGCACCAATGCTTCATTTATTTTTGCGGGCAGCCAGAGACATATGTTGCAAAATATGTTTTTTAGTGTTTCCAAGCCGTTTTATCATAGTGCTTCCGTAATGAGCCTGAAACCTATTCCTTTGGAAAAGTATAGTGAATTTGTTATCCGGCATTTTAATGAAGCCGGTAAGCAGATTGCAGCGGAAGATATTGAGTATGTCTATGAGTTGTTTGAGGGGCATACTTGGTACATGCAAAATGTATTCTATTTGGCATATTATATGACGATAGATGTTTGTACCCGTGAGATTATTCGGAAAGCTGTCCAAAAGAAGTTGGATGACAATGGAGAAATCTACGAATCAATTTATTATGGCATACCTGAAAAGCAACGTGGATTACTAAAGGCTTTGGCTTGTGAAGGGAAAGTCGATAAGATACAGTCTGGAGCATTTATTAAGAAATATAATTTGCCTTCAGCTAGTTCTGTACAATCTGCGGCGAAGAGATTATTGGATAATGATTTGATTACTATGGAGAATAATGGACTTTATTCTATTAGCGACCGTTTTTTAGGTATGTGGCTTCGGCAGCGGTTAGGAAAAGG
>ERZ779631.858-NODE-858-length-10014-cov-4.959936_pt1 | contig 10014 bp, 10 predicted proteins | sample MGYA00514193_ERZ779631 | MGnify/ENA primary metagenome ERZ779631 (study PRJEB29562, sample SAMEA4376710) | mouse gut metagenome | isolation source: Cecum | study: EMG produced TPA metagenomics assembly of the A DSS colitis mouse model was used to assess the...
AGTCAGTAACTCTCTGCTACGAAAGAGGGACTTATGAAGAAAAAGATAAAATATTCCAACGTTTCTACCGATCCGACCGATCCCGCAGCGTCAAGAACCACTTCGGCCTCGGTCTGCCCATCGCCAGCGAGATCATCCGCTCTTTGGACGGAACAATACGCGTCGTGGATACGCCGGGCGGCGGCAGCACCTTCCTCGTCCGTCTGCCTTTCCGCTCCTGATTTACCCCTTTCTCATAATTTTATCCAGCGGTTTTCCTCCTTTTTCCATGGCCTCGCTTCACTGATCCGGTTTGGAAACTTATTTTCTCTCATCTATCCAAGCGCCACGTCCAACGCCATCATGATAACGAATCCGATGGCAAATCCAATAGTTCCCATATTCGAATGCTCTCCTTCCGCCGATTCCGGTATCAGCTCTTCCACCACCACATAAAGCATGGCTCCTGCCGCAAAAGCCAGGGTATAGGGAATAAACGGATCGATCAGGCCGGCCAGCAGCAGAGTCACCCCGGCCGCCAGCGGTTCCACGATTCCCGACAGAGTCCCCAGCACAAAAGCCTTTCCCTTTCCGACTTCCTCTTTCAACGGAAGCGATATGATCGCTCCTTCCGGGAAATTCTGTATGGCGATCCCCACCGATAAAGCGATAGCCCCGGCCATAGTGATCGGGCTGCCCCCAGCCATCGCCCCAGCCAAAACAATTCCCACGGACGCCCCCTCCGGTATATTGTGGATCGTCACTGCCAATATCAGCATCGTCGATTTCTTCCAATTACTCTTAATTCCCTCTTGTTCTTCGCTGTTCAAATGCAAATGGGGTACCGCCCGGTCTAAAACAAGCAGAAAAACAATCCCAAGCAAAAAACCTGCCGCCGCAGGAACAAAAGCGAACTTCCCCATAGGTTCCGACAAATCCATTGCCGGAATCAACAGCGACCAGACCGATGCCGCCACCATTACTCCCGAGGCAAATCCCAGCATCGCTTTACGCATGACTGCATTCATTTCTCCTTTTAGCAGGAAAACACAGGCCGCCCCCAGCGTTGTCCCTAAAAACGGGATACTGATCCCGATAAGTATACTGCTATTCACGCTAATCTCCTCCTCTTCCGATTTCTTTATCCCAATTTCTTCATCCAGCCAGAAATCCCTTCTTTATGCTAAAGTTTTTCCCCCGATCCAAGTTTCTTCTTCAACTCATATCCAAGCTCCGTCTGCTCTACCATAAACTTATGCTTCGGCAGATATTTTTCCCAATATGCCAAAACGTCCTCTATATACTTCTTCCATTCCGTATTATAGTAAAAACGAATCTCCTCTTCCTTTGTCATTGCTTTTCTTTTATAAAATACAGGGCAAATCACACATTGCAGTTTTCCCTTTCTGTCACTCACCATAGATCCATCCTTTTGTACATAAATTTCCAGAACAGATACATAATTCTCCGGCAGTTCTTCCCCGGCCCGGATCATCCGCTTCATCTCCGCTCCCGGCTCGATCAGGCTGCCATAATATTCCCCGAATCCATAAAGCAGCCCCGCCCCCAGTTTCCGGTTCCTCTCCTTCCATCCCTCCAGCATCATTCCGGCTTCTTCATACACTCTTCCTGATAATTCCGGCAGATTTTCCTCCTCAATGATTTCCTGGGAAAATATCCCAATCTCAGACGGCATGGCATCTCCTGTCGCCTGTTTCACGCCCTTTCCCATTCGGATATCTACCTCATTGTCTTGGAGGTACAAAAGCATACGGTGCGCATCCCTCATCCCCGCCTCCAGGCGGCATATCTTCTTTCCCTGCCTGTCGTACAGCACATAATCCAACCCACATGACGGGCTGGCGACCGCTTTTGCAAAACCGATATCTTCTGTCTCAAACCGCTTTATTTTTCCAAACATATTGCAATAATACAGGCCATTCCTGGTTCCCGCAAGCTGCCGGTTCTTCGCCTCCAGGCAAACCAGAAGCCCAAGCAGGAAAGTCAGCAGGATCACCGCATACATCCATAACGCTATTGGGGAAACATGATATATCATTTCCAAAATCAGAAAGAAAATGCCCATGCCTATGATTATAATTCCTATCCCGTATGCTGCTTTATGCTGCCGGACCGTAAATTTCCGATCCGCCTCCTCCGGCAAGTTATTTGCTTTTTCCACAGCCATACCCAATCCGCCTCTCTCCTATGATTCAAAAATCCCTCCGTCTCCGGAGAGATTTTTCTAATCCTAAAATTTTTTTCGTTTATGGCAAAATTTATAAAAACAAGGTACTAAGCAGAACGATAAGCCGGGTTATGTCGTGAATGATCATCTATCTAGAATTACCGTTGCCGGCAATTTCAAGCGACCTACCTGAAAGCAGGCCGGGCAAGCCTGTCGCTTTCTGTTTGGTCTTGCTTCGGATGGGGTTTACATGGCTCTGCCTGTTACCAGACAAACGGTAGTCTCTTACACTGCCTTTCCACCCTTACCGACGAACCATGCCAAATGGCCTGGTGCGTCAAAGAATCCGTTGCCGGATTCTTTCCGGGGAAGAGTACATGCTCCTCCCCGGGGCGGTTTATTTCTGTTGCACTAGCCTTGGAGTCGCCTCCACCGGACGTTATCCGGCATCCTGCCCTGCGAAGCCCGGACTTTCCTCACCCGCATCTTGCGATGCGGCCGCGATCATTTATTCTACTTAGTACCTGTTGTTTTTTATCCCGCTTGAAAATTTTCATTTTCAAGCTCTTATACATTGAAACAGCTTCCTCCTACAAACTCTCTGCAAATGGAATTTTTCGGGAGGTTGTCGCTGCTGACGCCGATAAAATATTCCAAAAACTTTAAAAGCCTTTTCGCTTCATAATATTCCGGCTCCCCTTTCCCTATCCCAAACAGCAGGGGTTCCGCATATTGTTTCAGCACCGCCAGCTCATAGATCAGTACAGAATTGAACATGGCGTCCGCGCTCTCCTGGAACGGGAAAATATATTCTTCTTCCCCTTTTCTCACGGAAGCCCACATTTCGATCGTCCGTTTTGCCGACGTCCCACGCGTCCGCGCGTCCCTTACCATACGGCGCAGAAGCCTCCCGTCGGTAGTCGGAATCCGGTTATGGTCATCGATATTAATGCTCGTAAGGGCGCTGATATAGATTTTATATTTGCTTTCATTGGGAAGCGCATAGGACATGGCATCATTCAATCCATGGATGCCCTCGATTACGAGAACGTCTTCCGGCCCCAATGTCTTATAATCGCCCTTGTACTCCCTCTTACCGGTTTTAAAATTAAAGCTGGGAAGTTCCACGGTTTTTCCCGACAGCAGATCGAGCATATCTTTGTTAAATTGTTTTACGTCGATCGCTTCCAGGCATTCAAAGTTATAGTCCCCGTTTTCGTCCCTGGGCGTATCCTCCCTGTTTACAAAATAATTGTCCAGCGCGATCGGATGGGGCGACAGCCCATAAGTGCGCAGCTGTATCGACAGTCTGTGGGAAAATGTAGTTTTTCCCGAAGAAGAGGGGCCTGCGATCATAACAAATTTTACCCCTTTCCGTTCCACAATCTCCCGTGCGATCTCACCGATCCGCCTCTCCTGAAGCGCCTCCTGCACGAGAATCAGATCATTGATATTTCCCTTGCAGATCTGATCATTCAGATCCCCCACCGTCCCTACATTGACCATATTTCCCCAATCGTCGGACTGTTTGAGCGTTTGAAACAATTTTTTCCTCGGTTCCATCGAAGGCAGTTTTTCCGGCGATTTAGGATCCGGAAGCAAAAGCATCAAGCCATCCTCATAAGCAAACACCTGGAAATATTTCACATATCCCGTACTCGGCAGCATATAGCCGTAATAATAATCATAATATCCGTCCAGACAGTACACATTTACATAAGAACTTCTTCTATATCGGAACAGTTTTTCTTTCTCTTTCATATTCTGGCTGCGGAAGATCTCCACCGCATCGTTCAAAGGATAAGATTTTTTCACATAAGGCAGGTCGGCCTCCACCAACTCCCGCATCCGCCCGTTTAATCTGTCAATAAACTCCTGATCCAGCCTTACCTTTCCTTTTACGCTGCAATAGTACCCGGAACCGATGGCAAACTCCACCTTTACCTTTTCCAAACCCCCTTCTTCCACCACATCCTGCATCGCTCTGATCATCAGCATGATCGCCGTCCTTACATAAGATTTGTGCCCCACGGCATCGCTGATCGTAAAAAAGGAAACCTCACAGTCCTTTTTCACCTTTTTAAACAATTCCCGGATCTTCCCATTAACCGTAACCAGCGCGATCCTGTTATTATATTTCTCCTGATATTCCCTGACGATCGTTTCATACGTCGTACCCTCTTCGTACTGCCTTCTCTCACCGTCGATCGTTACCGTTACCATACGCCGCCTCCTGTTCCGAATGCTTTCCACCTGCACGCTCCGGCAGACTTCAAACCTTCTATTCGCTCATACCCTTTACAAATTCATTCTCAAATTCTGCTTCTGTATATGTAAAAACTCTTTGAAAATACAACTGTTCAAACCTTTCCAGGCCAAACCTGATAAAATGCCCCTTCCCTTTTCGGTGAAAATATTTGCCAATCTTCACCCTTGATGCGGACTCCTGTAATCCTCCCTCTTCCCTTTCTTCTTTTGCTTCATCATTTTTTGTTTCATTATAAACCAGTATAAACTCGGCATGATCCCTGCAAAAAGAAATGCTTTCCCCTGTAATATCACAAAAAATCAATAAACTTTCATAGATTTTCTGGTAAACGTTATATTTTTGTTTGTCATTTATTTTTCCGTTTTTAAATTCAATAAAACTAACGCTTCCTTCTCTCCCTATATAAAGCGCATCGCTGGAACAAGGCAGGAATTTCGGCTTTGGCTCCAAACTTCTGACATATGCTTTCTTCACTCTGTCAAAATGAATCACCGAAACCTCTGCATCTATCATATACTGCTTTACCGTATTTTCATCGTCCCGCGAAGTTTTCTTAAGCGTAGAAATATTATTGCGGAATATCTCTATTTCATCATACCGTATTTCCATTCCCATACCCCATATTTTCCAAGTCCTGCAATGGCCTCGCCAATTTTGCGTAAATACGTTCTACCTCGTTTGTGACATCCTCCATTCCCACTCTGCCATCTTTTTCTTCTGCCAAATAATATCTGCACTTATCCCCGATTCCATACTTATTCGTATAAACTTCAATGGCATTCAAAAAATACGGGCTATGCGTATTCAGCAAAACATGAACACCGAATTCGATCTGCAGCAATACAATAATTTCCGCAAATTTCAACTGCCACTCAGGATGCAAATGAATCTCCGGCTCATCGAGAATCACAATCCCATTCTCATCAATACTCCCATTCTGCAAAAGCTGTTTTAATATCACGAAATTTTTCATGCCTGTGGATAAATTGATCATCTTCAGATTTCCCTGCAACCCTTCTGCCCGATAGGCATAATTGCCATAAGGCTCTATCACAATTTCTCCATCGCAGACTCCCTTCATAACATTTAAAATATTTTGCATTTTTTTCTGAACCGTCAGTTCTTCCAATATATTCTCCAGCCCGCCTTTACCTCTCACCAATTTCCTCTGTAAATCGCTCCGATGATCCAATGTATTAAATACACTAGAATTATTGTCATACAAATTATCAACTACAAACGGATCATCTATATAAATAATCTCCTTCCTCAAACTGATATAATGCTTAACCTCTATTTCTCCATCTTCCTGCGCCCGGATATCAATAGTATCATCCTTTATTTTTATAAAGATACGGCTCTCTTCCATAGGAAAATTCAAATGCCCTATCTTCTTCCCAAATTCTGCCCCCAAGCTTTTTTTAAGAATAAGCTTAATCAGCTCCTCATCCTCCATATATAAGTATTCATTGATCTTTTTCGCTTTTACCTCTAAATCCTCCCCACGCCTTTTGTTCAAAGGGTGGGAAAACAATTCCTTATGAAGATCTGCAAATTCACTAATAATTTTGGACTCATTTCCTCTATACTCATCTAACTCACCAAGCATCTGCAAAATTTTGTACCAAAGCAACCGCCGTACAAAATCGGATGGGGGAACTAAAGCTCCGCTTTCAAAAACATCATAAATCGCCCGCAATCTTTCTTCCCTAATATGCTCCTCTATCTCATAAAACCCCTTAAATACGCTGAAAAGCATCTTCCCCACAGTACTCTTTCCCGTACTATTCTCGCCCGCAATCACCGTAACCCCATCCAATTCAATACACGCCCGCTCAACTTTCCCCACATTTTCCAGCTCAATCCTCATCCAATCCTCCATACCCTCCTTATCCCATAAAGAATTTATGTTATAAGGAATTTATGCCATAATAACCACCTTCCAACACCTAAAACTATCCACGGGAAGAATGCCCCTCTGGGCATTCTTCCGTGTGAAGAGCGGTTCGCAACGCAAATTTGCGTTGCGAACCCTAGAAGTTCTTGGCGAAGCACCCACTGGTGCGAGCCTTAGAACTTCTCTTCACACTAACCAGAACGGATTCCCCTCCCTGGCCGCAAATACCGCGATCTGCGGGAATTCTCTCTCAATATATTCTATCATATAAGGCACAAATATCTTCTCCAGCCCATAATGCCCCGCATCGATGATCGCCAGTCCCTGGGCCACCGCGTCCAATCCTTCATGATGGTCGATGTCTCCGGTAATCAGCACTTCCGCCCCGGCCTCCACTGCCGGACGTATCATGGATTTGCCCGATCCCGGCGATACAGCGGCGCATTCCACCGCCATATCCCTTTCCCCATATACCTTCACGCTCTCCAAATGAAATACATCCTTTACATAAGAGGCGCATTCTTCCAATGTCATGACCTGGGGCAGCTTCCCGTATCTGCCGATTCCCTCTTTGGCGATCTCATCCTCGTAAGTAATGCTCAACACCTGTCGTTCTTTCAGCCGGATCTCATCAGCTGCCGCGTCCGCCATTCCCATGACATCAAAATTTGTATGCATCGCATAATAGCTGATATCGTTTCCTATCAGCTTCACCAGACGCCTTCCGATAAAGTCATCCGTATTGATCTTTTTCATAGAAGAAAAAATAAGCGGATGATGGGTGATGAGCATATCGGCTCCTTTTCTCACAGCCTCTTCCACGACCGCATCCGTAGCATCCAAAGCGATGCATATTTTTTCCACTTCCTTATCCCGGCGTCCTGCCAGCAATCCCACATTATCCCAATTTTCTGCGAACACCGGGGCGCATAACTGTTCCAGGCTTTTTATCACTGTGCCGCATTCCACACTTTTTTTACTTTCCATACGAATGCCCATGCCTTTCCACTATTTACCGGTAACAGGAAAGCGCCGCCTCGACTCCCCGTATCCTGTCTGCGATCTCTTCCTGCCGTCCTTCCGTTTCCCTGCCGTTTTCGCGGAGATTTTCCATGATCTGCATACAAAGACTGTATTCCCTCCGCAGGTAATCCTCCAGTACGGGATCTTTCTTTTTCAACAACACCGGCCCATATTTATCTTCTATTTTCCGCCATCCGGCGTCTTCCGGTTCTCCGCCCTGCTCCGGCTCCGCGCTGTCCGCCTCTTCCCGCCGTCCGCCGTCCTTTTTTTCCCAATCCTCTTGCACGGAAAATACCGGCAGCGCCTTTATGACCGGATAATATTTCCCTTCTTCCAAAACCATCTTTTCATCCGCGACAGCATATCCTTCTTTCCGCAGATATTCTCTTACCGTCGCTATTTCCGACTGCGGCTGCAGGATGACCTCCCTCATTTGCCGGATCTTTTCCTTCCCCTCTTCCATGATCCGTTTGATCAGTCTGCCTCCCATGCCCCCACAGATCAATGTATCCGCCTCGCCTGTGCCGAGGGCCGCCACTCCGTCGGACAGCCTGGTTTCTATGTAGTCCGACAAGCCAAACTCTCCCACATGTTCCCCGGCTGCCCGCAGCGGCCCTTCGTTGACATCCATCGCAATCACTCTGGCGCTGATTCCCTTTTGGATCAAATAAATAGATACAAAACCATGATCGCACCCTACGTCGCATACCATATTGCCTTCCGTTACCATTCCTGCTACTGCCAGCAGCCTTTTGGAAAGTTTTACGGCCTTATGTCCTTCTCCCATCAGTCCAGATAATCCTTTAATTTCCGGCTTCTGCTTGGATGGCGGAGCTTGCGCAGCGCCTTCGCCTCAATCTGGCGGATGCGCTCGCGGGTTACGTTGAATTCTTTTCCCACTTCTTCCAAAGTCCTCGCGCGCCCGTCATCCAGGCTAAAGCTAAGCCTGAGTACCTTCTGCTCCCGTTCTGTCAATGTTCCCAACACCTCTACCAACTGCTCTTTTAACAAGGTAAAAGCGGCCGCATCCGCCGGCACCGGTACATTATCGTCCTGTATAAAATCTCCAAGATGGCTGTCCTCTTCTTCGCCAATCGGTGTCTCCAGAGAAACCGGCTCCTGGGAAATCTTTAATATTTCCCGCACTCTGTCCACAGGCATATTCATCTCTTCCGCAATTTCTTCCGGGGTAGGTTCTCTCCCAAGCTCCTGAAGAAGCTGTCTGCTGACACGGATCAATTTATTAATCGTCTCCACCATATGCACCGGAATACGGATCGTCCTCGCCTGATCCGCAATCGCCCTCGTAATCGCCTGGCGGATCCACCAGGTCGCATAAGTGGAAAACTTATAGCCCTTCCGGTAATCGAATTTTTCCACGGCTTTAATAAGGCCAAGGTTCCCCTCCTGAATCAAATCGAGGAAAAGCATACCCCTGCCCACATATCTTTTCGCGATGCTGACAACAAGACGCAGATTGGCTTCCGCAAGGCGCTTTTTCGCATCTTCGTCCCCCATCTCCATCTTTTTCGCCAGTTCGATTTCTTCCTCCGCGCTGAGGAGGGGAACCTTTCCGATCTCTTTCAGATACATTCTGACCGGATCTTCGATGCTGATGCCGTCCGGCACGGACAAGTCGATGTTCTCCACATCCACCTCATCCTCTTCCGTCAGGATGATTTCCTCGTCATCCACATCGTCCTCCTCCGTGATACGGAGTACATCCACGTTATTCTGTTCTAATGTTTCCAATATCCTATCAAACTGTTCCTCTTCCAACGTCATGTCTGTGAAGAAGTCGCTGATCTCCTGATATTCCAAAACATTCTTCTTCTTTTTCGCAGCGTTCAGAAGCTCTTTCAACCGCTCCTCAAACTTTGCTTGTGTGTTTTCATCCATTTTTTGGTTCCATCCTTCCTCATGTAGTCATAGTATTATCATTCATCCAGAGAAATATGCGTTTTGCTAAGTTCTTCCAGCGCTTTTTTTCCTGCAATTACCTTATTCAGAGCATCCATATCTGCTCCCATTCTCCCGGAATAATATTCATAGCTGTTTCTCTTTACCGTATATATAATATCGTGAAGAGCTTTTTCCCGCTCTTTTTTTGTTTCCAACTCCTCCAGCTTCGTATTAAAAAGAGCCGCTACTTCGCGTTGCTCCTCCTCATCTTCAAACATGCTGACCAGCGCCGCCGGATTGAACTCTCCTTTTGAAAGCCCCTCAAACAGCTTGTCCGCCACCTTTCGGTACAGTTCATCCGTAAAATCCCCGGCATTGATATACTTCGCTATTTTAGGATATATCCCCGGTTCGTCCGTTATCCATGTGATCAGCAGCCGCTGGGCTTTTTTCCGGTTTTCCTCCGGCGTGTTTTTCTTCTCCGCCAGCCCCGATTTCGGGCGTATGACAGGACTCGCCAACCCGGTCTGCGCCGCATAAGACGCCACCAGCTTTCGCAGGTTTTCAAAGCCTATGTGATACTTATCAGCCACCGCCTCAAGATAATTTTCACGCTCCACCTCTTCCGAAAATCCGCAAAGCTTTTTGGCGATCTCCCGGTGGAACCTTGTCTTGGACTCCGGGTCTTTCAGATCATACTCCCGTTCCAGCATCCGCAGTTCGAAGAAAAAGCTGTTTTCAGCGCCCTCTATCCTC